>Ga0070679_100007581_pt1 | contig 10152 bp, 9 predicted proteins | sample KBSC63BmetaG_FD_65652 | JGI IMG/M metagenome (GOLD analysis project Ga0070679, IMG submission 65652) | Corn rhizosphere microbial communities from Kellogg Biological Station, Michigan, USA - KBS C6-3B metaG | ecosystem: Host-associated > Plants > Roots > Rhizosphere | place: USA: Michigan... | reverse complement strand
GGTCACGGCCTTCTGCAGCGCCGCGTGCGACTGCGTCGCCCGCTGCGTCGAGCTGTGCGTGGCCGAGGTCCGGCTCGGCTGCGCCGAGAACCCCGCCTGCGGCGCGTCGCCGCCTCCCGAGAGGGCGACGCCCGCGCCCGTGACGGCGACGACGGCGAGCGAGGCGGCGCCGACCTGCCACCGACGGCGCCGGCGCAACGCGCCCTCCCCGCGGGCGACGTCGTCGGCGACGTCGGCCGGCGGGATCTGGATGCGGTCGAGAAGGTCGTCGATCTCGTTCATGGTGTCGGTCCTTGCCTTGTCTGCGGTGCCAGCAGCTCGCGGAGCCGGCGTACGGCGTCCGCGGTCTGGCTCTTGACGGTGCCTGGCGCGATGCCGAGCTCGGCAGCGGTCTCCTCCACCGAGAGGCCCCACAGATGGCGCAGCACGACCACACGGCGCTGTCCCGGCGCCAGGTCGGTCAGGGCCGCCCTGAGATCGAGGACCGCGTCGTGGTCGACGTCGCGTGAGGCCTGGTCGAAGCCGAGGAGGCCGACGTGATCACGCCGTCGGCGCACCCGGTCGACGTTGGCGTGGACGAGCATCGTGCGGACGTACCCGTCGACCGAGTCCATGCGCGAGATGCGGGGCCACCCGACGTACAGCCGCGTGACCACGTGCTGGACGAGGTCCTCGGCCTGGTGCGCGTCGTCGCACACCATCCAGGCGGTGCGGAACATCAGCGGTCGCCGCGCGGCGACGTACTCGCTGAAGCCCGACCGATCGGCCACCTCGACCCTCCTGTCCGACCCTCCCGTGGGAGGAAACCCTTGCCGTCATGCTGAACGACGGCAAGGGCAGATCGGTTGGGTCGGGGTCAGCCGCCGTTCGGACCCTGGCCGAACGGCTGGGACGGCTGGGGCGGCCGGCCCTGGGGGAAGCCGTGCTGGTCCTGCGGGAGCATGCCCCGCTGGAACATGTGGGGTCCGCGCCCGAAGCCTCGATCGTCGCCCGTCGCACGGCCCAGCGCGAAGCCACCGAGGCCCCCCACGATCAGGCAGGCGATCGCGGTCGCGACCACGGCCCGCATCCCCATGACCTGGTCGGCGAACCGCGGCCGCTGGTGTGCCGCCGGTGGCGGCGCGGGCGCGTCGGGGTCGAGCGGGCGGGTCTGGTCGTCACTCATGAGGCGCACTGTGGTCGCCGCACCTGTGCCGGGCCTGTGGGCGAGGTCAGAGCAGGTCGTGACCCGCCAACAGCATTCTCACAGGGAGCTCACAGCCGCCGAACGCAGACTGGGGTCATGGAGCTCACTCGGCCCGACGGCGCGCCCCTGCGCGTCCTGGTCGTCGACGACGAGGTCAACATCGCCGAGCTGATCAGCATGGCGCTGCGCTACGAGGGGTTCGAGGTCGCGACGGCGCACACCGGCGCCAAGGCGGTCTCGACGGCGAAGTCGTTCGGCCCGGACGCGGTCGTCCTCGACATGATGCTGCCCGACTTCGACGGGCTGGAGGTGCTGCGGCGGATGCGGGCGACGGATCCCGACGTTCCCGTCGTCTTCCTGACCGCCCGCGACGCCGTCGAGGACCGGGTCGCGGGACTCACGGCCGGCGGCGACGACTACGTCACCAAGCCGTTCTCCCTGGAGGAGCTGGTGGCCCGCCTGCGCGGGCTGATGCGCCGTACGGGTGCGCGTCGCGCCGAGTCGATGTCCCTGCTGATCGTCGGCGACCTCGAGCTCGACGAGGACAGCCACGAGGTACGCCGGGCCGGCGACGAGCTGACCCTGACGGCCACCGAGTTCGAGCTGCTGCGCTTCCTGATGCGCAACCCGCGCCGGGTGCTGTCCAAGGCCCAGATCCTCGACCGCGTCTGGAACTACGACTTCGGTGGGCAGGCCAACGTCGTCGAGCTCTACATCTCCTACCTGCGCAAGAAGGTCGACGCGGGACGGGACCCGATGATCCACACGCTGCGCGGAGCGGGATACGTGCTGAAGCCGGCGTCATGAGGCCGCTGCGAGCGGCGTTCGCCTCGCTCACGGCGCGTCTGGTGGTGACCGCGGTGGCACTCGTGGCGATCGTCGTGATCCTGATCGCCTCGGCCGCCACCTTGACGCTCAGGGCCTACCTGTCGGACCGTCTCGACGCCGACGTGGCAGCCTCGCTGACCCGGCTGCAACCGGACCTGCGCGGCGGCGGCTTCGGCGACGGCGACGACCGAGGTGCGGGCACCGCCCGCGACGCGGTCACCGCCGGCGCCAACGGCAGCGACACGGCGGGCCTCCTGTCCGGCGACGAGGGCGACCGCACCCTGACCCCGGCCCAGGCCCGCGCCATCGTGAGCGTGACCCCGGACGGGTCCCCGCACGACGTCACGGTCCCGGGGCTGGGCAGCTACCGGGTGGCCGCCGTCCGGGGTCCGGTCTCGGTCAACGGCGGTCCGGCGTCGGCCGGCGTCGCCGCGGTCGGTCTGCCCACCTCCGGGGTGGACGGACCGGTCTCCCAGCTGATCGGTCGCGAGCTCCTGTTCGGCGTGCTGGGTGTCGGCGTCGCCGCGGGTGCCGGCACGTACGTCGTACGCCGCCAGCTGAGGCCGCTGCGTGAGGTGGCGGCCACCGCGCACACGGTGGCCGCCCAGCCGCTGGCCGAGGGCGACATCGCCATCGCCACCAGGGTTCCCGAGCACCTCACCGACGCCGGAACCGAGGTCGGCCAGGTGGGCTCGGCGCTCAACACGCTGCTGGAGCACGTCGAGTCCTCCCTGGCGCAGCGGCACCGCAGCGAGCAGCAGGTGAGGCAGTTCGTCGCCGATGCGTCCCACGAGCTACGGACCCCGTTGACCACGATCGCGGGCTACACCGAGCTCGCCCGCCGTCATCCGGACGATCCGGGCGCGACCGCGACGGCGTTGGCGAAGGTCGAGGAGGAGTCGGCCCGGATGACCGCGATGGTCGAGGACCTCCTGCTGCTGGCTCGGCTCGACGCCGGACGCCCGCTGGCGCGCGACACCGTCGACCTCTCACGCCTCCTCGTGGAGGCCGTGGACGACGCCCGCGTCGTCGCGCCCGACCACCACTGGCGGCTCGAGCTGCCCGAGGAGTCCCTCGAGGTCACCGGCGACGCCGACCGGCTGCACCAGGTCGTCACCAACCTCCTGGCCAACGCCCGCACGCACACGCCGGTGGGTACGACGGTGACCGTCACCGGCGCGCCGTACGGGTTCACGGTGCACGACGACGGCCCGGGGTTCCCGCCGGGGATCGCCGGGGCGGCGTTCGAGCGCTTCGTCCGGGGCGATGCCTCCCGGACGCGTACGGCGGGCACCGACAGCCCGCACGCGGGGGGCGCCGGGCTCGGCCTGGCCCTGGTCGCCGCGATCGTCTCCGCCCATGGCGGCTCCGTCGCCCTCTCGTCGGCCCCGGGCTCGACGACCATCAGGGTCGGGCTGGCGTCTCACCGGGACCGCCCAGCCTGACGGCCAGCTCCTGAGCCCTTCGGGTGCTGCCGGACGCCGGTCTCCCGGGAGGGTCGGCGGGGAGGATACGGTCGGCCGCATGACGCTCCCCGGGCACGTCGACCACCTCATCGTGGGCTCCGGCTTCGCCGGGATCTGTGCGGCGATCAAGCTCGCCGAGGACGGCGAGACCGACTTCGTCGTGATCGAGAAGGCCGGCGACGTGGGCGGCACCTGGCGTGACAACACCTACCCCGGCGCCTGCTGCGACATCCCGAGCCAGCTCTACTCGTTCTCGTTCGCCCGCAACCCCGAGTGGACCTCGTCGTACTCCCCCCAGCCCGAGATCCAGGACTACCTGCGTCGCATCGCCGACGAGTACGGCGTCCGGGACAAGACCGTGGTCCACACCGAGCTCGAGCACGCCGCCTGGGACGACGAGGCCCACGTCTGGCGGTGCCGTACGACGGCCGGCGACATCGACGCGGGCACCCTCATCGCCGGCACGGGCGGACTCTCCGAGCCACGGCTTCCCGACATCGAGGGCCTCGGCGAGTTCGGGGGTGCCGTGTTCCACTCCGCGCGCTGGGACCACTCGGTGGACCTCACGGGCAAGCGCGTCGCCGTGATCGGCACCGGGGCCTCCGCCATCCAGATCGTCCCCGAGCTCCAGCAGATCGCGAGCCACCTCGACGTCTACCAGCGCACCGCGCCATGGGTGATCCCGCGCAACGACCGGCGGTACTCCCGCCTCGAACGCCTCGCCCTGCGTCGCGTGCCCGCGCTCGCCCGGCTCTACCGGACCGGCATCTACTGGACGCACGAGGGCTACGTGCCGGCGTTCACCTGGCAGCCCAGGCTGGGCGCGCCGGCCGAGCGGGCCGCGCTGGTCAACCTGCGCAAGGCGATCACGGACCCCGAGCTCCGCGAGAAGGTCACGCCCCACTACCGACTGGGGTGCAAGCGGGTGCTCCGCTCCAACACCTACTACCCCGCGCTCGCCTCCGCGAACGTCGACCTCGTCACCGAGCCGATCGTGCGCGTGACCGGCGACGCCGTGGTCACCGGTGACGGCGTCGAGCACCCCGTCGACGCGATCGTCGTGGCCACCGGCTTCTACACCACCGAGCTGCCGATCGCGGAGCGGATCGTCGGCCGTGAAGGCCGCACCCTGGCAGCGGAGTGGGCGGCCGGCGGGATGTCGGCGTACAAGGGCACGACGGTCCACGGGTTTCCGAACTTCTTCACGATCGTCGGGCCCAACACGGGTCAGGGACACACCAGCATGGTGTTCATCATCGAGTCGCAGGTGGCCTACATCCGCGACGCGGTGCGCACGATGAGCCGCCACGGGTACGCCGCCGTCGAGCCGCGCGCGGCCGTCCAACGCCGCTGGAACGCCGGCCTCCAGCGGCGGATGAGGCACACGGTGTGGAACCGTGGTGGCTGCTCGTCGTGGTACCTCGACTCCCACGGCCGCAACACCACGCTGTGGCCGAAGTCGACGGTCTCCTTCCGCCGCAGGCTCGCGTCGTTCGACGCGGACGCCTACGACATCGAGGCGGCCCGCCCCTCGGCCCGCGAGACGGTGTCGGCATGAACGCGGGGTCGGTGTGAAGACCCTGGCGGACAAGGTCGTCGTGATCACCGGCGCCGCGTCCGGGATCGGCCGCGCCCTGGCCGTCGACGTGGCACGCCGTGGGGCGCTGGTCGCGATCTCCGACGTCGACGAGCCGGGCCTCGCCGAGACCCTGGACCTGGTCGAGGCAGCCGGGGCGCGCGAGGTGCGCAGCGACCGGCTGGACGTGGCCGACCGGGCGGCCTTCGCGGCGTACGCCGACGAGGTCGCCGAGCACTTCGGCCGGGTGAACGTCGTGGTCAACAACGCCGGTGTGGCGCTGGCCGGCGACGTCGAGGACCTCGCCTACCCCGACATGGACTGGATCATGGGCATCGACTTCTGGGGCGTGGTGCACGGCACCAAGGAGTTCCTGCCGCATCTGGTCGCCTCGGGCGACGGTCACCTGGTCAACATGTCGTCCCTCTTCGGGCTGGTCTCGATGCCCGGCCAGTCGATGTACAACGCCGCGAAGTACGCCGTCCGCGGCTTCAGCGAGGCACTCCGCGAGGAGATCCTGATGGCCGGGCAGCCGGTCGGTGTGACCGTCGTACACCCCGGTGGGATCAGGACCGCGATCGCCCGCAACGCCCGCTCGTCGTCCCGTGAGGACCACGACAGCACCGCGCGGTACTTCGACGAGAAGCTCGCTCGCATGTCGCCCGAGGGCGCCGCCCGCATCATCGTGGAGAAGGGGATCCTCGCCGGCCGCGCCCGGCTCCTCGTCGGGCTCGACGCCCACGCGATCCACCACCTCGCCCGCCTCACCGGCTCCCGCTACCAGGACCTCGTCGCGGCCGTCGCTCGCCGTACCAAGCCCCCCAAACGTTGACCGGCGCCATGTTTCCGTTGACCGGCGCCATCTTCCCGTTGACCGGCGCCGTTTTTCCGTTGACCGGCGCCGTTTTTCCGTTGACCGGCGCCTTCTGACACGTGCTCCCGTCAGAAGGCGCCGTTCGACCGTCAGAAAGCGCCGTTCGACCGTCAGGAGGCGCCGTTCAACGGTCAGGAGGCGCCGTTCAACATCGGCGGCTGTGGTGGGATGAGGGGGTGAGGTTCGGGGTCGGAGAGACGGTGCGGATCGAGATGACGAAGTGGGGAGAGCGACCGCACTGGGAGTACGACGCGCTGTGGCTGGGCACCGACGAGCACGGTGACTGGCTCGGCCTGCCGCCACAGACCTCGATGAGCAGGCCCGGCTACGCGTTGGTCTCCCGGAACATCCAGGTCGGTCTGGTCCCCGGCTTCGCACCGGACGCCGAGCGGGGGTGGTTCGCCGGGTTCCACGGGGAGCCGCGCGACTGGGTGGACGTCTACGTCGACATCACCACGCCGCCGGTCTGGGACGGCGCGACGCTGCGCGCCGTCGACCTCGACCTCGACGTGATCCGCAAGGTCGACCACGAGGTGTTCGTCGACGACGAGGACGAGTTCGTCGAGCACCAGGTGGAGCTCGGCTACCCCGGCGAGGTGATCGCAGCGGCCACGCGAGCGTGCGACTGGGTGAGGACCGCGGTGACCCAGCGCCGGCCGCCGTTCGACGGGAGCCACGAGCGTTGGCTGCAGGCGCTGGCCGACCTCGGCTGACCGCACGTCACCGCACGTAGCCACCCTCGAGCTCGACCATCTCCAGGCGTACGCCGAGCAGCCGCACGGGCCGGTCCTGCTCGACCCGGTCGAGCAGCGACACGGCGGCGTCGGCCAGCACCACCACGTCGTTCGACGGCGCCGGCAGGGTCAGCGACCGGCTCACGGTGATGAACGGCCGGTAGCGCACCTTGATCCCGACCCGCGCGGCCGGCCGCCCCTCGCGGTCGATGTCCTCGACGACCCGTGCCGTGAGCGCCCGCAGCTCGGCCGGTACGGCGTCCCAAGTGAGATCGGTCTGATAGGTCTCCTCGCGTCCGTGGGCGCGCGGCGTCCACGGCGTCGCGTCGACGGGACTGGTGTCGGCGCCGCGGCCGAGCCGGTGGTACCACGGCCCCATCGTCGGCCCGATCGCCTCGGCGAGCACCCGCGCATCGGACTCCGCGAGCTGTCGCACCGTCTCGATCCCCAACGCAGACAGGCGTCTGCCGATCTTCGACCCGATCCCCCACAGCGCCGTGGTCGGTCGGTCGCCCATCACGGCGTACCACTCCGCCTCGGTGAGATAGCCGACGCCCGACCCGTCACCCTCGCCCTTCTTGCCGAAGGCCGTGGCGATCTTCGCGCGGAGCTTGTTGTCTCCGACCCCGACCCCGCAGGTCAGCGAGGTCGCCTCGTGCACGGTCATCCGGATCTGCTCGGCGAACACCCGCGGGTCACCGAGCTCGCCGTGCCCCGGCCCGGGCCCGAGGAACGCCTCGTCCCACCCCAGCACCTCGACGACCACGGGTGCGCCGCCCCACGAGAGCGAGCGCAGCGTGTCCATCACCCGCACCGACGCCTCGTCGTACGCCGGCTTGTCGACCGGCAGGAAGACCGCGTCGTCGGGGAGCTTCCGCGCGGCGATGCGCAGCGGCATCCCGGACCCGACGCCGTGCTCACGGGCGGCGTACGACGCGGTGGCGACCACTCCGCGCTCCGTCGGGTCTCCGCGACCGCCGACCACCACCGGCAGGCCGGCGAGCTCGGGTCGCCGCAGCATCTCCACCGCGGCGATGAACTGGTCGAGGTCGACGTGGAGCACCCAGCTCGAGCCGGACACGTCAGTGCCTCACCGGCGGCAGCGCGTCGGTGGCCTCCAACGCGTCCATCCCGCTGAGCAGCAGCAGGTCGGCGACCACCGATCGGATCTGGGCCAGGATCACCTCGCTGGTCAGGTCCTCGGTGCGCTCGACCTCGCCGGTGGCCATTCCCACGGCGACCAGAGCGGGCTGGGCCGTCGTGGGTGTCCGGTGGGCGTCGAGCTCGACCGCCACCACCTCGACCGCGGTCGCGAGCTCGGTGGTGATCACGGCGTACACCTGCGGCACGGGTTGCCCCCGGTAGGCCGCGACCGCGCAGTTGCGCACCAGCACGCGGGTGCTGCGCAGGGCACGGTCGAGCGGCTCCACGAGCTCGGCCATCTTCCGGAGGCCGGGGCCGTGCCGGATCCGGAACGGGGAGGAGGCCACGACGTCCAGCCCCTCGTCGGCGGCGTCCTGGAGCTCTCGGATGAGGTGGTCGGTCGCGCGGGCCTCGGCGAGCAGGTCCAGCGCGGGCTCGACGTCGCCGGTCGTCATCACGTCGGCGGCGGCCAGCAGGAGGTCGCGGATCTTGCGCGCCACCTTCGCCGCCTGCTCGCGGGGACGGCGCAGCGGAGCCGCGGGTACGACGGTCGCGGCCACCAGGGCGACGCCGCCCCCGACGAGGGCATCGGTCCAGCGGGTCAGGCCGGCCCCCGGGTCGGGCAGGAGGGTGGCGACCACGATCGACTGCACGGCCGCCTGGATGGTGAACACCTGGCCGCCGTACAGGAAGGCCGCCACCGTCATCGCGAGCCCGACGATCAGCGCGATCGACCACGGGTGGGTGCCGATCAGCTGCACCAGCAGGTCGCCGCCGAAGACCCCCAGCGCCACCCCGACGGTGACCTCGGCGACCCGGCGCAGCCGCTGGCCGTACGACGTGCCCAGCGACACCACCGCCGCCACCGGCGCGAAGAACGGCTGCGGATGCCCCACGACCTGCTCGGCGAACCACCAGGCCACGCCCGCCGCCACGGCGCACTGCGCGATCGCCCACCGTCGGGTGCGCCAGCGATCGAGGCGGGTCGCCAGCGACGTACGGCCTCGTCCCAGCGCACCGTCGAAGGGATGGCCCTGCATGTCCTCGATCCTCCCAGACCGCGTGGACGGGTTGTCCGCCCTTGACGCACCGACCAGGATCGACGACATGGTCCAACCCCTCGACCCGACGGCGGCCGCGTTCCTGATGGCGGAGAACCGCCGGATGCCGATGCACGTCGGCGGGCTGCAGCTGTTCGCCAAGCCGGAAGGCGCCGGGCGCAGCTACGTCAAGGACCTGTACGACGGCTTCCGGCAGTCCGACGACATCGCGCCGCTGTTCCTCAAGCACCCGGTCCGCTCGGTGCGCACCGGCGGGCAGTACGTCTGGCGGGAGGACGACGAGTTCGACATCGAGTACCACGTCCGCCACAGCGCGCTGCCCAAGCCCGGCCGGGTGCGTGAGCTCCTCGAGCTCTGCTCGCGGCTGCACTCCACGCGCCTGGCCACCGAGCGCCCGCTGTGGGAGTGGCACCTGATCGAGGGGCTGCGCGACGGCCGGGTCGCGATGTACGCCAAGCTCCACCACGCCCTGGTCGACGGTGTCTCGGCGATGCGGCTCCTCCAGAGCATCCTCACCACCGACCCCGACCGCACCGGGATGCCCGCGCCGTGGGAGAACAAGCCGTCGACCGCCAAGATGCGGGAGGCCCGGGAGGACGCCGAGCGGTCGCTGTCCGACGTACCGCTCCAGGCGATGCGAGCCGCGCTCGGCATCAGCGCGGAGGCGGCCGGCCTGCCCGGCGCGCTGCTCAAGACGCTGCAGAAGTCGCTGCGCAACGAGACGTCGGCGCTCTCGCTGTACGCGCCACGCACGATCCTCAACCAGCCGATCACGGCGGCACGCCGGTTCGCCGCGCAGGACTGGCCGATCGAGCGGCTCCGCGGGATCGGGAAGGCCACCGGGACGACGCTGAACGACGTGGTGCTGGCGATGTGCAGCGGCGCGATGCGCACCTACCTGCTCGAGCTCGACGCACTCCCCGACACCACGCTGATCTCGATGGTGCCGGTCGGGCTGAGGGCCAAGGAGTCGCACCTCGCCTCTGCGCACGGCGGCAATGCCCTCGGCTCGGTCATGGTCAAGCTCGGCACCGACCTGGCCGACCCTGCCGACCGGCTCAAGGCCGTCCACGAGTCGATGGTCGCCGGCAAGCGCGGGCTGGCCGAGATGACCCCCGTGCAGATCCTGGCGATGAGCGCGCTGGGCCAGGCCCCGGCGATCCTGGGCCCGATGCTGCGGATGGGCGGTGTCATGCGGCCGCCGTACAACCTGATCATCAGCAACGTCCCCGGGCCGCGCACGACGCAGTACTTCAACGGCATGAAGCTGCTCGGCACCTACCC
>Ga0070679_100007572_pt1 | contig 10158 bp, 7 predicted proteins | sample KBSC63BmetaG_FD_65652 | JGI IMG/M metagenome (GOLD analysis project Ga0070679, IMG submission 65652) | Corn rhizosphere microbial communities from Kellogg Biological Station, Michigan, USA - KBS C6-3B metaG | ecosystem: Host-associated > Plants > Roots > Rhizosphere | place: USA: Michigan... | reverse complement strand
GATTTCATCGCCGCCTTCGGGCTTCGCGCTCGGGTTGGAGTCGTTGGCGGCGGAGCGTCCGGGCGCGGTGTTTCTGCGGGCTGATTTGCAGGTGCATACGCCGATTGATCCCGCGTTCGTGCCGGGTCCGGAGCCGCGAGGAGCTGAGGCGCGGATGGGGCTCGCGCGGGAGTATCTTCGCGCGGCGGCTGAGCGAGGGATCGAGCTCGTGGGGATCACCGAGCACAACGATGTGTCGTGGATTCCGGAGTTGCGACGGGCCGCGGGCGAGGTCGGCGTTCATCTTCTGCCGGGGTTCGAGGTGGAGAGTGCTGAGGGGGTACATGTCCTGTGCCTGTTTGACCCGGATACGCCGGAGCGCGGTTTGGAGGATTCGCTTGTCGGACTTGGGTTGACGGCTGCGAAGCGGCGCCAACAGCGGCTGGAGCTCCGGTCTACCAAGTATTTCGCCGACCTGCTGGCCTTTGTTCAGGGCGAGTGCGGCGGAATCTGCATCGCCGCGCATATCGAGAGCGACAAAGGGTTGTTGGCGGCGATTCGTCAGGGCGCGCGGGTGGATGCGTGGCGGACGCCGGCGCTCCTAGCGGCGCAGGTGTCGCGTCCCCCGGCCGACATCACGAGTGGAAACGGTCGTATCGTGCGGGGCGAGGATCCGATCTATCAGCGCGAGAGGCTGCCAGGGTATGTCTTGACGTCGGACTGCCGGTCCCTGGCGGACATCGGGTCGGCGTCGACGTGGGTGAAGATGGATGTCGTCGGCGTTGAAGGGTTGCGTCAGGCGTTCTTGGATCCGGAGTCGCGGATCGCCTATGACGATCCGCGGGAGCGGCGCGACGGCGGACATGTGCTGGCGGTGTCTTGGGAGGGGGACTTCCTGGATGGCGTTCGCTTCCCGGTGAATCCGGAGCTCAACTGTTTGATTGGCGGGAAGGGGACGGGCAAGTCGACCGTGATCGAGTCGATCCGGTATGCGTTTGACCTTGGCTATCGCACCAGGGAGGTGGAGCGCGCGGCGAGCGATCTCCGTCAGCACGCGTTCCGGTCGGGATCGAAGGTGTCGGTGTTGATCGAGACGGACGCACCGGCACGGACGCGGTATGTGGTCGAGCGCACGGCGCCGCATCCGCCGGTCGTTCGCGACCAGACCGGGCAGCCTCGCCCGGACCTGTCGCCGGTGAGTCTGGTGCGCCCGTGCATCTACGGGCAGAAGGAGATCTTCGGGATCGCGCAGGATGCGCATGCGCGCCTGGACATGCTGGACGGCTTCGCGGCCGATCATTTGCGCGAGGTGATGGCGCGGGAGGCGGAGTTGCTGGATCGGTGCCGCGAGAATGCTGAGTCGATCACGCGGGCGCAGCGCCAGATTGATGATGCGGAGGCGAGGCTGGCCCAGCTTCCCAGCTTGGAGGAGTGGCGAACCCGCTTCCGGCAGGCGGGCTTCGAGGACCTGCTGCGTGTCCGGCGCCTGCTGGATCGCGAGCAGCGGCTGTTTGAGCGGGCCGCGAAGGCGCTTCGCGAGCGGGAGAAGGCGCTGCGGGCGCTGGCCCCAGCCACCACCCTGGAGTCGGCGTTGGACGGCGGCGACGACGAGCAGCTTCCGAACGCGGACCTGATCGAGGGCGGGCGTGGCGTCCTGCGGACTGCCGACGAGCGGTGGGATGCGGCCGTTGAGGCCATCACAAAGGAGGTCGTCGCCGCCCGCGAGCAGCTTGAAGGGCTGCGGACGACGTGGGCCGACCGACGACACGCACGCACGGTTGAGTTCGACCAGGCCCTCCAGGCGCTGCAAGCCAAGATGCCCGATGTCGACCCGGAGCAGTATCTGGATGTCGAGCGCCAGATCGAGGAGCTGACGCCGCTACGCGGCTCCGTAAAGACCCTGACCGAGCAGGTCACCACAGCGCGCCGCGAGCGCGCTCGCCTGCTCGTTGAGCTGACCGATGTACGTGGTGAAAAGCACCGCGTGCGGAAGCGGGCGGCAGAGCGGCTGAACGCCGCCTTGGCGGGCAATCTGGTTGTGGACCTCACCTACCAGGGCGACCGCGACGGGTTCGTGCAACTCGTGGCCGACCAGAAGACCGGCGCGCGCAGCGAGAACCTGCGCCGGATGGTGGCGCACACCACCTTCACCCCGGTGGACTTCTGCGAGAAGGTCCGATCACGATCCCTCAACGACGCCTACGGACTGCCGGCGGGCCAGGCGTCTGCGATCGAGCGGTCACTTACGGAAGCCATGCTGCTTGAGCTTGAGGTTGTGGAACTGCCCGACCAGGTTCAGCTCCTGCTAGACGTGTCGGTAAGCGACACCGCGGCACCCGATTATCGGCCGCTCGATCGCCTCTCTCCTGGGCAGAAGAGCACCGCGATCCTGCTGCTGGTGATGCTCGAGAGCAAAGATCCGTTGATCGTGGACCAGCCCGAGGACGATCTCGACAACCGGTTCATCTACGACGACATCGTCAAGCGCCTGAAGCAGGCGAAGCCGTCGCGGCAGTTCATGATCGCCACCCACAACGCCAACATCCCGATCCTCGGCGATGGCGAACAGATCATCGCGCTCGACGCGCAGGAAGCCGCCGCGGGCGGGCCGGTCGCCGCGTTCGTCCGCGCGCGCGGCTCGATCGATGCATCCGACGTCCGCAAGGCTGCGGAGCAGATCCTTGAAGGCGGACGGGAGGCATTCGCCCTACGTCGAGCCAAGTACGAAGGCATCGCACCCAGCCACTAGCCCCGGCAGGCATCGCCGGGTACGGCGCAGCGCGGCCCTGACCAGCGTCGCGAGCGCACGGCGCGCCGCGAGGCCCGGTGGCGACGCGGCGACGTTGGTTCACCTGGACGAAGTTCGCCGCATCGTCGAACGTCGTTGGGTCCTGCTAGGATGGATCCGTGCTTCTGACCGACGAACTTCTACGCATCTACGCAGAGCTCGGCGCTGAGGTTTCTCGCCTTGAGCGCGACCGTGAGGACGTTCGTCGTATGCTGCGCCGAAGAGGCGTCGACCCTGAGTCGACGCCGGTGCCGCGCACGCGCGTCACTCGGGGGACGAAGCGAAGGAGTGGCGGCGCCAAGCCGTCTCGGCCTGGCGGATACGGCAAGGGCGGAACAGCCGACGCGATCATGTCCGTTCTGGCCGACGGCGACGTCTGGCGCAACCAGGACGTTGCCGCACGAGTCGGCGTGACGCCTACCGCGTGCAGCGCAGCGATGAGGCGCCTCGTCAAGAACGGGAAGGTGGTTGAGGCCGGCTACGGTCGGTACAAGCGTGCCCCGTCCAACAACGGGCGCCATGAGGACGTAACGGTCACCGATACGCCGGGACTCTTTATCCCGGGTGACCGAGACCAGGGCGGGGAGCCGGAGCGTCCCGGCACCCCGCCCGCGCGCTCGCACTAGCGTACCAGCACGAAGCCGAGCGTTCGACCATGACGCCCCGAACCCTTCCGTTTTTACACGAGATCTGCGGCGGATCGCCACCATGCCCCGAACTGACCTCGCCGGTGCGGGTCGTCTAGGGGATGCCGAACATCCGGCGTTCGGCATCCGCGGCGGCGGAGGGGAAGTGCAACTGGCTGGCGTGGATATAGCGCTCGGTGATGCTGGCGTGGGAGTGGCCGGCTTTGGCTTGGATGTAGGCCTGTGGGTTTCCGGCTGCGGCGTCGTGGGTGAGGCTGGTGTGGCGTAGGTCGTGGAAGACGCGGAAGGGTTTGGTGATGCCGGCGGCTCGGAGCGCGGGGCGGAGGTAGGTGCGGCTGAGGCGGCTGGGGTCGACGGCGGTGCCGCGGGTGGGGTGGCAGAAAACGTAGTCGGTCTCGCTGCGGTAGTGGGCGTTCATCCAATGCTGCTCAAGGAGGGTGATGGCACGGGGGCCGAGGTGAATCGTGCGCTTGCTGGTGCGGCTCTTCGGGGTGGTGATCTGGCCGCGCACGATGGCGCGACGGATGTGCAGTTGACGGTCGATCAGATGGACGTCTCCCCATTGCAGGGCGATCAGCTCTCCGCGGCGCATTCCGGTCATGAGACCGACCAGGGTGATCGTGTGCGCGACCCGCCACCAGGCTTGGCCGGCATCCGTGGTCGCCGCCGTCTCGAGTTGCTGGTAGGCGGAATCGAGGCGCGCGATCTCAGCGGCGGTGAGGATTTGCATGTCGGGTTGCTCCACGCGCGGCCGGTCGCAGTCCCTGACCGGGTTCGTGCGGATCAGGCGGCGGCGGATGGCGTGGCGGAGCATCACCGAGAGCACGAGTAGCTGGTTGTGGATTGTCTTGGGCGATGTGCCCGAGCGCATCTTGGTGGCGATGTATCGGTCGACCAGGTCGGGCTCCGTGTCGAATCGCGTCAGCTGAACGTGCCCGAAGAAGGGGACGAGGTGGGCGGTGATGGTGCTCTTGTACCCCGCCACCGTGGACGGTTGAGGCCGCGGGCTGGCAGGATCTCCTCCTGCCATCCAACCGCGTAGTCCGCGAACACAATCCGAGATGGGGCTTGGTAGCGCTCGTCCTGGACGGCGGCCAGGCGGCGGTTGAGTTCTTGCTGTGCACGTTTCCGGTTCCAGTGCGGCTCTGGGCCGAGCGTCTCCAAGACACGGCGACCGGTGGCGTCTCGGTAGCGAATCCGCCAGGTGGTGGCGCGCTTGCCCTCATACCGCCAGATCCGCCCCCATTCACCCACGGTGACGCCCCCCGTTCAGTACGGCGGGACGTGCGCCCAGGAGGTGCAGGGTTGGGCCACGAGGCGCTGGGATGTTCACGACCATCACGGTCATGAACGCTCTGCTGGCCGGGGAACGCAAGTCAGCCGCGGGGCCGGGGGCGGATGGGATGCCGGTCGGCGGCGTGTTCCTGCTCGGTCAGCCAGCTGCGGATGGCGGTGGCGTGGTAGCGGATGTAGCGGCCGAGGTGGATGTGGGGGAGGCGGTCTTGGCGGGTGGCTTCGCGCACCCACGACTCGGGCACGTTGAGCAGGTCGGCGACGTCTGCGGCCGTGAGGAGGCGGTCGGTCACGCCACCGCCTCGGAGGCATCGGGGAGCTGGTTTCCCCAGCTCGTCCACCCAGCTCGCCGACCGCGCGCAAAGAGCTCCAGTCGCCGAGCCCGGGGGTACATGGCTTCGATCCGTTCGTAGGTCTCGTCGGGTTTTTGGGAGTGGTGGCGACGGTTGGCGGTGATGACTGAGTCGACTCGCCGTTCGGGTTCGGGCGGCGACCAGGCGCCGCGTACGGCGACGAGCAGCGGCTCGTGTCTGTTCCTGAGCCATACGCCAGGGCCGATGCTGTGCTTGTCCCAGACGAGGTGGGTCTTGTAGGTAAACCCCCATGCCGAGCAGACCTGGAGCGCTTCGGGGAGCAGTGCGCTGACCGCCCACAGGAACAGGATCGCGTCGTTCGCGGCGGGGACGTTGAAGGTCAAGATGTCTGTGAGGGGGAGGGTGGGATAGTGCTGGTCGGGGGCGAGGTCGCTGTCGGGATTACCGAGTTGCCAGGGCGGGTCGGCCAGAATGACCTGGTAGCGGCCGCGGGGCAGGGCGGGGGTGGTGAGGTGGGCGTCCCGGCGGAGGCGGCGGACACGGTTGGCGGCGCGGTGCACGGCTAGCCGTCCGTCGTGGACCTGTTGGAACAGGTCGGGGTCATGCTGGTGGACGGTGTGCGCGTCTTGGATCAGGCGGGGACTGACGCCGGCCATGGCGGCGACGGCGTCGCGGGTGCGACCAGTCTGGGGGGTGGGCAACGTTGCCACGTCGATGCCGTGGTGGGCGTGGTGGGCGACGATGATGGCCGCGCGCTGGCTGGGTGTGAGCTGGCGGCGCAGCACTGCCTGGCGAACCAGGTAGGCGACCTCATCCTTCGGTGAGACGACGCGGACGGGAACACGGCGCTGGTCGGTCTGGAGCGCCGCCTGGAGGCGGTGGCGCCCGTCCAACACGACTCCGGCCGAGGTGATATCAAGCGGCATTGTGATGCCGTGTTCGGCGACGTCGCTGAGGAAGAGGGCATACTCGTCAGGGGGCATGAGCGGGATCAGCCCTGCTTGGGGGTGGGGCCGCAGCCGGCGCGGATCGCGGGTCGCTTCTGCGCCGGCCGCGCGCCGTGTCGTCCTAGTCGGCACGGCGATAGGCCATGATCGTCGGGACCGAGGTGAAGCTCTTTTGGTGGTAGCCGCAGGCTTCGTGGTAGATGAGCAGGTAGCCGTCGGTCGCCTCGCGGGTCGCCCACTCACCGGGCTCGGCCCACTGCTCGCAGCGAGGGCACCGAAGCCCGTCGATCCGCTGCTCGTCCAGCTCGGCGTAGGCGTTCTCCCACTCCGCCGCGTCCTCCTTTGCCAGGGCGAGGTCACGCTCGGCCTTGGCCAGCTGCCTTCGAAGCGCCGCGGCATCCTTGGCGGCCGCGGCTTTGGTCTCGGCGGCGGCGGCGTCGCGGCGGCTCGCTTTGGCCGTCGACCGTTTTGCCGCGGCTTCCAGCTCGGCGACGCGCTCGCGCAGCGCCGCGGCTTCCGTGGTGGCAGCGTCTCGGTCACGCGCGGACTGGGCGACCTCGTCCGTGCCGGGCTGGGCGTGGAGCGCGTGCAGACCAGCCACGAGCGTCGCCCGCTTGGAGCCATGCCGTGTCTGGTGGTGTTCCAGCAGAGCGAGCTCCTCGGGGGTGAGCTCCAGCGGCAAGCGGCGCCGGAAGCGACGCGGATCCAAGGCTTTCAGCTCCTCATCCATGCCGACATGGAGCCACGCATCCATGCACGTGCGCACTGCACGCGCACTGCGAAGGGTTGGGAGCAGCGGCCTAGAGTGCGAGGCGATGCCGCGTCGCGACCCGCCTCGCTATGTCCGAAACATGATGGCCGACCACCTGCGCCGCGACCACCACATCCCCGCCCTCGACCCCGGCGAGATCGGGATGCGCACCAGCTCTCGCCGCCGCTGCCTCCTGCGTTGGCACGACGACCCCACAGACCCGCTGGGCGCGTGGTTTGGCTGCGAGCGCTGCCGCCTCCGCCATGGCGAGGGGTGGGAGCGCTACTACGCGGCCGTCTACTGGCCGTGGCCGCTCCACCACCACCTGGACGCCATCGCCGCCCACTACCACCAGCATCACCCAAAGCTTCGGCTCGACCCGGGCCGGGTCGCCTCGCCCGGCAACGCCCACGCCGAGTGGCAGGCAAGCTTCCTGCCACTGACCCCATGGGCGCCGGCCGGCTTCCTCTGCGCCGCCTGCCGCCCCGGAGAGGAGCCGCGGCTGGCGGCGCGGATCCTGATCGGCACCGACGCCTACGGCGACGCGCGCCGCCTGCGCGCGCTTCGCGCCGCCCGAACCGACCTGCACCGAGACGTCGTCGGCCGCGCCCCGCTGCAACAAGCCGAACTGCTGGAGGCGCGCGACCGCGGCCTCATCCTTACGAGCCTGCACCCCAACGCGATACACACCGCCCTGGCCAACGCTCGGAATCCCACGCCAGACAACTACGCGGACCATCTGGAACGCGCGCTGATCGCCACCCTGCGCGACGCCCGCGACCGCGGCGAACAGCCGACGGCGGTGATCAGGCACCTCGCGCACCTGGCAAAGGATCGCCCGCGGCTGTTCACGACCACCGTCGGCCGCGCCATCCCGCAGCTCGCCGCCCAGGAAGCGCGCCAGTCACCGGCGGAGTTTCGCCGAAGCGTCCGCACCCTCCTCGGCACCGAGACCGACCCGACCATCGGCGAGCGCCGCCTGTGGGACATCTGGACGCTCCACGTCCGAGACGCCAACTAGCCCTCGGATGTGGCAACGTTGCCACATCACCGCCCCTCGGCTTACCCTGCGACCGATGGCCGCGCCGCCCTCGCCACTCCCGACCACGGTGTGGGTTCGGATCGATTGTCTCCGCTACCACGATCGCGGGCCTTATCACTGGACGCGCGAATGCGTCGACGGCCGTGTCCTCATCCCCATCGCGCGAGCACTGGCCGGCGAAATGTCCAACCTACGGCCGTGCAAGATCTGCACCGCTCGTCACCGCCGCGGACGAGGCGAAGCACCGACACGACCGGTGCGCTCGGACAGCAGCGGGCTGCGACCGGCGCGGTAGGACGACGAGCCACGCGCAGACGCGGCACCTCGCGCTGTCGCTCTCGGGCGGGACCGGGCGCCGCGTCGGCAGTCGGGCACGACCGGTGACCCGACGCGGCGCCAGCTCGATCGTGCGGCTCGTCGATTGGAACGCTCTCATTCCGGTGTCGAGACGCGCCGCTTGACCCGGCTAGCACGGCTCTCGCGGGCGACGCGTCTGCCCATGGCGGCGATCTTGCGGCTCCGCTGGAGTCGACATCGACGACGGTTAGAGTGGCGGGCGGTGTGTGGTGAGGGTGAGCAGCCCGGCGATGGTGCGGCGGGCGTCGTGGCTGAGTGCGGGGTCTCCGTCCGGCAAGTGGTCGAGGAGCCGCTGCAGATCGCCCTCGATTAGGTCTTTGCCGCGTTTGGTCGCTTGTACGGTGACGCGTCGGCGATCGCCGGTGGGGTTTCGGATGCGGCGGGCGAGGCGGCGGGCCTCGAGGCGGTCGACCAGCTTGGCGACGCTGCCGCTGGTGATCGCCAGGCTTCGCTCCAACTGGGTGGGTGTGAGCCCGTTGCGGTGGTGGGTGAGGTGGTGCAGCGCGGCGTATTCGGCGTTGGTCATGCCGGCGCGGGCGCGTCCCTGCGCGACGACCTGCTGGGTCGCTAGCAGCAGCTGGTGCAGAAACGGGGCGACGTCGCCAGTCACAAACGCTCACGCCTACCCTACAGACCGCGATGCTCGACCGCCGGACGCCCCCATCCGGGTGATTCTCCTTGACAGGGAAGTGTCCGCTGCGCTAGACCTCGTTCTATAGCGGCAACGCGGTGTCCGTTTGTTGACACTTCGGGCTCCGGGTCGCTGTTGGGCATATTGGGCAATTCGCCGGCTCCGAGCTGGCGAGAGAGGCACGGGGTCATGAGGGGTCATGGTTCTGCTTTGGTGGGCGTGTGGTCGTGGGTCGCGCGGGTGTGTGTGGCTGCCCCCGTGATGGTGGTATTGGTCGCGGCCGGCGCGAGCCAGCGCGCGAGTGCGCATCAATCCAACTCACGGGCGAGGACCGCCGTGCATGCGGCGGTGGCGCCATCTGGGATCCCGGTCGGTCAGAACTCGCTGGTCGCGTTGGAGCAGGCCGCAAAGACCGGTCGGCAGGTGATCATCGCGGACCAGACGACGAAGACGACGACGGTCTATGCCAACCCCAACGGAACGCTTACCTCGACGATCGCGGGTGGCCCGGTGCAGGAGCCCGACCCCTCCTCTCCGACTGGGTTTTCGCCGATCGACCTGTCCCTCGCCCAGAATCTGGCGGGGTTGCAGCCGACGCGGGCGGACGCGCCGATCACGTTCTCTGATGGTGGCGATCAGACGGCCGCCTCGCTCGGCGTCGGCGAACACGCGCTTGCCGTGCAATGGGGCTCCAAGCTGCCAGTGCCGACCGTGAAGGGAAAGACCGCCACCTACACCGGCGTCGCCTCGGGTGTGAACTTGGTGCTGGTCGCGGAACCGGATGGGTTCGATCTTCAGATCGTGCTGACCAAGAAGCCCGCCGCCGCGCAGGTGTTTCGCCTGCCGCTCAACCTGACCGGCCTGACCGCGTCCGTCGGGCAGAACGGGCGGCTTCAGTTCATCTCGGCGGCCGGAAAGATCGAGGCGATGGCCGATGCGCCGCAGATGTGGGGCGCCGCCACCGACGCAAACGGCGAGCCATCCGCCGTGAGCACGGTGCCGGTCACAACCTCCGCCGGCACATTGACGGTGTCGCCGGCCCAGAGTTTCCTGACAGCGGCGTCGACGACCTATCCGGTCACCATCGATCCCGCGCCGAACCTGACCGCCACAGCAGACACCTACGTCGACCAGGCTCACCCCACCAGCACGTTTGACTCCAACACCGAGGTCAAGGCGGGACTCGCCGCGACGAGCCAGGTGCAGCGCGGTCTGCTCCAGTTCGACACGAGCTCGATTTCGGGCACAGACGTGCTCGCGGCCAGCCTGAACATGTGGGAGACGTTCGCCGGATCGTGCTCCCCGACCCAGGTCGACGTGTATGACATGTCGGCGGCGTGGACGACGTCGACGAACTGGAACACCCAGCCCGCAAAGAATCAGATGTGGGCCTCGGCCAGCACCGACGC
>Ga0070679_100007567_pt1 | contig 10159 bp, 8 predicted proteins | sample KBSC63BmetaG_FD_65652 | JGI IMG/M metagenome (GOLD analysis project Ga0070679, IMG submission 65652) | Corn rhizosphere microbial communities from Kellogg Biological Station, Michigan, USA - KBS C6-3B metaG | ecosystem: Host-associated > Plants > Roots > Rhizosphere | place: USA: Michigan... | reverse complement strand
TCGTCGGTCTGGCCATCTCGATCGCGTGCACGCGTTATCTTGGCAGCTTGATTTATGGCATTCGCCCCACCGACCCAGGCACGCTGGTTGTGGCCTCGGTTGTCATCTCGGCTATTGCGCTGCTGGCCAGCTATATTCCCGCGATGCGCGCCATGCGTGTGGACCCCATGATTGCGCTCCGGGATGAGTAGAGTTGCTAAACTATTGAGTGCCTTTCCTCGCGAACATCAAGACGACCCTGGAGATGATCAAGTGGGAACACTCGATCTTCGCGCTCCCATTTGCGCTCTGCGGGGCGATGCTTGCAGCGGGTGGCCTGCCGACCGCGGCCCAGCTTGGCTGGATTGTCTTGTGCATGGTGTCGGCGCGCTCGGCAGCCATGGCTTTCAATCGCCTGGCCGACGCACAGATTGACGCCGCCAATCCCCGAACCGCAACGCGCGCGATTCCCGCCGGAGTGCTTTCGCAGCGATTCGTGGGAGTTTTTGTTCTGGTCTCCTGTGGGATCTTTGTGCTTGCCGCCAGTCAGTTGAACAAGCTGACGTTCTGGCTTTCTCCGGTGGCGCTTTCGATCGTGCTTCTTTATTCCTATACCAAGAGATTTACGCGGTGGTCGCACCTGGTGCTGGGCTTCGCGCTGGGGATCGCTCCCGCGGCGGCGTGGATCGGCATTCGGGGATCGCTCGACCCGCGCATTCTTCTGCTCACCGCAGCAGTCACGTTCTGGGTGGGCGGTTTCGATGTGCTCTACGCCTGCCAGGACCTCGAATTTGACCGCAATTACGGCTTGAATTCCATTCCTCAGTCTCTGGGGATCGGGCGAGCATTACTCTTGGCAAGGACTCTTCATTTGCTGATGCTTGGGCTGCTTGTGGCACTGGTGATTGTGTTCGGTTTGGGGAAGATCGCCGTGGCTGGCGTGATCGTAGTTGGACTACTGCTGGCGTATGAACATTCGCTGGTGTCAGCAACTGATCTCAGTAAGCTTAACGCGGCATTCTTCACCATGAATGGCGTGATCGCGGTAGTGTTCTTCGTTTTTGTAGCGGCGGATCTGCTGCTCAAGTTCCGGACCTGATTCTGGGTATTACGGCAACCGCGGGGCGAACAATATGGGCGTCGGCGATAACGTCATGACGGCGATCATTCTGATCGCACCTTTCGCCGCCATTTACTCCTGGTTCTACTGCATTACGCGTTTGCGCAAGGAGCCCGCGCACTGGCGCAATCGCGCAAGTGTTGCCTCGCTGGTATTAACGTCGCTTGCCGCAGCTCTCTGGCCGTTGATGGTGCTGCTGATGTTTAAGCTCATTCCCAATGATAAAGATTGGGGGGTGCGGGCGGCCTGGGCGGAAGCCTGGCATCCTCACATTTTCCGAGCCCTGCTGGCGGCTCTGGTTTTGAGCTTCCTCGGGCGGCCGCGGTTGATCATCCCGCTTGCGCTCGCAAGCATCGGCACTGCCCTATTTGGGGTACTCAGTACGGCTCCGTAGCGCGATTGCGCCGCCTTGATCGCGGCTGATACCTTAATTGTTCTGCCAAATTCTCTCCGAGGAACACCCGTGCCCAGAATTCAGCGTGCGATTCTCAGCGTCACCGATAAATCCGGTCTGGTGGAGTTTGCGGGCAAGCTTGCCGCACTGAAGGTGGAGTTGGTTTCCACCGGCGGGACAGCAAAGTTGCTGCGCGAATCCGGCGTTCCGGTGAAGGATATCTCGGAACTCACCGGATTTCCCGAGATGATGGATGGCCGCGTAAAGACGCTGCATCCCCGGGTGCACGGCGGCATCCTGCACGTGCGCAACAACCCTGAACATGTGGCTGCGGCAAAGCAGCACGGCATTCAGCCGATCGACATGGTGGTGGTGAATCTCTATGCATTTGAGAAGACCGCGGCGAAGCCCGGCGCGCACTTTGAGGAATTGATCGAGAACATCGACATTGGAGGCCCGTCCATGGTGCGCTCCGCAGCGAAGAATTTTCGTGACGTCGCCATCGTGACCTCGCCTGACGACTACGCTGCGATCGCCGAGGAGATGAAAGCATCCAATGGCGAGTTGGGCCTCGGCACGCGCTGGCGCCTCGCGCAAAAGGCATTCGCCACGACTGCAGCTTATGACAGCGCGATCGCCGCAACGCTGGCCGGCGTCAGCCTCGATCAGGATACAAGTAACTTCAAACTCCCCGAATCACATAGCGGCTTCCCCGCAGTTCTTAAGCTCTCACTGAACAAAGTGATGGACCTGCGTTACGGCGAAAACCCGCATCAGAAAGCGGCAATGTATTCTGACGGCTCTCAGGCCGGCGTGGCCAATGGACGCCAGCTTCAGGGGAAAGAGCTTTCCTATAACAACATCGTTGACTTGCAGGCGGCATGGGACCTGGCGCAGGAGTTTGACGAGATCGCCTGTGCCATCATCAAGCACACGAACCCGTGCGGCACGGCAACCGGCAAAAGTCAGAAGGAAGCATATGTCCGCGCGCTCGAAGTCGATCCGGTTTCGGCCTTTGGCGGGGTGATCGGCCTCAATCGCGTGGTGGATGGTGCTGCCGCCGAAGAAATGGCCAAGCTGTTCGTGGAAGTAATCGCCGCGCCTGGTTTTGACGCCGCCGCACGCGAGAAATTCGCATCCAAGAAAAACCTGCGCCTGGTGGAGGTGAAATCGGTTTCACAAAAGTATGCAATGAAGCACGTCTCTGGCGGCATGCTGGTGCAGGACCCTGATGTTCGTCCGCTCACGCCGGCCGATCTCAAGGTGGTCAGTAAGCGCCCACCAAGCGAGGAAGAAATGCGTGCGTTGCTTTTTGCCTGGAAGGTTTGCAAGCACGTGAAATCAAACGCTATTGTCTACGCGCGGGACGGCCAGAGCGTGGGGGTCGGCGCAGGCCAGATGTCGCGGGTGGATTCCTGCAAGATTGGGGCGATGAAAGCGATCTTGCCTTTGAAGGGCACGGTGGCCGCCTCCGATGCGTTCTTCCCGTTTCCTGACGGCGTGGAAGAAATCGCCAGGGCGGGGGCCACGGCAATCATTCAGCCCGGTGGGTCGGTTCGCGATCAGGAAGTGATTGATGCAGCTGATCGTTCAGGGTTGGCCATGGTGCTCACCGGAGTACGTCACTTCCGTCACTAAGTAAAGAAGTGCAATGGGCTGCTCTTCGGGGCTAAGTAAGGCTAGAATTGTAAAAGGATCAGCCAGCGCCGAAGACGTGCTCCTCCGCATCTAAATGGAAGGTGATTCTTGGTCCTCTCGCTATGAAATTTTCAGTAACCCGCCCCCTGCTTTTTGCCATTATTTTTAGCGCAATCACTGCGTTTGCACAGACCCAACCAGCCCCAAAGGCCGCTGCACCGCAGGCCCAGCCACAGCAACAGCCGCAGTCATCGGTGCCGAAGGCGCCGCAGGCGGCAGAAAAGAAGCCGGATCGTGCGGCTGCTTACTATCACTTCGCCCTTGGGCATATGTATGAAGAGCTGGTGGACCAGAACGGCCGTTCAGAGTACGCCAATAAAGCGATCGAAGAGTACCGGCTTGCCATTCAGAGCGATCCCTCCTCAGAGTTCCTGAACTCGCATCTGGCGGAACTGTACGCGCGTACCGGCCGCATTCGCGATGCGGTGAATGAAGCACAGGACATTCTCAAGCGCGATCCCAATAATCTGGAAGCGCACCGGCTGTTGGGGCGTATCTATCTGCGGTCGCTGGGCGACATGCAATCCAACCAGCAGGGCCGTGAAGTGTTGAAGCTCGCCATTGAGCAGTACGAGGCATTGGCACGGCTGGAGCCGGACAACCCCGATAACCATCAACTGCTGGGCCGTCTGTACATCCTGAACAAGGACAATAGCAAGGCGGAGAGCGAATTCAAGACTGCTCTGAAGATCGATCCCACTTCTGAAGATGGTGTGACCAATCTTGCCTATCTGTATAACGAGATGGGGGACACGAAAAAGGCCACGGACACCCTGACCGCGGTTCCCGAGGCAAACCGCACGAGCAAGATCAACTCTGCCCTGGGTTACACCTACGAGCAGCAGAAGGATTACAAGAAGGCAATTGCCGCATATCGTGAGGCGGTAAAGCAGGACAAGGAAAATCTGGATGCGATGCGCGGACTGGCGCAGAACCTCGCCAACGACGGCCAGACCGACGCCGCGCTGCAACAGTATCTGACGATCCAGTCTGCCGATCCGCAGGACGCCAATTCTGCGTTACGTATCTCAGAAATCTATCGTAAACAGGGCAAGTTTGACCTCGCGATGCAGAACCTGAAAAAAGCGCAGTCGCTGGTCCAGGACTCGCTGGAAGTTTCGTATAACGAGGCCATCATCCTTGAAGCGACGGGCAAATACGATGATGCCGCGGTCGTGCTGCAGAAGCTGATAGCTAAATCGGCCTCGCCGGATGGCAACTACAGCGCGGGTGAGAGGGCCAACCGCGCTTTGTTCCTGGAGCGGCTCGGCAACGTGTATCGCGAAGAGAGCCGCCCACTGCTGGCGGTGGAAACGTTCCGCAAGATGGTGGATCTGGGCGGCGAGGAAGCAGGCCGCGGCTATCAGGAAATCATTGACACGTACCGCGAACAGAAACAGTGGCCCGATGCCGAGCGTGTAGCCCAGGAAGCGGTGAAGAAGCTTCCCAATGACAGAAACCTGAAGCTCACGCTGGCGTTGCAGCTGGCCGATGACGGCAAGGGCGATGAAGGCGTGCAGATGGCCAAGTCTGCCCTGAAGGGCGGCCCCGAAGACCGCGAGATATATATGCAGCTCTCGCAGATCTACCAGCGACTCAAGCGCTGGAAAGAATCAGAAGAGGCGCTGGCCCAGGCAGATAAGCTTGCCGCAAAGCCCGAAGAAAAGGAAATCGTTCATTTCGCCTACGGGGCGTTGTACGAGCGCCAGAAGAAATACGAGCAGGCTGAACAGTCATTCCGCCAGGTGTTGCAGCTGGATCCGAACAATACCATGACGCTGAACTATCTTGGCTACATGCTGGCGGACCGCAACGTTCGTCTGGATGAAGCCTTGAACATGATCAAGCGCGCAGTGGAATTGGATCCGCAGAACGGCGCATATCTCGATTCGCTCGGGTGGGCTTACTTCCGCATGGGCAACTATGACAAGGCAGAAGAGAATTTGCGCCGCGCAGCGGAAAAGACGCCCAATGACGCGACCATCCAGGACCATCTGGGGGAGCTCTATGCCAAGACGGGCCAGCACAAACTGGCTGTCGCGCACTGGGAGCGGGCCCTTACCGAGTGGCAGCGCTCGGTGCCGGCTGACGTCGATCAGCAGGATGTTGCGCGCGTTCAGAAAAAGCTGGAAAGCACCAAGGTCAAGCTGGCGCAGCAGCAGGCGAAGTAAGCAATTAGCAGATAGCAATTGGCATTAGCCAGAGAAGAGGCCGAGTTTAGCTCGGCCTTTTTTCGGTTGCAACAACATCTTTGAAACACAGAGGAAGAGAGGACGCGGAGGTAAGGGAATTCAATTCGCTTTATGAACTGAGTTCTTTGTTGATCCGGGGCCCATGTGTTTCAAAGGTGTTTAGCAACTGCGGGTTCGGGATTTCAGTTTAGACTGGCCCTATGCTGGCAAACTACGCACTGCGGCCAGAACAAGGCCGCGGACGCCGCTATCCTGAACCTGCGCATCCTTACCGCAATGATTTTCAGCGTGACCGCGACCGGGTGGTCCACTCGCGCGCCTTTCGCCGGCTGGAGAACAAAACCCAGGTCTTTTCCCGTCGCTATTCGGATCACTTTCGCAACCGGCTGACGCACACCATTGAAGTCGCGCAGATTTCGCGGACCATTGCCGCCGAGCTGGAACTGAATGAAGATCTGGTGGAGGCGCTCGCCCTGGTGCATGATGTCGGCCATCCACCGTTCGGGCATGCGGGTGAGCGGAGGCTGGACCAACTCATGCGCGAACACGGCGACTCTTTTGATCACAACCTGCACGCGCTGCGGATCGTGGAGCAGTTTGAGCAGCGTTACGCTGAGTTCCCCGGGCTGAACCTGACATTCGAGGTGAGGGAAGGGATCATCAAGCACTCCCGTGATTACAGCGAGCACGAGTATCCGCAGCTTTCAGAATACCTGCTGGACCAGCGTCCTCCGCTGGAAGCCCAGCTCATCGACCTGACCGACGAGATCGCGTACAACACGGCTGATGTGGACGATGGCCTGGAGGCGCTGATCCTGAAGCATGACCAGGTAAGGGAAGCGCCCATGTTCTCGGACGCCTACAAGGAAGTGGAGCAGCGGTATCCGCAGGCGCAGGAAAAGCTGAAGTTTAATGAAGCGCTCAAGCGTGTGATGGACCGGCTGGTAAGCGACTTGATCTGTAACACCCGGCGCCGGATCAAGGAGGCCGGAATCGCTACACCCGCCGATGCACGGCATTGCTCCGAGCGGCTCTGCGGCTTTAGCGCGGACGTGGACGCCGCACGGCGCGCGGTCAAGAATTTCCTGTACGAGAATGTCTATTACAGCCCCACGATCAAGGCCGACAAGGAAGACGGGGAGCAGGTTATTGGTGACCTGTTCGGGTTCTTCATGGCTTCACCCAATGAGCTTCCGCACAGCTATCAGGAAAAGCTGACCCAGGACCCACTGAACCGCGTGGTGTGCGACTACATTGCCGGGATGACAGACAGCTATGTGAGGGAGCAGCACCGGCGGTTTTGCGGCTGACAAACCCAACACGTTTGAAACGCAGAGGAACAGAGGGAATAAACGATTTGGAGCTGGCCGAGTCGCACCCTAGACGGTTCGAGCAGGGGAATGCCTCGAGTTTCAGAGGTGGTGAAAAGAGAAGAACATCTTGAGTCGCAAGAAGAGAAAAACTGCTAAGAAGTGCCATCACCCAAAATCCTTGGTGTCCTCCGTTCCTCGGTGTTTTAAGCTTCCAGTGCGGCCCTCGGAGTAACCCCTTACTTTCCGGCGGTGGCGAGCAATTTTTACGTACCGGCAGTTCTGACCGGCAATTCTCACCTTGGTTGAACACCATGAAAATAAACGGCTTATTTGTTCCAACAGGCAGCAGGAGTTTGGCAATCAGATTGTAATAACTTAATGCGAAGCGATTTTATGCGCGCTCGGGGGTGGGCTTGCACCCTGCTCGAAGCTGCCCCGAAGCACGAGAACCCCCGGTTCGGAGGAATTTCCGCAATGAAGACGTCTTACCTTTTGTCACTGTCGTTGGCGGCTGCGTTGGCAGTGCCGGCCGTCGCCCAGCAGAGCCAGTCGAGCAACACGCAGGACCAGCAGCAGGCGCAGCCTGCGCAAAGCCAGCAGACCCAGACCCAGAGCCAGACCGAGAGCGCAACCGGCAAAGAGCCGTTGAAGTATGAGCGCCATGAAGGTTTCTGGGGCAAGATGAACCCCTTTGCCCGCAAGAAGTATGTCAACCGCCAACTGGACCCGGTCCGCGGCCGCGTGAATGAGCTGGATGAGCTCACCGCGAAAAATGCCAAGATGATCGCCGACGTGGATTCGCGCGCGACCGAAGGCATCCGCCAGGCGATGGGAAAGGCCAATGAAGCTGACACCCACGCCCTTGATGCCGCCAACCGCGCAAACCAGGCACAGCAGACCGCCCAGACTGCTCACACCCGCATTGGGAGCGTGGAGCAGACGGTGAGCAAGCTGGACCAGTACCAGCCGGTCACGCAGGCGGAAATCCGCTTCCGTCCGGGACAGAGCGCCCTGAGCAACAACGCCAAGGAAGCGCTGGACCAGATTGCGACCTCATTGAAGGGCCAGAAAGGCTTCATCGTTGAAGTGCAAGGCTTCTCGCCCGGCAACGGCACGGTGGCAATCGAAAACTCCCGTGAGATGGCGCAGATGGTAGTGCGTTACCTGGTGCTGAACCACAACGTGCCGCTCTATCGCATCTACACGGTCGGAATGGGCAATGCCCCTCTGCAGTCGGAAGACGGCAAGGTGAAGCGCGCCCGCGGTGGCCGGGTTGAAATCAGCCTGCTGAAGAACAGCCTGGGCGACCTGAACGCCGCCAGCGGCGACCAGAGCGCGCCGGCGCAGAACCAGGCGACCCCTGCGGCACAGCAGCCGAGCAATCCGCCGCAACAGAATTAAAGGCAACAATCATCCTCACAAACTCAATGACCAAACCTTCCTCCCTCCTGCCAGCGCATGGCAGGAGGGAATTTTTTCTTTTCGAGATGATGATTAGTGTTCTGCAATGAGGGACTTACACGGTTACCCACAGATGATGTCCCGCTTATTTGCGTTTTACCCGCGGTGAATTGCCCGAACAGTAACCAGATGCCAAGCTGTGACGCAGGAGGAACCAAACTATGCGTCACCTGATCATCCGCAAACGAAATTCTGCTCTTACTCTTCTATGCTCGGCTGTTCTAGTTATTGCATTCCCGCCCGCCATCGCTCATGCCCAAAACTCCAGGGGTGGAGCTCCCGCCACAAGGCAGGCTGTTGGAATCACGATGCACTCGCAGGCTAGTGGCGGCCCACACGGATATCACCCGCGTGCCTACAACTATCAAGTAGGGGCTGTCCCGAGCCAGATCGTAAGTGATCCGTTTGAGCAGATGAATACACCCGCACGGCTTGCCCAGGAACCGCAGAGTCCCCAACCAATTGACTGGCGTGAGCAGCAGCAGACCGCGCGGTACATGCAAGAAGAACGGCAGCTGCAGGCCCATGCCAGCCCCGATGCGCCAGACCAGTCAGAGCGGCTGCGAATGGCTAAAGACCGCGACGCTATTCTTCACAATTTTCAGACAATGTATGTGGACGCGCGTGACGCGCAATACTTTGGCAGTGATCAGCTGAAAGCAGCGCTACAACGCAACAGGGGGTTTGAGGCGCTGAATATCCGGATCGTTGACGATCCTCATGTGGCGGACACGGTTCTCAAAGTCGGGTACACGTTCGCCTGGGACTATCCCTTCGAATTAAGGCACCAGAACACGACGATTGTTTTGCTTGCCGGTAAGGGGCAAGGCCCGTTCTCCGGACCGCTGGGAGCGGCAGATGTTGCGCGGCAATTCGTAAACGTCGCTTCCGGATGGAGAAAGCCAGCGGAAACAAGGAACTGACTGGAACTCGTGCAGTCAGGTGACGACCAGGGAACTCCGCGTCATGCCGTAAAATCTTGGCTGGCGCGGCGTTCTCATTTCAGGTCGGCGAGCCAACAGCGCCACAGATTTTGTCGCAAGTTACAGTAAGACCAGCGGTCCGCTGAAGACCAATGGGTGTATCCTTTTTTGTAACTCATCAGACGAGCGGATTTATTGGCAGCGGTTTGCGCTTGCTGGTTTGAGTTGAAGGATCGTATGAGGGAACTCCGGGACGGACGTATGACATGGGCTGTTGATGGTCCAACGCTGGTGTTTGAGCGTACCAGCGGTCAAAGCGAGGGTGTGTTCTCGTGTTCCAGTTGCGGCAAGCCAATCGAGGCGAGCAACTTCTTCACGGCATTTACCACTTTTTATTCCCACCGCTGTGCGAAAAGACCTTTTACCAAGGCGAGACCCGCGCCGCGACCAAGGCGTAGGCAGCCCACCGCGACAGAGAGTTATTTCAGAAGAGAAAACACATAATGCCTGCCCCGCGACTCGGGTGACGATGGGAAGGCGAAGCATGCGTCGCGGGGCAGTGCGTGCTCGAGTGTGATGTCGCCAGCATACGTTGAGGATTGAAAAGGCAGAAATGCCGAGATGCGCCATCGGGTCCAGTTGCCCAACTGAGGACGATTGAAGCGCTCCCAGGGAAACAAGTCTGTGCCGTGTTGTGCCACTCTTAGTCGAGTCACGGCACAGACTCATGCAAGCAGTTGCAAATTGTGATGCGCGATTGAGCGCAGGGTATTGTGTTCTGCAATAAAAAATCGAGAGTGGGTCAAAAGCAGGGTACCAGTTGAAGCTGGTTCTGAAGGCGTCTTCTCCAGAGGCGGATGGAAGGATCGCATCACTCCGCCTCAGGAGAGACGACTTACTGCTTGCAGTACTACATATAGCGGCTGAATGGCCATTCAGAAAAGCGTTGAGTTGCGCCAGCAGCGGCGACAAACGTTGCGTTCCATCATCCTGAATTCACTCAATACAGATCATTTTGCCCCGTGAGCAACTTTGGATTTCTCGCCTTCAAGAGCTTTGCTGGGTCGATCGCTGCGAAC
>Ga0070679_100007563_pt1 | contig 10161 bp, 8 predicted proteins | sample KBSC63BmetaG_FD_65652 | JGI IMG/M metagenome (GOLD analysis project Ga0070679, IMG submission 65652) | Corn rhizosphere microbial communities from Kellogg Biological Station, Michigan, USA - KBS C6-3B metaG | ecosystem: Host-associated > Plants > Roots > Rhizosphere | place: USA: Michigan... | reverse complement strand
GTGCTTGACGTGCGACAGCGCGCTCGTCCAGCGGTCGAGCTTGACGTCGTTGTTGTGCTGCGCGAAGTCGGTGCGCGCGCGGGCGCCGCCGAGGGCGTTGTCGAAGATGCGATCGGATCGGTAGGCGACGTAGCCGCGCGCGTAGATGACGAGCGTGACGCCGATGATGCGCGCGCGTCCCGACGGCGTGTCCGAGAGACGATCGACGACGTAACGCCCATCGTTGTCGGTGGCGACGGTGGTGACGGCGCCGCCGGCGGGCGCGGTCAGGCCGCGGCCCATCTCGAAGGCCCACGATGCCTGGACGATGGCGCCGGGGATCGGCTTGCCGCTCTGCGCGTCGACCACGCGGCCGTCGAACTCGCCGAGGAGATCTCCGGGCATGACCGTATCGGGGCGTGCTGGGAAGGGCGCCTGGACGATCGCCGGCGCGCAACCCAACCAAGCGCCAACACCCATCATTAATAGGATGGCCGTCGGCTTGATGGAGAATCTTGGGCTTGGTATGCTCATGATCTGGGAAGAAGCGGCTCCGTTGTTTAGCTCAGGCCAGGGGCAGTCGTAAAGGGGCCGTAAACTCGAATCTTCTTTGACTCGCGAGGTCACCGGCGCGATGCCACGTTGCTCGCATTGTGGGAAGGTCAACCGCGAAGGGTCGCTATTCTGCCAGGATTGCGGCCATCGCTTGGAAGCGGCCCCGGCGCCGAAGGCGGCGGCGGCCGGCGGAACGACGTGTAGCGCTTGCGGAACCGTGAACCCACCCGGCATGAACTTCTGCAAGATGTGCGGGACTTCGCTCATGGCCAAGCCGGCGCAGGCGCCGATTGGCATGGCGTCGACGGTCGCCGCGACGGCCGAGCCGGTGGCGGCGCCCGCGCCGCAGCCGGCGCCGCAGCAGGGGGCGGCCAAGGCGATCTGCCCGGCGTGCGGAAAAGGCACGCCCGTCGGCTTCGCGTTCTGCCAGCACTGCGGGCAGCGCTTGTCACCGTCGGCGCCGGGCGCGGCGCCACCGTCGGTGCGCAATGCGCCGGCGCAGCCGGTGACGGCCCCGGGCGGGAGCCCGGCGAACGTGCCGCCGGCGTCGCAAGCGCAGCCGATGGGCGTGAACACGATGGGCGTGGCGTCGACGATGGCGGCGATGTCACCGTCGCAGACGCCGGGCGTCACGCCGACGCCGCCGGCGGGGATGCCGCGGTCGCAGCCGATCTCGTCGGCGCCGGCGCCGGCGCAGCCGCGCGTGGCCCAGCCGGTGGCCGCGGGCGTGATCGGCAGCGGCGGCAACGGCCACGCGCCGAACGACGCCTTCGCGCAGACGATGGCGCCGAACGCGGCGAGCCTGGAGATGCTCGAACAAGTGCGCAACACGGGCGCGCGCGCGGCGGCGCTGCCGTCGACGACGCAGCCGGACATGCCGGCGGCGCCCAAGCTGCAGACGACGCACGGCACGCTCGTCGCCGTCAATCGCGACGGCTCCGACGGGCGGACCATCGAGATCGCGGCCGAGACCTTCGACATCGGGCGCTCGGAGGGCTCGCTCCACTTCGCGGACGATCCGTATCTGGCGGCGCGGCACGCGCGCCTGGTGGTGCAGAGCGGCAAGGTGATGCTGCGCCCGCTCGACGGCGTCAACGGCGTGTTCGTGCGCGTCCAGAGCTGCGATCTGGCGCCGGGCGATTCGTTCCTCGTCGGAAAAGAGCTGCTGCGCTACGAGCCGCTCGGGCCGGAGGAGCGCGAGCTGCCGTCGCTGATGGAGCACGGCGTGCGCATCTTCGGCTCGGCGCCGCGCGAGGCGTGGGGGCGCTTGCGTCAATTGACCATCGCCGGCACCGCGCGCGACGTGTGGCACCTGACGCGGCCCGAGCTGGTGCTGGGGCGCGAGGAGGGCGACGTCACCTTCCCCGACGACGAGTTCATGTCGCGCCGCCACGCCGCGGTCAAGCGCGTGGGGACCAAGGCGCGGCTCGAGGACCTGGGCTCGTCGAACGGGACGTTCGTGCGCGTTCGCGCCGATCGCGAGCTCAAGCCGGGCGATCTGCTTCGTCTCGGCGATCAACTGTTGCGGTACGAGCCCTGAGGACAGGCCAGGAGACCGCGTGGTGAGCGAAGAATCTGGGCCGCTGCCGCAGTCGACGGAGAGCGCCGCGGGCGCTGTCGAGGTGCGCCTGTGCGGGCGCACCGACGTTGGGCTCATCCGCGAGCACAACGAAGACAGCTTCGTCGTGGTGCGGCTCGACGACGGCGCGCGCGAGCAGGAGAAGCTGGCGCAGCACACGCTGGGGACGCGCGGCACGCTGCTCGTGGTGTGCGACGGCATGGGCGGCGCCGCGGCCGGCGAGGTCGCCTCGGGCATGGCCATCGAGGCGCTGGCGACGACGATGCTCGACGCGCACATGATCGACGCGCCCGAAGGCGTCGTCGACGACGAGCGCCAGCATCTGGCGCGCAAGCTGCGCGGCGCGGCGCGCGACGCCAACGCCCAGATCTTCAAGGAGGCGCGCGAGAACCTGGCGCGCTCGGGCATGGGCACCACCATGACGGCGGTGCACCTGTGGGGCGGCCACGCGCTCATCGCGCAGGTGGGCGATTCGCGCGCGTACGTGTGGCGCCAGGGCGCGTTCACGCAGGTGACGCGCGATCAGTCGCTCGTCAATCAGCTGCTCGAGACGGGGCAGATCACCGTCGAGCAGGCGAAGTTCTTCGAGCACTCGAACGTGATCCTGCAGGCGCTCGGCGTGCAGGAAGAGGTCGAGGTGCAGCTCTCGAAGGTCGAGCTGAAGAAGGGCGATCGCCTCATGATGTGCTCCGACGGCCTCGTCGGCGTCGTGAGCGACGAGGAGATCTCGGCGGTGGTGGGCTCCATCGACGAGCCGGCCGAGGCGGCGCGCATCCTCATCGAGATGGCCAACGGCGCCGGCGGCCCCGACAACATCACGGTGATCGTGGCCCACGTCGACGGCAGTGGCCTCGTCGAGGCGACCGAGAAGGACGCGCTCACGTTCGAGCACTGGCGCATCGATCCCGAGGTGGCGCCCGCGCCGACGGGGACCGAGACCTTCGACGGCTTCACGCCGGCGTCGCCGACGAATCCGACCACCGAGCATCGCGTGGTCGCGTCGCACCAGGCCTCCACGCACGCGGCGCGCAAGCCGACCATGGAGCTGATGTCGATGGCGGTGGTGGTCGGGCTCATCCTCGGCAGCATCGTCACCGGTGCCGCGCTCTATCGTCACGGCGTGCGCTGTCACGTGGCGTCGCACGTGGCGGGGCTGGCGGTGATGTCCGACGGGCACGACACCGGCGCGCGCACGCAGGAGGGCGCCATCGAGCTCAGGCTGCCGCCGGGGCGCCACCTGTTGTCGTTGCGCGCGGTCGGCTCGCCGCCGCTCGGCGAGCACGAGGTGCAGGTCGAGGCGGGGCAGGCGTGCGAGGTGAGCTTCACGGAGCCGGCGGCACCGCGGTGAAGCTGACGGTCGACATCGTCGGCGGGGCGCGTGCCGGGCAGCGCCTGACGTTCGACGTCAACGGCAAGGCCATTCGCTTCGGGCGGCAGCCGGACAACGAGGTCGCGTTCGATGCCGAGCGCGATCGCGACGCCTCGGGACGGCACGCCGAGCTGCGCGTGGAAGCCGGCGTGGTGTGGCTGTACGACCTTGGATCGGCGAACGGCACGCGTTTGAGCGGTCGGCCCGTCGCGGGCAAGGCGGCGGTCGTGCCCGGCAGCGAGATCGAGTTCGGCGCGGGCGGGCCGCGCGTGCGCGTGGGGTTCGAGGGCGCGGCGGTGATTCCGCCGACGATCGCGAATCCGAACGCCAAGCCGATGGTTCCGGGCACCGTCGCCGGCGGCGGCAAGGTCGGGCAGCGCACGGTCGCGCTCATGATCGAGCAGGCGCTGTCGCGGGCGCGGCGCGAGCCGGAGCGGCTGCGCGTGCTCGTCATCGCGCTGGCGGCGCTGCTCGTGGTCACCGTCGGTGGCGTGGTGGTCGCGTATCGCTTGCGCCCGCCGTCGGACGTGGCGCTGCGGCGCGAGATGGTCAAGGTCATGGAGCTCGAGCGCGCGGCGTCGGACGCCGAGCGCGCCGGGCTGCAGAAGAAGCTCGACGAGCTGTCGGGCAAGCTGCAGCACGCCGGCGGCCAGGGGACGACCGGCGCCGGCATCGCCAAGGCCAACCGCGCGGCAGTCTGGCTGGTCGCGGTGCACACGCCGACCGGGCAGGAGGAGGGCTTCTGCTCGGCGTTCGCCGTCGCCGACGACAAGCTGGTGACCAACGCGCACTGCGTGGCCGCGGCGGAGGATCTGCGCAAGCGCGGCGGGCAGATCGTGGTGGTGCAGAACGGCGACGCGCGCACGCGGCTGACCGTCGAGCGCATGCGGCGGGTGCGTGGGTTCGTGCCGGGCGGCTCGATCATCTCGCCCGACGTCGGCTGGCTGAAGATCGATGGCAAGCTGCCGGCCAAGGTGCAGCTGGCGAGCGCGTCGGAGTACGACGCCATCGCCACCGGCGACACCATGTTCACCTACGGATTTCCCGGACGACTCGCCGACGTCAGCGCGCCCGAGGCCACCTTCGTCGAAGGCGTGGTCGGGCGCATCACGACGATCGATGGGCGCGCCGGCGACGTGAAGGAGATGCGGCTCATCCAGCACTCGGCGTTCACCTCGGGCGGCACGTCGGGCAGCCCGATCTTCAACGCCGCGGGGCACGTGGTCGCGGTCAACACCGGCGGCTACGTCGACAAGTCGCGCGCGCTGGCCGGCTACAACTTTGGAATGCGGATCGACTTGGCGGAAGAGCTCTTGAGCGAGGCCGACGAATGAGCGAGCGAACGGAGGTGCGGGATTTTCGCGCCCGATGCGCCGAGAGCAGCGAAGCGTCGATCGTCGTTTGGGGCGCGCCGCGCCGAAGTGAGCGAGCGAGGCAACCATGAAGTGCGTCAAGTGTGGAAACGCGCTGGAGGCGGGGGCGCGCTTTTGCGGCGCGTGCGGCACGCAGCAGCCGGGCGCGGTGATTCCGCAGGCGTCGGTGCGCACCGGCGCCAAGACGCTGTTCCAGGGCGGCTCGGCGAGTACGCCGGCGGTCAAGCCGGTCGCGCCGCCGGCGAAGGAGGCCGTGCCGGAGAAGAGGGGGCCGGTCTCGTCGGCGATGAGCTTCGCGGCGACGATCGCGCCGGGCTCGGTGGAGATGAAGGCGATCGCGCCGCCGACGGCGAATCCGCAGGTCGTCGCCAAGCCACAGCCGACGCCGCAACCGGCGGCGCAAGCCTCGAAGCCGCCGGCGCGCGTGCTGCCGGCGTCGGCGCCGGCCGATTTGACGGGCCAGCTCATCAACAATCGCTATCTCGTCGAGGACAAGCTCGGCGAAGGCGGCTTCGGCGCCGTCTATCGCGCGACGCAGACGGGCATGAACCGCAAGGTGGCGCTCAAGGTCCTGCACCCCAAGATGGCGAAGGACCAGCAGGTGGTCGGGCGCTTCAAGCGCGAGGCGCAGGCGTCGTCGCTGCTGCGCGCGCCGCACACGGTGCAGGTCTACGACTTCGATCAGTCGCCGGACGGCGTGATGTACCTGGCGATGGAGATGCTGCAGGGGCGCTCCCTGCACGCGATCCTGGCGCAGGATGGGCCGCTGCCGCCGGCGCGCCTCTGCGGCGTGATGGACGGGATCGCCGATTCGCTCGGCGAGGCGCACGGCCACGGCATCGTGCATCGCGACATCAAGCCGGAGAACATCTACCTCGAGGATCGGCCGACGCCGGACTTCGTGAAGGTGCTCGACTTCGGCATCGCCAAGATCGTGTCGGGCGAGGGGCTCGGCGGCTCGACGGGGCCGGCGCTGACGGCGGCGGGACAGACGCTCGGCACGCTCGAGTACATGTCGCCCGAGCAGCTCATGGGCGCGCAGCTCGACGGGCGCAGCGATCTGTACGCGCTCGGGATCCTCTCGTACGAGATGGTGACCGGGGCGCTGCCGTTCATCTGCAAGACGCCGGGCGAGATGATCACGGCGCACTTGAAGACGATGCCACCGCCGCCGTCGCAGGCGGCGCCGACGCGCGGGATTCCGCCGCTGCTCGACCAGGTGATCCTGAAGCTGCTCAACAAGAAGCGCGAGGATCGCTACAAGGATACGGCGGAGCTGCGCGTGGATCTGCAGCGCCTCATGCGCGGCGAGACCGGCGCGATGGCAGGCAAGGGCACGCCGCCGCCGGCCGGCGTGGTGGTGGCGCCGACGCAGCCGACGCGCAACGCGCCGGCGACCGACCGCGTCCCGCCGATCGCGTCCGCGACGTCGGAAGTGCCGGTGACCAGGAGCGGCGTCAGCAGGGGCACCCTCTTCCTCGTCGCTGGCCTCATCCTCGCCGTCGCGGCTGCCGTCGTCGTGATCCTCCTGTTCGTCGTCAAGTAACCCAGGAAAGATTCACAGGGAGATCAAGAGATCAGGAGATCAGGAGAATTGATCCTCCGGATCGGAGTTCAAATTCCTGATCTCCTGATCTCTTGATCTCCCTGTGGGGCTTTTGCCGTCAGTGCACTGCGGAGTGGCCGGCTTTGTCGCCCCAGACTTCGCGGAGGCGGGCATCACGGCCGCAACCCGCGCGGTACGAGTAGTAGCGCGCGGGATCCTTCTTCCAGAAGTCCTGGTGGTACGCCTCGGCGTCCCAGAACTGCGTGGCCGGCACGATCTCGGGCGTGACCTTCTTCTTCAGCTGCGCCTCGACGGCGCGCTTCGACTCTTCGGCCGCCTTCTTCTGCGCCTCGTCGAGATAGAAGATCGCCGGGCGGTACTGATGGCCGCGATCGCAGAACTGCCCCTCGGCGCTGAACGGATCGATGTTGTGCCAATAGATGTCGAGGAGCTTGGCGTAGGTCGTCTTCGCCGGGTCGTAGAACACGTGCACCGACTCGGCGTGGCCCGTCGTCCCCGAGCTCACTTGCTCGTAGGACACGTTCCGCTCGCTGCCGCCGTCGAAGCCGCTCACTACCGACTTCACGCCGGGCTGCCCTTCGAACGCCGTCTCCATGCACCAGAAGCAGCCGCCGGCGAAGATGGCTTCGCCGCGCTCGGCGGCGTGCGCGGACGTCGCCGCGCCGAGCGGCGCCGCTGCGGCGAGCGCGAAGAGGACGAGGGCGCGCCTCATTTCACGAGCTCCTGCTTGAGCGCCACGCCGTTGATGCAGTAGCGCAAGCCGGTCGGCTTCGGCCCGTCGTCGAACACGTGCCCGAGGTGGCCGCCGCAGCGCGGGCAGTGAACTTCGTCGCGCTCGATGCCGAGGCTGTTGTCCTTCTGCACCGCGACGGCGTCGGCGGTGGCCGGCCGCGTGAAGCTCGGCCAGCCGGTGCCCGAGTCGAACTTGTCGTCCGACCGGAAGAGCACCAGGCCGCACGCGGCGCAGCGATAGATCGCCTTGCGATGGTCGTTCCAGTAGGGCCCGCTGAAGGCGACCTCGGTGCCCTGGTGGCGCATCACGTCGTAGGCGAGCGGCGACAAGATCTTCTTCCACTCGGCGTCGGTCTTGACGACCTTGTCGGCGCGCGTCGGCTGCGCCGCCTGCTTCTCGTCGGCGTGCGCTGCGAGGCCGTTGCAACCAGCCAACCCGAGGAACCCAATCAGGAGCGTTCGCGGTCTCATCTTCGTCCTCCGCTCAAGTATACGACCGGGCGCGACGGACGGTTTCGCGCTCGCTCAGAGGGTATCGAGGATCCCTTTGACCTCTTCGATGTCCTTGAGATACGGGGGCGAGAGCGCCAGGAAGCGCTGATACTCCGTGCGGGCGCCCGCTCGATCGCCGCGCACGCGCAACAGATCGCCGATGAGCCGGTGCGGCTCGGGCATCTTCTCTTCGAGACCTTCGGCGCGGCGCGCCTCCTCGAGCGCGCGATCGGGATCGCGCTTGCGCAGCCGCTCGGCGGCACCGAGCTCGCTCTTGGCCAGCAGGTAGGCGCGGAACTCGTCGGTCTGCGCGGTCGGATCCTCGGGCAGGTCGGGCGGCTGCGCCTCGGCGAGGCCCTGCAGCTCCTTCTTCAGGTCGAAGCCGACGTATTTGCCGAGGAGGTGCGGCCCGGTCGAGACCCAGATGGTCAACGCCGTGGCGTCGACCACCACCGAGTGCGTGGCGATGATGGCGTCGAGCGCGTTGCGGTTGCCGAGCCCGAGGTCGGTGTTGCCGACGCCCTTCTTGTCGCGGAGGATCTCGAGCGCCTTCTTCGGATCGATCTGCCCGCGCCAGTGCTTGACCAGCTCCTCCATGCGCTTCATGCGCGCGCCCGACGTGAGGTAGCGCTTGAGCCGATCGTTCTCCGCGTCGGCGGCGAAGGTCGGCGACAGCGCGTGGTTGGCGAGGACCATGGTGCCCTCGGCGCGGCTCGAGCGGCGCACCTCGAGGCGGCGCGGCGTGCGCTCGATGACCGCCGACTCGCCGGTCTTGCCGTCGCCGACCATGTAGAAGTCGGGCACCATCACCGGCGTCTTTTTGACCATGGCGATGACGTCGTCGATCGACCTGGCCTGCTCCATGATGTCGCGCACCAGGATCTCGACGGGGACGCCTTCGCCGCCCTTGTCGTCGCTGCGCGCGGCGTTGATGCTGACGAAGATGCCCTCGGCGTTCAGGCCGGTGATGACGCCCGACATGCCGAGCCACGCCACCGACGCGAACGGGATCTTGCCGCGCGGCTTGTAGAAGAGGATCGCCTTTTCGCGATCGAAGATCTCGGGGCCCTCGAAGTCGAAGTTGCGCCCGATGATGAGGTGGCCGTTCGTCGAGGCCGGGCCGCCGGCGGCGAACGCGGTGCAGCCGAGCAGCGGCGAGTGCTCGAGGCCCTGCGTGATGTCGTGCAGCGCGTGATAGAAGACGAGCCGGTGGTAGATCGGCAAGAAGTCGCTGTGGAGATCGTCGACGCCGCGGGCCATGCCGGCGATCTCCTCGGCGCGATCGGGCGGCAGCAGATCGCCGATGTGGCGGTAGCGCAGGCGCACGCCGGCGCGGATGAGCCATAGCGCGATCTTGGACGGCACGTACTTGGCCATCTCGCCGAACATGTAGTCTTCGGTCTCGAGGAAGAGCCGGTTGCCGAGGCGGCCCTGGGCCCAGCCCATCGCGTAGGGCTCGCCGGTCAGGTGCGCCTCCCAGATGCCGCGCTCGCGCCCGAGCCAGCTCTCGCCCACATAGGCGCGCGGGCCGCGCACCTCCAGCGGCAATTCGGACGCGGCGCGCACCGCGGGGTCGATGCGCGGCGGCTCGATCCGGGTCATGCGCAGGAAGACGAGGTATGCGATGAGCCCACAGAAGAACGCGCCGGCCAGGACCACGGCGCCCCGCCGGACCCAGCGGCGCGAGACGGTGCGGCCCTTGCTTCCGAGGTACAGGCCGTCGCTCTTGGGCATCATTGTCGACGGGAAACCTAGCACGAAAGGCGTGCGTTGACCGCTCGCCCGCGGACTTGCTATTCTCTTTTTTCGGCGGCGAATCATGGTCGCGATGTGCATCTTCGCAGCGGCTCCACAGCTGCCAGCCGGCTCGAGCGCCCTGGTGTGGCTCGGCATCGCGCTGGTGGCGCTGGCCGCATCTGCAGCCGCCGTCTTCTGGTGGCTACGGGCGGGTGCGACCCGCGTGGGCCACGCCGAGCGCGCGGCCATGGGCGCCTTGCCGCTGACCTGTCCGGCCTGCCGGCGCGGTTATCCGGCGGGCACGACCTACTGCCCGGTCGACGCCTGCAAGCTGGTGGCGACCGCCGAAGGCGCGAGCGCCGAGCGCGCGGCCGCGGGTGGCAAGTGCCCGCGCTGCCGGCGCGTCTACGACGCGGGCACGCGCTTCTGCGCGGTCGACGCCGAGGAGCTGGTGCCGCTGCAGCTGTGGCAGGCGGCGCATGCGGGCGAGGGCGGCGTGCATGTCGACGAGGCCGATGCGGCCGGCGGCGTCGCGGCGCGCGGTGGGGCGCCGGTGCACTTCCACGGCGAGGGCAAGATCTGCCCGGTGTGCGCGGCCAAGTACGATCTCGAAGCCACCTTCTGCGGCCGCGACGGCTCCGAGCTCGTCACCGTCAACTAGCGACTCGCGGCTACACTAGACGCGGTCGCGCAGGCGCGTGCGGGTGCGGCGCGCGTGCAGATCGGCGACCGCCTCCTCGTCGGCGGTGCGGGCGGTGCGCGGATAGCGCGCGATCTG
>Ga0070679_100007562_pt1 | contig 10163 bp, 9 predicted proteins | sample KBSC63BmetaG_FD_65652 | JGI IMG/M metagenome (GOLD analysis project Ga0070679, IMG submission 65652) | Corn rhizosphere microbial communities from Kellogg Biological Station, Michigan, USA - KBS C6-3B metaG | ecosystem: Host-associated > Plants > Roots > Rhizosphere | place: USA: Michigan... | reverse complement strand
AGAGGACGCGGGCGGCGATGAACGCGGAGTAGAAGCGGTAGCCGATGGCCAGGGTACACAACGTCACGACCATGATCGGCAGTGCGTGCATGCCACGCACTCTAGCAAAGCCGAGCGGTGCGCGCGTGGTTACTGCGTGACCATCATCGGCGACGAGACTTCGATGCCATCGGCGGCGGCGGTGATGAGCGCCATGCCGGTCGACACCGTGTGGATCTGGCCGGGCTCGTCGACCGTGACGATGCTCGCGTCCGAGGTCTGCCACGTCGCGGACGACGTCAGGTCGACGGTCGAGCCGTCGTTGTAGTGGCCGTTGACGCGCCACGCGACCAGCGCACCGGCGGGCGCGCTCTCGGCATCGGCGTCGAGCGTCAGCGCCTGCAGCGCCACGGGCAGGATCTCGATGTCGGTCGTGGCGCTCACTTCGCCGAGCGAGGCCTGGATGGTCGCCGTACCGACACCGACGCCGAAGAGCTTGCCGCCGCTGATGGACGCGGTGAGAAAGCTCGTCGACGTCCAGCTCACCATCGGCGTCGCGTCATGACGGCTGCCGTCACTCGAGATGGCCGTGGCAACGATCGCGGCCGACGTGCCGCGCACGATCTGGGCCGGTGCGCTCAAGATGAGCGCGACGGTCGAAAGCGCGTGGTTGGTCGTGTCGCACGGCGTGCTCGGTGCGGTCACGGCCTGGCTGTCAGGCGTCGACGCGCCCACACAGCCGGTGAGGAGCGTAGCGAGGGTCAGGGTCAAAGTTGCGTAGCGCATCGTCGGCCTCCGCATGTCTCATCGGCGGCGATCGGCACCACTTGAGCGGAAAAGAGCGGGCGGGTCTAAACCGGCAGAACCGGCCGCTTTCGCGGCCACTGATGGGTGCGCTTGTGGCGCGCGGCGTCGAGCCGGCGCAAGAGCTCGGCGCGCAAATCGTCGCCGGTGATGATGGCGTCGACGTGCAGGTCGGCCGCCAGCTTATAGAGGTCGACGTCCTGCCGGTACTGCTCGCGCAGGCTCTCGACAAACGCGGCGCGCTCGTTTTCCGGCTTTTCTTGTATTTTATTGTAGTACACGGCGTTGACGGCCGCTTCGGGGCCCATGACGGCGATCGACGCCTGCGGCAGCGCCAGGGTCGCGTCGGGCTCGAAGCCCGGACCGCACATCGCATACAGACCTGCGCCGTACGCTTTGCGCAGCACGACGCAGAACTTCGGCACGCTCGCATCCGACACCGCCGAGATCATCTTGGCGCCGTGGCGGATGATGCCCTGCCGCTCCACCGCCTTGCCGATCATGAAGCCGGGCACGTCGGCGAGAAAGAGCAGCGGCACCTCGAAGGCGTCACACAGCCAGATGAAGCGCGCCGCCTTGTCGGCCGAGTCGACGAAGAGCACCCCGCCCTTCCACTTCGGCTGCGACGCGACGATGCCGACGACCTCGCCGTTCATGCGCGCGAAGCCGGTGACGATCTCCCGGGCGAACAGCTTCTTCACCTCGAAGAACGAGCCTTCGTCGACGAGCGCGTCGATGACCTCGTGCACCGAGAAGGCCTGGTTGTGGTTGGCCGGCATGATCTCGTCGATGCGCTTCTTCGCCGCGGGCGGGCGCGCTTCGGCGGCGGGCGGCTTCTCGCCGGCGCGCGACGGCAGATACGAGAGGTAGGCGCGCGCCGAGGCGATGCACTCCGCTTCGCTCTTGGCGAGCAGGTCTCCGCAGCCCGACACTTCGCAGTGCATGCGCGCGCCGCCCATCTCCTCGAGCGTCACCTTCTCGCCGATGACCATCTCGGCCATGCGCGGCGACCCGAGGTACATCGAGGCGTTCTTGTCGACCATGAAGACGACGTCGCAGAACGCGGGGATGTAGGCGCCGCCGGCGGCCGACGGTCCGAAGAGGAGGCAAATCTGCGGCACGGCGCCGGACAGGTGCACCTGGTTGTGGAAGATGCGCCCGGCGTGGCGGCGGCCGGGGAACATGTCGATCTGATCGGTGATGCGCGCCCCCGCGGAGTCGACGAGGTAGACGAGCGGCACGCCGAGCGAGCCGGCGCGCTCTTGGATGCGCACGATCTTCTCGACGGTGCGCGCACCCCACGAGCCGGCTTTGACGGTCGAGTCGTTGGCCATGACGGCGACGGTGCGGCCGTGGATCTTGCCGAGCCCGGTGATGACGCCGTCGGCCGGCAGATCGGGCGCGCCATTGTTGGCGAGCTGTCCGTCCTCGACGAAGTCGCGTGCATCGTCGTCGAGGAGCAGGCGCAAGCGATCGCGCGCGAACAGCTTGCCCTCCGACTCGTTCTTGGCGTGATACTTCTCGGCGCCGCCGCGACGAACTTGCGCGACGAGCGCCTGCAAATCTTCTGCTTTGTGCGGCATCGTGGTTGCGCTTTTTAGCACAGCTGCGCGAGGGGCGGACGGCGGTCTGCAGTGGGGGGCCGTGCTCAAACAGTGCTCGGGCGTGTATTCGCGTCGCTGCGCAACGCGAATACACGCCCTGCGCAAGCCAACTGCGCGCGGCCCCCCCACTGCAGACCGCCTGCGGCGCCAGTATAATGAGCGGGTGAACGTGCGAGCGTACGAGGAGCGCGATCGGAGCGAGCTGGAACGGCTCGCGCGCGCGTTGTTTCCGGACGCCGGCGACGATCTCTTCTCGCCGGGCTCGACGTGGTTTGTCATCGACCGCGGCGGGCGGCTCGGCGGGTACGTCGAGGTCGGCACGCGGCCATACGCCGAGGGGTGCGACACGAGCCCCGTCGCGTACATCGAAGCGTGGTACGTCGACGACGATCTACGCCGGAATGGTTGGGGCCGCCGCCTGTTCGCCGCCGTGGAAGACTGGGCACGCGCGCACGGCCACACCGAGCTCGCCTCCGGCTCGCTGCTCGATAACCACGTCTCCATCGCCGCGCACAAATCGCTCGGCTTCCGCGAAGTCGAGCGCCAGGTGCATTTCGCCAAGCGCCTCTGACGCCATTCCGTCGCGCGTAGCGGTTCGCGGTCCGGTGCCGCGCGCAGTTGGCTTGCGCAGGGCGTGTATTCGCGTTGCGCAGCGACGCGAATACGCGCCCGAGCACTGTTTGAGCACGGCACCGGACCGCGAACCGCTCCCCAGCGACGCAAAGCGCATTCCCTCCGCGCGCTAAAAATCGATGAACGTGCCGCCGCCGGCTTCCAGCGCTTGCCGATAGCACAATTCGGCAGCGACGAGATCCTGCCAGGCCAAGCCCACTGCGCCGAAGATCGTGATTTCGTCGTCGCGCTCGCGCCCCTTGGCGCGGCCGACGAGCACCTCGCCGAGCTCGGCGTGAATGGCGCTGGCGTCGAGCTCGCCCGCGGTCGCGGCGACGTTGAGGGCGCCGTCGGTGAGCGAAAGTGCCCGATCGTCGACGACGAGCTTGCTGCGCTTGCACAACGCCGCGGCGAGCTCGACCTTGCCCGGCTCGTCGGCGCCGAACGCCGAGACGTGCATGCCCGGTTTGATGAGCGTCTCGTCGAGGATTGGCACGCGGCTCGTCGTCACGGCCACGACGACGTCGGCGCCTTCGATCGCATCGCGCGGCGACGTCGCGGCGCGCGCCTTGATCTCGAGCGACTTCTCGAGCTCGCGCGCCAGCTGCTCGGCGCGCGCCGGCGCCACGTCGTAAATGCGCGCTTCGCCGAGCCGGCCGATCGCCGACAGCGCGCCGAGGTGCCACGTGCCCTGCACGCCCGCGCCGAGGAGCGCGATGGTCGACGCGCCCGGCCGCGCCAGCGCCGTGACACCGAGCGCGCCCGCCGCCGCGGTGCGCATCGCCGTCACCAGCGACGAGTCGAGGATGGCGCGCAGCCCGCCGGTCTCGCGATCGATGAGCAGGATCGCGCCGCGCAAAAACGGCAGCCCCGCCGCCGGATTCGCCTGCGTCTTGGCGTTTACTTTTACGGTGTACGCGTCGTATCCCGCGAGCACCCCCGGGAAATTGACGACGACCGACTGCCCTTCGCCGACCTCGGCCCGCGCCCTCTGCGGCCGCGGCACGATCTCCGAATCGGCGGGCTGCGTCGAGTGGCGGATGTACGCGTCGCCGATCGCCGACGCCAGCGCGCGCAGCGGTAAATGGCGCGCCACGTCGCTGCGCGAGAGCACCAGCGTGCCGGTCACGTGCGCTTGCCCTTCTTCGGCTTCGGCGGATCGTACGTGATGTCGACGATGGTGAGCTCGCGCTCCATCTTCGCGCCGGTGGCGTCCCAGCGCACGCGCACCTCGTCGTCGATCTGCTTGCCGAGGAGCGCGCGTCCGACCGGCGACTTCCAGCTGATCCGGCCGTGCTTGGCGTCGACCTCGTCGACGCCGACGATCTGAAAGACGCGCTCGTCGCCCTCCTCGTCCTCGATGGTCACGAAGGCGCCGAAGCGCACCTTGTCCTTGCGCTGCTCCTCGGCCTTGACGACCTGCACGTGCTCGAGCCGCCGCTGTAAAAAGCCCATGCGCCGATCGATCTCGCGCAGCCGCCGCTTGCCGTAGATGTACGCCGCGTTCTCCGAGCGATCGCCCTCGGCGGCGGCGTCGGAGACCTCGCGCACGACCTTCGGCCGCTCGACGGTGGCGAGCTCGGTCAGCTCGTCGACGAGCTTCTTGTACCCGTCGGGCGTGATGTAATTCTTCTCTGCCATGGCGCTTCGAGGTCGTGTTATACCGCACGCCTGTGACACGCGACGATATCCTCGAATCGCTGTCGGAGCTCGGCTTCTCGACAAACGAGGCCCGCGCCTACAAGGGCCTCTTGTTCGAGAGCCCGGCGACCGGCTACGAGATCGCGCAGCGCGCCGGCATTCCGCGCTCGGCCATCTACGCCGTGCTCAAGCGGCTCGAGGACGAAGGCATGGTCGCGCGCGTCGAGGAGACGCCGGCGCGCTACGCGCCGCTGCCGCCGACCGATCTGCTCGGCGTGTTGCGCCGCCGCTTCGATCGCTCGCTCGACGGGCTCGACGCCAGCCTGCGCCGCCTGCGCCCGCCGCCGCCGCCCGTCGATCTGTGGAACGTCTCCGGCTACAACGAGGTCATCGAGCGTGCGCGCGCGCTCATCGACAGCGCCGAGGAGCACATCTTCTGCAGCATCTGGCGCCGTGAAGCCTCGCGGCTGCGGACGGCGTTCGAGGCGGCCGCCAAGCGCAAGGTCAAGATCATCACGTTCTCCTTTTGCGCCCTCGACGAGCAGCCGGGCAAGGTCTACAGCTACCAGCTCGACGAGAAGGATCTCGAGGCGTTCTGGAAGCACAAGGTGATCCTCGTCGTCGACCACTCGCGCACGCTCATGGGCGGCGCCGAGCCCGAAGACGACTCCGACGCCGTCGTCACCGGCCATCCGGCAATTAATGAGGTGGCGCTCAATAACATCGCCCTCGACATCACGCTCTTGTCGCAGCGCAAGAAGGTCGACGCGTCGGATTCGATGGTCGAGATGCTCGGCGAACGGCTCGGCTCGCTCGACCCGCTCGTCGCCAAGTCGAAAAAGTAGCCACTCGCTAATTCCGCGCGCGCTACTTGATGACGGTGCCGTTGGCGCCGGCCGCACCCGTCGATGACGGCCCGCCGTCGACGACGACGCGAAATCCGACGGGAGCGCCCTTGGTGTAGACGGCGACGCGACCGCCACCGCCGCCGCCGGCGCTGACGCCGGTCCCGGCGCCGCCGACAGCGTCGATCTCGCCGGCGCCGATGCCGTTGTCGACGTCGATGAGCACGCTGCCGGCAGCACCGCCGCCGCCGGACAAACCGCCGCCGCTGGTGCCGTTGACGCGAATGAGGCTGAAGAGGTTGAGCGTGCCGGCGGCGAATTCGATGACGCCGCCGCCCTTGCCGCCGTTGGTGCCGCCGCCGCCGGAGCCGGGCTCGCGCGGATGGGTCATGTCGCCGAAGGCGCCGCCGCCGCCGCAGCCGGCGGGATCCGCGCCGGCGCCGCCGTGGCCGCCGCCGGACGCACCCGAGACGGCGCAGGCGACGCCGGCGCCGGTGCCCATCGCCGCCGTCGAGCCGCCGCCGGTCGCGTCGAGCGCCGCGCCGCCGATGTTGATGGTGTCGGCGCACGCCATGAACTGCGTCGCGCGCACCGTGTTGGTGATGGTGAGCGTCTTGTAAGCGTGGCAGCCGGAGATCGTGCCCGAGTTGTCGTCGAGCTGCACGTCGCCTTCGTTCATCGCGGGCACGCACGAGAGGCGCGCGCACGCCGCCGGCAGGGCGACGCCGCCGCCGTCGCCGCCTCCACCGCCGGTGCCGCCACCGCCGCCGCCGGCGAGATCGTCGCCCGGCATCGACGAGTCCATGTCGCCGACGTCGACCGGCCCGTCGGCGCCTCCGGCGATGGACAGCGCGAAGACGTCACTGCAACCGGCGGCGCAAAAGGCCAACAGCGCCCAGCGGTACTTCACGGAATCAGCTTAGCAGAACCCGTCGCGCCCAGACGCGCTTCGTCGGCGTAGCGCCCATGCGGCTGCACGCGCAGGTACTTCTCGTAGACGCCGCGCGCGTCGTTGCTGCGGCCGAGCGTGCGCAGGCAGCGCGCCTCGCCGATGAGCGCCAGCTCGGCGCGCGGCCCGCGGCCGTCGGCGACCGCGCGCAGGTGCGGCACGGCGCCGGCGCAGTCGCCCAGGCGATCGCGGCGCGCGGATGCAATCGACAAATGCGCCTCGTCGGCGTGCGGCGCAGTCGGATACTGGCGCAGGTAGCGCTCGAGCGCCTCGACGCCGGCGTCGGTCTCGCCGGCGGCCAGGAGCGCCTCGCCGCGACGGAGCGCCGCTTCTTCGGCGAAGATGCCGCGCGCGAAGCGACGCTCGCTCGCCTCATAGGCGGCGGCGGCGCGCACCGGATCGTGGAGATCGCGGCCGAGCGTCTGCGCGAGCAGGAACTGCGCCTGCTCGGCTTCGGGCCCGTTGCCGCGTGCGGCCGATTCGAAGAGCGGCAGCGCGCGCTCGGGACGGCGCGCGAGCCGCTCGGCCTGCGCCTCCAGGAGCGCGGCGCGCTCGAGCTGCAGCTTGGTGGCGCTGCCGTGTCCGAGCTCGTGCAGCCGGCCGATGGCGCGATCGTACGCACCCGCGAGCACGTCGGCGCGCGCACGCGACAGAAGCTCTGCCGCGCCGACGCGCACCGGCGCCGTCGTGGTCGCGGCATGCGGCTGCGCCTCCGGCTCCTCGACGCTCGACAGCTCCGGCAATTCGGCGTGGAACAGCATCGGCGTGCCGGCGGTCAGCTCGACGCGCTCTTCGACGGGCAGACGTCCCGTCGCACGAACGCGCACGAGATGCGCGCCCGGCATCAGCGCCAACGACAGCGGCGCGCGGCCGTACTCGACGCCGTCGACGTCGACGCTGGCATCGGCGACGTCGGCGAAGACATCGAGGCTCTCGGTCGGGCCCGACGCCAGCGGCGCGTCGAGCGCGGCGAGACGCGCGGCGAAGTCGGCACCGAGCGCCATCGGCTGCGCAGCGCCCGGAATGATCTGTAGCCCGGCGGCGACGTCGAGCGTGCGCGCGCCGATGACACGCACCCGCCCGCGATCGACCGCGACCGACGTACCGCCCGGCGTCGCCTCGACGAGGAAGCGCGTGCCGTGCACGGTGACGCGCGAGTCGCCCGTCTGCACCGCGAGCACCGCGCCCGGCGCCAGCGGATCGACGTCGAGCACCACGCGCCCGCGCTCGAGCTTGAGCGTACGCAGAAGCGCGCGGCTCTCCGCGAGCTGCACGCGCGCGCCCGTCGGCCCGCCTTCGACGGCGACGCGCGCACCGGCCCACGTCGCCACGACGCGCGACGACGGCGCCACCGTCAACCAGCCGCCCGCGGGCAGCGCCATCTTCGCTTCGGCGACCGCATGATCGTCGCCGACCTCGACGTCGGCCGCGCCCTGACGCGACAGCAGCGCGAAGCCGACAGCGTCGCGAGGCGACGACGGATGACGCGGATGCAGCGCGAACACCAGCGCAAAGCCGGCGACCGCGCCGCACAGCGCCGCCCACTTCATCTGCTTCCACGGCACGCGACGCGTCGGCCGCTCCTGCAGCCTCCGGCGCACTTCCGTAATCTGCCGCTGCCGCAAGAACGGCGGCTCCGGCGGCGGCTCGAGCGCGACGTGCACCGCGTCGATGTGCTCCATCGCCGTCCGGCAGCGCGAGCAGCCGTCGAGGTGCGCGCCGATCCAATCGGCCGCCTCGGGATGGAGCCGCCCGGCGCGCCACGCGAACAGCGCCTCTTCGGTCGGACCGCCGATATGAATGGGCGCCGAGTCGATCACGACCGCGCCTCCGGCTTGGTTTGCAGCAGCTTCTCGCGCGCCGCGCGCAACCGCCGCTTCACGGTGCGCGTCGAGCAGCGCAATACCGCCGCCACGTCCTCGAGCGGCAGCTCCTCGACCTCGTGCAGCACGAACGCCGAGCGCTCCTCGCCGTCGAGGTTGTCGAGCGCGGCGCGCGCCGAAGCGACCGCACGCCCACGATCGATGAGATCGTCGGGCGCCGCCGATCCCTGCGGCAGCGTCGCCTCCTCGGCGTCGCGACGGAACCAGCTGCGCACGCGATCGTAGCGGCGCGAGCGCGCGACGACGCGGTGGCAGATTCCGAAGACGAAGGTGGAGACGCGCGAGCGCCCCTCGAAGGCGTCGATGCTGCGGCAGACCTGCTCGAGCGACGCCTGCACGAGATCCTCGTGCTGCTCGCGATCGCGCGGCCCGGCGAGGCGATAGACGATGCGGTAGATCGAAGGATAGAGCGCCGTCATGAGGGCGTTGAGCGCGGCCGGATCGCCCGAGCGATGGCGCGCCACGAGCGCAGCGTACTGCTGCTCGGGGTCGGCCGACGCAGGGGCGGCTGGGCGCTGACGGCGATCCACCAGTTGCATTCCTTCCGTGAGTGACGCGGCTACGAAGGCGGGGACAGTCCGCAGCATAACAAATTCGTGATGTTACGCACAATACCGCGTATGTAGGCTAGCGGGCGACCTGCCATAGGTCCGCGAGAGTGCTGGCAGTACGGCTGTTTACCGCGTCGTCCAGGATAGCCCGAGCATGACGTCGACCGACGGCCGCGAGAACTCCGCGACGCGCGCGCCTCCGGCGGTCACTTTCTCGTCGGTGACGGCGACGTCGACATCGGCGCCGGCGACGACCGCGAGCGGGCCCGCCACGGCGAGCGACAAGCGCGGCCCGGCGACGAACGCCAGCGACGCCACCGAGTGTCGACCTTCGGCGTGCGCATCTTCGACGAGGATCAACAGCGCCGGCCCGGCCGTGACGTCGAAGTCGACGATGCCTCGACGCACGCCGACGCCCGCGCGCGCAGCGACGAGCGCACGGAAGAACGACAGATCGTGCGCGCCCGCGAGCGTCTCGCGCATGCCGGTCAGCGACAGCGACGCGCCGGCGCGCAAGAGGCCGCGCGAATAGACGACGCGTGCGTCGCCGCCGACGAGCTCCGGATTCGACGGGCCAAGGCCGAAGATGCCGGCGGCGCCGAGCTCGACGGCGACACGCGACGGCGGCGTCGCGCGCGGATCCGTCGGCGACTGCGTCCGCGGCTGCGCCGGCGACTGCGTCGGCGGCTCGCTCGGCGGCGCACGGCGGCGCTCTTCGCGCTCGCGCGCTTCGTCGGCCTGCTTCTGCAGCGAGCGCACGATCTCGAGCTGGCGCTGCATCTCCGCTTCGTGCGCCTTCTGCTGCTCGGGCGTCGGCGGCGGCGGATTTTGCGGCGGCGGCGGATTCTGCGGCGGCGGCGGATTTTGCGGCGGCGGCGGATTCGCGTGCACGCCGCCCACGATGTCCGGGAACTCGGACGTCAGGATGTCCGACACGAGCAGCGCCAGGCTCTCCGCCAGATCCTCGGCGTCGCGATAGCGAATCTCCTGCCGGCGCTCCGCCTTGGCAGCGCTGCCCACTTTGACGACGACGAGGCATCTGGCGATCTTCGCGCTCGACGGAAAGGCGCAGCTCGCCGCCGCCTCGGCGTCCTCGGGCGCGCTCGTCACCAGCGACGAGCCGAGCGAACGCAGCGCCACCGCGACGTGCGCCGCGACCGCCGATTGCAGCGCCGCCGGCGCCCGGCCCTCGACGGCAACGCCGCGCCAGCGCACGCGCGCCGAGCCGGCGCCGCCCGCCCGCGCCGTCGCCGCCACGCCGCCGACGACGAGGCAGGCGACGGTCAGCGCGACGG
>Ga0070679_100007559_pt1 | contig 10167 bp, 6 predicted proteins | sample KBSC63BmetaG_FD_65652 | JGI IMG/M metagenome (GOLD analysis project Ga0070679, IMG submission 65652) | Corn rhizosphere microbial communities from Kellogg Biological Station, Michigan, USA - KBS C6-3B metaG | ecosystem: Host-associated > Plants > Roots > Rhizosphere | place: USA: Michigan... | reverse complement strand
GTGCCGAGCTGCGCGGAAGGCGGCGTGCTTGGCGTGCTGCCGGGCCTCGTGGGGTGCCTGCAGACGACAGAGGCGATCAAGCTGGTGCTCGGCATCGGCGAGCCGCTCATTGGCCGGCTGCTGCTGGTGGACACGCTGCCCATGCGCTTCCAGACTGTGCGGGTGCAGCGCGACCCTGAATGTCCTATGTGCGGCACGCACGAGATTCGCGAACTCATCGACTACGACGCATGGTGCGGAATGCCTGACCTTCCAACGGATTACAGCGACGTGACACCCGCCGATCTCGCCGCGCGCCTGGCGGCCGGCGACGATTTCGACCTCGTGGACGTGCGCGAGCCGCACGAGTGGAACATCGCCCACCTCCCCACGGCCCGCCTCGTTCCGCTGGGGACGCTGCCCGAGCACATCGAGGAATACGATCGCGGGCGCGAGCTCGTGGTCATGTGCCGCAGCGGCGCGCGGAGCGCGAAAGCGGTGCAGCTCTTCCGCGACGCAGGCTTCACGCGGGTGCACAACCTGGCCGGCGGCATCCTGCGCTGGAGCGCCGACGTGGACCCGACCGTCCCCAAGTACTAACCCCACCCCGGGGTCAGCATCCCTTGATCGCCCCCGGGGAAATCGCCCCCCGAAATTCAAGAGGGTCAGAGTCGCTTGATCGCCACGGGGAAATCCGGGGCCAATATTTCAAGAGGGTCAGAGTCACTTGAAAATCCCGGAGGGATTTTTCAAGTGACTCTGACCCTCTTGATTTTCCACTTGCGCGTTTAGTGGAAGGATTCTATCGTGGACTCCACTAAACACACCAGTGGAGCCGCGATGAAGGTGGACGAGATGGACGTTCTGCACGGCACGCTCGAGCTGCTCGTGCTCAAGGCGCTGAGCTGGAACGCGATGCACGGCTACAACATCCTCGCGTGGCTGCGCCAGGCGACCGACGCCGAACTTCGCATCGAGGACGCCGCGCTCTACCCCGCCCTGCATCGCATGGAGGCTCGCGGCCTCATTGCGTCGGAATGGGGCGTCTCCGACAACAACCGCCGCGCCAAGTTCTACGAGCTCACGGCGGCCGGGCGGCGCGCGCTGCGCAGCCAGTCGGCGAGCTGGGAGCGGTACGTCTCCATCGTGGCTCGGGTGCTGGCGAACCCGGGTCCGCTGGGCCGCCGCGCGCAGCCCGCCTGAGGACCATCGCGATGCGCGAAGCCAAGTGGCGGCGGTACGCGCGCTTCTTCCGCGCGGATGTCGCGGCCGACGTGGACGACGAGCTGGAATTCCACATCCAGACACTCACGGACAAGTACGTGCGTGCGGGACGCACGCCCTCCGAGGCACGAGCCATGGCACTCAAGGAATTCGGCAACGGACAGAGCGCCCGCGACGCCTGCGTGGACATCGACACGCGGCGCGCTCGCGCCGAGGGGCGGGGCAATCACTGGAGCAATCTGTGGCAGGACTGCCGCCACGCTGTGCGTCGCCTTCGATCCGCCGGCGCGTTCACGACGGTCACCGTCCTCACGCTGGCGCTCGGCATCGGCCCGAACATCGCGATTTTCAGCATCATCAACAGCGTGCTGCTCCAGCCGCTTCCTTACAAGAACGCTGATCAACTCGTGCGCATCTACGAGACCTTCCCCCTGCCGGGCGGCGCGTCCGGCACGGGGAGCGTCTCGCTGGACAATTTCCTGGATTGGCGCGCGCAGTCGAAGACGTTCTCCGGGATGAGCCTCGCTGACTATCCCGTGAGCGCGAACCTTCAGGAGACGGGCAAGCCGCAGCGGCTGCTCGTGACGAACGTCGGCGTGGACGCGTTCCCGCTGCTGGGCGTGACGCCCATTCTCGGAAGACAATTCCTTCCGAGCGAGGCCGCGCCCAACGGCCCTCCGGTTGTCCTGATCAGCGAGAGCCTGTGGCGGCGCCAGTACGCCGCCGACCCGGCCATCGTGGGCCGCAAGATCACGCTCGACGGCATTCCCAAGACAGTCGTGGGGGTGATTCCGGCCGACATCGTGTTCCCCAACCGTGCGACGCCGGTGGACGCATGGCTGCCCGTCCAGGCACAGCCGTCGCCCAACTCGCGCGACCAGCACCGGTACATGGTGGTCGGCCGGCTGCGGCCCGGCGCCACGCTCGCGCAAGCGACCAGCGAGATGAAGGCCATCGCCGCGCGGTTGGCCGTGCAGTATCCGAATGGCCAGACGGGGCGCACAGTGAAGCTCGTGACGGTGCGCGAGACAGTCGTCGGCACGCTCAAGCCGCAACTGCTCGTGCTCCTTGGCGCCGCGGCGATGGTGCTGCTCATCGCCTGCGCCAACGCGGCGAGCCTCCTGCTGGCGCGCGCGGCTGGGCGGCGGCGGGAGGTCGCTGTGTTGGCCGCGCTCGGCGCCAGCCGTTGGCGTCTCATGCAGCAGTTCCTCTGCGAGAGCCTCGTGCTGGCGTTGGCCGGCACCGTGCTCGCCTTCGGGCTCGCTGTGTTCGCCGTGCGCGGTATCGTCGCCGCCGCCGGCACGACGCTGCCGTACGGCACACGCACCCACTTCGATGCGCGCGTCGTGGCATTCATCGCCGGCACGGTGCTGCTGACCGCGCTCGTGTTCGGCATGCTGCCGGCGCTCAATGCGGCGCGCAGCAAGCTGCAGAACGATCTTCGCGACGGCGACCGCAGCGGCACGAGTCGCGGCGGTCTGCGGCACGCCCTCGTGATCGCACAGTTCGCGCTTTCGCTCGTGCTGCTCGCCGGAGCGGGCCTCATGCTCCGCACGTTCGAGTCGCTCGTGGACACGCAGACGGGCATGCGCGTGGATCACGTCCTCACGATGCACGTGCCGGTGCCAATAGGCGCGCCTCCCTACGCGACCGGGCAGGAGGCGCTGGATCGCTTCGCCCGGCCGATGCTGACGCAGGTGCGCGCGCTTCCCGGCGTGCAGGCGGCGGGGATGATCAACCTCCTTCCTCTTCAGGACTACGGAAACAACGGCAACTTCGGCATCGCGGGCCAGGCGTACGCCAGCGACGCCGAACGCCCGTTCGCTGAATTCCGCGTCGTCTCGCCGGGCTACTTCACGACGCTCGGCATTCCGATCGAGCGCGGGCGGGATGTCGCCGAGTCGGACGACGGCAAGACGCAACCCGTGGTGCTGATCAACGACGTCCTCGCCACACGCTACTTCAAGGGTCAGGACCCCGTGGGCAAGGCGCTGCAGTTTGGGCCGCCCAGTGCCACGAATCCTCCTGCGATGATCGTCGGCGTAGTCGGCAGCGTCCATCAGACGACGCTCGACGCCCAGCCCGAAGCGGAGCTGTACTTCGCGCTCGCCGAAGCGCAGGGCCGCCTGGCCGACATGAGCCTCGTCGTCCGCACCTCGAACGATCCGGTCGCGGCGACGCACGACGTGACCGGCGTCATCCAGCGCATCGACCCGAACCAGCCTGTGTACCGTGCGGAGTCCATGCGATCCGTGGTCACCGACTCGGTGTCGGATCGGAAACTCTATCTGGATCTGCTCGCGGGCTTCGCGGGCCTCGCACTCGCGCTCGCCATCGCCGGGATCTACGGCGTGATGTCGTATTCAGTCACCCAGCGCACGCGCGAGTTCGGGATCCGCCTTGCGCTGGGCGCCGACAGCGGCCGCGTGCAGCGGCTCGTCGTCAAGCAGGGTGCGCTGCTGGCGGGCGCCGGCCTCGCGCTCGGCGTGCCGATCGGGCTGGTGTTGACGCGCTCGCTGGCCGCGGTTCTCTACGGCGTCCAGCCCGGCGACCCGCTGACCTTCGCGGCGGTGGCCTGTCTGTTGTCGCTGGTGGCCGTGGTCGCCAGTTATCTGCCCGCGCGCCGCGTGCTGCGCGTGGATCCGAGCATCGCGATGCGCGTGGACTGACGGCGCGCCGTCAGCGACGCTTGCGGTCGATGAACGCGGAAAGGTCGCGCCTGTCCTTCTTGGTCGGCCGGCCCTTTTCCTCGTAGACGAACGCGGCCGGCGCCATGCGCAGTTGAGTCGCGAGCCGGTCTCGTTCCATGCGGCTGGCCTCGGTCTCCTCGTACAGCGCCTGCGCGATCTCCGCCGACCCGCGCCGCTCCGCCACGCCGCGGATGATCATGATATGCTCATACGGGCCGAGCCGCAGCCGGATCTCGTCACCGGGCCCGACGGCCTTCGCGGGTTTGGCGCGCTCGCCATTCACCTCGACCTTGCCGCCGGCGACCGCATCCGTGGCAAGCGATCGCGTCTTGAAGAAGCGCGCGGCCCAGAGCCATTTGTCGAGGCGCACGCGCGCGAGCTGATCCGCATTCATCACCGAATGTTAGCACGAGGCGCGTCACGCGGTCTGCCTCTTGCCCCGTTGGATTTCCCCGCCGGGGGGCGGGCAATCAACGATTCGAGGAGGAAGGGGAGATGAGCAGAATTGGAATGACGAAGTGGCTGGTGCTCGGGGCCGCGGCGGCGCTGACCGCGTGCGCGAGCAATCCGGGATCGGGCTCGAGCGCGACCGCCTACGGCGACGTCGGCCCGGAGTCGCAGCTGAACGGCGTGTGGCTCGACTCCGCTGGCGGGCTCTGGCTCGATAGCGTGGGCGTGATCCATCATGGCCGCCGCGGGCGCGCCGGAGGGCTCTACGCCGAGGATTTCGGCACGATGACGAACGCGAACATCATCGGCCACATGGCGCTCCAGGATTCGCTCGTCGTCGCCCTGTCCGAACTGGGCGTCGCGCGGGCGACCAACCCCGAAGTCCGCGCCTTCGCGCAGCGCATGATCGACGCGCACACGGGCTATCGCGTGGCGGATCTCCGGATCGCGTCCCAGGGCGGCATCGTCGTGCTCATGGCACCGACGGATACGCTCGACTATTTCCTCGCGCGGCGCATGGATAGCCGCCTCAGCAATCTCTCCGGCGCCGATTGGGATCGCGGCTTCATGAGCGAGGAAGTGCTGCTCCAGCGTCACATCATGTCCGACCTGAAGGCGCTGCGTGATCACGCTTCGGGCCCGGTGCAGCAGCTCGCGGATCAGGCGATCCCGAACGCGCACGCCAATCAGGACGCCGCGCAGAAGCTCTGGCGCAAGATCGGCGGCAAGGGCAGCCAGTACGGCACCAGCGCCTTCCCGGGTGGGAACGGCGGGCACTAACCGCTGGTGGTAGTCGCAGGACCATGAACACGGGGGCGCCGCGCATCGGCGCCCCCGTGCCTCTTCCGACCCGGAACCCCCAGCCGTAGCTTCGCCGCACCCGTTATCAGGCGGCTGGCAGTGCGCAGTGAACGTACCGGGCAGCATCCCACGATGGACAACGCGATGGCGCGGCGGCAGTCCGCGCTGCTGCGTCTCAGCGCCGCCATCGCGGGCGCGCGCAACGAGGACGAGATCTGCGCGAGCGTCGTCGAAGGCCTGCGCGATGATGCGCTCGGCTACAGCTTCCTCGGGCTGATGCTCGTGGATCCCGCGACGGGTGAGCGTGTGCTCCGCGCTTGCGTGGGCTGGACCGCCATCGCGCCGGGCGTCCGATTCCCCGCCGGCCACGGGCTGAGCGCGCGTCCGCTGGAAGACGGGCGGCTGCACTACTCACCCTCGGTCCAGCGGGAGTCGACCTACGAGCCGACGCTGAATACGGGGTCCGAGGTGGACGTCCCGCTCACGGTGGACGGGGCGGTAATCGGCGTGCTGGCTGTCGAGAGCACGGAGCCGGACGCGTTCGGCGACAGCGATTTCGAGATTCTCGAAGCAGCGACCAAGCAGGCGAGCATCGCGATCGCGCGGGCTCGCCTGTTCGTGGCGGAGCAGCGCCGCGCCGACGAACAGCAGGCGCTGCTCGACACGATGACCGACCTGCTCACGCAGAGCGACCTGACCACCACGCTCCAGGCGACGCTCCAGCGCGCCTCGGCACTGCTCGGCGTCACCGGCGGCGAGCTGGCGATCTACGATGCGCCGAGCGAATCGCTGGTGATCGCGGCCAGCTACAACCTGGGCATCGATTCCACCGGCCTGCGTCTCGCGCTCGGCGAGGGAGCGATGGGCACCGTGGCGCAGACGCGCGAGCCGCTCATCATCCACGAGTACGACCGGTGGAGCGGACGGTCCACCAAGTACGCCGACACCACCGTGCAGTCGGTCGTGGCCGCGCCGCTGATCGTGAACGATCGACTCGTCGGCGTGATCGCGATGAACGATCACGCGGTGGGGCGGCACTTCGGCGAATCGGAGTTGCGGCTCGTGCGGCTCTTCACCCAGCAGGCCGCGCTCGCCATTCGCGGCGCGCGGCTGTATGAGGATGCCGCACGCCAGCGGGAGCATTTCCGCAATCTACTGAACAACAGCCCCGTGGCGATCGTGGAGCTCGACGCGCAGCATTGCGTGCGCGCCTGCAACCCCGCGTTCGAGCGCCTGTTCGGCTACACGGAGGGCGAGGCGCGCGGACACAACCTGGATTCGCTGATCACCGACCCGAGCGCGCGCGGCGAAGCGGAGCAGTACAGCCGCGAAGCGGTGGCGCACGTGGTGCGCGGCATCGGCCGGCGGCGCCGCAAGGACGGCAGCACGGTGGACGTCGAGATCTTCGGCGTGCCCGTGGTGGCCGACCAGCATGTGGCCCTCATGGGCATGTACAACGACATCAGCGAGCTGCAGCTCGCCCGGCAGCAGGCCGAGGAGGCCAACCGCGCCAAGAGCCAGTTCCTGGCGAACATGAGCCACGAGCTGCGCACGCCGCTGAATGCCATCATCGGTTACAGCGAGATGTTGCAGGAAGAGGCGCGCGATGCCGGGCAGGAGTCGTTCATCCCGGACCTGGGCAAGATCAACACAGCCGGCAAGCACCTGCTCGCCCTGATCAACGACGTGCTCGATCTGTCCAAGATCGAAGCCGGCAAGATGGAGCTCTTCCTCGAGGACTTCGACGTCTCCAGCATGGTGGACGACGTCGCCACCACGATCGATCCCATGCTGCACACGAATGACAATCGCCTCGTGATCGAGCGCGGCGCCTCCGTCGGCGGCATGCACGCCGACCTCGTGAAGGTGCGGCAGATGCTTCTCAATCTTCTGTCGAACGCCTGCAAGTTCACGGAGCACGGGACGGTGAAGCTTCGCGTCTCGCGCCGCGAGTCGGCGCAGGGCGATGAAATGGTCTTCGCCGTGTCCGATTCAGGCATCGGGATGACTCCGGAGCAGATGGCGCGACTGTTCGAGTCGTTCACGCAGGCGGAATCGTCCACCTCGCGCCGCTATGGCGGCACGGGGCTCGGCCTCGCGATCACACGCCGCTTCTGCCGCATGATGGGCGGCGACGTCACCGTCGAGAGCCATGCCGGTGCGGGCTCAGTGTTCACGGTGGTCCTGCCGGCCGTCGTGGACCCCGATCGCCGACCGCTCGAGCCGGCTGCGCCCGAAGCGCGGGCCGAGCAGCAGGGCGATGGATCCGCGGGTACGGTGCTCGTGATCGACGACGATCCCGACGCCCGACGCCTGATCCGGCGCCTGCTCACGGCCGACGGCTTTCGCGTGGAGGAAGCCGAAAGCGGCGCGGCGGGGATCGCCCGCGCGCGCGAGACGCGGCCCGACGCGATCACACTCGACGTGCTCATGCCCGGCATGGACGGCTGGACCGTGCTCAAGGAGCTGCGCTCCGACGACTCCGTGGGCGACATCCCCGTGATCATGCTCAGCGTGCTTCGCGAGCAGCAGCTCGGCCTCGCCCTCGGCGCGTCGGAGTACGTGACGAAGCCGGTGGATCGCGCGCAGTTGCGGCGCATCATGGACAAGTACAGGCCCGATGGCTCGACCGGCCCGGTGCTCGTGGTCGAGGACGACGCCGAGACGCGGCGCGTGATGGCGCGGCTGCTCACGCGTGACGGCTGGACCGTGGTGCAGGCGGAAAACGGGCGCGTCGCGCTCGAGCGCGTCGCCGAGCAGCGGCCGGCGCTCATCCTGCTCGACCTGATCATGCCCACCATGGATGGTCTCGAGTTCCTGACGGCGCTCCGCGACACCGACGAAGGCCGATCCATCCCCGTCGTGGTCGTGACGGCCAAGGATCTCTCCACCGCGGAGCGCGCGCAGCTCAACGGCCACGTCTCCGACGTGCTGGCCAAGGGCGCGTACTCGCATCGTGATCTGCTGTCCGACATCCGCCGTCTCGTGCACGGGCCTCGCGGGGCGACGAGCGTTCCGTCGCTCGGCACGCCCCAATCGCCCGTGACCTCCACCCGCTGACCCATGCCGAAAATCCTGCTCGTCGAAGACAACGAGATGAATCGCGACATGCTGTCGCGCCGCCTGCAGCGCCGCGGCTACGAGGTCGGTATCGCGACCGACGGCGTCGCAGGCGTCACGCGGGCCGTGGACGGCGGCTGGGACCTGATCCTCATGGACATGAGTCTCCCGGAGATAGATGGCTGGGAGGCGACGCGCCGCATCCGCGCATCGGGCGCGACGAGCGTCCCCATCATCGCGCTCACGGCCCACGCCATGAGCGGCGACCGGGATCGCGCGCTCGACGCCGGCTGCAATGATTACGACACGAAGCCCGTGGACCTCGAGCGTCTGCTGGCCAAGATCAGCGCGCTGCTGCCGACTCCATCCGACGCGCCGCCCGCGTGACGAGCCCCGCGCCGCTGCGCACCGAGCGCGTTTCGGAGCTGCGCCACGACCTGCGCACGCCGGTGAACCTCGTGGTCGGGTACGCCGAGATGCTCGGCGAGGATCTCGAGCGTGACGATCCGCGACACGTCCCGCTCAAGGAGATTCTGGCCGCGGCGCGCGACGTCCTCGACCGCGTGAACGCGGCGCTGCCCGCAACGGCGGCGGCGCCGACCATGGAGCTCAGTCAGCTCCTCTCGGAGCTGGCCATTCCGCAGGCGCGCGTGCTGACGGCGACTGACGCGCTCCTCGCGGGCGTGACCGCCGCCGATCCGCCCGCATTCGCCGCTGACATCCGCAAGATCGCCGAGGCCGCCGCCCGCCTCACAGCGCCTCCGCGAACGGCGGCGACTTCCACGTATACGGGTAGCGTGCAGGGCCACGCGGCGAGCACGCACGCCACACCTGTGCACTCGCCACAAGCAGCGGCCGACAGGCCCGCCCGGATTCTCGTGGTGGACGACCTCGAGGACAATCGCGTCGTGCTCGAGCGACGTCTCACGCGGCGGTCCCACACTGTCGTCACGGCCGCGAGCGGCGCGACGGCGCTCCGCCTGCTGAACGAGGAGCGGTTCGACCTGGTCCTGCTCGACGTGCTGATGCCGGACGTGGACGGCTTCGAGGTGCTCGAGCGCATGAAGGCGAACCCCGCGACGCGCGACATCCCCGTGATCATGATTTCCGCGCTGGACGATCTGTCGAGCGTGGTGCGTTGCATCGAGCATGGCGCCGAGGACTACCTCGCGAAGCCCTTCGACCCCGTGCTCCTGGCGGCGCGGATCGGGGCCGCGCTGGAGAAGAAGCGCTTTCGCGATCGCGAGGCGGAGTACCTCGCGGAGGTCGCGCGCGTGATCGAGGCGGCAGGCGCGGTCGAGCGCGGCGAATATCACACTGACTCGCTCCGCGGCGTGAGCCAGCGCGACGACGAGCTCGGACGCCTGGCGCGGGTGTTCGACAACATGGTCGCCGGCGTGAAGGCGCGCGAAGGCCGGCTGCACGAGCAGCTTCGGCGGCTGCGAGAAGACGTCGCGGAGGCGACCCGGGAACCGGGCGGAGCGGAGACAGCGGCGAACACAGACGAGTTCCTGGTGCCCGGCAGCGTGCTGGCGGGCCGTTACGAGATCACCAAAATTCTCGGCCGTGGCGGCATGGGCACCGTGTACGGCGCGGTGGACCGGGAGCTCGGCGAGCGTGTGGCGCTCAAGGTTGTGCGCCCGGAGCTGCTCGGCGCTGACGAAGGCGCTGTCGAGCGATTCAAGAACGAGATCCGCCTCGCCCGACGCATCTCGCACAGGAACGTCGTGCGAACCCACGACCTCGGCGAATGCGACGGCGCGTACTTCGTCACGATGGAGTACGTGCGCGGCATCACAGTACGCGAGCTCCTCGATACCCGCGGCCGATTGAGCGTCGCCTCAACGCTCGCCGTGGCGCGGCAGCTCGTGGATGCCTTGGCCGTCGCCCACGACGCGGGCATCATCCACCGCGACGTGAAGCCGGAAAATGCGCTGCTCGATGACGACGGCGTGCTCAAGGT
>Ga0070679_100007556_pt1 | contig 10168 bp, 12 predicted proteins | sample KBSC63BmetaG_FD_65652 | JGI IMG/M metagenome (GOLD analysis project Ga0070679, IMG submission 65652) | Corn rhizosphere microbial communities from Kellogg Biological Station, Michigan, USA - KBS C6-3B metaG | ecosystem: Host-associated > Plants > Roots > Rhizosphere | place: USA: Michigan... | reverse complement strand
CCAACCCACCGGCGCGGTCATGATCGCCGCGGCGGTGATGTAGGATGTCAGGACCCAGGTGATCTCGTCGAAACTCGCCGACAGGCTGCCCTGCATGTACGGCAGCGCCACATTGGCGATCGTCTGGTCGAGCGCCTGCATCAGCGTCGCGCCGACCGTGCAGAGGGTAAGGATCAGGCGGTGCGGCACCCGATCACTGGAATCCGAAGCCATGACGAATGTGGCTACAGCAGGTCGCCGAGCGTACGGCGATGGCCGGTGTCGATGGTGGTCTCCACGCTCATGCCGGCGCGCAGTTCGGGATCGCCGGGTTTGCGCTCGACACGGATCCGCACGGGAATCCGCTGCACCACCTTGACCCAGTTGCCCGAGGTGTTCTGTGCCGGCAACACCGAGAATTCCGAGCCGGAGTTGGGTGCGATGCTGGCGACGACGCCCTTCCAGGAACGACCGGGATAGGTGTCCACCGTCACCACCACCGGATCACCAGGCTTCACCCAGGTGAGCTCGGTTTCCTTCGGATTGGCCTCCACCCACACGTCATCAGTCGAGATGATGCCGAACGCAGCGGTCGATGCGGCGAGATACATGCCAGGCTGCACGGTATCCACCTGGGTGACGACGCCGTCGAACGGTGCGTAGATCACGCTGTGGTCGAGCTGCCGCTGCGCTTCATCAACCCGCGCCTGCGCCTGCCGGTACGCCGCCATCGTGTGGATATCGACATAGGGATTGCCACCAAGCTTGGCGAGCTGCACCTCGGCCATCGTCTTCAGCGCGATCACCGACTGCTGATTGGCCGCCAGCTGAAACCGCGCATTGTCGTAGTCCGCGCGCGTCACACCGCCGGATTTCACCAGATTGGCATAGCGATCGAAACTCGCCTGATCCGACTGCACCAGCGCCTGCTTGACCTCGACCTCGCGCAGCATGCGCTGATAATCGACCTTCATCGCATCGAGATCCGAGCCGATGCCGCCGAGGTTCGCCTTGGCGCCGTCGAGCGCGATCTGGAACTGGCGCGGATCGAGCTTCAGCAGGATATCGCCCTTCTTGACGCGCTGCCCTTCACGCACCGGGACCGCGGCGACGATGCCGGAGACGTCGGTGGCGATGGTCTCCTTCGCCGCGCGCACATAGGAATCATCGATCGAGACGTAGCGGCCGCCGTTGAGCCAATAGGCGCCGGAAGCCACGGCGACCACCAGGATGCCGCCCAACATCAGGATCGGGCGGAGCAGGCGACGGCTGATGCGGCGGCTGCGGACCGGCGTCTCGGTGACACGGGGAGCGGAGCCGGCGGTAGCGGCTTGCGACATCACGCAACCTCCCGCGCTTCGGCATCGAGCGGGGAGAACCGGCGCGTCGGGTGGGCCTCATGGGTCAGCGTCGTCTTCATCGTCAACAAGGCTTCCGTCATGGTTTCAAGGGTTCCTTCGTCCAGGCCCTCGGTCACCAGGGCGCGCATCAGCGCCCGCTGGCGATCGATCTCGCGCAGCACCGCGTGGGCCGGCGTGCAAAGATGCAGGCGCCAGATCCGCCGATCCTTGGGGTCCGGCCGGCGCTCGACCATGCCGCGCGCCTCCAGCCGGTCGATCAGCCGGGCCACGGTGATCGGCTCGACCTCCAGGATCTCGGACAGCTCCTTCTGGGACAGGCCAGGCTGGCGCTCGAGCCAGATCAGGATGCCCCACTGCGCCCTGGTCATGCCGTGGGCACGGGCCCGCTTGTCGGCATCGACGCGCATCAGCCGCGCCACGTCATGCAGCAGGAACATCAGATCGCGCTGGAAATCATGCACCTTGGGGGGAAATCCTTCCGGTCGGAACCAAGGCTGATTATAAGCCACGTTATGATAAGGTTCCAGCCCCGAGATCATGCAGCAAACGCAAGGCCGCTCCGCTTGCATCAACAATCTGGCTGCCGGCGGGCTTGATCAGGTCGCGGTCGGGCGCGGTAAACTTGGCCGATGGGTGGACCCACGACCTGGCTCGCGGTGGCTGTCGGCGGCGCGCTTGGCAGCCTCGGCCGCTACTGGCTAGCCGCAGTCCTGACCGCGCTGACCGGACCGCGATTCCCCTGGGGGACCCTGCTGATCAACATACTCGGGTCCTTGGTGATCGGACTTGTGGCCGGCCTTACGCTCACCTCCGGCCGCGTCATCATGCACCCCGATGTGCGGATCTTCCTCATGGTCGGCATCTGCGGCGGCTTCACCACGTTCTCCGCATTCAGCCTGCAGACGCTGGAACTGCTGCAGAGCGGCAGCGTCTGGCCAGCGGCGGGCTACGTGATCGGATCGGTGGCGTTCTGCCTGGTGGCGGTGTGGGCCGGATGGCTGCTCGGCCGGGTGTGACTTTGCTTCCAAAACCGCAGGCGAACCGGCATAACACCGCGCAAAGGCCAGTCCCGCGTAACGGGACAGGAAGTATTTTTGACACGTCGGAGTTGAAGGTGGTGTTTTTGCAACGGATCGCCTCCGCCGGATTGGCGAAGCCATGAAACTTCTGCTGACGGGTGGCTGCGGGTTCATCGGTTCGGCTGTGGTGCGCCATCTGTTGCGCCAGACCGATCACGTCGTGATCAACGTCGACAAGATGACCTATGCCGCATCGGAGGATGCGCTGGAGGAGGCCAGGCACCACAACAGACATCTGCTGATCCGCGCCGACATCACCGACGCCGTGGCGATGCGCCAGGCGTTTGCGACTCACCAGCCCGATGCGGTGATGCATCTCGCGGCGGAAAGTCACGTCGATCGCTCGATCGACGGCCCGGCGCCATTCATCGAGACCAATGTCGTCGGCACCCTCACACTGCTGGAACAGGCGCGGCAGCATTTTGCCACGCTGAGTGCGGCGGGACGCGCGGCATTCCGCTTCCATCACATCTCGACCGACGAAGTGTTCGGCGCGCTCGGGCCCGACGACAAGCCGTTCGACGAGACCACGCCGTACGATCCGCGCAGTCCGTATTCCGCCAGCAAGGCGGCGTCCGATCATCTGGTGCGCGCCTGGCACCATACCTATGGACTGCCGACCATCGTCAGCAACACGGCGAATAACTACGGGCCGTGGCAGTTTCCCGAAAAGCTGATCCCGCTGGTGACCCTGAACGCATTGGAGGGCAAGCCCCTGCCGGTCTACGGCGACGGCTCCAATCGGCGCGACTGGATATTCGTCGATGACCACGCCGCGGCACTGGTGCGGGTTCTGGAGCAAGGCCAACCCGGCGCCACCTACGCGATCGGTGCGCGCCAGCCGCGCAGCAACCTCGATGTGGTGCGCGCGATCTGCGCCCATCTCGACCGCCGCGTGCCGGATCCGCAAGGCGCGCGCGAACGCCTGATCCATTTCGTCACCGACCGTCCCGGTCATGATTTCCGCTATGAAATCGATCCGACGCGAACCGAGGCGGCCCTCGACTGGGTCGCGCAGCACGACTTCGAGACCGGGCTGGCCCGCACCATCGACTGGTATCTCGCACATCGCGAATGGTGGCAGGCATTGCGCACCAAACACTATGCGGGACAACGGCTGGGAACCGCTGCATGAAGGGAATTCTGTTGGCCGGCGGTTCCGGCACGCGCCTGCATCCGATGACCCTGGCGGCGTCCAAGCAATTGCTGCCGGTGTACGACAAGCCGATGGTGTATTATCCGCTGTCGACGCTGATGCTTGCCGGCATCCGCGACATACTGGTGATCTCCACACCGGACGACCTGCCGCAGTTCCGCCGCCTGCTCGGCGACGGCGCGGCGATCGGGGTGAACTTCAGCTACGCCGAACAGCAACGTCCCGATGGCATCGCCCAGGCTTTCCTCATCGGGCGCGACTGGATCGACGGCGAGGCCTGCGCATTGGCGTTGGGCGACAACCTCATTCACGGCGATCATCTTTCCGCGCTGCTGCGTGCTGCCGCGACGCGACCGCACGGCGCCACCGTGTTCGCCTATCAGGTGCGCGACCCGGAGCGCTACGGCGTGGTCTCGTTCGACGCCAACGGTCGTGCGGAGAGCATCATCGAGAAACCCACTGTGGCGCAGTCGAACTGGGCGGTGACCGGCCTGTATTTCTACGACCGCCATGTCAGCGACATGGCAAAGGCGGTGCAGCCGTCCGGTCGCGGCGAACTGGAGATCACCGATCTCAATCGGATGTATCTCGAAGCCGGGACACTGGCCGTGGAACGGTTGTCGCGCGGCTGTGCCTGGCTAGATGCGGGCACGCCCGACTCACTGCTGCAGGCGGCAACATTCGTGCAGACCATCCAGTCGCGGACCGGCATGTTGGTCGGTTGTCCGGAGGAGGTCGCGTTTCGCATGGGCTACATCGATACCGACCGGTTGCGATCCCATGCGCAGCGGCTCGGCAAGACGGAACTGGGTCGCGTGCTGACCGAGCTCGCCGAGGGGACGCAGACATGAACGTTGAGCCGACCGCGATCCCCGACGTCCTGCTGATCACGCCGTCGCGCTTCACCGATGATCGTGGCTTCTTCTCAGAGACCTGGAATGAGCCGCGTTTTGTCGCGGCGGGAATCACCGGGCCGTTCATGCAGGACAATCATGCCAAATCCGCCGATCGCGGCGTGGTGCGCGGCCTGCATCTGCAGATCGGGCCAAACGCCCAGGGCAAGCTGATCCGGGTGGTGCGTGGCGCGATCTGGGACGTCGCCGTCGATGTCAGGCGCGGGTCGCCAACCTATGGCAAGCATGTCGGCGCCGTGCTGTCAGCCGACAATTGGCAGCAATTATGGATACCCGTCGGATTCCTGCACGGCTACTGCACGATCGAGCGGAACACCGAGGTGATCTACAAGGTCACCGCAGCGTGGGATCGCGAGGCGGAGCGCGGCGTCGCGTGGGACGATCCGCAACTCGCGCTGCCCTGGCCGATCAAACCCGCGGAGGCAATCCTGTCGGAAAAGGATCGCGCCCTGCCGCGTCTGGCTGAATGCGACGCGTGGTTCACCCGCTGACATGACGCATCCGGTCCTCATCACCGGTGGCTCGGGACAGCTGGCGGTCGCACTGGAGCAGGCCGCCGTGCCGCGCAACCTGGCGGTACGCCGGGTTGGCCGGCCGGCGCTGGATTTCGATCGGCCCGACAGCATTGCCGATGTGTTCACCGCCGTTGCACCACGACTGGTGGTGAATGCCGCCGCCTATACCGCGGTCGATGCCGCGGAAGACAATGCGACCGCGGCGTTTCGCGCCAATCGCGACGGGCCGGCCGTGCTGGCGCAGCTGTGCGAGGCGGCGGGCGTTCCACTGATCCATGTCTCGACCGACTATGTGTTCGATGGTCGCAAGGGCGCTGCCTATGTGGAAACCGATGCGACCGCGCCGCAGGGCGTCTATGGCGAAAGCAAGCTCGCCGGCGAACAGGCGGTACTGACCGGCTGCTCGCGCAGCATCGTGCTGCGCACCTCATGGGTCTACTCGCCGATCGGCAAGAATTTCGTGCGCACCATGATCAATGCGGCACAGCTGACCAATCGGCTGCGCGTCGTGGCAGACCAGTATGGCTGTCCGACGAGCTCACCGGACCTGGCAGACGCAATTCTCGCAATCGTCGAACGGCTGATCGGCGATGGCTGGCAGGATCGCTACGGCGGCGTCTACCACGCCACGGGCACCGGCTGGACAACCTGGCATGGGCTGGCCGAGGCGGTTTTCGCCGCGGCGGCGCCGCACGGCCTGGCAGCACCGGAGGTCGATCCGATCGCCACCGATCAGTGGCCGACCAAGGCGGCGCGGCCGCTCGATTCACGTCTCGACTGCGGCAAGCTCGAAGCGATGTTCGGCCTGCGGCTGCCGCCATGGCAGGACGGGCTGACCCGCACCGTCGATGCGATATTCGCCGCATCCGCGCTGCCGGCATTGCAATCCGCCAGGTAGAACAGGTGGCAACGCCCGTGGAAGCGCCGGCTTCGGGCCGCGTGGCGATACTGTTGTCCACCTACAACGGCGAGCAATTCCTCGCCGAACAGCTCGCCAGCCTGCAATCCCAGACGATGCGGGATTGGCTGCTGTATTGGCGCGACGACGGTTCGAGCGATGCCACGCCACGGATCATGGCGGATTATCTCGCCACGCTTGGCGCCGATCGCGGGTTCATCGTTCCCGGCGATGCCAGGGTTGGCGCCAGCGAAAGCTTCCTGCGGCTGCTGCGCGTCGCAACCGCTGACGCCAGTGACGTCGTGGCGTTTGCCGACCAGGATGATGTGTGGCTGCCGGAGAAGCTGGCGCGCGGGTTGCGCGCGCTGGCCGCTGTGCCGAGCGACGAGCCTGCGCTGTATTGTGCGCGACAGGTGCTGGTGGATGCCACACTGCAGCGCCTCGCCGACTCGCCGACGATCCGGCACAGGCCGGCATTCCCCGCAGCATTGACGCAGAACATCGCCACCGGCTGCACGCTGATGCTCAATCGTGCCGCGGCGATGCTGATTGCCGAGAGCCGGGCGCCGGGTGGCACATTGCATGACTGGTGGAGCTACCTCGTGGTGGCGGCCGCCGGCGGCCGGTTGCTGTTCGATCCGACACCCGTGGTGCTGTATCGACAGCACGCGGCGAACATGGTCGGCGCGCCGGCGTCAATGCTGCAGCGAGGCGTCGCCGCGCTGCGTCGCGGACCGCAAAGCTTCATGCAGATATTCCGGCAGAATGTCGCCGCGCTGGCAGGCCAACCCGAACTGCTTTCCCCGGCCGCGAGCGCGCAGATCGCGACGATCGCACGGGCATTGGACGGCGGCGTGATGCAGCGCTGCGCCGTGCTGCGCATGCGCGGGCTGCGGCGTCAGACCTGGCCGGAAACCATGCTGTTCCGGCTGTGGTTCATGTTGCAATAGCGCGTCGGTAGGCCCGGGCTCAACCAGCCGCCGGTCAGTCAGGTTCGGCCTCGCGCATCGCCTCGGCCTCACGTCGCAGACGGCGGAAACTGCGCACGCTGAATGGCAGCATGCACAGATAGATCAGGCCGCCCGCTGCCAGCGCCGCCCAGGGATCGGCGACCAGCACCGCCGCGAAGGTGCCGGTGCCCAGCAGCATCGGCAGCACGTATTCATGCGGCACCTTGAAATTCTTGAAACTCCAGACCGGCAAGGTGGAGATCAGCAGCAGGGCGGTCCCGATCAGCACCAGGGCACAGAACAGCGGGTACTGCGCCGCGTGCAGCAGCCAGTCGATGTCGAGCGACTTCGCCTCCAGGCCGAGGAACAGCGGGAACAGCGCGAGGCCCGCGCCGGCGGGCGCCGGTACGCCGGTGAAGAAGTTGTACGCATAGGCAGGGCCAGGTGCGCTGTCGAGCGCGGCATTGAAGCGCGCCAGCCGCAACGCCATGCAGACGGCGAACATCAGGCAGGGCGTGTAGCCGAAGCCGCCGGCACGCTGCAGCGACCAGAGATAGATGGTGAACGCCGGCGCCACGCCGAAGCACAGGAAGTCGGCGAGGCTGTCGAATTCCGCACCGAACCGCGACGTCGCCTTGAGCAGTCGCGCGAGCCGCCCGTCCAGCCCGTCGATCGCGCCGGCGACGACGATCGCCACGGCGGCAGAGCCGAACCGACCCTCCAGGGCGAAGCGCATGGATGTCAGACCGGCGCACAGGCCGAGCAGCGTCATCAGATTGGGGATGATCCGATTGAACGACTGGCCCTTGAAGCGGGGACGCGCACGCGGGCGCAGGCGGCGGAGCCGGTTCATCGGCGATACCCGCCCGCCCTGCCATTCGGGACGCTGCGAACCGCTCATGCCGACAGCTCCGCGATGACCGTCTCGCCGCCGATCATGGTCTGTCCCAGGGCCACCAGCGGGCGCACGCCCTCGGGCAGGTAGAGATCCGTCCGGCTGCCGAAGCGGATGATGCCGAGGCGTTGGCCGGCCTGGACGGCGTCGCCCTCCCGCAGGTTGCAGACGATGCGGCGGGCGATCAGGCCGGCAATCTGCACCACGGCGATCTCCCGGCCGTCGGACAGGCGCAGTGCGATGGCGTTCCGCTCATTATCGTCGCTGGCCTTGTCCAGGCTGGCGTTGACGAAGCTGCCGTGGCGGTAGGCGATGCGTGTGACGATGCCGTCTGCCGGCACGCGGTTGACGTGCACGTTCAGCACCGACAGGAAAATGCTGACCCGCCAGCGGGGCGTGGGACCCAGGCCGAGTTCGGCCGGCGGCACGGCTGGGGCGACCGAGGTCACCCGGCCATCCGCCGGGGCTATCAGGGCGCCCGCCCGGCCTGGCGGCACACGCTCCGGGTCGCGGAAGAAGAACAGGCAAAACAGGGTGAACAGCAGGCCGAGCCAGGCGATCCATGGCCCCAGCGCCAGGCCGAGCATGATCGCGACCAGGCCACCGAGAATGAATGGCCGGCCGGCCTGGTGAGGCGGGGCGAGCACGTGGCCGATGTCGTCGACGAGGGGCATGCAGGTCGCGGTTTATGGATGCTTCATCTTGGCCGGGCAAGACTAGGCCAAAGCGAAGGAGCCTGGGCCATGCCTTTCGATGCGCCATTCAAGCTGGGTCCGTTCATGGTCGATTCCGAGGGGAGGCTCTGGCCGGGGGAGCCCGAGGCGGCTCCCGGCTTTCTGTTCCGCTGGCATGACCGCGTGGTTCGCGCCCGTCTGGCGCAGGCCGACGCGGCGCACGGACGGATCATCCTGCAGGCCGCCGTCGCGCGCGTGCCCAGCACCGCCAGCACCCCGGACGGCACGCTGCGGCCGCGGACCTTCGCCCTGCTGCGTTGGCTGGAGAAATCGGTCCCGGCGGGTTGGCGGGTCAGCCTGCTCGCCGACCATCGGGTCTGGCTCGAATCCGACCGCATGATCGCCATGCCGATCACCGCGGCGGCGCTGATGACGGAGATCACCTGCTTCCTGCTGGAACTGGCGCCGCACCTGGACCTGCTGGACGAGTCGGGACTGACCACGCTGGCGGCCGGAGCAGCAGTACCCGAGGCGGCCTGATCGGGGATTAAGCCGCCAGCCGCGCGGCGAACCGCTGGCGGCGCCATTGCATCAGGCGCCATGCGGCCTTGGCCGAGAGGTCGGACAGCCGGCCGCGCGGCGGCAGTCCGACCGCCTTGAAGATCATCCCCATGCCGCGCTCGATATGGCGGAAGCGATAGCAGCCCATGGCGCGCGCCATGTAGGCGGCGGTGCAGCGGCCATGCTCGTAGGCCTGCTCTGGCGGCTCGTTGCCGCAGTGCCAGGCGTAGGCCAGCTCGTCATCCTCACTCTCGCCGATGCGCCCGGCGGCGATGCGCAGTCGGCGCAGCAGCCCGAGGTTTTCGCGCGCCAGGTAGCGGCGCATGTGATCGTAGAACAGCTTGAAGTGGCGATATTCGTCCGCGGCGATGTGGCGGCAGATCTGCTGCAGCACCGGCTCCTGCGCCGCTTCGGCCAATGCCGTGTAGTAGCTGGAGGTGCCGGTCTCCACCATGCAGCGGGCGATCAGCTCGCCGGTGCGCGAGCCGCGGACCGAGGCGTTGGCATCCAGCGGCAGCGTGTAGCCGGCCTTGTAGCGGGCGAAGGCGGTCGGGTAGTCCCAGGACGGGTCCGCCAGCATCGCCCATTTGCCGAGGGCGTCGCCGTGCTGCACCTCTTCGGTGGCCCAACTGTCGGCGGCCTGCTGGAAAGCAGGATCGTCGGCGAACACGCGGTTGAGATAGATGGCGTAGTCGGTGCCGTTCCGCTCGACCATCGCGGCGGCCTTCACCAGAGGGACCAGTTCCGGGTCCGCCTTGGCGGGGTCGAACCGGTCCCAGGCAACTTCGTCGATACGCCAATGCTTCATGGTTAGGGTCCGCACTGCCCGACGCTATTGTCGCCAAGCTGCCATTGTTTGGCGAGTTTCGGAAGGGCGCGGACTCGGCGACAGCCATGTTCGCGTCTGCCGCCGGCGCTGCGGCGCCTCAGCCGTGGGGAGGTTCCAGCCCCGGGCTCGCGTCTCAGGTACGTCTCACAAGCCGTGTCCGGAGACAATCAGTCATGGCGCGGGACCCTGGCTGCCCCTCATCTTCCGAAAGCTCACGTTGCATGGGGTTCTGGCGACGTATTTTTGCTGGCGCGGATGCCTATGGGCGCGATGGGACGATCTCCGCTTGCGACGGCGGGCTGGGGCCGTGGGTCAGTTTGAATGTCTGCGAGGGCGGAGGAAAACCGACATAAAGGT
>Ga0070679_100007555_pt1 | contig 10168 bp, 15 predicted proteins | sample KBSC63BmetaG_FD_65652 | JGI IMG/M metagenome (GOLD analysis project Ga0070679, IMG submission 65652) | Corn rhizosphere microbial communities from Kellogg Biological Station, Michigan, USA - KBS C6-3B metaG | ecosystem: Host-associated > Plants > Roots > Rhizosphere | place: USA: Michigan... | reverse complement strand
CCTTGAGGCCACTTGAGCAGTGGCCCGCTTTTATTGCTAAAACCGATCATTGTTTTCCTGGGTGAGCGGCCAACAGCGATAATCGCATCCATCCGAAACAATGAGTTTGGAGAGATTTCTGACAGGAACGGTGCTTAGGAAGACTTTCGGATTCGTAGCCGGTATAGTCCGCGTACGAAACGCGAGTTGGAGTGAGATCGCCAGTTGATTTGATCCATCGTGATGGCGGAAATCGAGCACGGCCGTACATGCGACATTCCAAATGGGGGCGTGCTCGTGTCGGTAGATAGATCGTTGACATCGTAGCTACGTTCGTCATGAGAGCATCGAAGACAGAAGCTTTGTCCCATCGGAACAGATCAACCGCGGCGCGGTATGCAGCAGAACTTGTCGCTTGATTCTTATTCGCAAACCTTCGCTCTGCTGACGGCCTTCGCAGCTGCCCACCAAATTGTGTTGCAATAGGACGCCGGTCGCATGCCGCCCAGGCGCTGAACATGCAAGTCTGAACAATCGCCAAGGCTCGCGCGACCATCGGCGGTCCGAGTACCGCACGCACACCTTGGACGAAAGCGTGATTCCATTGGATAACTACATTCGGGATGACTGGCGGCGCACAACTGCGCGCACGCAGCAAAGAATAAGGTTGCTGCGATAACTCTTTCAAGAACGTATCAGCAATTCTGTGTCGCCATCCTTCTTGTTAATCTCATCGTATTGCTCTTCCTGGACCTGAGAAAGACGGCGCGGACATCCAAGCGTGTTCATCCTGCTCGCTTATCTTGTTTGCTTCATACGCCTGGTTTGGCTTCTACCTGGTTCATCACGTCGATGGCGAGAGCAGAGTGTGCAGAGGCAGCACCAGCCCGCATTTCGGCGGCGACCCAGATCGCTTCCATGATCTCCTTGTCGGTCGCGCCCTTTAGTCTCGCACGTTTGGTGTGGCTGCGGATGCAATAAGGACACTGCGTCACATGTGCGACCGCGACCGCAATGAGTTCCTTCGTTTTGGACGGTAACGCACCTTCGGAAAAAACCTGATGGCTGAAGGATCGAAAGGCATTGAGAATTTCCGGCGCAAGCTCTTCGCGTTTTTTCGCTATATTTGTCGTTGCGGCAGGGTACATCGGCTGTTCCATTGTAAAGACTCCTTTCACTTCGGCCCGTTAGCCCAAGCTCGCAGATCGCTGCAGAGTTTTTTGTAGACGAAGTCCCGATCTGCATTAGAAAGCCGCTTGCTGCCAATGCCTCGAGGACTTTTGTGGGTCGTCACCAGTTCAACGCCTAAAGAAGACGGATGAGTAACTGATCGATCCTGCGAACGCTGGCAACCAGAACGTACACATGGCCGGCGCCGGCTTCATACATTCTCTGAACATTCTTAATTAAAATCCATAGCGTTCTCGCCGCTACCGTCGAGTCGGTCAATAAATGGTGAGACATACGGCCAGTGGGTTGGAAGCTGCGTGGCGGCAGTGACGATGGCGGCCAATACAGGCAGTCTATTGAAAACAGCTCTCTCTCCTCTATATGACACTTGTTCCTGTCATGAGTACGAATGGACTATTTTCAAAGGACGACCATGAATGTGCAAATGAAGGGCGCCAGAAGTGGAGCTCTCGAGCCAGATAGAATGTGGAGAATCGCGATGCCTATGAGGCAAGCGGAGATGAGCGCTCCAGACCGACCACATCGGCTTGAACGTTAGCGAGTCTCGGAGAGGCGACTGCCGAGGGTACAACCTTCCTGTAACGACACGCGCGATGCACGACACGCACTCTCAAACTCCAACACGCGCAGTGCTATCCTTTCACCTTCCACATCCTGACTGCCATCAACGGTGCCATGACGGTCGTCTCCAGACTGGTACAAATAATCTATTGTTTGATGTGGTAGGAAGAGTGGATTCTAAGAGCGTGCCTAAGGAGATTGTAATGCAATCAAGGATTGAATACGCGAAAACGGCTCCGGCTGCTATGACTGCAATGATGGGCCTGGAAACTTATGTTCGGCAATCCGGATTAGAGGGTTCTCTGATCGAATTGGTAAAGCTACGAGCTTCGCAGATCAATGGATGTGCCTACTGTGTGGACATGCACACGAAAGATGCTCGCGCCGAGGGTGAAACCGAGCAACGACTCTACGCAGTGGTCGCTTGGGAGGAAACACCCTTCTTCACAGAGCGTGAACGAGCTGCACTGGCCTGGACGGAAGCGGTCACCTTGGTCGGTCAAGGACATGTGCCAGATGACATCTACGACCAAGCTCGGCGCAGCTTCAGCGAACGGGAGCTGATTGATCTGACCCTAGCGGTTATCGCAATCAACGGCTGGAACCGCTTGGCGATCAGTTTTCGTACCGTACCTGGCACTTACCAACCTGCTAGAAAGGATGCACTGAGGACCGATACCCAGGACTCACTAACTGAGGAGAGACGAGCACGCCCCCGATAACTAGGAGCGCCAGCGAGATTCCAAGGCGAGCCGCAACTTTGAACAAGAAGCCCCGTACCGACCCGGCTCCCCCGTCAGAAAGTCTCCTCGCCGCCTCGGTCTCCCGGTCTCGCAAAGACTCAAGGCTGTGGATCAGCCTCCCCTAGTTTTAACAGTCGGGCACTCGACACGAACCTTGCAGGAGTTCGTCGCTCTGCTTCTTGCTCACGGCGTCAAGCAGTTAATCGATGTTCGGACGATCCCACGTTCGCGACACAATCCGCAATTCAACCAAGGCCGGCTACCTCGCCCGCTCCAGAAAGCGGGGATTCGTTACCGGCACATGCCCGGGCTTGGCGGACTGCGACACGCACTTCGTGACTCGATCAACACTGCTTGGAGAAATGCCAGCTTCCGCGGCTTCGGTGACTACATGCAGACGCCTGAGTTTGAGGAAGCCATGAACGAACTTGTTCAATTGGCCCAGAAGAAGCGACGAACCGCTCTAATGTGCGCCGAAGCTGCCCCTTGGCGCTGCCATCGCTCATTGATCGGGGATGCCCTCCTGGTTCGCGGTATACGAGTTGAAGAAATCGCAAGTAAGACGCGCAGACGACCCCACACTCTTACCCCGTGGGCCCGCGTGAGGCGGAAGAGGGTCTTTTATCCTGCCAGTCTGAAGGCCCAATGATGCCGTCGACGGCAGGGCGCTGTGACACCTCTGGGCATGTACGACGATCGTGTCCATTTCACTGGCGTTGAGGAACCGTTTCAGGATCTCGGCAGATCGGAAGCACCCATGGCGCGGAGATAACAATACATCTAAACATCGAGCGACACGACAACCCCAATTCGAAGCTCTACTGGGAAGAGTTCGAACTTCGGCGGAAGCCGGCATGAATGTCTCAGTGCTCTCATGGACATTGCCATTAATCCGTAGGCCGCCATGTAAAACAAACCATGCCGATTACATATGATTCGAATTGCCTGGAAGAAGCCTGCGGGTCATGCGCTATGCGGATCAATGGCGGAGCGCCAATGGCGTGCTCGTCTCTCATCGACAGCTGCTCGTATCGAACCGATGTCACAATTGCCCATCGTAAGTGACTTTGCGGTAGATCGCGGTGTGCTCTGTGAGAACCTGAAGCAGGCGATGGGCTAGCTTCCCATCGACGGGACCTATGACGTCGGAACCGGTCCGCGTATCAACCCCGCAGTACAAGAGCAGGCTTATCCCCGCGCTGCATGTCTTGTTGCCTGTGCATGGAGGTGTACCCGCAGTTTACCGAAGCACACACGATTCGTTGGTTCAGCGATCATCAACCAAGTATGGCTGTTCAATCTTCACCGACCGGAGCTTACCTCCAGGAGGACGGGCGAATGGCAATGATGAGCGATGGTGGATTCAAGTGATAAAGCAGGCCAGCCTCCTGCTAATCTGTTCTCCACAGTCTGCTGCCTTCGACTCGGGATCCGAGCGTCGCTTCCGTAGTGATCTTCGCTTTCAAGACCCGGGGGACAGGGCAGCCGAGTTTAGTCTCTCGCGCAGCGTGCTCGAATCTCGTCTGGTCACTCCCAGGGGCCCGCGCATTAACCGCCAGGTGAATGGCAGCGATTGTCCATTTCTCGTCCTGCTGCCCAAGTGAGTGCTGATGTATTCGTGCTCTCGAGCTTAATCCCCTTTCGGAACGGCATTTCCGTTTTTCGCTTTTGGTCTAAGTCGCGGTCTATGAGCTACCATACGAACAAGCGGGCGCCGCCGCCTGGGGAGCGCACCCGCCCTGTTTGGACAGAGCTATTACCACTGAAGGTCATAGTGTCATTTCCTGTGCTAGGGAGATGCTCTTCCGAAGTGCTGAGCTCTTCAATGTCTACAGCGCCGTGACGGTTCATGATCTCAGCGGCGGCCGTGTCCGTCGTCTCGTCCGAACCGGTAGCGAAAATAATAACCCCTCCACGTCGCACTCCTTCCACGTAAGCTTCCGCATCGGCTTCGGCGGCTCCAATTGTCCTGAACTCCCGGATCAACCCCACTTCAAAATCAGTGTGTGGAATACTCATGGCGTTGCGGCCCGCCATGTCCAGCGGCTCGCCTAAAATGCGGACAGCCCCTCGCGAAAAACCACTTGCCTCGAGATCAAGGACGACCCCATCGACCAACCTCGGACTCTCAAACAGACCCACTATTGTTCTTGCCATATTGCCTCCATTCAAAACATGAATGCAGCAATAGAGTGCTAACACGCTTAGGCGACGTCAGCGGAAGTGCACTTGTTTTGTCCCGTCCCTGCTTCTGGCGCTTTTCTTGGAGCGCTATGATCTCTGTGGGCGCTGGAAGCATGGATCTGGCTACCGACCAGCCGTGATCTTCTGCATCGCCTGTCGGCGGAGACTCCGCACTTCCGGGAATCGGCCCGCAACCGGATACCTGCTGGCGCGTGAGGGGCTGGCGACGTGGTTAGTGCACCCTCTGTTGCTTACATTGAATATTGTTAAGCATCAGAGCCTTCATCTCAATGACCTGTTCGTACCAGAGGAAGGAACAGCCGTTACAGGGATGCTCTGTGACAATCTATTGCAGAGCATCGGGGTGAGGGATGACAGCGCTGTGTGGAGCGTGCTGCTCTGATCGTGAACGGTGGCGGTTGCGTATCGGATACGCGTCCCCTTGCACCTGGGTCCCGTAATGCTAGTTGGGCGCGCTTCTGTTCATCAATGTCAGTGCAGGTCCCAAACCACGTTGTGATCCTTCCCGAAGCATCTTTAAAAGGTACGGCACGAGCCAAATGCCAGCGGTAAAGACCGTCACTTCTTTTCAGCCGGTACTCCGTCTCATCAATCTGGCCTGTCGCTAAAGCCTTTTCCCGACGTTTATTGCATTCGAGCCAATCATCCGGATGCATTGCCGTACTCCAACCCAGCCATGCCCGCTCGAAGCTCATCCCCGCATAGACCGTCCACCGCTCGTTCACGAAATTCGTAGTTTGACGTAGCGAGTTCTTGAGAGAATGATGCCTGGCCGTGGATATGCCTCGCCACTTAACGATTGCCACGGCTGCGACCGATGTCTCTCTGATGAAAATCACGCACGCGGAACGTTTTGTCTCCGTACTTTTATTTCATATCTACTGAGTCAATCGACAAATCCAGTTCTAAACATGGGCTTCGTTGACCACGGAGGAGGGTTCTCGGGACAACAAGGCTTTACGCCTTACTCAAATTGGACAAAACCGGGTTGGCTAGGTGTGCATCCCATCCCATTAAATTTGTGTGCATCCCATCCCATTAAAGAGGGGAGGAGGCGCATTATGCTGCAGAGCGAATTGTTTGAATTGCTAGAGCAAACAGCCGATGCGGCCTTTTGCGTGGACGAACAGGGCGCAATATGCTCCTGGAACGCGGCAGCCAGAAAGCTTTTCGGCTATTCATCCGCAGAGGCGATTGGCAAATCGTGTTCTCGACTCCTACAAAGCCGCGGAGTTCTAGGCGCCCAGGTTTGCACTCCTGAGTTTTACGCCCAGCAAACGGTGTCAGACGGCGGCACAATTCCCAATTTCGACCTCGAGGTCACAGTCCACTCAGGTCGCCGGATATGGGTGGATCTGTCAACCCTGATTTTTAAGGATGGCCGAACTCACCCCCGTCTTATCGTCCAAATGGCCCGCGATATCACAGAAAGGAAGCAAAAGGAAGAACTCCTTCGCAGTATGCTTAACATTTCGAAGCAGATCGTTACCATGTCCGATGGAAACGGTATAGGACATCCGGCTCCCGTTCCGTCACTCTCCGAGCAGGAACGGAGCATACTTCGTCAGTTCTCCGACGGAAAAACTTCTGCCGAAATCGCCCAAGTTCTTGGGATCACGCTGCAAACACTCCGCAACCATCTGCACCGTATCAACGAAAAGCTTGGCACCCACAGTCGGCTTCAGGCCGTCATGTATGCCGTGCATCGTAAACTTATCTGATCTGCGATAAACGCAGCGAGGTCAATGTTCTTCTGGAAGCGTCTACGCCAACGGTTACTCCGACCTGCAGAGCACTATGCAGAGCGCCCCATTGTGCTCTCATAATCAGCCACAAACTTCTGGATACCCTTGGTTGTGAGTTCGTGGGCGAGGTCAAAGCTCTCCCATGGTTGCGAGAGATTCAAGGCTCGATATGGGATTGCTTTTAGAGGCTTGCCACTCGCGTCAACTCCTTTGTACCTGAAATCTTGATCTGGCATGGGGAAACCTTTTACTGCCCATGCTTCCAGAACTTTATTCGGCACAGTGGCCAGCTCAGCGCCTAGGGCAAAGGAACAAAGCAAGTGGTCGACACTACGTATGCTTGCGGCCAAGACATGCACATGGCGATCGCTGTTTTCATACATTTTCTTGATATTTCTCACAAGATCCATGCCGTCTTCGCCTCGATCATCGAGCCGGCCGACAAATGGCGATACGTACACCGGTTCCTTTGATCCCTTCGTGGCGGAATATACAGCAGCCGCCTGCTCTTGCGAAAAACACAGTGTCATGTTGACTCGAATACTTTGTTGCACCGACATTTGTGCCGCACGCAAACCCTCGTGCGTACATGGATACTTCACGTAGGCATTTGGAATCCAGGAGAACATTTCTTTGCCCTGTGCAAGCATCTCTTCGGCTTTGGTATCAAGATCTGCGAACACCTCAATGGAAACACCGGCATCTCCCACCAGTGGGGAAATGCTTTGCACAATTTTCTTGTATTCGTTTGCTTCTTCCTGAGTGTTCAATCTGTGGCCGGATGCAATGAGCCGTTGGATCTCCGGGTTTTTTGCGATCAGGGATGGATTGGTGGTCTGGCCATCAACAAACCCGATTAAGCCCTTGATCCGAAGAGTCTCATTCGGATCGCCACCGTCAACTAGGATTTTTGTTTTAGGCTTATTTGCCAGCATCTTGTTCACCTCAAGAACATTTTTCCCACGACCTAAACGCCTTTCCAATGATGTGTGTTCGGCCAGTGATGCGTCGAGCAAGGCTTTGAAGAGAGGCGGTCTTCCAGCGTCTTCAAACGGGACGGCCGGGCATCGCGAATCTGGTTCTGATTCGCATGCCGGTCCCGTTCTTCGCCTTCCATCGCCGGCAAGGCTTCCAGTATCCGATGTGATTACGCTTCTCCTTTACCGCGCTTAGGCGCTCCCGGAGGTCTTGCTACTATTTGTGAGGAACCGACTGACAGGTTGCCAAAACTTGTTTCACGTCCTTAGCCGTCAGTACGGGTCGTTGTGCTCCGCTCTGTTCCGCACCCGAACTGGAGGCTATTGCGATCGCAGTAGGGGTCGAAGTTGTGATTTGGACTTCACGCCCAACATAGGCAGCTGGCTTCGAAGTTTTGCTCCGAAACTGATAGGTTCTCGGATTTATCCTAAAGCCGTAGTTACCGTCTGAGCTCTGTAAACAGCCTCGCAATGTCGTCTGGCCTGAAGCAGCGCTCTCGGTTCGGCTTACCCCGCGGACTGAGTATCTTGGGATTGCAGCCATGCGGCGGAACGAAGAACTGTTAACGCAAGGGCTTCCCCTCATCCTTTTCGATCCTTTGGAATAGCCGTAAGGTTTGCCTGCTTTTACCATTCTCCTAGCAATTCTCTTCGTTGGGACTCGCAGTTTTTCAGTTTCCTGACGCTTCAACTCTTGCTAATAGGAACTGCGAGTAAAGCGTCCAGAGTCCAAGCCTCGTGGAACGCCAAGAAGACTTCATTGCCGACGATCGCACACTAGCAGCCGAAGCGTGTAGAAGATTACTGGAGCAGCGCCCAAGGCACGCTCGGCATACGGATGGGAAGCACCGTGTAACCCGAATTGTGGTTCAGTCTCGCATATCTCTGAGGTGGGAGAAAGATATTGCGGCAGGTAAGTGATAATACAGCCCACCTGTGCATCATCAGCAATTCGATTCCCGGCAGTTCAGGTAGATCCACGGTTTGATTTGTCACTAGCGTCTGCGCGGCGAAATGCTGGGCCTTAGCCGGTCTTGGCAGCCCCATTGCATATCGTTGTCACATCGGAACGAGATAGTAAAAATTTGCTCACCGGTGGAGAGCCCTGCACTCTGATTCCAAGGCTCCAGAAACTATCTCCGGAGGCTGTCCCCAGCCGGGGATCTGCGGATCGATCAGGACTGGATGATTCGAGCTAATTCCGCCGACCCTCGGCGTTGCTTGTCCAAAGACCACCCTGCCGATACGCGTTTGACGCACCGCGTACGAACACATGAAACAAGGTTCGGCGGTCGTGTAGAGTACACAAACAGAAAGGTCGAGTGTCCGGAGTGCAAGGCAAGCATTTCGAATAGCAATCAGTTCAGCGTGAGCGGAAACGTCCATTGTTTTCTTTACAGCTTCAACTCCTTCGGCGATGATCTTTCGCTCGCATACAACCAAGGACCCCACAGGGGTATCGCCATTGGTGAGGGCGATCCTGGCCAACGCAATCGCTCTGCGCATGTAAGCCTCATCCATTCCGGCAGCCCTCAACTTGCCCGGCTTATCTTAGACCTGTCCGTTGATCTTGTGAGGTAACGCTTTGTGACAGCGTGGCTCCTCGACAGCTGGCCGTCGAAGCCTCGGACATCCTTCATTCTGCACTCAAACGAGCAGTCGGACCCTCCAGGCGGTGACCCGATACACATCAGCACACCGTGATTGCAGCGACAAGAACCAGCATGTGCACGACCACAAGTCACGGACCGCCTGCCGAACGGGTGTGAGATAAGCCAGTAGAACAAAGCGACGCGCCGTCTTACCCAGAACGACAGCACAAATGGTGTGAAACGGATAGCGCGTCACGCCAGACAGTATTCCCAAATCGTTTTGGAAGCCTCTCCTTGTCACTCTTGGTAAATCACAAAACGGAAGTCGCAACTCTTGGCGAAGAGGCGCGACGCTGTCGAGTACCCTCTCTTTACGTTGATGAAGACGGCCGTCGCTCCACATGTCGTCGGCCCAAGGCTATCGTGAGCGCATCAAAAATGAGTTCTCAAATACCGCTCAGGTATCTGAAAATTGAGATGAACGATGTCACTCGTTCGCTGCTCCCGCTTACGAGCTTCCGGATTTTGTTCACCGCGCGTGTCGCTCTTCTTTTGTGCTTCCCGGCCAAGAAATGGTGATCAAAAAAGCGCTCTCCTCCAGCGCTTCAACGTCGTGGTGTATCCCGTAGTCCAGCGCCATCAATTCTCCGGCGGGAAGGTCGACCTTCTGATCTGGCAGATGGACGCGGATCCTGCCCTGCAGCGAATGGATCGAAATCCTGGCATCGGCATGATGCTCGTTCATCTGTGTGTTTGCCTTCATGAGGACCAGGACAATCCGGAAGTCCGGGTACTTCGCAAGCGTCTTCGAACTTCGCCCCGTCTCGCGTTGCCAGGAGTCCTCTTCCCGAAGGTGCAGCAGTTCGTCCCGGAGATTGAACTGCAAGAGCGGGCTGGCCAGGTAGGGTAACCGGTTTAGAGCCTTGCTTGCTTCAACCGGCTTGTGTACCCCTTTGTTTCTCACCATTGTCTTTTCCTCTATCTTTTCTCCGCAGATTGCGACCAGCGGGCTATATCGTCTCACGATTTACACCACTTGCCGCATTTCACTCGTCAACCCGAGCCGTAACTATAGAAGCAATAGATGTCTTCCCTCGAGGAGCAAGAGCTGCACCGTTTACCGGCAGGGTGCCGCGAAATCTGCATCCTCTGCACTCCGCCTTCAAAGACAGCGA
>Ga0070679_100007553_pt1 | contig 10169 bp, 4 predicted proteins | sample KBSC63BmetaG_FD_65652 | JGI IMG/M metagenome (GOLD analysis project Ga0070679, IMG submission 65652) | Corn rhizosphere microbial communities from Kellogg Biological Station, Michigan, USA - KBS C6-3B metaG | ecosystem: Host-associated > Plants > Roots > Rhizosphere | place: USA: Michigan... | reverse complement strand
GTGTTCGCTCTCGTCATCACCTACGCGCTGTCCGGCGTCGTCGGCCGCTCCGCCTCCGACCGCGACCTTGCGTTGCAGGTGGCCCAGGCGCAGCAAGACGCCGGCAAGAACACGGGTACGGCGTCGGTCGCCGGGACCGTGCGGCTGCTGACCTCGGGCACCGCCGTACCCGGTGTCACCGTCGAGGTCTTCAGCGCCTCGGACACCGCGAATCCGGTGACCTCCAGCGCCACCGGTCACGACGGCTCCTACACCCTGCCAGGTCTCGACCCCGGCAGCTACAAGCTGCGGTTCCGCGGCGCCGGGTTCGCCGAGCTGTGGTACCCGCAGTCCCTCACCGACTCTGACGCCTCGACGATCGAACTGCAGAGCGGTCAGAGCAAGACCGGTCTCAACGTGCGGCTGGGTGGCCTGCCAGCGACCATCTCCGGCACCATCACCGGCGGTGACCCCACCGGAGCCACCGTTTCGTTGCTGCTCCCGGGCACCGGCGTCAGCAGCGGCGGCGGCGCGGTCGCCTCCACCGTCACGACGACGGCCGCCAACGGCACATCCGCCGGCGACGGCGCGACGGTGCAGACGGTGAAAGTCGGCGGCGACGGAGCGTTCCAGCTGACGAACGTGCCCAGCCCGAGCGTCTACGACCTCGCCGTCGCCAAGCAGGGTTTCGCGACGCAGATAGAACGCGTCGACGTGGGCGGTGGCGAGCAGCGCACCGGACTCCAGATCCGGCTGCGGCAGGGCGATGGCCTCATCTCCGGAGTCGTCTCGACCAGAGGTGGACCGCTCGGCGGTGCGACCATTTCCGCGCAGTTCGACGGTACGACGCTGCAGACCGTCAGCTTGACCGAAGCCGGCAAGGTCGGGCAGTTCACCGTGCGTGGCCTTCCGACGCCCGGCGTGTTCACTCTCGTCATCGCGGCACCGGGCTACGCCTCGCAGACCTTGTCGCTTTCACTCACGGCCGCACAGGAGCTGACCGGCGTCAACGTGACGCTCGGTGGCTCCTCGGGCTCGCTGTCCGGTGTCGTCACCACGAGTGCCGACGGCGCGCCGGCAAGCGGAGTCACGGTCACCGTGACCAACGGCACGCTGACCGTCGTCACCGTAACCAACAGCAGTGGCACCCTCGGCGGCTGGTCGGTGGGAGGACTGCCGCTGCCCAGCACCTACACGGTCACGTTCTCCCGCGGTGACCTGCAGGCACAGACGCTTGCTGTTTCCCTCGATCCCTTCGGTCTGGTCACGGGTGGCGGCAGCGCAGCGGCTGCGACCGCTGTCGACGCGGCGATGACATCGTCGACGTCGACATTGGCCGGGCAGACGCTGCAGGTCGACGCAGCCGGGGAAACCCGCCCGGTGTCCGAGGTGCTGGTGGCACTGACCTCGGGCACGTCCACCTACCAGGTGACGTCCGCATCGTTGCCGCTGGCGCACCTCGGCGGCTACGAGTTCGACCACTTGCCGCCAGGCACCTACACGATCACCATCAGCGCACGCGGGGCTCGTCCGACGTCGCAGATCGTCAGCCTCGTCGCCGGCACCCGACAGGCGCTCGACCTCACGCTGGCTGCGCCGGCGCAGATCCACGGATCGATCCTCGACGGTGAGGGCAAGCCGGTGCCGCACGCGGAGGTCCGGCTCTATCTGGCGAGTCAATACCCCAACACCTCCGTACGGACGGTGGAAGCTGACGCCGCCGGCAACTACGTGTTCGACGACCTCGACGCCCCGCAGACCTATGTCGTCGAGTACGACTACCCGGTCGGCAGCACCCCGCGGGCGTCGAAGACGGTGACCCTCACCGAGAGCCAGAACCTGCAGGTCGACCTCCGGCCGGACGCGGGCACGCCATGACCGAACAGTCGAACTGGGTCTACGTCAACGACTTCGCGCGCATCGCGTCGGGGTCGTCCGGCCACGTCGTCGTACGGCTCATCAACCACACGACCGAGCCGTGTGACTTCCTCGTCTCCGCCGTCGGCCTGGACCCGGCCTGGCTGAGCACACCGACGATGTGCGGACCGGTTGGACCCGGCAGCGAGGTCGAAACGGTTCTCGAGGTGCGCGTCCCGGCGGGGTCGCCGTCGGGAACGTTCCCGTTCCTGGTCAGCGCGCAGCCGACGCACACGATGACCGGCGCGCCGCTCGGGCCGGTGCAGGAGGCGGACGCCGGCATCGTCGTCGGCGATGCGTCCCGGTTGTTGCTTCGCACCGACCCACCGGAGCCGGCCGGCGTCACCGGTCGCGGATTCGCGGTCGTCGTCGACAACCGCACGCCGGAGAACTTGCAGGTCACCCTCGACGTGCAACCGACGAAGGGGCTCTACCTGCGGCTGCGCCGCGACCGCGTCGAGGTGCCGGCCGGCGAGGTACGGCGGGTACGGGCTCGCGGCAGCGTGCAACGGCGACTGACCGGCACTCCTCGCCGACTGCCGTTCGTCATCACCGCGCAAGGGCACACCACCCCGGCCCGACTCGATGCGATCTTTGTCGCAAGGCCACTGTTCAGCACCGCGCTCACCCGCGTGGTGGCGGTGCTCGCGCTGATCTCGGTGTGGGCGACGATCGCGTTCCTCGCGCTCGGTGCAGTGTCCCGGCACGCGCACAAGCAGTCGGTCGCAACGCTTTCCGCCGGTGAGGGCGGCGGCGCCGGCAGTGGTGGCGCGGGTGGGAGGAGCGGTGGCAGCGGCTCCGGCAGTGGGGGCAGCGGCGCCGGCGCGGCCGGCGGTGGGTCGTCGTCGTTGTCCGGCAGCGGGCGGATCAACGGCGTGGTGACCGGGCCGGCCCCGGGCGGCGTCAAGGTCACCCTCCAGCCGACCTCACTGGTCGACGAGAGCGCCGAGGCTGGGGGGTCCGGCGCGACCAGCACCTCGGTCGGCAAGCTCACCAACGTCGCCTACGAGCTACCGACGGCGGTCTCGCCCAAGCGGTCGACGACAACGCAGTCCAGCGGCCTGTGGGCGTTCGCCGGGGTGAACGGCCCGGGCTACTACCTGCTGACCTTCTCCAAGCCGGGATACCAGACCGTGCGCCAGGTCATCACCAAGGACGCGGCTGCCCAGCAGCCACTGTCCGTGCAGCTGGTGGCAGGCAAGGGACGGCTCGCCGGCACCGTCACCGGGCCGGCCGGCCGGGTGCCGGGCGCCACGGTGACATTGACCGACGGCACAGTCACGATCACCACGTCCACCCCGACCAAGGGTGCAGTCGGCACCTGGTCAGTCGGCGGGTTGTCCACGCCGGGCACCTATCTCGTCTCGGCGAGCGCACCCGGGATGGGGCTGTCCTCGCGTCTCGTCTCCCTCGCCGCCGGCGGCACCGGGACCGGTGTCGACGTCGCGCTGCAGCGCGGGGTCGCTTCCCTCGTCGGCCACGTGTCGCAGGTGGACGAGACCGGAACGGTCGGCGACGCGGGCGGCGTGACGGTGACGGTCACCGACGGCACGACCAAGCGCACCGCGACCACCCTGACCCCGACTGGCGGATCGGCCGGCACGGGACCGGGTCTCGTCGGCACCTACACGATCCCCGACCTGCCGCTCGGGGACTACGACGTCACGTTCAGCAAAAACGGCTTCGGAGCAACGACGCAGAAGGTCTCGCTAACCGCCGCATCGTCCTCGGCCCGGGCCGACGGGCAGTTGGTCTCCTCCGGCGCTGTGGTCACCGGCCAGGTGCTCGACAAGGACGGCAACGGCATCCCGACCGCCGGCATCGTTCTCACCGGTGACGCCGGCACCTACAAGTCCACGACCGACAACAGCGGAGTGTTCCGTCTCTCCGGCGTCGCGGCCGGGTCCTACGTGCTGTCCGCGGAGAAGTTCGCGAAGGTCACCCAGTTCGCGGCGGTCAAGGCCGTCGCCGGCACTCCCGGCACGCCGATCGTGCTGACGTTGCCGGACATTCCCGGTGGCCTGCTTCCGCCGACGTCGCACATCCGTGGCCGGGTGGTCGACGCGCGCACCGGCGGCATCCTCACGTGCGCCGCCACGGTGGACCCGGCCGACTGTGGCGTGACGGTGAAGACCGTCGACCACCGCGACGACGGCGACCACAGCTTCACGGTGTTCGCCAAGCCCGATGCGGAATACGTCCTGCCGCCGGCGGACCAGAGCAACCCGCAGGGCCTGGAACCAGGCTTGCATCTCGTCAGCTACTCGGCTCACGGCTATGAGCCGTCGACCATCAACGTGCAGGTGCCGCTCGGCGGATTCGCCGAAGCGCCCCAGGTCGCGTTGTTCCCGCAGGCCGGGTTGACCGGCACCGTCAACTCCGGCGTGCCGGACACGCTGCCGACCGGCACGTGTGTCATCGCCGTACCGTTCGACGGCACCGCGCCGGCAGCGCCACCCTGCACTCCCCCGGTCGCCGGGTTCCAGTGTCCGGCTCCGACCGGAGGCGGCTGCACGATGGTCGATCCGTCCAACGGCGACTGGTCGATGCCGGACCTCTCCCACGGCACCTACACGGTCTACATCATCCCGACCAACGACGAGTGGATCCCGGTGTCGCCGACGCAGGTCACGCTGACCCTCGGCGAGATCAAGCGGTACGACGTCACCCTCAACCGGTTCGGACGCATCCACGTCTTCGCGCGCATCCCGTCGGGCAGCGGGGCGCTCGCCGCGCCGTCCGGTCAGGTCGACATCACGGTCACCGGCGGCCCGAGCACTCCACCAACTCAGCACATCCCGGCCGGCAGCGACGGCGTCACGATCACCGGGCTGAAGAACGGCAGCTACAACCTGCACCTCACCGCCACGGAGGGCAGCAAGTCCTACGTCGGTGACGTCACCGGCGTCGCCGTCAGCCAAAACCAGACCGCCGACTCGACCGCGGTGATGACCACGACCGCGAGCGCGTTGATCGGCCGCGTCGTCTACAAGGTCAACAACACGGTCAACCCGGTGGTCGGCGCCGCCGTCACCGTCATCGGCACGACGAGCTTCACCGGCACGACACCGAAACCGACGACGTTCCACCTGGTCACCGATGCGGACGGCTGCTTCGCCATCACACCATCGGGTGCGGCGCCGCCGGACGGCAACGCCGCCTATCCCGACTGCCACTTCGGGACTACCACCGGCGTCATCACCGGGACCTTCGCCGCGCCCGACGTGTCCATCACCGCCGGCGCGACCGGCTTCCCCGCGAGTGTCACCGTCGCCGGTACGGCCAACGCAGAAGCCGGCGTCATCGAGCTGCAGCCGGCGACCCGCACCTTCGTCGGGCACCTGACCATCGACGGCGCCGCACCACCGGCGTCGGTCGACCTCTCGAAGGCAAGCATCGTCGTCACAACCTCCGCCACCGGCGCGGGCACCGTCGTCATCTCCTCGACCAAGGGCGGCACGCTGAGCTGGCACGACGACAACTACCAGCAGGCCAACATCGTGCGCCCTGGGCTCTACGAGGTTCGCGCCAGCCTGCCCGGCTACGACGACGGCACCGCGGAGCTGGACTGTCCCGCGGACCTGACCGGCACGGCCGGGTCGTGTGACCTCGAGATCTCGGTCGGGTCGCACGTCGGCCTCACCGTCAACATCTGGGGCGATAGCGCGCACACGGTGCCGGTGCTGGGTGCGGTCGTGACCCTGTCCGGTGACAAGCTTCCCGCTGTCACCGTCACCGCCGGAGCGGGCAGCAACAGCGTCAACTTCCCGGACCTGTCCGCGGGCGGCGGCAAGGTGTCCTACACCGTCGAGATCCATGCCGCCGGTTACACGCACCTGGTCGACTCGGGACTGAAGTTCACGGCCGGCGCCACGCCGCCACCGCTGGACGAGGTCCTCAGCCCGCTGGGCACGATCTCGGGCACCATCTCCGGAAGCGCAGCCGGTGCGGCAACGCCGCTCGGCGGCGCCATCGTCACGGTGCACTCCGGCACCCAGACGTTCACCGCGACCAGCGCGAGTGACGGCAGCTACGCCGTGACAGGTACGACGAGCACCGACGGCCTGGCGCTGGACAAGACCTGGACGGTGACGGCCAGCGCCCCGGGCTACTCCGCGAGCTCAGGCGTCAGCGTGACCTTCCCGGCCGCAACGACAACACTCACGCAGGACATCACCCTGACCGCCCGCTCCGTCGACGCGGTGCTGCACGTCGCTGACGACCTCGGCCAGGACATCAACAACGCCACCGTGTCGATCACGCCGACCACCGGTGGCTCGGCGATCAGCGGCACGCACTCCAGCTCGGACGCCGATGGCGACTACCACTTCTGCGGCGCGACCGGCTGTCTGGCCCCGACCACCTACTCCTTGCAGGTGTCGGCGCCCAACCACGCGCCGCTCAGCACCACGGTGACGTTGCAGGTCAACATCGCCACGCAAAACCTCAGCGTCGTGCTCGCGGGCCGGCACAACGGCATCGCCGTACATGTCCTCGGGCAGACCGGCACCGCGACGCCGACCGTCCTGTCGGGCGCGACCGTCACTGTCGCCAGCGGCAGCACGACCGTGGCCACCGGTACGACGGATAGCAACGGCGACTACCAGACCGGCAACCTCGACGACGACACCTACACGGTGACGATCAGCGACACGGGCTACGGCGACGTCACCCGCAGCCTGGTGCTGGCCAACGGTCAGCTGGCGGCGATCGAGGCCACCCTGCAACAGCAACTCGGACAGCTGACCGTCACGGTGGCGTCCAGCACCGGCGACTCGATGGCCGGCGCGATGGTCGCCCTCGTCGCTCGCGGTTCAGGTGCCGTCAGCCAGAGTGCCCAGGAGGCCGACGGGACCACCACCGTGTCGACGACGTTCAACGGCGTCGTGCCCGGTGACTACCGGATCACCACCGCCGGTCCCGGCGCGCACCTGCCGGGAGCGGTCGACGTCACCGTCGGATCCGGGACACAGTCGCAAACAGTGACCGTCGCCGAGACACGGCTGGCACTCAAGGTGGCGACCTCCGACGCGTCGGGTACGACGGCGTCGGTGACCGTGACCCCGAGCGGTGCGACCGGGCCGAGCATCACCGAGTCGTTCCTGACCGACGTCGCCACCGCGCAGGACATCTATGTCCCCGCCGGCACTGCCTACACCGTCGCCGCGAGCGCCACCGGCTACGCCACTGCATCGCAGAACGTGCCGAGTGCCGGCACGGCCAGCGTCAACCTGACGCTGACGAAGACGGTCACGCACACGCTGACCGTCAACGTCACCGGCCCCGGGTCGTCCGGCGCGACGATCAGCCTGTCCGGGATCGCCCAGACGGCAACCGCCAACGGCAGCGGCACCGCCACCATCACCGGCCTCGCGCCGGCGACGTACACGGTGCTGATGACGCCGAGCGGCGGCGGGACCCCCCAGAGCAAGACGGCTGATCTAACCGCCGGCAACGCGACGGTCTCCTTCACCATCGCCGCACCGGCCGCGCTCAACGTGACTCTCACGACGGCTGGCGGCGGGACTTTGTCCGGCGCGACCGTCACCGTCAGCAACGGCACCACGTCGACCACGGCGACCACCAACAACAGTGGCGTGGCCAGCTTCACGGGCCTCGCGATGGGCAGCTACTCGGTCAGCGCCACGACCGTCGACGGAGGTGCGGGCGCGTCAAACATCACGCTCAACTCGGCCGGGCCGACGCCGCTGAGCGTGCCGATCACCTACACGGGTTCACTGACGGTGCGGGTGCGCAACAGCTCCAACGCCGCCGTTTCGGGCACCGTGTCGATCTCCGGCAACGGCATCACCACACAGACTCAGAGCGGCAGCGACGTCACGTTCACCGGACTCGCGCCCGGCACCTACAACGTCACGGTCGTCAGCGGCAGCCCGGCGGCCACGACGAACGGGACCGGAGTGGTGATCGGCGGCGGCTCGGCGGAGACGACCATCTCGGTCTGACCGCCGACCGAGCGACAAGATCACCGCCACCACAGCCGGTTCGAACCGGCCCTGGCGGCGCTAGTTGCGTCGCGCTGGCAGCACGCAGAACTCGTTGCCGGACGGGTCCGCGTAGAGCCGCCAGGGCAGCTCGCCCCAGTCCGGGTGAAGCTCGCGGCCCTTGCGCTCGGCAACGCTCGCCGCGACGTGGTCGGCATCATCGCCGGGCTCGAGCCAGACGTCGAGGTGCAGCCGGTTCTTGGTCGTCCCTTTGGGAGCGGCCTGGGGGCACAGCTCGATGAGTGGACCAAGTCGCGACGGGTGGCGCAGGGATCGCGGCGCGACGCCGTCCACGTCGGTCCAGCCGGTCAGCCACGACCAGAACTCCGCATCCGCGTCCGGCGCAGCCGATTGGAGCGGGAGCGCCGCGACCGGTCCGGTGCCGACGTACGCCGCTCGGTCCTCCATGACGCAGCAGGGATTGCCCTCCGGGTCGGCGAGCACCACCCAGGGCACATCGCCCTGACCGATGTCGAGATGTCGTGCCCCGAGCTCGAGCAGCCGGTCGACTTCGTAGCTCTGCCGAACGCCGCCGAAGAGGTCGACGTGGAGTCTCGGCGATTCGAACGGCGGCTCGGCGACGCGCTGGAAGCACAGGTCGAGCACCGGTCCGCCCTCGATGGCGAGCCGCGTCTCGAACGCATCAGGCTCGTCGGTCAGCCGCTCGCCGCCGACCACCGCCTCCCAGAACCGGCCCAGCCGCTGCGGATCGACGGCGTCGATGACCAGGTTCTCGAGATACACGCACCCACCGTAGGGTGCGGCGCTCAGGCGTAGAGGACGAGCAGCACGGTGCCGAGAGCGGCCACCATGGTGACCACTGCGACGGCCCAGGCCCACCACGGCCAGAAGCCGCGGACCGGCTCCGGCACCGGCTCGATCTCGGGCTCCTCGGCAACGACGACCACCGGGGCCACCGGGCGCAGTTCGGCGCCGCAGCGAACGCACAGCTGCGCCGACGGCTTGTTCGGCTCGGTGCAGGCGGGGCAGCGCAATGACGCCAGCGCTGCCCGCCCGGCGGTGCCGGGCAGCCGGCGCAGGCCGCTGTCGGCCACCTCCTGCGGCGCGGGCGCCACCCGCTCCACCGCCCAGAACAACGGGTAGTCGCAGTTGCGGCAGAAGTCCGACGACGCCCGCCGGGAGCCATAGACGCGTCCCACGGTGCCGCAGCTCGGGCAGGTCACGTCGAGAGCGCTCTCGTCGACCGTCGCGGCCGCCGACTGCGGCGGCACGGAGACCAGCGGCACGGTGTCGGTCTCGATCGGGACGGTCGCAGGCTCCGGCGGTGACAGCACGTCGAGTCCGACGCCGGCAACGTCGTCGGCCTCCTGCTGGCGCGGGATCTCCACTGCCTCGTCGGTCACGACAACACCTCCGTCGGGAGCGTCACGGCGTCCGGCCGGGTCGGTGGCCAGATTCGGCGGTCGAGGACGAAGACCTCAGCGAAGACGTGCGCCGGCACCTCGTCCCGCAGCAGTGCGACGAAGTCCGCCTCCGGCATCCCGCCGGTGGACTGCACGCGGATCACGACGTGCGGCGGCAGGTTGGGTGCGGCGCCCTCGGGGTAGACGCCGGCGCTGTCCTCCACCGTTACCGGATCGCCGCTCAGCAGCTCGGCGAACTCGACCAGACCTCGGCGGGTGCCGCGCCAGGCGAGGGTGCGCGCAGCCGTCAGCACTCGACGCCGCTGCAGGTCGACCGGCAACCCCGGGTCGATTGCATCCGCGCCGATCCACGACCCGAGCCAGCGCACCATCGGGTCCGGCGCCACGGTGACATCGAGCACGTTCTCGATGTTGTCCACGCCCTCGAGCGTCTGGCCCGCCGCCTGCTGGAAGATCGCGACGAACCGCACGAAGAAGTCGTCGTCGACCATGCCCACCGGGAGCTGCGCCAGCAGCCAGTCGTCGCGCCTCATCGCACCACCACTTGGTGTGCGGCGGAGAGGAACAACGAGTGCTGGTCGAGGCGGATGACGTCCTTGCCGGCCCCGAGGCGCTGGCCGGTGCGCAGGTCGTACTCGAACAGCAGCACCTCTTCCACCCGCTCGACACCCTCGACCGCCTCGAGCAGCTGCGTCACAGCGGCAGCGTTGAGGTCGGCGTCAAAAGGCCAGCCGTCTCCGTCCGTGCCTCCGGCGAGCGGGTTGATGTAGCGCGAGAGCACCTCGACCGCGCGCTGCCGAACCGACGCCGCCGGCCGCCCGGGGACCGCGCGCAGCAGCGCGGCGACGCTGACGCCCTGGTAGTACGGCGTACCGACCTCGAC
>Ga0070679_100007552_pt1 | contig 10169 bp, 9 predicted proteins | sample KBSC63BmetaG_FD_65652 | JGI IMG/M metagenome (GOLD analysis project Ga0070679, IMG submission 65652) | Corn rhizosphere microbial communities from Kellogg Biological Station, Michigan, USA - KBS C6-3B metaG | ecosystem: Host-associated > Plants > Roots > Rhizosphere | place: USA: Michigan... | reverse complement strand
TTCCTTGAGTTCTTCAAGAATTGCTTGCGCAGCTCTTTCGCTGGCGCCGGTGCCGCCGAGTTTGGTGGTAGTCGTTTCAAAATCCGAAATCATTCGATCACGTGCGGGTGAGTCTTCCATGAGCAAACGGACAGCGGCAACGATGGCGTCCGGTTTTGCCTCGTGTTGAATAAACTCCGGAACCACTTCTTTACCTGCAAGCAAATTAGGCATGCCGAGAAAATCTACATTCACGACAAGACGCGCTGCCACGTACGTCGGCCAGGCAACTTTGTAAATCAGAACGAATGGCATTCCAAAATAAGCAGCCTCAAGCGTGGCGCTTCCCGAGGCTACGATTCCAACGAAGACGCGCTGCATGATGGCTGCGGTCTGGCCGATCGCGATTTCAATCGTTTCGCGATCCGCTAATTGGTCAGCTCTCAACATTTCACTCAGCTCGCGTGCGAGTTCTTTGGATGCAGCTGCGACTTGGAAGCGCAAAGTTGGGTTGAGTTGCAACAGTCGGCGCGCGGTTTCGATCATCACCGGAAAGATTTTTCGGACTTCGCGCGAACGACTGCCGGGAAAAAGTCCGACCAAATTTTGATCGCGGTGAGTATCGATCTTCTGAGTCTCAAGCCTTTCTACCATTGGATGACCGACAAATACCGCGCGGAGTCCCGATGCGGCGTACAAATCGGCCTCGAATGGAAAAATGCAGAGCACAAGATCGATGAAGCGCGCCATTTTTTTGATGCGGCCGCGGTTCCATGCCCATACCTGCGGGCTGATGTAATAAATAGTTTTGTGGCTTTGCGACTGTTTTCGCAGAGCGCGCGCCAGTCGCAAATTGAAACCTGGATAATCGATCAAAACGACGGCGTCGGGTTTGCTTTCCTGAATTTCTTCGAGCGTCTCACGAAACTGCTCGCGAAAATAACCGTACTTCCTCAGGACTTCCCATAAACCGAGAACAGCTGCATCGCCGATCCAGTTTTTAATTCGCGCACCGGCAACCTGCTGCATTTGCGGACCGCCGCGGCCGATAAATTTTAGCTCAGGATCCAACACGCGTAGCGACCGCATTAACGCTGCGGCGTGATTATCGGCGCTCACTTCGCCAGCGACGAAATAGATGGTCATGGATTCCATCTCCGTTGTAGCCACGAGCCTGTGGCGCGTCCACCGTTGATGCTCACGAAAAGATCGCCCGCAGGACGGCTGGCTACAGCAGCGAATGACCAGGCTGTATTATCCAATCGACGAGATTTGCTTCGTGATCTTAACCGCCAACTCCAACGCTGCGGTTGCTTGAGACCCCGACACACGCGGCTGTCGTCCGGTGGTTGCGCATTCTATGAATGACGCGAGCTGAAGCCTGAGTGGTTCGCCGTGTTCGATCTCGGCTCGGTCGCGCCAAATTTGTTTACCGACGCGGCGATAGATCTCGCCGCTTTGATTTTGATAATCCAGCGAGATGTACGCGTCTTCCTGAAAGATTCGAATCTTGCGCATGCGCTCGGGGCTAATTCGGCTGGCGGTTACGTTTGCCACGCAACCGTCTTCAAAGTGGAGTCTCGCGTTAGCAATGTCTTCACTCTGGCTCAGCACAGGCACGCCGACTGCATCGATACTCCACAGAGGCGAGCGGACAAAATTCAAAATGACTTCGAGATCGTGAATCATTAAATCGAGCACGACGCCGATATCAGCGCTGCGTTCTGTGTACGGCGAGAGTCGATGCGATTCGATGAAACGCGGATGCGTCAGATGTTTTTCGAGCGCGCCCAAGACTGGATTGAATCGTTCGACGTGCCCCACTTGCAGGATGAGAGCGTTAAGCGCAGCCAGATCAGCAAGCTCGGTAGCCTGTGAAGTGTTGTCGGTAATCGGTTTTTCGATGAGCACGTGCTTGCCTTTGGCGAGGAGAGCGCGTGCAACATCGTAATGAGTACTGGTGGGCGTTGCCACGGAAGCCGCGTCGACCATAGAGATGAAATCATCGAGGGATTTGGCAGCGGCAGCGCCGAATTTGCTCGCAATGGTGCTGCTCCTGAACGGCTCCACGTCATAAACCGCGGTAAACTCAGCGGACGGAATTTCCGCGTAGAGCCGTGCATGATTACTTCCGATATGCCCAACACCAACAACGCCAACGCGCAGCTTTTTCATTGGTCCCCGAATGCAGTCAACTCCGAAAGCTTCCGGGGGTCAACGCTCGAAACTCTTCGCCAAGGAATGATGGCTCCAAGCCATCAGATCTGGAATCGACGGCAGCCCAAGCCGTCGCTCCTTGAATAGACGCAATCCAGCGTCCTTACTTCCGCGGCCAGTTGGCGAGAAACCAGTCGTAAGTTTGCGCGATGCCTTCTCGCAACGCAATCGTTGGCTGCCAGCCGAGCGCGCGGATTCTGGTCACGTCCAAAAGTTTGCGCGGCGTTCCGTCCGGCTTTGTTTTATCCCAAACGAGTTTGCCGTCGAAACCGACTACATCGCAGATTAACTCGGCCAGCTCGAGAATAGTCACGTCTTCGCCGCAGCCGACGTTGATGATTTCTGGCGAATCGTATTTCGCGAGCAACAAAAGAGAGGCGGCGGCAAGATCGTCCACGTGTAAAAATTCCCGGCGTGGTTCCCCTGTTCCCCAAACGACGAGCTTCTTCTCATTTCGGGTTTTCGCTTCGTGCGCCTTGCGCAGGAGCGCCGCGAGCGCGTGTGACTTCTCCAAATCGAAGTTGTCGTTAGGGCCGTAAAGATTTGTCGGCATCACCGAGATAAAATTCGCGCCGTACTCCCGCGCATACGCCTGACAAAGTTTGATTCCGGCGATTTTCGCGATCGCGTACGCTTCATTGGTTGGCTCCAGCGGACCCGTAAGCAGCGCATTTTCCTTAATTGGTTGCGCCGCCAGCCTTGGATAAATGCAGGAGCTACCTAGAAAGAGCAGCTTGCGCACACCATTTTCGTAGGCCGAACGGATGACGTTGTTTTGGATGCGCAAGTTAACAAGCAGAAACTCCACTGGATGATCATTGTTTGTCTTAATCCCGCCGACCTTCGCCGCCGCGAGAATAACTACCGTTGGTTTTTGTGTCTGAAAGAAGGACGAAACTGCGGATTCATTATCAAGATAAAGCGAGCGGTCGGCCAAGAGCAGATTGGAGAAACCTTCTGCTTGGAGCCGTCGAACGAACGCGCTCCCTACCATTCCGCGATGGCCGGCAACGAAGATTTTGTCAGATTTCTTCAACTGCACTGTAGTCTCTAGTCAGGAATAGTCCGGCAGGCAAGGTGTCCCTGACGCGATGCCGGCCTAACAACGCCTTAGATCGGAAGTGCGGCTTCCAGCCGCACTCGGCTGGCAGGCTGCCAGCCTGCCGAGAAAAGCTGGAAGCTTTTCTTCCTGTGTTCATACCTCCCCTGCTGGTGTTTGCTCTTGCTGAGAATGGCGCATCCATTTTGAATCCGGGAGAATGAGATTCATTCCCTGGTTCGCCGCGATATGGCTAGCGAGTGCCGCTTTTGCCCAAAGATCGCCGGCACCCAATGGGCCGGTCGATCAACTCATTCCCTGGTTGTTGGATGAAGGTCAACAACTGCGCGGCATCCCGTTCAGTGAACTGATTTTCGATACCACCGGTAGAAAGGTGCTGCCGTTTGAGTCGAACAGCGCCGTGGATCAGCGGGTTGCGAAAGCGATAAGCACGGCGTGCGATAAGACGATGGAGCGATTGAACGCGCCGGATAGCGCGATCCAAAATGTCGACCGGATCAACGAAGTCAGCAGCCATTTCGAAGACACTCTGCGGGAGCTGCTCAATACGACTCCAGGTCTGCAGTGCGATTTCCCGCGCACAGTCGAAGGCAAAGTCCAACGTTCAGGTTATCCGGACCTGCGCATCATGGATGTACAGAGCAAACGCGTGTTCTATTTGGATCCCAAGCTTTACGCCGCCGGAAGTCGCGACAGCAGTTTCCGCACGTTCTATTTCGAGCCGAAGAACTCCACGAACAAAGTGCACGACGACGCGGTACATTTCGTCGCTGGATTCGAGCACGCGCCACGCGAAACCGGATCGGGTGCTGCGAAAGCGACATGGAAATTCACACGTTGGGATCTTGTCGATCTTTCGCGGTTTAGCGTGAAGCTGAAGGCCGAATTCCAAGGGAGCAACCGCGACATGTACCGGCAGGAGGCAATTGTCGCTTCCAGCGCAAAGTGAGTTCGTCGAAATTTCGTCATCCTGAGCGGAGCGAAGCGCAGTCGAAGGACCCCGTGGCATTACGGTGAGTAATGCCGCGGAATTCCTCGACTTCGCTCGGAATGACTTTGTTTTGTAACGCTTCGACGAACTGGATTGTGAGACTAAGAGTTGCCCATACTCATTGCGGCGGTACTTTGTTATTCCAATGATTGCGAAACCACAGGAAACATTTCAGTTCGACGCGATTGATGACGTCCTGAGCGACATCGCCAAAGGACGCATGGTGATCGTAACGGACGATGCCGATCGCGAGAACGAAGGCGATCTGGTAATGGCGGCGGAAAAAGTGACGCCTGAAGCGGTCAATTTCATGGCGACGCACGGCCGTGGCTTGATCTGCGTTCCCATTTCCAATGAGCGCGCCGATCAACTGGGCTTGCAACGCATGGTGGTGCAAAACCGCGAAAAGCATAACACCGACTTCACCGTTTCAGTGGACGCGGCGCGAGGCGTGACGACCGGCATCAGCGCCTATGATCGCGCAACGACAATACTTGCAATCGCTAATCCAAAATCGGCGCCGGAAGATCTGAACCAACCTGGTCACATATTTCCACTACGCGCAAAAGATGGCGGCGTGCTGCGGCGCGCCGGTCACACTGAGGCCGCCGTGGATCTGGCAAGAATGGCAGGCCTCCAGGCGGCGGGCGTGCTCTGCGAGATTTTGCATGACGACGGCACCATGGCGCGTCTTCCGGAGCTCATGGAATTCCGCAACAAACACGCGCTCCGCATTTGCACGATCCAGAGTTTGATCGCGCATCGACGCAAGAGCGAGAAGCTGGTGGAGCTGGAGCAAATCGTTAAAATGCCGACCGATTACGGCGATTTCGATTTGCACTTGTACCGCTCGAAGGTTGATGGACAGCACCATCTCGCGCTGGTGAAGGGCCGGATCGACAAGAACAAATCAACCTTGGTGCGCGTGCACAGCCAATGTCTCACCGGCGACGTTTTTGCGTCGCGCCGATGCGATTGCGGAAATCAATTGCATGCGGCACTACGGCAAATCGAGGAGGAAGGACAAGGAGTTCTGATCTACATGCGACAGGAGGGCCGCGGCATCGGATTGGCGGCAAAAATTCACGCTTACAAGTTGCAGGAGCAAGGGCTCGATACCGTAGAGGCCAACGCGAAACTTGGATACCCAACTGACCTGCGCGATTACGGGCTCGGCGCACAGATTCTTTTCGATCTGGGCGTGCGGCAGTTCCGGTTCCTCACAAATAATCCAAAGAAAGTTGTCGGCTTGGAGGGTTACGGTTTGGAAATGATCGAGCAGGTGCCGATCCGGGCCGAAGCCAATCCGCATAATGAGAAATATCTCGAAACAAAAAAGACGAAGCTCGGGCACTTGCTGTAATGACGAAGCTCGAATGTCGAATGACAAAGGAATGATCAAATGCCGAATTACAAAGAGCGAGGCCTCGGATCGTTTGTCATTTTGCGTTCGTCATTGATTCGTCATTCATCATTCGTCATTCGTCATTTTTAGATGTCGAAAGCCTCGCCGTCTCCTCCGGGAAGTGCAAAAACAAGACGCACGTTCCACATTGTTGCGAGCCGGTTTAATGCGCAGTACGTGGACGGGCTTGTTGATCATGTGACAGAGGAGCTGCACGCGCTCGCGCCACACGGTACGATTCTGGTTCATCGCGTCCCTGGCTCATTCGAGATTCCTGTCGTCGCTCGCGAAGTTGCGATCCAAAACAAAGCTGACGCAATCATCGCATGCGGGGTGATTTTACAAGGCGAAACCAATCACGCAGAAAACCTGAGTCGCTCCGTTACTGATGCTTTGCAGCGCATCGCCATTGAGCACGGCGTGCCGGTAATCAATGCAGTACTTAGTTTTGAAAGTGAAACCCAGGCCCACGCACGCTGTCTTGAGAATAAAATCAATCGTGGAACCGAAGCCGCGCGCACAGCTGTGGAAATCGCGAACGTTTTGTCGGAAGTTCGTACCAACCAAGGAGCGACGGTTTCCAAACCGTCGAGGGATAATGGGTAAACGACGGCGCGCTAGAGAAGCTGCGGTTCAATATCATTTCTGGCGTGATCTCCAGCATGGTGAAGGACCGGACAAGATCGACGAATTCTGGGACTTTTGTCCTGCGCCAGAGCGTGTGCGCGAATTTGCACAGCCATTAATCGACGGAATGGTGGCGCACTTGCCGGACATCGATGAGCGCATCCGCCGCTATTGCGAGAACTACGAGTTTCGCCGGATTTCAGCGGTGGATCGCAACGTTCTGCGGCTGGCGATTTATGAAATGCTTTACCGCGATGATATCCCACCGGTTGTCTCCATCAACGAGGCCATCGAGCTGGCGAAGGCGTACGGCGGCGCCGATTCAGGCCGATTTGTGAATGGTATTCTCGACCGCATTCGAAAAGATTTGGATCGCCCCGCCCGTGAGGCGATGAAGAGAGAATCGTCGGGTGTTGACGCGGAGTCATCCTGAGTAAGCGAAGCGAAGTCGCAGGATCCCGCGGCGTAAACACAGCGTAGTGCAACGGGATTCCTCGACTTCGCTCGGAATGACGTCATGAAATTTTTAGAAACTCTCGCCAAACAATTCGCCGGCAAACCGATCGATTGGGACGAGCTCGAAGAAACGCTCATCCGCGCCGACCTCGGCGTACCGATGACAATGCGAATCATCAAAACGCTTCAGGAACGCGAGGCATGGGCTTTGCTAGGCATCGGCGATGTAATCAAAGCAGTCCGCGAAGAGATTGCACAGATTCTGCCGCGCGATCCGGCGCCAATTCGTCGAGCGACTGGCAAACCGACCGTGATTTTGATTGTCGGCGTCAACGGCACCGGCAAGACAACATCGACAGCAAAACTCGCTCAGTATTTACAAGGAAGAGGCGATTCACCCGAACCGCCCGCGGGCGACTGGGGTCAATCGCCGCTATCTCGCGTCATGCTCGCGGCCGCAGACACGTTTCGCGCAGCGGCTATCGAGCAGCTCGATATCTGGGCAAAAAGACTGGGCGTTGAAATCGTTCGCGGTCAACACGGGACAGATCCCGCAGCGCTTTGTTATGAAGCGTATCAGACGGCAGCTAAGCAGGAGATTAACTTTTTGCTTTGCGACACTGCCGGCCGGCAACACACCAAGGCCAACCTCATGGCCGAGCTGCAGAAAATAAAACGCACTGTAGAGAAACTCGACGCCGACGCACCGCAGGAAACGTTGCTTGTCGTCGATGCGAGCACAGGCAGTAACGCGCTAAGTCAGGCGCGCGAATTCCACAACGCGCTTGGACTCACTGGCCTGATCGTCACCAAACTCGATGGCAGCGGCAAAGGCGGCATTGTGGTGGCGATCCAGGACGAACTCGGAATTCCAACCCGCTTCGTCGGCACCGGAGAAAAGCTCGACGATTTTGCGCCGTTCGAGCGGAAAACCTACCTCGAGAATTTGTTGTGAGGCACGAGCTGCGCGCTTGTAAATCGAGTGCATTGTCAACGCGCTAAGGCGCGGCAGGAGAAGCTGCCGGCAATTGAAAGAACGTCAGGCAGACTGCCACCGCCGCGCACACACAGATCAGGTCCACGAGCAGCATCGTGCTCAGAGCGTAGCGGGTGTTTTTGATCTTCACACTGCCGAAGTAGACGGCGATGACATAAAACGTCGTCTCCGCCGCGCACTGAAAGACGCAAGATAAACGGCCGGTGAAGGAGTCCGCGCCGTACGTCCCCATCGCATCGAGCAGAAATCCGCGGCTGCCGGCCGAGCTGAATGGCCGAAGAATTGCGATTGGCAGCGCGTTAACGATCTCGTCGTTCACGTGAATGGCACGAAATATCGTCGTTAGCGAGTTCGCGAATATTTCGAATAATCCACTGTTCCTAAAAAGTGAAATCGCGACGAGCATGCCGAGGATATAGGGAAAAATAATACGTCCGACTGCTAATCCGTTGTAAGCACCCTCGACGAATGAGTTGAAGATTGTCGTGCCTTTTGCAGCGAATTCCTTTTCGCGGAACAAACTGTAACCGAAAATCGCGAAGATAAGCGCGACCAGCAAACCGTTAGAAAGATTGCCGGTGAAATGGCTTTTGCTAATCAGATCCAGCCGCGTGATGTAAATAAGCAATGCAGCGATGACGGCGACGATTCCGCCGATTGCAATGACAATCGTTGCGTTAAGCAAATTGATCCGCTGCCGGATGCCGACGAGCACGAGCGCCGCAATCGTCCCAATGAACGACGTAATAATGCATGGCAGCATCACGTCGGCCGGGTTCAACGCATGCTGCGCCGCCCGATAACTGATAATCGAAGTCGGGATGAGCGTCAGCCCGGCTGCGTGCAAACACATGAACATGATCTGCGGATTGCTCGCGCGGTCCTTTTGATCATTCAGTTCCTGAAGACTCTCCATTGCCTTTAAGCCGAACGGTGTCGCCGCGCTATCGAGCCCGAGGAAGTTCGCCGCGAAATTCAGGGTCATGTAAGAGATCGAGGGATGACCGCGCGGTACCTCCGGAAAAACGTGGACGAAAACCGGACTCAGGAGTTTCGCGACCCGCTCCGCAGCGCCGCTGTCAATCAGCAGCTGCAAGATCCCGCTGAAGAAGGACAAGTACGCAATCAGCGGCAACAAGAGATCTAGAATCGTGTACTTGCATGTCGGCAGGATACCGTCGGCAGCCTGCTTGCCGGAGTAGACCTTCACCACGCCATTGTCGAGCGTGTAGTTATCATTCCCAATTGTGAGTTTGTGATCGGGCGCAGTCTGCAAACTATGCTGCAATTCAGATGGCAGCTGCTCAATGTAGTACTCGCGTTGTAGCAGCGGATCGTCCTTCTTGCCGTTAACGGCAAATTCAATGGCGTAGTATCGACCGCTGAATAGCAGGAGGAGAAGGTAGCCGATCGAAAAGAGGAAGAGAGCGACCCAAAATCTGCTTAACGCCATTTGGAGCAGGAGCTAATTCCCGCTGTATCTAAGCTGCACGCTCATGCGCCGCAAGCTCGAACTAAATCGCGGTTGGAAACAACTGTTAACACAACGGCTTTGCTGCTTCTGCCAGTGCTTATCTAGCTGATCCAGCGTTTTTTCCCGCTGCGCTTTCATTCGCGTTCCCGAGGCCGGACAGCAGGAATGAACGCATCCCAACCATTTCGTGTCTGATATGCGAATTTAAGATGGAAGAGTTTCTTCGAACTGCAAAAAGGGGCAATTCTCACACGAGAAAATCAGGGATGAAAGCAACGCGAATAACGTCAAACTACAAACACTCATACGGCACTCTGTGGTTTGGGCTAGCCGGTGCGTCCATTGTCATTGCCGGTTCGATCTTGTTCGGATATGCTCAAGCGCAGAAGCAAGAAGCCGAGAAAATGAATCCGACCAAACCTGTTCCAGCCGACGCCGAATTGCGGGAGAAATTAACCAGGGATCAGTACAAGGTGACGCGTCAATGCGGTACGGAAACTCCGTTTCACAACGCCTACTGGGACAATCACAAGCCGGGAATTTACGTCGACCTCATCACAGGCGAACCTCTCTTCAGTTCACTCGATAAATTCGACAGCGGCACGGGTTGGCCCAGTTTCACCAAACCCATCAAGCCCGAGAACGTAACGGAAAAGCGCGATAGTTCTTACGGGATGGAGCGCGTTGAGGTCCGCGGAAAATCGAGCGATTCGCATCTCGGCCACCTATTCGATGATGGGCCGGCGCCAACTGGTCAACGTTTCTGCGTGAACTCCGCCGCGTTGCGCTTTGTTCCGGTGGAAAAATTAAAGGAAGAAGGCTACGGCGAATATCTCTCGCTGTTTCAGCCACAGCAGCAAACCGGTGGCGAACATCCGCAGACCAAAAAGTAACTAGCCGCGGCTGCAATCCGCCCGGCGCGCCGAATATTGTTTGACGGTGTCCTTTGAAAAGAGCAACGGA
>Ga0070679_100007551_pt1 | contig 10169 bp, 9 predicted proteins | sample KBSC63BmetaG_FD_65652 | JGI IMG/M metagenome (GOLD analysis project Ga0070679, IMG submission 65652) | Corn rhizosphere microbial communities from Kellogg Biological Station, Michigan, USA - KBS C6-3B metaG | ecosystem: Host-associated > Plants > Roots > Rhizosphere | place: USA: Michigan... | reverse complement strand
CTTTCTGGCCGTCGGCAGAGCTGCTACCTGGCTCACACCGGCTGATATTCGGGCCCGGGTTCGCGACGGTATTGACTTGCTGCATCACGCAAAGAACCAGGCGGAAGATGCATCCCACGGCAAACCGAGTTCCGCCGTTGTTCCGGCGTCTAGCTCACAAGGTTCAGGAAAATGAGTGGCTTAATGGAATCAGATCAGAAAGAGAGATACAACGTGAAGGACCAGCTTGAAGCGCTTGTCACACAGATGTACAAAGGCGGAATTCTCTATTCCGAAGCTGTCCGCGAGTTTAAGAAACGCTTCATCATCAACGTTCTCCAGGAAAGCAATGGGAACCAGTGCCGTGCCGCGCGCCAGCTTGGCATGCACCGTAACACCCTGTCCCGCACTATTGACGAGTTAAAGATCGACATGCGCGCCCTGCGCGAAGCTAAGCGTCCGCCTCGCAGCGCGCGTCCCGCACTGGCCCTCGAGAAGAAAGCCGCCCGCTAGACACTCACCAACCGTTATCTTAAAGCTGATCTGAACAAAGGAAAGGCAGCCTGAACTAGGCTGCCTTTGTACTTGGTCGAAGACGTCGACCTCCGCGTCGTCACGTCTACTGAGGTTTGCGGTGTGTCGGCGTCGTCCTCTTGGGCGTTTCCGGCGTTGGCTGGTTCAGGAGTACACCCTTTTCCATGTGAATAACGAACGGAGTAGGGTCATACGTCGTTGGATTGCCTTGGAAGTCCACCGTCGCTCCATCTTTCGGAACCTGGCGGGTCGGAATCGGATTCGTCATCGTCAGCTCGATGTCAGCCTTATTCGCCTGGATATCGTCGTAGCTGCCGGCGATCATCAACTTGGTCGGCGAACCCGAAATCAGCTTCCCTTCGATCTTGATCGGCTTGTCCTTCAGATCGTTCCACACCTTGGTTGCAGCGTCCTGATTGCCCGAGGTGAGCACCATCTGTATCTGATCGAAGCTCATCTGCGTCACAGGCGTCGACTGCACAAGCGTGGCGGCCTGCTCCGCCGGAGTGGGTGCCGGTTTGATAGTGAAGCTTGCGGGCTTGGTCGGCGATGCTGCCTGGGCAAGAATATCCGTCCAGCCATCATCTCCACCGTGGAACTTTATGTACTTGCGGCGACCGTATTCCGAGATCTGTTGCTTGTACTGTGGTGTAGGTGCCAGGTTCGCGGCGCGCGCAATGTACCACAGGCCGTCAAGGTAATTCGGCTGAGGGGCATCCAGGTTCGCCAGCGCTAACTGGTAGGTCGTCGCAAAATCGGTTGGATTCGCAGCAGCCGCTACCGCCAGATGTGATTGCGCGTTGGCGTAATCTTTCGTCTGCAGAGCATTCAGACCGACGGAAGCGTTGAAGATTCCCGCAAGCTGCGTCTTAAGTTGCGCGAACTGATCGTCGGTCATCCCTTCTGGCTTTTGATAAGTCTGGAGCGCGGTGATTCCCTTCTGCCCGTATTCCGCGGCTTGTTGCAAGTTCTGAGGCGCGTTCGCTCCACCTGCTAACGCCTGCATGCGTTTCGAATAGCTCAACAACGCCAGAGCTGTCACATTGTTTGGATTCGCCTGCAATAACCGGGTCGCCGCATCTTCCGTCTTCGGAAGATTGTTCGTCTGCTGGTAGGTGCGCATCATCAGTTCGAGCGCGTCTTCCTTCATAACTGAGTCAGGATAGGTCTGGAGAAATGCTTCCAGTGCCGCCGCTTTTGCCGTGGGATCCGTCTGCTGGATGGCTCCCATATAAGCGTTATACTCGGCGGGGTTCTTGATCTCTTTCTTCTGCTGCCCTGGAGCAGCAGACCCTTGCTGCGCTGGCGCGGCAGATCCTGCCTGTCCGGCCGGCGGCTGTTGCGGCGCGGCCTGCACAAGCCCTGCAGTCGCAAACATGAGCACAAGCATCACAAGCGACTTCTTCATTCAGTAGCTCCTTAACTTCCGGGAAAGTCAATCACGCGAATTGAATATGGCACGCACAATACTAAATGAAGCTTGCACAGTAGAGTCACCCACCCCCGCCATGCCAGCCTGAAACACACATCCTCCGATACCCGTGATTTCACAACATAAATGACACGGAATGCTCGGACGCTGGATTATATGAATCAGAGTTCATCTAAGGCAAGTAATGTAAATGAGAGGGCCACTTTTCTCGCGATTACAGACACTATATCCGATGCTGCAGAATTGTGCAGTGTTGCCGGTTTGGGCCGCCTCACACCCGCTAGCCGCGAATCCAAGCTGGTCAGAAAGGCTCGTATGGTAAACCCTCAGTTGCAAAACGGAACTGCGCTCGTCACCGGAGGAGGGCGCGGGATTGGCCGCTCAATCTCTGAAAAACTAGCCAAGCTCGGTTTGACCGTTGTGATCACCGGGCGCGATCAGAACCTGCTCGAACGAACGGCCGAGGCCATTCAATCGGCTGGTGGCAAATGTCGTCCTTTAGCCTTTGACATAACCGACTTGACCTCCGTGACCAACGCAGCTCACTACGTCCAGCACGAGTTCGGTGGCTTGGATATCCTGGTGAATAACGCCGGAATTGGTGGGTTCTCCACGTCCCTTCATGAGCTTCCGCCGGAGCAGTGGGATGCCATTCTCAACACCAACCTCCGAGGTGTTTACTACTGCATCCGTGCCTTCGCGCCCATGATGATCGCCGCGCGTCGTGGTGACATTATTAACATCTCGTCTTTGGCCGGTAAGAATCCGCTAGCCAAGGGTGCCGCTTACGCCGCTTCTAAGTGGGGACTTAACGGATTGAGTTACTCCGTGGCCGAAGAGCTGCGCGCCTACAATGTTCGCGTGACTGTAATTTGCCCTGGATCGACAAATACAGATCTCAGCCCCCACGAGGGCAAGAACACTTCGAAGATGCTTCAGGGCGAGGATATCGCCCACGTCATCGAGATGCTCGTCACCCAGCAGCCGCGCTCCTTCATCAGCGAAGTGCTGATCAGGCCGCTAGCCAAACCCTGAACCTGTATCAGTGGACCGACTTCAGCACTCGCCGTACACCTTCGGCGAATATTGCCTCTGGTGTGATCAGGCTCAGAACGAGATATCCGTCGGAATCAAAATCAAAGAATAGTCCCGGATGTACGACCACCGACTGCTGTTCCAGAAGCTCGACTGCAAGCTGTTCGTCTGTACGCGTCACTGGCACCCGCAACACTGCATACCAACCGCCTTCAACGTCGAGCCGCTCGCAGATTCGTTGCTCACTTAGTTGTCGGTCCAGTTCTGCCAGATTCGCCTCTAGCCGCTTGATTAGCTGATCCTGCACTGCATTCCTCATTGCCAGGAAATCTGCAGCCGCGTGCTGCACGGGTGCGCTCGGGGAAAGGTATGTATCTGCAATCAACTCCACTCGCGCCAGTGCTTCCCTTTTCAGCTCCTCTGGGCCCGATGCGATCAGCCAGGCGAGCTTCATCTGGGGTAAGGCACAGATTTTCGACAGGCCGCTCAGCGTAAAGGTCAAAGCATGAGTATTTATTGCGAAACTCGTTCGCCTGGCTCTGTCGAGCGGAAAATCCAGAAACACTTCGTCCACTACCAATGCGAGTTCGTGCTCACTTGCAATCGCGTTCAGCTCCGTCCGCTCATCATCGGAAACGTACGATCCCGTGGGATTGTTGGGATGCACCAGCATGATTGCGCGCGTTCGTGAGGTCAGCTTCTGGCGAAGCGAATGGAAGTCGATCTGCCATCCATGGTCATATACCAGTTCGTACGAAATTAGCCGGACGTCCTGTATCTCGGCGAGATATTCGAACAATGGGTAGCTCGGAGTTCCAACCAGAACCTCGTCTCCGGGATTGCACAGGAGTCGAAATAAATACGAGTACGCCTCGCTCGTGCTGGCCGTCAGAATAGTCGAGTCCGGATCTAACTCCGTCTCTCCACCACGCTCCGCGTAGTACCGGACAACAGCTTTCCTCGCGCTCCTGAGCCCTTTCGGATCCGGCTCATAGAGCAACGACTCTCTCTTGGACAAGGCCGTCAAAATGGCGGATTCGTCGTATTTCATTCCGACCGTCGTGGGATTTGACGCGGTCAGATCGAGAATGCGGTCGCCTGACTTTCGCCGCCTTTCCAGCGCTTGCGAAAACTGGTTTGCCTGCAGATTCCAACGCGTACGGTCCGCGAACATGAGCAACACTGTAACGTTTGGCGCCTGCGATTTCCAATCCTGGCCCGTATCGCCGTCCCGAAAGGAAACGTCTATCACGGAAGTTGCATCGCTCTAATAAGCCAACATATCGGATAACGATGTTTGACTTCCAATCGTGTCATACATCCCAATTAGGAGACGAAAATATGCCCAACCCTGTTACCAAGATGCCGGCGCCAGTTACGCCGGAAATGGCGGGTACTCCGGAGAATCGGGCGGAAGTCTTGCTGCAACCGATTGCTGCCCCATCCATCCTCGGCCTTTACGGATTCGCAGCAGCCACCTTCATGGTTGCCGCACACATTGCACACTGGTACGGATCATCCAACACAGAGCTATACCTCGCGCCGTTCGCCGCTGTATTTGGTGGTCTGGCCCAATTCCTCGCGGGAATGTGGGCGTTCAAAGCCCGCGACGCCCTCGCCACCGCTATGCACGGGATGTGGGGCGCCTTCTGGATCGCCTATGGAATTCTGAACCTGCTCTTTGCTTCCGGCGATCTTGCTCGCCCACAGGGCGCTTTCCCGGCGCTCGGGTTCTGGTTTATCGGGCTGGCGGCTATTACCTGGGTCGGTACCGCGACGGCAACCGCAGAAAGCAAGGGTCTGACCTCGGTCCTTGCATTCCTAGCCCTCGGATCCACCCTCTTCGCCATCGGACAAATCGCCGGCAACAACAAGATCGATATCCTGGCCGGCTGGAGCTTCATCATTTCAGCCGTACTCGCCTGGTACGTAGCAAGTGCGATCATGCTGCAAAGCGCCTTCGGTAAAGAAGTTTGGCCTCTCGGAAAAACCGAACGAGCGCTCCACAGCGCTGCATTTAACTTCGGCTTTGGAGAGCCTGGCGTGAAGCACGGCCAATAGAGGTTAACCTAGAGCGCCCACATCTGCCTCTCTTGGCAGATGTGCGAGAAACATAAACTAACGCTTCCGCGCCTGCGCCATGATCTCGAAGCGCCCATTACGAAGTAGTGGGCCCGACCCAATGAATGCCCGTGCCGGAAGATTCTCGCTGAAATAGCTTCTATATCTCCGATTGAAATGATCGAACAGCGACAGATCGGGACAGAAAATCTGCACGTACACCAGATCGTCCATACACATTCCAGCCTGATCGAGTACGGCTTTGATGCCGTCCAGTAGGAACGTTATTTCCTGATCGATATCCGCTGGCGCATAGCCGCTCTGGGGATCGATTCCAATCCGACCGGAAAGATAAAGCGTGTCGCCGACCAGAACAGCATCGCTAAAAGGTAGATCTTCACGTCGATTTGGCAGATTGAAGTATTGTCGCTTCGCATCACTCATCGCTTGCACCTTTGAGACGTGACTCAGTATTTCCCGTCGTCAGCCTAGCATGATCCATTTCTCGCAATGGCAACCCTACCTCGCCATTTTCGCTTCTCTTTATAGTTGTCAACGATTGTTTGTGGGGCGCCCATGATCAAGGAGCTTTTGTCGCGCTGGCCTGTTGTCAAACAAATCCAAACGGGCTCGGACGGAACTGGCCCGGAAGCCTGGAGCGAGAGAACCCGGCACCTGCTTCCCAAGACTGACGGCGCGGAAAAAACACGGTCAATCTGTCCTTACTGCGCCGTAGGCTGCGGTCAGCTCATCTACCACAAAGACAACAAGCTAATTTCCATTGAAGGTGATCCCGATTCTCCAATTTCTCGAGGACGCCTGTGTCCCAAAGGCTCTGCTACTTACCAATTGCACACGCATTCGGGTCGATTAAAAAAGGTCAAATACCGGCGCCCATACGCTACCGAGTGGGAAGAACTCGAACTCGATACGGCAATGAAGATGATCGCCGATCGTGTTTGGAAAACCCGCGACGAGACCTTTGTCGAGAAGAACGAAAAGGGCGAGCCTGTGATGCACACTCTCGCCATGGCTCACCTTGGCGGCGCTACTCTCGATAACGAAGAGAATTACCTGATCAAGAAGTTATTTGCCGCAGGCCTGGGGATGAACTGCATCAGTAACCAGGCCCGTATATGACACAGCTCCACTGTGCCCGGTCTGGGCACATCGTTCGGTCGAGGCGGTGCTACGACCGCACAAACTGACCTTCCGCGAGCCGATGCCATTTTGATCATGGGCTCGAACATGGCTGAAAACCATCCCGTCGGCTTTCAATGGGTGATGGAAGCTCGCGAACATGGCGCCAAAATCATTCACGTCGACCCACGTTTCACACGTACCTCGGCGATGGCGGATATCTGGGTGCCCTTGCGCGCCGGAAGCGACATCATTTTCCTGGGCGCACTGATCAATTACGTACTCTCAAATAACAAATGGTTCGATGAGTACGTAAAGCACTATACGAATGCTCCGTTCATCCTCCGTGAAGACTTCAAAGATACGGAAGATCTCGGGGGTGTGTTCTCCGGCTGGGATCCCGAGAAAAAACAATACAATCCCGAAAGCTGGCTTTACGATCAAGAGCCTGAGAACGGCCATGCCGCCGGGGCTGCTCCCGCTGCAGGCGGCCACGGACAGCGCGGCGGCGAGGCCGGGAAGCCCAATTTCTTCACCGCGGATATGACCATGCAGCATCCGCGCTGTGTGTTTCAGGTCTTGAAGCGTCACTTCGCGCGTTACACGCCGGAGTTAGTCGAGACTCAATGCGGCATTCCCCAGCACACCTTTCTCAAAACCGCGGAGGCCTTCACCAGCGCCTCCGGTCGCGAGAAGACTGCAGCCATCTGCTACGCCGTGGGATGGACGCAACACTCTAAGGGTCCTCAGATCATTCGTTCAGCCGCCATTTTGCAACTTTTGCTCGGAAACATCGGCCGCCCCGGTGGCGGCATTCTTGCCCTGCGCGGACATGCCTCTATCCAAGGTTCCACCGACATCCCCACTCTCTATGACATTTTTCCTGGCTACTTGCCCATGCCCTTCTTCGACGTGGGAACCTACACCTGGGATAAGTATGTCGAAAAGCACAAGGCGCAGACAGGCGTTTGGGCAAACTTCGACGCCTACTTCATCAGCCTCATGCGCGCCTACTACGGTGAAAATGCCCGGAAAGAAAACGACTGGGCCTTCGACTTCCTGCCCCGAGTCACTGGAGATCACTCAGAGCTCGGTTATTGGTTGCAGATGCAAGACGGCAACATGGATGGCCTCTTTGTGATTGGCCAAAACCCCGTAGTCGGAGCCCCCAACGGTCGTCTGCAACGCACGGCTCTGTCGAAGCTCAAATGGTTGGTCGTGCGCGAGATGGTGGAAACCGAGACCGCTGCGTTCTGGTATGACTCCCCCGAGGTTCGCCGCGGAGAGCTCGACCCGAAGCACATCGCTACCGAAGTCTTCCTTATGCCCGCAGCCGGCCAGGCGGAAAAAGACGGTACCTTCACCAACACACAACGTCTTCTGCAATTTCACAACAAGTCGGTCGATCCTCCGGGCGATTCTCGTAGTGAGACCTGGTTCATAGTTCACCTTGGCCGTATGTTGAAAGAGAAGGCTGCGCGAGAACGTACCTCGAAAAATGAGCCTCTCAATTCGTTGAGATGGGAATACGGGACTCACGGACCTCACGCGGAGCCTGACGCCGAAGAAGTCCTGCGCGAGGTTAACGGTTTTACCTGGCAAGACCGCAAACAGCTTAAGTCGTATAACGACCTAAAGACCGACGGGTCCACCGCCTGCGGCTGTTGGATCTATTGTGGTGTCTTTCCCGAGCCGAACCTGAACAAAGCGAACCAGCGGGAACCCAAAGACTATCTCGGCCACGGCTGGGGCTTCGCTTGGCCCAACGATTGTCGAATTATCTACAATCGCGCCTCCGCCGCTCCCGATGGCACACCCTGGAGCGAAAAGAAGAAACTCGTCTGGTGGGATAATCAAAAGAAGACTTGGACAGGTCTCGATCGCCCCGATTTCGACTTGAAGAAGTCTCCCGATCACAAAGGCGATCTCCGCAATGGAAAAGGTGTTGCCGCTCTCCCGGGAGACGCTCCTTTCATGCTGCACTCCGATGGAGTCGCCTGGATCTTCGTCAACAGCGGCCTTAAAGACGGTCCACTCCCAACTCACTACGAGCCACTGGAATCAATAACCAGCAATTCGCTTTACCCGAATCACGGCACGAATCCTGCGGCCGATACCAAGCAACGGCCTGACAACCCGTACGCCTCGCAACCAGACGACCCGCGGTTCCCGTATGTCCTGTCAACGTACAGGCTCACCGAGCACCACACCGCCGGAGGCATGAGCCGCACCGTTCCACACCTCTCAGAACTGCAGCCCGAGCTTTTCTGCGAAATCTCTCCGGAACTTGCTAATGAACTCGGCATCATAAACGGCGAATGGGTCACTATCACTTCTCCGCGCGGAATCGTGTCGGCCCATGCACTGGTAACTCAACGGGTGCGTCCACTTCAGATAAACGGCAAGACCATACACCTGGTCGGACTCCCCTATCACTGGGGCTGGAAGGGAGTCGCGACAGGCGATGTCGCCAACGATCTGCTAGCCATTTCCGAAGAGCCCAACGTTCGCATCATGGAAACCAAGGCGCTAGTGTGCAATCTCACTCCCGGTCGGCGTCTGCCCGATAACGCCGGGGTGCTTGAGCAGTTCAAGCGTGAAACACAGAGGGTCGCATGAGTACTGCTCCGTCTACAAGATTGTTTCAGCTTCGTACTGAAAACCCCGACCAGCACAGCGAGAGGACCACGGGTTTCTTCACCGACTCTACTTTGTGCATCGGCTGTAAGGCGTGCGAAGTCGCGTGCAAGGAATGGAACGACGTTCCGATGGACGGCCTGAATTGGAGTGGCTTTTCCTACGACAATACAGGCTCCCTAAGTTACGCCACGTGGCGGCACGTGAAGTTTGTCGAGGGCCAGATTCACCCCAGCGAAGGTGGCAACTCTCCCGACTCTCTCTCGTGGGAATTTTCCTCCGACGTTTGCAAGCACTGCGAAGTCGCCGGTTGCATGGAGGCCTGCCCCACCGGCGCGCTCGTCCGCACCGAATTCGGCTCTGTCTATCTTCAGCCCGACGTCTGCAACGGCTGCGGCTACTGCGTTGTCTCCTGCCCCTTTGGAGTGGTTCAACGCAATCCCGACGATGGTCGCGCCTTTAAGTGCACCTTCTGCACCGATCGTCAGAAAGCGGGCCTGGAACCTGCTTGCGCCAAGGCATGTCCCACCAAGTCCATCATGTTCGGCAAGCTGGATGAACTCCAGGCGCAGGCTAAAGAGCGACTTGAAGATTTGCATAATAAAGGTATGAAGGACGCGCAGATCTACGATCCCAAGGAGACTAGCGTGGGTGGCATCCACGCGTTCTTCTTGGTGCGCGGTGATCCACGCATGTATAACCTGCCGCCCAAGCCGGAAGTCCCGACCATTTACCAGAAAGACGCGTGGCGCTCGGCAGTGATTGGAGCCGGAGCTTTTGTGTTAGCCGCCATGGTCGCTTTCACAGGATCTCGTAAGAGTGCTGTCACGAACAGAAATACTTGGACGCGGAGAAGGAGTCGTGGATGAGCACCTGGCCATCAGAAACTGATCCCGAAAAGAAGCGTGTGCCCGACGCAGCCAGTGAATCGCGTTTGCTGGAAATTCGTCGCGAAGCCGAAAGCAAAGGACGGGTCCAAACTCCAGGCGTTCGCCCGGAAGGCGCTCCCTTCCCACGCGCCAGTTCTGAGACCGGATACTACGGCATTCCACTCCTGAAACAGCCCCCTTGGACGTGGGAAATTCCTCTCTACTTCTTTGTTGGAGGTGCAGCCGGAGCCTCATCCGTCATCGGTGCTCTCGCCGACTGGATCGGTGACGACGAAAAACTTGCCAGCGATGCACGTTGGGTCGCCGTAGGTGGCGCTGGTCTCTCCTCGGCTCTGTTGATTTCAGATCTTGGCCGTCCCGCACGATTCCTTGGCATGCTTCGTGTTTTCAAGCTGCAAAGCCCAATGAGTATGGGCGCGTGGACGCTTGCTGCCTTCGGCTCAGCCGCTGGTGCTGCTGTC
>Ga0070679_100007547_pt1 | contig 10170 bp, 7 predicted proteins | sample KBSC63BmetaG_FD_65652 | JGI IMG/M metagenome (GOLD analysis project Ga0070679, IMG submission 65652) | Corn rhizosphere microbial communities from Kellogg Biological Station, Michigan, USA - KBS C6-3B metaG | ecosystem: Host-associated > Plants > Roots > Rhizosphere | place: USA: Michigan... | reverse complement strand
TGCCCTTTTCCGGCTAGCAGAATCGTGTCGCCTTGTCTGGCGCGGGCGAACGCGGCAGCAATTGCCTCGCGGCGATCCGCAATCAGGAGGAAATCGTTTCCCTCGTTTTTGTTGACGGACCTGGCCCCGGCGGCGATTTCTCGTAAAATTTGCCAGCGGTCTTCGTCGCGCGGGTCCTCGTCTGTAATAACGAAGAAGTCGGTCATTTGTGCGGCAATGCGTCCCATGATAGGACGTTTTTGCCTGTCACGTTCTCCGGCAGAACCAAAGACAGCCATCAGCTTGCCACTGGTCAGCGGGCGCAGGATATTCAGGACTTTCCCCAGGCTGTCAGGTGTGTGCGCATAATCGACGATCACGGTAAAAGGCTGCCCCTCGTCGATGCGCTCCATACGCCCGGTCACGCCATGCACCGTCGCCAGCGTTTCAGCAATCAGCGTTGGGCTGATACCCAGTGACCAGCTCGCGGCCAGTGCGGCCAGGCAGTTGCTTACATTGAAGCGACCCACCAGGCGCGTCTCGATCCTGATTTCACCGTTCGGCAAGATTGCGCGAAAACGAGTTCTTTCGGCTCCCAGGTCGAGATCGACCGCGCGAATCGTCGCGGGTGTGTCGATGCCATAACTAACGATGGGCACGCGGCAATATGGCTTGAGTATCTCGTACGAAACATCGTCCTGGTTGAGAATCGCGGCTGGCCTGACGCCAAATCCCTTGTCACGTTCAGGATCAAGCATCTCAAAGAGACGCGCTTTAGCACGTCGGTAGTTCTCGATGGTTTTATGAAAATCCAGGTGTTCGTGCGTAATATTCGTCACGACGCCCAGATCGAAGGCGCAACCACGCACGCGCTGAAGCTCAAGTCCATGCGAGGTTGACTCGATCACGGCATGGGTCGCGCCCTCGTCAAGCAGACGACGCAGGAATTGTTGGATATCCAGCGCCTCCAGCGTGCTTTGACGGCTTGGGTTAGCCCACTCCTGACCGCTGACCTTGAAATTCGCAGTGGTCATCAATCCGTTGCGCTTGCCAGCGGCGTCGAGGATTGTGCTGATGAGGTTGCTGGTCGTGGTCTTGCCATCGGTCCCGGTGACACCGATCGTGCAGAGTTGCTGTGCTGGCTGGCCGTAAAACGTGCAAGCCAGATCGGCCAGGGCCGCGCGCATCTCTGCGACCTCGATATAGGGCAACGGTACATCCCCGCTCTCAATGCGTGGTCCCAGCGCGGCCACAGCGCCACGCCGGGCCGCATCTTCTAAGAAACGCCGCCCATCGGTATGCTCGCCTGGTACTGCGAGAAATAACCCGCCAGGCTGAACCTGCCGTGAATCATAGGCCAATGCAGTAATCTCAGTTGTCGCCAGGTCCGGTTCGCCCGTCGAACCCGCGTGCAGGGCCAGCGTCGGCTGATCCAAACCTGCCAGAAGTGTTTCTAAACGCATAGTCGTCCTAATTAATCTGTGTCTGCATAAAGATTCTCCCCAAATAAAGGGCTAAATTTTGTGAATGTAGGGCCGCTCCTTGCGCGCGGCCCGGTCCCCACGCTAGATGGTCTGGTTCTCTAGCGCGCGGCCCGGTCCCCACGCTTTAGTAGAGCTATTAATAAAATATTGTGCGTACCCGGTGATAGGGCTGCATCGCAGCCGCATCCTGACCGAGATGCCAGAGCAACTGATCGATCTCGGCTGCCGTAATCGGTTGCGCAAGCCGCTTCACCAGCTCGCGGCGTAGCAATTCGCTGGCCCAGATCGTCGCGGCGCGAATCTCTACTTCTTCCGCGCTGCCAGCAACAAGCTGCTCCTGTTGGTCAACCAGTTCAGCCAGTTCGGGCGCGTAGACCAGTGCGCCGTGATAGCGCAACACCTGGGGCAGTTTATAATCAGCAAAGATCGTCAACTTGTCCAGGTCCGTAAATGCCCCCCAGGATTGGCCATGAAATGCCCCATGCAGATCCGCTACGCAGATCTGGGCGCGTTTGAGAAAGCGCACTTCTTGATCGTTGTAGATCGCTACATCGCGAAAAGACGAGAAATGTTCAGCTAGCGCCAGTGCTAACTCTACCCCACTTTGCTCTACCTGTCGAATCAGATGAGAGAATTCTCCCTCAAACCGTTCCAGAAGCACCTGGCCAACCTCACGGGTGGCGCGCAGACGTTCCTCGAACAGAGGAATGCCCGGCTCATCGGCGGAGATGCCACGCCAGATTGTTGCCATCTCCTGCTGGTCTATATTACTAAGATACCTGGCGTCCCATAATGATTTGCCCTCTTCTACCGCGCGCCTCAAGGCAGCCGCCTCCGCCCAGTACCCATTCAAGATCTCGCCTTGATACTCGATTTGCCAGCGTTTTTGTCCTTTGTCGCCCCAAAAACAGAAATTCACCGCGTCCAGCAGCAACATCCAGTTGACGGTGCGTTCAGTGCCATCGAAAAAGTGGTAGTGTTCCGGCCACGCGGGTGCAATGAGCGCCGCGTTCTCTCCGCCCGTCTGCCGCGCCTCGTTTGCTAATCCCTTTGCCAATCTCTCAACGCGCGCTGGATCAATCCTTACCATTCGCGCCTGAAGCACGACCTCTCGCGTCGTGGTAAGCACGCCCAGCCGATCTTCCTGCTCTAACTGATAGAGATGTGAGGCGTGAGTGGGTTGATTGTGGCTCAGATTGGACATAGACAGGACTCCCGGATGATGCTGACGGATATTTTTATCGATTACCCTGATTCTAAGGGGAAGGTGCTGCTTCTGTCAATGAAATAGTTCACTCTTTGCGTACCTTTGCCAGATCACTTTCTGGAAAATGCATAAACGTGTTTCTATTTGGTGGGCTGAGTAGAATGGATGGTGTGGGAAGTGGGGAATAATAGGTAGAGGAAGATATTTCCACAAACGCTGATACAAGAGCACCTAAGAGCACCTTTTCCCCTGCGACTTTGTAATTATGCGCTTTCTTTGAGCGAAGGATTGTGACGTATGGAAGAACAACAAATTCAGGATTTTGTGCATCGCGTGGCAAATGATGAGGCGATGCAGCGCGCCTTGCGCAGCGATCCCGTGAGCGTGGTAAGGCGCGAGGGCTTTTCTGAGCGCGTCGAGCGTGTTATTTTGCGCCTGGTCCCTCAGCTTGCTTTTGCCCAGACGATGGGACCTTCAGAGAAATGGTGGCACGCCTGATTGACCATTGAAAAAGATGTGAGCTTGCCTGAGACAGAAGGTCCAACGGAGATGCCTGCCACGGTAGGTTTGGAGCCGCTTCGCCAGATGTTACGTACCCAACTTTTGCGCTATCTGGCCACACTGCCGACGCAACTCCGGCAGGACACGTTGGTGGCATTGAGCGTGGAGGGGAAGCTGCTTCACCAGCCCTGCGAGGCGCTCGATGGGCGCTGGGCGCTCGTGCCTTTTCTGCTGGCCAGCGAGTTATCGACCACTATCTACAAGGAGTGTGTCTGTAGCGCAGCCCTGGCCGTAGAATGCGTACTTTGCGCGACCGACCTGCTTGACGATGTGATGGACGAGGATATCACCCCTACGCTTGTGCAGTTGGGGACGCCGCGCGCACTGACCGTTGCCCTGGCTTTGCTCGCGCTCGCGCAGCGCATGCTCCTCATGCCTGGAGAGCAGGACGCCCCGGCAGGATTGTCAACGCGCCTGCTGGATGCTCTGCAAGATGCGCTGATGCGTGCCTCGACTGGCCAACAAGCGGATTTGTTAGCGGAGGAGCGTTCTGCTTGCACGCTGAATCGGGAGGAGTGCCTGGAAATTGCCAGTATGAAGGCGGGAAGTTTGCTCAGTCTGGCTTGCCGGATGGGCGCGCTGTGTGCTGACGTGGATGAGGCACAGATCAAGCAGTGCGCGGAGATGGGCCGTCTGTTGGGGATCGCTGCTCAGCTCGATAACGACGCGCACGATCTCGCGGCTCTGCTTCAGCCGTCTCCCAGCCAGAAATCAGATCTGAGACGCGGCAAAAAGACGTTGCCGGTGGTGCTGGCCGCTCATGCGCTATGCGAACTGCCTGGACAAAGCGCGCTGACGGCTGAGAGCATGATCCAGCAATTTGCTTCGCTATCGCAAGACGAGCGTGGGGAGACTATTGCCGCGTTACGTGAAGGCATTCTGGCAACCTGGGGTATCTCGCTGCTCTATCGAGAACGTGCTCGCGCTTGCCTAAACATGCTGAGCACAGATCGCACATTCTCGTCCAATTTTTATCACGTGCTTGGTTTGGATGAGCCGGGCGCTCAGGAATGCTCGTTATTCGCACAATAATGCTGTTTTATCTATCGTTTCAGTGAGAAAGCAGGGAAGATATGGCTCGTGTCCATCGGAGGCGCAATCGCGCCTGGCGCTGGCTGCTCATCTCGCTTATTGCGGGCCTCTGTGAAAGCTTACTGGTCGTCAACGCGCTCACTTTTTTTACACAGGGTGGCAACTTTTCAGCGCTCGGTCTTGCGCGTTTCGGTTTCTCCGCTCTGACGGCCCTGGTGTATCTGGCGGTGGGCAGCCTGGTCTTTCTGTTTGCTCACCAGCGACGTGTGGCACAGTTGCTTTTTTGTTTTGCGCTGGCCATGACCGTCACTTTTGCCAACGAAACGGTCAGCGTTGGGCACGCTCCCTGGTTCGCGGCCCTGACCGGGATCAGTGGCGTGGTTGCGCTGGCCTCGTTTGCTCTGCTCTTGCTGATTTTTCCCTACGATTATCTGGCTGCGTCACACGCAAAACGTCAACAGAAGCAAAAGCGCGGGAAACTGGGACCGCTGACGGGTATGTATATCAGCGTCCATCTTGTCTTTGCTGTGTTGATTACGGCTTATACCGTGGCCAGAAATATCCTGGCCTATCAACTGCCGGGCTGGCTCAATTTACTCATCAATTGCTATTATCTCTTCGCTTTGGCCGCAATTCTCCTGACCATTCTCGCTTCCTATGGCCTCTCTCATTCGTTGCGCACTCGCCAACAATTCCTTCTCTTTGTGATCGGCGTGATCCTTTCCTGTACGCCATTTCTCTGCCTGACGATCTTGCCCCAGGCGCTTAACTTGCCCGATCGCTATGTTGTCGATGGGCAATGGAGTTCGCTGCCCTTACTGCTTCTACCTCTGGCACTCGGCTATTCGGTTTTGCGCTATCAAATTCTGGTCTTCGATCTCTATATCCGGCGCGCGGTCGCCTGGACGGTTGGAGCAATTGGCCTGGCGGTTGTCTGTTATCTTGTGGTCGCGCTGAGCGGGCTATTTTTTACCGAGACGCATCTCAAGCTGGAGCATATTCTGCTTGTGACGGTTGCGATGGGCCTGTTGGGGCCGTTGACATGGTGGCTGGCACGCCTGGCGACTGAGCGGCTCTTTTTCCCTGAATTTCGTCATTATCTCCGACAAATGCAGCGTCCCGAATCATTCTCACGCGAGACGTTCGATCTGAATAAAGCCTCTGAACTGCTTCTGCTGGCCATGATGCAGGCTTTTACCACGCAAGAAGTTTGCCTATATGTCTTTGATGAGCGTACTGGTCATTATCATCTCTCTCCCACGCTGGAAACCTATCGCAGCCAGCCGGTGATGCGCGGGCAATTGCTCTGGCAACTGGCCAACTTTACGCAGATCTTTGGCAACGGTAACATTGATGTGGTTGAGGCCAAACGTCCGCTGATTCAGCGCGTGGACGCGGCTCAACGCCCGCTCTATCTCCACGAAGCGTTGGATGATGAGAAGGATGGTCCTGCTGGCCTCTCGCGCTATCTGATAACCTCCCCGCTGGATGGCGTTGATCCGCTGCTGGTGCCAATTCGCGCGCAAGGCAAGATGATCGGCCTGCTCTGGCTGGGCGAACGTGGCGGCGGCCAGATGTACGCCGGACCAGATCTGGAGTTTATCGAGCAACTACTCGCGCGCTTCTCTTCGATGCTGGAGACGGCACGCCTCTACGTCCAGGCCAGCAGGCATGTCGCGGTTCTCAACGCCCTTTATAGCGCCAGTGCCCGCCTGGAGCGCGCTTATCTGCAAATCGAAGAGGCGGCCAGTGCTTACGCGACGGTCGCGGCTGAAGCTCTGCAAGCGACGGCTGAGATCTGGCTCTATGTGCCAGAGAAGGCCGCTCTCCATCGTTCCGTCCACGCCGGGCCAGGTCCTTCACTCTTGCCCGATGGGTGGAATGGCCAGATGCAGGAGCAGGATTGGTCGGCCTGGTTTCAGGAGAGTAGTGGTACGGCCACGCCTTTTCGCCATGCCCCGAACTGTCTGGAACACCTTATTGGCACCGATACACCTTTCGCGTGGCTCCCGCTCTGCAAGGGTCAGCGCCGCCTGGGTGTGCTCATCCTTTCGTTCGCGCAGCCGCATATATTCCCGCTCGAAGAGAAGCGTGTGTTGAGCATGTTTGCTCGTCAGTGCGCGGCGGCGATGGAGAACGCGCAGATCACGATAGCTCTCCGCGCCGCGTACGATCGACAGAAGGAGCTGGACAAACTCAAAGACCAGTTTATCATGACGGCCTCGCACGAATTGCGCACTCCTCTGACGGCAGTGCAGGGCTATATCGACCTGCTGGCGCAATACAATGACGAGCTTTCACTCGAAATGCGCACCGAGTTTATCGAGAAGGCGCATCGTAGCTGTGATGAGCTGGCGCTGATGGTTGGGAATATCATGGATGCCAGCCGCGTCCAGGTCGAAACTGAATATGTCCATTTTGTTCCGGTTGATCTGGCTGCCTCGGTGCAGCATGTCATGGAGATTCTCGAAGCGATGACCACGCGGGAGCAGCGCCCGGTCAATCTGGTCATTTCACCTGGCCTGCTGGTGCTGGCCGACGAGTTACGTTTGCGCCAGATCTTGCTCAACCTGGTTAGCAACGCGCTCAAATACTCGCCTGCCGGGACGACAATTCAACTGCTCGCGCTCCAGGGACAGGAGATGGTGAAGATTTCGGTGCGCGATTATGGTCTGGGGGTCCCGCCAGAGGAGCAACAGCGTCTCTTCGAGCGTTTCACGCGCCTGGATCGCGATATCAACAGCCCGGTACGCGGAGCTGGCCTGGGTCTGTATATTACGAAACGCCTGGTCGAAGCTATGAACGGGCGGTTGTGGGTCGAGAGCAGCGGCATTCCCGGCGAGGGCAGCACCTTCTCGTTTACCCTCCAGCGCGCGACCATTTCCCAACCTCTGGTCAACGAAGTCGCGCCCCTGTTGGCGCGTGCGGCATCGGCCAGCGCGTCTACCATGCATGCAGCAAACTAGCTCATCCGTTAAGCTGACTGTTCGGTGTTCGTTGGCGCGCTCGCTTCCTGAGCGTTGGCATCGGCCCTTTCTTCAGACACATAGCCGCGATTCCTTGCATAGTTCCAGAGAGAACGTTGCAAGTGGCGGCGCGCGCGCGAAATACGGCTCATCACAGTGCCGATGGGGATATTGAGCGCCTGGGCAATCTCTTTATAGGAAAGCCCTTCGATGTCAGCGAGGATAATCGGCATTCTGAAATTGAGCGGCAGATCGTTGAGTGCCTGGTACACATCCTCGTCCAGGTATTGGCTCAACACCTCATCTTCCGCGCCTGTACTGAGTTCCTGCCCGTTAATATCCCGGATACGATTGTAGAGGTAAAACTCCTCGCCCTCCGGCAGTGGCGTCGTTGCGGGATGAGTTGCCTGTTTGCGATAGCGGTTGATGGCCGATGTATTGAGAATACGGAAGAGCCAGGCGCGCAGATTGGTGCCTCGCTGATAGGTATTGGCAAAACGAAAGGCTTTGAGCATGGTTTCCTGAACCAGATCCTCCGCCTCCTGCTGATTGCGTGTTAAACGCAGAGCTGTACGATACAGGCTGTCCAGTTGGGCCAGAACTCCTGCTTCAAAATCTTCAGTTGCTGCTTCGCGCATCGCTATATTTTCAACACTGGTTGCCGTTGGCAGCAGTGGCTCATCCAACATGCTTCCGCTCCTCGTCATGGAATAAAGAGACGAAGGTTTTCTGGTTTCAAGACCCTCGTCGCTCTATTATACCTTATAGGGCTACCCTTTGGCCTGTTCTTTTGGCCTGAAAACCGGTCCTGTGAGAATTCCGCTTAAGCCGATGCTTTCTAAAATCGGGAAATGCTGCTATAATTCTGGTAGAGAAAATGCGATCTTGAAAAAAAGCTGCTCCCACCACGGGCAGCACAAAAACATACTGGAATATAGTTTGTCTATAAGTTCTGGCCTTCGTGGCTTTTCTGCAAGAAGAGAGGCGTTATGGTGCAACAACAGAGACTAATCCAATTTCCTCTGGCTGGCGCGCTGATTCTCGGCTTCCTGGCGGCCCTTTATCTGTTTGTCTGGAAGTGGTTTGCCAAACCCGAACACGAGCCTGGCGTCAGCAACCATTCGACGGGAAAATCCGCCGAAGAGGTGCGTAAATACTGGACGGCAGAGAAGGCGCGCAAGGCCCAGCCCGCGCCGATGCCGCATATTGATGGCAAAACTGATAAGGGAAAATCGGGGGCGTCGCGCCCGCCCAAAGCATAAGGAAAGTGAGTAGGCACGATGCCACAATTGTCTTCATTTCTGCAACGCCCGCTCGGTAAGCTGGTCGCGTTCGGCCTGCTCGTGGTCATTTCACTGAGCTATGTGGTCGTTGCTAATCACCTGATCTACTCCTCGTTCCAGCAGTCTTCAACCAGTTCGATCGTCGACCATCAAGAGAACGAGAGTATTGTTTCCGTCGATGCCTATTGGACGGTTGCAAGGATGAATAGCGCCACTGACGAAGATGTGCAACTCAGCAGCGCCGCCGACTTCAACCAGGGCAGCAGCGATCTCAACGCGGGCCAGGCTGCTCAGAAAGATGGCCAGGCACCGAGCGATGGCACCATCGGCTATCCTCTTTCAACGATCGGGAAAATCTTCTTTAGCCTGTCCGGGCGCGATTACGTTTGTTCTGGCACCGCGATCGTCAGCAACAACCACAACACGGTCGATACCGCTGGCCACTGCATCTACGGCTCTGGTGGTTGGGGAACAAACGTCATGTTCTGTCCGCTCTATGCCAATGGTTCGACGCCTTATGGCGCGGTTCCCGATGGCTGCTGGGTGGCGAAAGAACTGGCCGCGCCCAACGGCTGGATCAATGCTCGTCCCAACGATCTGCACCAGGATTTCGGCATGATCGTAGTTTATCCCAACGACGCGGGGAATCTGACCGACGTGGTTGGTGGCGCTGGCTGGGCCTATAACCAGCAGGTCAAGCAGCCATTCTACGCCTATGGCTATCCCGCCGGTTATCCGTTCAATGGTCAGACCCGCAAATCGTGCGAGAATGCCTCGCCGAAGAACTGGACCTATCACGCGGGCGGCAGAGTCGTCTCCATTCCCTGCAACATGACTGGCGGCTCCAGCGGCGGCGGCTGGTTCATCAAGAGCGGCAATAGCTGGTATCTCGACGGCCACAACGATTTCACCAGCACCGCCCAACCCGGCCACATGTTCTCGCCCTACTACGACAACACGTGGTACACGTTGTACAACAACGCGCAAAACCAGGGAGCGTGAGCCAGACAGGCTTTATTACGGATCAGATGAAGAAAGCAGGTGAGGCACTGAACCTCACCTGCTTTTTAGTGCAAAGAGATCAACAAAAGGTCTGCATCGAACGAGGCAACATTGGTAATGAGTTGCCATGAGAAGTAGAGATTACCAACGCCAGATAAAGCATCTAACCTTCGCCTGGCCGCTGTCAATGGTTCGGATAAATCGGGCGGATCAGCATTATCTCCTTCAAGCGAGTAATACAAAGGAGTTGGATAACCTTGATAGATTGCGGATGCGTGGACATCGAGGTTTACGACCAGATCGCTCACTTCCCGCAAGATGAAGCGATAAATTGTCTCCTCACCAGGCTGGTCTGGATGTGGAATGCTTGCCGTAAGGGTTTCGAGGGTTGCTATTCGTCGTTGATATTCTTCATGGGCATCTCTAATAGCTATCGTTTCTGGGGATGTTGCGAGAATAGTATGGCCAGAGATGTTTTGCCGTCTGGCTTCTGCTGTAGCTTTAGCGACTTCTGCAAAGGGAAGATTTTGTACAAAGTTGAACAGGTCTAGAAGCTGAGCGTACCACTCAGCTTCGTCGGCGGTCATATATGGTCGTAAATCCTGTTTGATGAAAATCTGTTGTCTGACTTTTGAGGGAAATCCTTGTAGCGCCTT
>Ga0070679_100007546_pt1 | contig 10171 bp, 11 predicted proteins | sample KBSC63BmetaG_FD_65652 | JGI IMG/M metagenome (GOLD analysis project Ga0070679, IMG submission 65652) | Corn rhizosphere microbial communities from Kellogg Biological Station, Michigan, USA - KBS C6-3B metaG | ecosystem: Host-associated > Plants > Roots > Rhizosphere | place: USA: Michigan... | reverse complement strand
GCAAAAGCGACCGCTGCGCCAGACTGAGTGACTGCAACACGGACCGACCATCGCGACTGTTAAACTCTTAACGTACCCATGTCCAACTTACCCAACTCCGAATCCAGCGAAGACACGCAATCATTCCGCGATCTCCTTACTCAGTACGAGCAGACTCACGCCCACAAGACCGAAGGCGCAAAACAGCTTCAGGCTACGGTTGTCACCGTCTCCGCCGACACCGTCTTCCTCGACATTGGCTATAAGACCGAAGGCATTCTTCCGCTCTCCCTGTTCCAAAGCGCTGGCCAGGAAGTGAAACCCGGTGACCAGTTTCTGGTCTCCGTCAAAGGCCGCAACGAAGAGGGCTATTACGAACTCTCGCGTACTCGCGTCGAGCGTCCCGCTGATTGGCCGTCTCTGCAAAAGGCCTTTACCGAACGCGCGACCATCCTCGGCACCGTTACCGCCGTCGTGAAAGGCGGACTCAGCGTCGACGTCGGCGTCCGCGCCTTTATGCCCGCTTCCCGCAGCGGCGCGCGTGATGCCGCCGAGATGGAAAAGCTAGTCGGCCAGGAAATTCGCTGCCGTATTACTAAGCTCGACGTCACCGAAGAAGATGTTGTCGTCGATCACCGCGCCGTCGCTGAAGAAGAAGCGAACGCTGCCCGCGACCGCCGCTATTCCGAACTCACCGACGGCGAAACTGTCATCGGTGTTGTCCGCAGCCTCACTGATTACGGTGCTTTCGTCGACCTCGGCGGCGTCGACGCCCTGCTCCACATCGGAGAAATCAGCTGGTCGCGCGTTGAGAAGCCCTCCGACGTTCTCTCCGTCGGCCAGGAGATCGAGGTCAGGATCCTCAAGGCTACGGAAGAGAACGGCAAGCGCCGCATCGCTGTCAGCATGAAGCAGCTCCAGCCGCATCCTTGGGACGCCACCGCCGGAAAGTATAAAGTTGCCGAGCGCGTTCGCGGCGTAGTGTCGCGTACCACCGACTTCGGCGCGTTCATCGAACTAGAACCCGGCATCGAAGGGCTCATTCACATCTCCGAGCTCTCATGGACGCGCAAGGTGAAGCGCGTCACCGACGTTGTGAAAACCGGCGATACGGTCGACGCCGTCATCCTTTCGGTGAATACTGCCGAACGCCGGATCGGGCTTGGACTGAAGCAGGCGCTCGGCGACCCTTGGGCTGACATCGCGCAGAAGTTCCCAGTCGGCTCCGCCATTGAAGGTCCAGTCACCAGCATTACGAACTTTGGCGCCTTTGTTCAGCTCGCGGAAGGCGTGGAAGGCATGGTGCACGTCAGCGAGATCAGTAATGAAAAGCGCATTGCGCATCCTCGCGATGTGCTCAAGCTGGGCGAAATAGTCAAAGCTCAGGTCCTCGCCATCGACCCCGAGAAGCGGAACATTCGCCTGAGCATGAAGCAGCTGATTCCCACCAGCATCGACGAGTACCTCGCCGAGCACAAAGCTGGCGATCTCGTGAGCGGCCGCATCGTCGATCTTTCCGGAACCAGTGCGCGCGTCGAACTTGGCGAGGGCATTCATGCCGCATGCACGATCCCAGCAACGACGGCCCCGGAAGCCGAGCAGCCTTCGGGAAAAGCAGATTTGTCATCATTGGGATCGATGCTGCAGGCGCGTTGGAAAGGCCAAGGTCAGTCAGGCGCGAAGAAGCCGGAACCCGTCGCCGCCGGACAGATTCGCAGCTTCCGCATCACGCATCTCGACGCAGCCTCAAAACAAATTCAGCTGGAACTACCACAGTAGTTTGAACAAAGAGAACAGGGGTGGCCATCCAAGTCCGGGTGGCCCCATGCAAGCGTTCGTTTGCGTTGGATGGGATTCCACCACCGTCCCCTTCTGCCGACGCTTACATCATTTTCATTTTTGTGTAACGTTGAAGATCGCCACGGAAATAGTACAAGCCATAGACCGTCGCCAGAAGACTGCCCCAAAGCACAATCTTTCCCATTTTCGCCTCCTTTCCGCTACGCAGCCGTTGCGTGGCTGCGCTCGCGGACAATCAACTCTTCCACCATGCGAGCGGCCTCATCGACCGCCGCCTTTACCGCTGGACTCAAGCCCATCTCGCCGCTATCGTCAGGCTCGACCCTCGCGGGTTCACAGCCAACCACAAGCATTCGTCCAACTCGTCCGCCCAAGGCGCTCACCATCTGCAACACCGCAACCGGATTCATTGTGTGCGCGTCGAGCGATGCCGGTATTTCACCAGTTCGCGGCAACTCCGGCTCCATGATGTACAGCGTTCCCGGCTTCCCCTCGCCTGGCAACGCGTCCACCAGGATGACGAGATCCCAGTCCTCCATCAGCGCATACGCAAGGTCATAGCTCCGAATTCCAAAATCCACGACCTTCACGCCTTCCGGCAACGGACGCCGGGCCAGACGCTGCGCGACCTCGACTCCAAACGCATCGTCGCCTAAAAAGATGTTGCCGATTCCTGCGACCAGCACCTTACCGTTCATGCGATACCTCGCCATTCAGCGCCAGCGGCTCGACTTCTTCCGGTGAAAAGAAGAAACGATGCCCCGGTTGGCGCAGCATTCCCAAATCACGGCCCGGATCATCTTCTAGCACGACTGCTAAATGCACATGGTCGTCGAAGTCACGCTCGATCGCTTCCACGATCGCAACTTTGCCCTTCAACGCCATGTCCATGATGTCCGCGGTTTTCTGCGGCCACAGCCGCACGCGAGAACCAGTCTTCACCTCAACACCGAAGATCGTAACGGTCTCGAGCCGCTCTGCGTCCGCTTGCTCATTCCACTCCATCATCGCTTCTCACTCACCGGACGCATGCTGCGAATCGCGCCGTGTGTCCTCGCCAACTGTTCTCTCGCGCTCTCTTCCGTTCGTTCGAGGAGATTGCGCGCATGAGCATCAGCGCGCCCCATCTCGGTCTTCTCGTCATCAGTCAACGTCATCACGCGCAGCGTGAGCATCTCGTCCATTTCGGTTGCATCGTAAAAGTCGCCAGCGCTCTCCGGCGCGATCTGCGGATAGTCGTAGAGCACAATGGGCGAACACAGCATCATGTCGCACTCACCTTCATTACCAACCAGAACCGGGAAGTTGCCGACGTTCTTGCACTCGCTCACCAGATCGCGCAAATCGTCAGGAGGATCAAGCAGCGAAACAAACTCGCCAACACTTACGGTCAGACTGGTGTGTGCCGAGAGCAGCGATTGCAGCAGCGCCTGATCGCGATCCACGGTCTCGACCGGCAACTCAGTCGAGTTGCTGACATTAATCAGGAGCTTCCAAACGCTTTCACGCACTCGCTGCGATGCGATAGTCATCCTTCCGTGCAGTTCATGCTGCGTTCGCGTGATCTTTCCGACGATCTGACCACCACTCTCGCGCAACTCCTCTGCTTCAGAAAAGCCAGGAAAACTGAACTCGAATCGCCGTGTCAGCCGGTCCTGCAATGCGACGTCGAACTCCACCGAGCGTTCTACGCCTTCATCCCAGGTCTCAACCAACTGACCATCAACCACGAGCGACGAAACCGGCTCGAAGCGATCCTCGACTGCTCGCGCCACCTGCCTCGCCAGCAAATGCAGACAACGGAGTTGGATATGAACTCTCGCGTCGCCACTCGCCGTAACCAGGCACTCGGAGCGCATCTCTGCGCGCTCCGTTCCCCGCTGAACTTCGCCGTACGCAGGCGGATACAAAACCCCGAATGTCCAACGCTGCCGGTTCTTGATCGCTGACGGACGATACGGATACAGCATGTATCCTTCGTACAGCACCGCGTCCGCGACTTTCTTCGCCAGTTCCCGATTCACGACTTCACCTCGGCAAGATCCAGCATGCGTTCGACCGTCTGCTCCCACGTCGGAATCCCGTTCTGCGACTTAAACTCATACAGTCTTTCGAACACATCGCGACGCAATTGGATCCACGCTCCATTCGGATAGTAGAGATCCATCATCTCTTTCCAGACACGAACTGGAACGCGATAACTGGCCTCGCGATCCCAGGGAATCTGGGCAATCTGCAGCGCCATTTGCCCCGCGTGAAACACGGTTCCGCTGAATAACAATGACGTCGGTAATTCGCCGCCTTCGAGGCCGTAAATGTACTTCGTCATTGCAACGTTGAAGTCGAACGTGCACGGCACTGGTAGATCGATCAGTGTGCTGCCGGTAAACGCGCCCACATTGACATTTACGTTGGCCCACAGCAACGGCAGCAGCGACTTGCTCCATTGTTCCGGCTCACCGAACAGCGTCTTCAACTTTTGTTGTTCTTCGGGCGAATAGCGACGCCGAACCGGCTCGACCTGTACCTGTGCGCGCAATGCGATGGAATGGATTGGTTCAGGTTCCGCATTCGTAATCCGCAGCTTGAACGACAACTGCGGTGATGCTGCATTTGGAGTCGGCACAACATCTTCGACCTGGAAGCGCAGATCAGGCACTCGCGCCTCCGGATACTTCGTCCAGTTCGCGGAAGAACTTGTCGATCTCGCTCCAGACTTCTGTTCCGCCCGACAAGCCTCGCCAGTGTTTCCGAAGAATCGCAACCAGTCGGAAACACTGATCGATCGGCGCGCGGTAGTAGTGCCCCGGACTTGCGATGCGGTTTACCAGCAGGGCTTCAACATCCGTCTCGAGCTTCCGCAGCACAGGATTGCGCTCCACAATGACATTCCAGTACTCGAGATCCAGCGACGACTCCATCGCGCCACCTGGACTTGGATACTGCGCGACCATTCGCTTTGCCGCGCTGCTGTAAACGAAGAACGCCAGGTTAATAGGAATCAGCAGGCTATCCCACTCGTGGTCGTCCATCACGAAATCGGTCAGAAGCTCAACATCACGCGGAATGCGTTTATATCGCTGACGAACATTGCCATCGAACAGAATTGTGCAGGCATCGCACGCGCACTTTATCTGTCGCTTTTCCAACTCCAGCAAGTGCTGGTGAGTCGCCGACAGGGGCAGAGCACACATCTCACACGTTTCCGCCGGTTCGCTCGCTTTGCGGACAAACTGCCGCAGCCTCGAGAGCGGAGTTCGCTCAACGTTATCGGAAATCGTGCCCATAGCTAGGCTGGTGGTAAGTGCGGCATTCTAGGATCGATTGGCGCTCGCTTGTCGGCATTAATCCCGGTAGCGTCCCGTGCCGTTCGGCCATCACCTTCGCGCCCCGGTTCTTTGGTGCCGTTATATGCCCACTCTTCTCCGCGCTTCGTGCCGGGAGTATGTGCATCGATGTCAGGCGGTGGATTTTTCATACTTCATCTCCTCTTTATTTATCGGCTGGATCATATTGAGGGGTACGAAACCGGAAGCCGCTGGCTCATTCGCCTCGACCGAGACCGCAACAATTTCTGGCGCCGCCTCCAGAATCGCCTGTTCCACGATTGCCTTCAGCGCGTCTACTGACGAACCGCAGCCGTGTCCAGAACTCTGGATTTTCAGCGTCACTGCTTCATTCGCGACATTGATGAGATCGACGCTTCCGCTATGCTTCTGTAACTGTGGCCGTACCTTCTCGATTGCGCGCGATACACGTTCTTCCAGCGCGACCGGGTGAATTCCATACAGCACCAGCAGCCCGCATATCAGAGGATCGCTTCCCAGCTTCGCCAGCGAACTCCGCCCAGCTTCGCCGGATTCAGCGAGCAGCTCGACTACTCGCTCCATCGCCGCACCATGCAGGTCCATCATTGCCTGCAACAATTCAAGCGACGTCGTGCGCATGTCATCGTCCTTGAAGGCATTGACGCGCTGCACTAATCGATCGATTTGTTCCGTTCGCGCCTGGAACTCGTTGTTGTTCATCGATCGCCTTTGTTAGGCATCATGCCGAACATCGGCGAGTGCCGCGTTTGGAGAACCTTGCCCGGCCCTAAATACATGTGCACTCCGCATGGCAAACATGGATCGAAGCTGCGAACCGTGCGCATGATGTCGATGCCCTTGAAGTTCTCCGGGCCGTTCTCTTCGAACAGCGGAGTGTTTTGAACTGCATCTTCATAAGGACCAGGCGTTCCGTACACATCACGCGGATTCGCGTTCCAGCAAGTTGGCGGATACGGATGATAATTGGCGATCTTGCCATCGCGAATTACCACGTGATGCGAGAGCACTCCGCGCACTGCTTCGTGGAACCCGCAGGAGATCGCATCATCGGGCACCTTAAAGGGCGCCCACGTTTTGGATCGCCCGGCCATCAACTCCTCCATTGCTTTCTCGCAGAAGAAGAGGGCAGCGGCAGCGGCGTACGCCTGGAAGTAGGTGCGCGCACGATCGCGCTCGATTGCATTGCTCCATTGCGGAATCTTCCACTCAAAGCTCGTCTCCGGCAGCGTTGCGCTTTTAGGAAGATTGATCACCACACTGTTGCCGGTAGCCTTGATGTAGCCGATATCCACCAGTCCGGAAAGCGCAGTTGACCACAAACGTGCAATTGGTCCGCCGCCAGTATCCAGCGGCAGATAATCGCCCGTCCGTTTGTCGAACCAGCGTGGCGACATCACCCAGGTGTAGTTGCCGTTGAAGTCACGCTTCTGCGGACGAGGAGTAGTGGTCTGGTTCCAGGGATGTCGCTTGTCGATCGCGTTCCCTAGCGCATCGGTCTTCACGAACGTCTGCTCGTTTTGCCAATCGTCGTAGTACGAGCTGCCAAGAAGGATCCGCATCCCGAGATTGATGTCGACCAGATCGTTAGTGACGAGTTGTCCGTCGACAACAATTCCGGGCGTCACGAACATTCCGCGGCCCCAGTCGGACATACTTTCGTAACGATAGTCACAAACAGCCGGATTATTGAATGCGCCCCAACAGCCCAGCAGGACCCGCCGTTGCCCTACCCTTTCATACCCAGGTAACGCCTCGTACCAGAAATCGAAGAGGTCATCATGCAGCGGAACGCAGCGTTTCATGAACTCGACATACTTCATCAGGCGCACAAGATAGTCGGTGAAAAGCTGTACAGTGGCAACGGTTCCGACTCCGCCCGGGTAGAGCGTTGAAGGATGCACGTGCCGTCCTTCCATCAGGCAGAACATCTCGCGAGTCAGGCGGCTCACCTCCAACGTTTCCCGATAGAATGAACCAGTGAACGGATTGAGCGCCGTCATGATGTCCGCGATTGTACGGAAGCCATGCTTGCTCGAGTTTGGAGCTTTCTTCTTCTGGGCCTTCTCCCACAGCCCGGGATTCGTCTCCTTAACCATCTGCTCACAGAAATCGACGCCCACCAGATTGTCCTGGAAGATGTTGTGGTCAAACATGTATTCGGCTGCCTCGCCGAGGTTGATGATCCATTCACCCAGTGGCGGAGGCTTCACCCCAAACGCCATGTTCTGTGCATAGCAGGCGCAGGTTGCGTGGTTGTCGCCACAGATCCCACAGATGCGGCTGGTGATGAAGTGCGCATCACGGGGATCTTTGCCTTTCATGAAAATGCTGTATCCGCGGAAGATGGAGGAGGTGCTGTAGCACTCCGCCACCTGTTTGTTCTCGAAATCAATTTTCGTGAAAATGCCCAGGCTGCCCACGATACGGGTAATGGGGTCCCAGCTCATCTCCACCAAGTTTCGTTTCTTACCAGAAGTTTCACTCAACGGCTCTGTGATAGTTCCCATCTCTTTGCATCCTCTCCGCTCATGCAGCTTTGCGAGTTGGGCGCATGGAGTACGCGCCAGGTCTGGGGTGATAGCCGGTAATGAGTTGGCGACCGCGGCGCCTCCACTCCGGTTCGCCGTTGACGGTATTGTTCGTAATTGCGCGCAGCGCTCGAATCATCTTTCCGTAGAGCGTCAGCGCAGCAGTGGAGAAGCGCGCACCCGAAGGCTCATCCATGAATGGCATGAACATGTCCGGGAATCCGGGCATGGTGCAACCGATGCAAATGCCACCGACATTCGGACAGCCGCCGATGCCGCGCATCCACCCGCGCTTAGTGACGTTGCAATTAACTACCGGTCCCCAGCAGCCGACTTTCACCAGGCACTTCGGCGTTCCGTACTCAATTCCGAAATCGTCCTGCTCGTAGTAAGCAGCACGGTCGCAGCCTTCGTGGACAGTCTTTCCGAATAACCACGTGGGACGGAGTTGCGCGTCGAGTGGAATGATGGGCGCGAGTCCCGCCACCTGGAATAGCAGGTAGAGCAAGGTCTCCATAAAGTTGTCGGGTTGCACCGGACATCCGGGCACGTTCACGATTGGCAATCCGGCCTTCGAGCGCCATTCCCATCCAAGATAATCGGCAAGACCCATGCACCCGGTGGGATTGCCTGCCATGGCGTGAATTCCGCCGTAGGTGGCGCACGTTCCTGCGCCAACAACCGCGAGAGCTTTTGGCGCGAGGCGATCGATCCACTCGGTTGTCTTGATCGGCTGCCCAGTATTGGGATCCGTTCCCTGCGCCGCCCAGTAGCCTTCATCCTTTATGTCTTCGTTGGGAATCGAGCCTTCCACGACCAGCACAAACGGATCTATCTCGCCACGTTCGGCCTGGTAGAAGTACTTCATGAACTCATCGCCCACTTCGTAAGCCAGCACAGGATTGTGAAGATGAACTTTGGGAAGGCCGGGAATAGCTCCCAGCAGAACGTCCTCGATGCTGGGCTGCTCGGCGTTGGTGATAGAGACGGAATCGCCATCGCAACTCAGGCCGGCAGTAAGCCAGATGATGTGAACATCTTTGACTGGTGAAGGCGCTGCAGCAGCGCGCCGGGCGAATGGAATAGGTTCAGTCGGCATCATCGCCTCCTTGCGAGGTGACGCCGTCACTGCGACGGCAGGTGTGCGTTTGCTCCGGTCAGAATCGAAGGGCCGGCGCGGATGGTTTACTGGATTGCGGGCAACTCCCGCGGGTTGTCCTCAACAGATGCGCGGTAGTTGTTCGCCAAATAATGTATCGATAACTCGCGTTCCCCCGATTTCAGTTTTCATGAGTACCATTCCCGCTGGATCGGACGTCACCTCTCCGATAATGCGTGCCTCGCTCCCCAGCAGGTTCTGTCGCATGCGAGCAACCACCGCATCCGCATGCTGCGCCGGTACGATCGCAACAAGCTTTCCTTCATTTGCGACATATAAAGGATCGAGGCCCAAAATTTCGCAGGCGCCACGAACGCTATCGCGCACTGGTATCTCGGTCTCGCGCAGCGAGATTCCCACATTTGCGTGCGCGGCGATCTCATTCAGAACAGTGGCGACTCCACCGCGCGTGGGATCACGCAGGCAATGTATGTCGTTGGTGACGTCAAGCATCTCTGCAACTAGCTGGGGAAGTGCGGCGCAATCGCTCTCGATGACGCCTTCGAATTCCAGGTTCTCGCGCTGCGACAGGATCGCCATGCCGTGATCGCCGATGTAGCCGCTGAGGATGACCTTGTCTCCGGGTCGCGCCTGACTCGCCGAGATGTTCACTGACCGTTCGATCAAGCCGATACCAGTGGTCGAAATAAAAATCTTGTCGCCCTTGCCGCGATTCACAACTTTCGTGTCACCTGTAACTAGCTGAACGCCGACTTCGCGAGCTGCGGCACTCATCGAATCCACAATACGGCAGAGATCCCCGGTTGCCAGTCCCTCCTCAAGGATGAAGGCCGCGGCCAGATACAGCGGACGCGCCCCGCTCATCGCCAGATCATTCACCGTACCGTTGATCGCAAGCCGGCCAATATCGCCGCCGGGAAAGAAGATGGGTGTAACCACGAATCCGTCCGTGGTAAACGCCAACCGCGAACCATTTATCTCGAGAACGGCCTGATCGTCGAGCTTATTGAGCAAAGGATTGCTGAACGCTGGAAGGAAAACCTGTTCGATCAGCTGTGCCGTAAGTTTGCCGCCGCTGCCATGTCCCAGGACGATCTGCGGATGCTGGGTTATCGGCAGAGGACACGTTGAACCTGGTACGGAGCTCCCTTGCGACTTGTCGGTACTGGAAGTGGAGGGGAGTTTCAGGGCGGCCTCGCTCATCAGATCACGTCCTCCTCGCCCATTGCGACGTGCGTGAGGTCCCATAGGATGTGCAGCAACGCAACGTGCGACTCCTGTATCCGATGAATACTGAAGCTCGGAACGGTGAAGCAATAATCCGAAACCTCTGGCATTCGGCCACCGTCCTTGCCAGAAAAGGCGATCGTCAGCATTCCCTTGGTGCGAGCCGCCTCGAGCGCATAGATAAGGTT
>Ga0070679_100007544_pt1 | contig 10171 bp, 9 predicted proteins | sample KBSC63BmetaG_FD_65652 | JGI IMG/M metagenome (GOLD analysis project Ga0070679, IMG submission 65652) | Corn rhizosphere microbial communities from Kellogg Biological Station, Michigan, USA - KBS C6-3B metaG | ecosystem: Host-associated > Plants > Roots > Rhizosphere | place: USA: Michigan... | reverse complement strand
CCGCGCGGGCGGCGAGCGCCGGAAGATCCACGACACGAGGATGAGCAGCAGCGTGCCCAGCAGGAACCCCATGAGCGGGGACACGAAGATGAAGAGGACGGTCTTGCCGATGCCCGCGCCCACCAGCGAGCCGAAGCCGCTCTTCGCGACCCCCGCGCCGATGAGCCCCCCGATCAGCGCGTGCGACGAGGATGCGGGCAGGCCCGCCCACCAGGTGATCACGTTCCAGGCCGAGGCGCCCATCAGCGCGCCGAAGATGATGTAGTGGTCGACGATCGCCGGATCGACGATGCCCTTGCCGACCGTGGTCGCGACCTTGAGGTGGAAGATGCCGAGCGCGACGAAGTTGAACACGCCGGCCATCAGCACCGCCTGGTAGGGCTTCAGCACGCCCGTGGACACCACCGTCGCGATCGAGTTGGCCGCGTCGTGCAGTCCGTTCAGGAAGTTGAACGCGAGCGCGAGCACCACCAGGAACACGAGCATGCCGAAGCCGATCTCGAGACCGCTCATGGGAATCGGTTCGCGGTCCCGGTCAGTTGTTCTCGAGCGAGATGCCTTCGGCGAGATTCGCCACGTCGAGGCACCGGTCCGTCACCGCCTCGAGCAGCTGGTAGATCTCCTTCATCTTGATGATCTCGCGCACGTCCTGCTCCTCGCGGAAGAGCTTGGACATGGCCGAGCGCATCACGCGGTCGGCGTCGCTCTCGAGGCGGTCGATCTCCTCGCAGGTCTTGAGGAGCGCCTCGAAGTTGCCGTCCTGCTTGCCGAGGAGCTCCACCACGTCCTTTACCCGCTCGCAGCACTTCACGCCGATGTCGGACAGGCGCTGCGTCTCCGGCGTGATCGCGCGGATGTCGTAGAGCGTGAGGGTCTCGGTGGTGTCCTGGATCAGGTCGCAGATGTCGTCCATCGCGTTCACGAGCTGGTGGATCTGGTCGCGGTCGAGCGGCGTGATGAAGGTCTTGTGGAGCAGGCGGATGGTCTCCGCGGTGATGCGGTCCGCGGCATGCTCGGCATCGTCGATCACGCGGGCGTGCTGCTCGCGATCCTCGTAGTTGTGCATGAGCGTGGCGAGCTCGTGGGCGGCACGCACGACCTGCGCGGCGTGGGCGTTGAAGAGGTCGAAGAAACGGCCCTCGCGGGGCAGGAGGCGTCCGAACATGGGCCGTATTCTGCCTCATTGGCCTATAATCCGCCTCTCCCGTGCCCGCTTTCCGCATTTCCGTCCCCGCCCTGCTGCAACCGTCGCGCTGGCTCACCGGCCTCTGGGGCAACGCGGACTTCCGGAAGCTCTGGGGATCGCTCACGATCACCCACTTCGGCGGGCAGGTCACCTTCCTCGCGCTTCCCCTCACCGCGGCGCTGATGCTGAACGCCACGCCCTTCGAGGTCGGGGTGCTCACGGCGATGGGCGCCTTGCCCTACCCCATCTTCGGCCTCTTCGCGGGCGTGCTGGTCGACCGCGTGCGCAAGCTTCCCGTGATGGTGATCGCCGACATCGCGCGCGGCGCGGCCCTCCTCACCATCCCGGCTTGCGCGTGGCTCCACGCGCTCACCATGCCGTGGCTCTACGCGGTGAATTTCGTGGTCGGCTTCGCCACGGTGGCGGGATGGCCGGCCTACCAGGTGTTCATGACCGAGCGCGTCGGGCGCGCCAACCTGGTCGAGGCGAACGCCAAGATCGGCGTGGCGGATTCGGCCGCGCAGCTCGTGGGCCCCGGGCTCGCGGGCGCGCTCATCCAGTGGCTCACGGCGCCCTTCGCGATCCTCATGGACGCGATGTCGTTCTTCGTCTCGGCGTGGATGCTGCGCGGCATCCCGCCGCGGGAGACCGACGCGCCCAAGGCGGAGGCGCGCACGCTGTGGCACGACATCCGCGAGGGGCTGCAGGCGGTATGGTCCGAGCGCACGCTGCGCGCCCTGGTGTGGTCGATCGGGCTGTGGCAGGTGTTCCGCCACGCCTTCATCGCGATCGTGGTGCTGTTCGGCACGCGCGTGCTGGGCTTCTCGGCCGGGCGCGTGGGCCTGGTGTTCATGGCCGCGGGAATCGGCTCGCTCGTCGCGGCGCACGTCACCGAGCGCCTCAACCGGCGCTACGGGATGGGGCCGACCATGCTGGGCGGGATGGCGGGTACCGGAGTGGCGTGGCTGGTAGTGGCCTCATCCGCCGGGCCGCATTGGCTCGCCTCCGTGCTCTTCGGCGGCGGCCTCTTCCTGCTCGACCTCTCGGCGATGGTCTTCTTCATCAACTACCTGTCGCTGCGCCAGGCGGTCTCGCCCGACCGGCTGCTGGGCCGCGTCACGGCGACGATGATCTGCCTCACGGTGGCGACCGCGCCCCTGGGCGGGGTGGCCGGCGGGTGGCTCGCCGACCACGTGGGGCTGCGCGCGGCGATGATGCTGGTAGGCGCGGGGGCGCTCATGCTGGCCCCCCTGGTGGCGTGGCTATCCCCGCTCGCGGGCATGCGCGAGCTGCCGGGCCCTTCCGAGCCCGGGATCACCGAAAGCCTCGCCGAGGAGACTACTTACTAGCTTCGGGCACCGGCTGGCTCGCGCAATCCTGCAGCGAGCGCTCGATGTTGTTCTCGTAGCCCGGGTTGCGCTCGCGCTGGACCTCGCGGTAGCGGCTGGTGGACAGCTGCATCTCGGCAAAGCGCTGGTCCAGCTCGTTCATGCGCGGCTTGCCGCCGGCGGCGGCCTGGGCGGTCACCGGGGCGACCTTGCAATCGTTCTGGGCGGTATAGGTGGGCTGGTCGGCGCAGGCGGCGAGGAACAGGCCGGAAGCGCAGGCGGTGGCGAGCAGGATCTTCATGGGGCACATCCTCCTTAAGGACCATTCTACGCGCGGGGAACGGCTTCGGTTGACCTCGCCATGACGCATATCGGTCGTTTCGGGACACGAATCCGGGCCCCCCCGCCGGGGCGTCCAACGCTCATCGAGACAACAGGCGCCATTGCCCGCCTCTTCCCGGACCCCGATAATGCTGGCCGCCGTCCTGCCTCTTGGAGAGCTCAATGGAATCCCAGACGATGCTGGTCGCCGTCGTCGGCATCGTGGTGACGTTCGGCCTGCCCGTGCTGATGATGGCGATCATCCTCTACTACAAGCACCGCAAGGCGCGCATGACCCACGAGACGATCGTCCGGCTGGCGGAAAAGGGCCTGCCGGTGCCCCCCGAGCTGCTGGACCCGCCGCCCCGCTCGCCGGACACCGCCCTGCGCGCCGGGCTGGTCCTGCTGGGCCTGGGGCTGGGGCTCGGCCTCTTCCTCGGGGAGGTGCGCGCGCCCTGGTCGATCGGCCTCATCCCGGGGCTGATGGGGGTGGCGCTGATCGTATCCTGGAAGATCGAGAAGTCGCGCCAGCGCTGAGCCCGGGTCGCGACGCCATGGCCGCGGGCAGCGCCACCGACGCCGAGCTGATCCTGGCGGTCCTCGAGCGCGACGACCGCCGCGCCTTCGCCGAGCTCGTGCGCCGCCACCAGGGCACGGTGAGGAGCGTGCTGCGCCGCCTCGCGCGCGGCGACACGGCGCTCGCCGACGACCTGGCGCAGGAGACCTTCGTGCTCGCGTGGCGCAACCTGCGCGCGTTCCGCTTCGAGGCGCGCTTCTCGACCTGGCTCTACCGCATCGCGTTCAACGCGTGGCGCAGCGAAGCGCGCAAGAAGCGCGAGGTGGCGCTCGACATCGACCACGACGCGCCGCCGGGCAATGCCGAGGACGCCTACGCCGAGCTCCCGGACGTCGCCGCCCGCGTGGACCTCGAGCGCGCGATGGCCACCCTTTCCGACGGCGAGCGCGCGTGCCTGTCCGCGTGCTACTACGCCGACCTCTCCCACGAGGAAGCCGCCGAGGCGCTGGGACTGCCCCTCGGCACCGTCAAGACCCATATCATGCGTGCGAAGGCCAAGCTCAGGACGCGCCTCGCCGCGAAGGAGAAGCTGCCATGACCGACCGCCACGACGACGACGACGCACTGGACCGGCTGCTGCGCGAGGATGCGGGGCGCGATGCCCAGGCGCTCGCCGCGGGCGCCTTCGAGGCGCGCGTGCTCTCCGCGCTGCCCGCGCCGCGCGGGAGCTGGTGGAAGCCCGTGCTGGTGGTGGGATCCGCCGCGCTGGGCAGCGTGCTCGCCCTCGCCTTCGCGCCCGGCGACTCGAGCCTGCTGCACGGCTTCGTCGACCTCGTGCAGCAGCGCTACACGCCGGCGGCGATCGCCGGCATCGCGACGAGCGTGGCGCTCCTCGCGGCGGCAATCGTGGTGGCGGCGGAGGCGGATTAATGGGGTCAGGTACGTTTTCGGACCTGTCCCCATTTTCAATCAGCAGAAAAGGGGACAGGTCGAAAAATTAACCTGACCCCATTTATTTGAGCAGATGCTGGATGGCCGCGCGCTCTTCTTCGAGCTCCTTGCGCGTGGCGGCGACCTTGGACTGGGCGAAGTCGTTGTGCTCGAGGCCCTTCACGATCGTGTACTTGCCGCCCGAGACCGTCACGGGGTAGCCGAACATCAGGCCTTCGGCGATGCCGTAGCTGCCGTCTGACGGGATCGCCATCGAGACCCAGTCGCTGCTGCCCGCGACCCAGTCGCGCACGTGGTCGATCGCGGCACTCGCCGCCGAGGCGGCCGACGAGAGCCCGCGCGCCTCGATGATCGCCGCGCCGCGCTTCTGCACGGTGGGAATGAACGTGCCCTCGACCCACGCCTGGTCGTTCACGAGCTTGGCCGCGTTCTGCCCATCCACCTCGGCATGGAAGATGTCCGGGTACTGCGTGGCCGAGTGGTTGCCCCAGACCGAGACTTTCTTCACCGAGGTGACCGGCTTGCCCGTCCTCTGCGCGATCTGCGAGGTCGCGCGGTTGTGGTCCAGGCGCATCATCGCGGTGAACTGCGTGGGCTTGAGCGACGGCGCGTTCTTCATCGCGATGAGGGCGTTGGTGTTCGCGGGGTTGCCCACCACGAGCACCTTCACGTCGCGCGAGGCGACCGCGTCGAGCGCCTTGCCCTGCGGCACGAAGATGGCGCCGTTGGCCTCCAGGAGGTCCTTCCTCTCCATGCCGGGGCCGCGCGGGCGGGCGCCCACCAGCAGCGCCACGTCGACGTCCTTGAACGCGATCCTGGGATCGGAAGCGGCGACCATCGACTGCAGCAGCGGGAAAGCGCAGTCGTCGAGCTCCATCATCACGCCCTTCAGCGCCTTCTGCGCCTTCTCGTCGGGGATCTCGAGGAGCTGCAGGATGACGGGCTGGTCGCGCCCGAGCATGTCGCCGCTCGCGATGCGGAACAAAAGGCTGTAGCCGATCTGGCCGGCGGCGCCGGTCACGGCGACGCGCATGGGCTTCTTCATGGGGGCTCCTGGGATTCACCGAGACGTACGAAAACCCCGCAATTATACGCGAGGCGAGCGCGCGTCCCGCCGCGGCCTAGGGCGCGACCGTGGTGAGCACGTAGATCGCGAAGAGGACCAGGTGGACCGCACCCTGCAGCACGGTGGTGCGGCCGGTGCCGAGCGCGAGGGACGCGACGAAGAGCGAGAGCGCCAGCAGCACCATCGACGCCGGGTCGAGGCCCAGGGCGAGCGGCCATCCGGTGGCGAGGCACAGGATCGCCACGGCGGGGATGGTGAGCCCGATGCTCGCCAGCGCCGACCCCAGCGCGAGGTTGAGGCTCGTCTGCAGCCGGTTGGCGCGCGCCGCGCGGTAGGCGGCGAGCCCCTCGGGCATCAGGATCACGGCCGCGATCACGAGGCCCACCACCGCATTCGGCAGGCCCGCCGCGATGACGCCGCCCTCGAGCGTCGGCGCGAGGGACTTGGCGAGCAGCACGACGGCGACGAGGCATGCCACGAGCAGGAACGACGTCGCGCCCCAGCCGGCGCCGCTTCCGGGCGCCGCCACGCCGTCGCCCTCGGTGTCCGCCGCGACGGCGTCCTGCAGGAAATGCTCGCGGTGGCGCGAGCCCTGCACCAGCGCGAAGGTCGCGTAGAGCACCAGGGTCACGGCGGCCACGAAGGCGAGCTGCATCGGGCTGTAGTACGGGCCGGGCGTGCGGGTGAAGTTGGGCATCACGAGGGTGAGCACCGCGATCGCCGTGAGCGTGGTGAGCGCTGCCGAGGCGCCCTGCAGCTTGAATCCCTGCTCGTGGTGGTGCAGCCCTCCCACCAGCAGGCAGACGCCCACGATGCCGTTCACGATGATCATGATCGCCGCGTACACCGTGTCGCGCGCGAGCGCCTCGGTGCCCGGGCCGCCCGCCACCATCAGCGTCACGATGAGGCCCACCTCGATCACCGTGACCGCGATGGCGAGCACCATCGTGCCGTAGGGCTCGCCCAGCACGTGGGCCAGGTGCTCGGCGTGGTAGACGCCGGCGAGGATGGAGGCGACCAGCCCGGCGGCCGCGAGCGCGGCGTATGCCGCCCCGCCGAAACCCGCCGCCAGGCCGGCCAGCAGCAGGCCCCCGACGATCGGGGCGGCGATGGACCACAACGGCGGCCTCCTCACGGCGTCATCACTCCAGGGCGCGGCGATCGCCCGATCATACGCGGCGCTCGGCCTCGGGCCGCTTGCCGAGCGAGACGATGAGCACGCCCGCGAGGACGAGCGCGGCGCCGGTGATCTGCACCGCCGTGATCGCCTCGCCGAGGAAGAGGTAGCCGAGGAAGATCGTCGCCACCGGGCCCGTGGAGCCCACGATCGAGGCATGGGTCGCGCCGATGCGGCGGATGCCCTCCGAGGTGAGCACGATCGGCATCACGGTCGATACCGCCGCCATCAGGATCGAGAGCCCGTAGACCGGCGGGGGCTGCGATGCGATCACGCGCCAGTCGCTCATCACGAGGAAGTGCGCGACCACGCCCACGCAGGACACCACGCCCGCATAGCACGCGAAGCGCAGGCTCCCCACCCGCCCCACCAGCCGGCCGCTGCCCATGAGATAGGTCGCGTAGAAGATCGACGAGAGCAGCACCCAGAGCGAGCCCACCACGACGTTGCCGGGCTGCGTGCGGAAATCGTTCATGAACACCACGCCGATGCCCACGTACGAGATCACCACGGCCACCACGTCGCGCGCGGTGACCCGCCGCCGGAAGAAGATCGCCGAGAGCAGCAGCACGAAGGTCGGGTACAGGAACAGCACCAGCCGCTCCAGCGCCGCGGTGATGTACTGCAGGCCGAGGAAGTCGAAATAGCTGGAGAGGTAATAGCCGACGAGGCCCAGGCCCACGATGGCGCCCTGGTCGGCGCGCGAAAGCGGCGCCGCGTGCTCGCGCCGGGCCGACCACCACGCGAGCGCCACGAAGAGCGGCGCGCTGAAGAGCATGCGCAGCGCGAGCAGCGTCAGCGCATCCACCCCATGGCGATAGGCGAGCTTGATGATGACCGCCTTGCCCGAAAAGGCGACGGCCGCGATGGCGCAGAGCAGCGCGCCGGCGAGGCGCGGATGGCGAACCAAAATGGGGTCAGGTTAATTTTTCAATCTGTCCCCATTTTCGCCTACGGAAGGCCAAAGAAAATGGGGACAGATTGAAAAATTAACCTGACCCCATTTTCAGGGGGCGACGCGCACCTGGTAGATCACCGAGCCGCTGCCGCTGGACAGCAGCGATCCGCCGAGCGTCCACACCACGGAGCCGGCGCCGCCCACCGCGGGCTGCGAGGTCACCGTGCAGCTCGAGATGTTGCCCGGCAGCGGCGCGCCGCAAGTGGCGGAGAGGTAGGTCGTGAACGCCGGCGTGGCGTCGGTGACGACGATCGCGCTCACCACGCCCGACGAGGTGTTGGTGTAGGTGATGGTGTACTCGAGGACGTCGTTGGGCCGCGCGGTGTTCGCGGTGCCCGCGCCGCTGCCAAGCGTCACGTTGCGTACCGACTTCGCGAGCACGAGGCCCGCGCCGGCCGCCGAGCCCACCGTCGTCGTGTCGTGGCGCGTGAGGACCTGCGAGCCGTTGAAGGTCGCGTTCACCGTGATCGCGTTCTGCGAGTTGTATGGCGCCGTCCCCGGGATCGAGTCGCGCACCACGATGCAGACCGTGTCTCCGGCGTTCACCGCGATGGAGCCGGTGAGCGGCGCGGAGCCCTCGGCGCCGTTCAGCACGCCGTTGCAATCGAGGTCGCGGTAGATCGCCTGGGTCCAGCCCGGAACCGCGGGCGTGGCGATCGCCGAGGTGGAGAACGCCACGGTGCCCGCGAGGCCCGCGTTGAAGGTGTGCGGGTACGAAACCACCGTGCCCGGCATGCCGGTCTGCGCGCCGTCGGGCTGGAACACGTTCACGCCGCCCGCGACCACGATGGTGTTGTCCGACGCCGTGTTGTTGCCGGTGGTGCCCGCGGGCTCGCCGCCGCCGCTCACGGTCGCGAAGTTGGTCACCGACGGCACGGCGGTCGACGCCACCGAGACCGTGAGCGTGATCGGGTTGGCCGACGTGCCCGCCGCGAGCGCGGCCGAGGTCGTGCACGTCACGGTGCCGGCCGCGAAACCGCACGCCCATCCGGTGCCCGCCGCCGACACGTAGCCCAGGCCCGCCGGCAGCGTATCGGTGACGGTGATGGTTCCGCCCGTGGGAAGCGAGCCCGGAGCGTTGGCAACCGTGATCGTGTAGGCGCCGTTCACGCCGACCGTGAAGCTGCCCGAGTGGGTCTTCGTGATCGAAAGGTCCGGCGCCAGGATGCTGGTCGTCACGCTCGAGGTATTGTTCGCGGCCACCGGGTCGGGCACGCCCGCCGGCGACGCTACCGTCGCGGTGTTCGTGACGCTGCCCACGCCGCTCGCGGTGCCCGAGACGGTGATCGACACCGAGCCGCCCGCGGGCAGCGCCGGGATGGTGCTCGTGACGGAGTTGCCCGCCACGTTCATCGCGCCGCACGCCGCGCCGCCCGCGGCCCCCGTGCACAGCGCCGAGACGCCGGTGACGCCCGCCGGCACGTTGTCGGCGAACGTCGCGCCGTTGGCCGCGTCCGGACCCGCGTTGGAAACCGTGATGGTGTAGTTGATCGTGCCGCCCGTCGCGATCGACGCGGGGCCGAGCTTCGCCACGGCGAGGTTGGCGAGCGGGTTCACCGTGAGGCTGCCCGAGGCGGCCGCGGTATTGGATCCCGCGCTGGAGGCGATGGCGCCCGCCGGGATCGTGTTCGTGTAGGTGCCCGCGGTAGGCGCGGTGGCGTCGATCTGGAACGTGCACGACGCGCCGCCCGCGAGCGTGGCGCCGGAGAGGGTCACGCTGCCCGCGGTGGAGGTCACCGTGCCGCTCGGGCAAGTGGTCGAGGTGTTCGGAGTCGCGGCGCGCGCGAGGCCCGTGCCCGGTGTCGCCGGGAACGTGTCGGTGAGCGAGAGCCCGGTCACCGCCGCCGCGTTCGGGTTGGTGACCGTGATGGTGAGCGTGGTCACGTCGCCGGAATTGATGGTGGACGGCGCGAAGGCCTTGCTCACCGTGAGCGGCGTCGCGGTCACGGTGAGGTTCGCCGTGTTGGACGCGGCGCCCGTCGCGGCCTCGTTCGAGGCGACGCCGCTCGCCTGGTTGGGCCAGGTGCCGACCTGCACGCTCGTCACCCCGAGCGTCACCGTGCAGCTCCCGTTCGCCGGCACCGTGAGGCCCGCGAAATTGAGGAGCCCGGTCTGGCCGTTCGCATAGCTGTTGCCCGCGGCGCCCGTGCACGTGCCCGCGGCCGACTGCGCGCCCGAGACCAGGATGCTGGCGAGGGTATCGCTGAAGGCCGCGCCGGTGAGCGCCACGCCGTTGGCATTCGTGAGCGTGAAGGTGATGGTGCTGGTGGCGCCGTACGCGATGCTCGCCGGTCCGAACGACTTCGCGATGGTCGCCGGCGCCGCGGTCACCGTGAGCGTCGCGACATTCGAGGCGGCGCCCGTCGGCGCCTGCGCGCTGGCGACGCCGCTTGTCTGGTTGCCGTGCGGCCCGGGGACGTCGCTCGTCACCACGAAGGTCACCGTGCAGCTGCCCGGCGTGGCGCCCGCCGCGGCCGGCAGGGTGAGGCCGGAGATCGACACCGCGGTCTGGCCGTTGGTGAGGTTGTTGCCGCCCGCCCCCGCGCACGTGCCCCCCGCGGCCTGGGCGCCGGAGATCGACATCGCGGCGAGCGTGTCGGTGAACGACGCACCCGTGAGCGCCGTCGCGTTGGCGCTCGCGATGGTGAGCGTGACGGTGCTGGTGCC
>Ga0070679_100007543_pt1 | contig 10172 bp, 9 predicted proteins | sample KBSC63BmetaG_FD_65652 | JGI IMG/M metagenome (GOLD analysis project Ga0070679, IMG submission 65652) | Corn rhizosphere microbial communities from Kellogg Biological Station, Michigan, USA - KBS C6-3B metaG | ecosystem: Host-associated > Plants > Roots > Rhizosphere | place: USA: Michigan... | reverse complement strand
GATCTACTTAGCGCTGCTGCCTTCCGGCCCTGACGCGGTTCGTAGGCTGAAATTGCACAGGTTCCGGACCGCGGTGCAATCCACAAACCCGGCGGTCCCCATGCGCACCGCACGTCCGCTGGAGCGTCCGCGCGCAGACTGCGCAGATTGTCGAGTGTACTACACGGGCACGCGGGTCGCGAGGAGGATGTACTTCGCGAGAATCTCGCCGACGACCACCGTGAAGAGATCCACGTACAGAATGCCGGTGGCCGATTGCGTGGATCGGATCTTCGCCGTCTCCCACGTGAGATACGACAGAATCGCCGGTCCCACCAGACCGAAGAGCACACGCTGCCAGAAAAAGATTCCGTCGATCGACGTGATGTACCGGTGGAAGCTGGGCCCGAGGCCAGGCTGCCACGTCGCGAGCGCGACGACGATCGCCGCCAGGACGACGACCACGCGCAGCACCATCGACACCATGTGCCACTTCACGAGCGACTGCAGGTGCGAGACCTGCATCGAGGGAATCACCAGATACCAGTGACCGAGAATCATCGCGGTGCAGGTGCCGCCAAGCAGCGCGGCCGAGCTCAGGAAGCTGGCAATCGTCAGCGCCTGGCTGACGCCGGATCGTCCCACCGACACCGCCAGAGCTTCACAGCAAAGCGCCGCCACACCGCTGGCAACGCCGACCGTGACGATCGCGGGGCGAATCGAGGCGAGCACGCGTCCGACCGTCGCCCAATAAAGCAGCACCGCCGCGGTCGCGCAGTCGAGCGCGATCAATCCGTAGACGCCGGCGCGACTCGCATCGGTATCGGCGGGCCCGAGTAGCCCGTAGCGAAACGCCAGTGCCGCGACGAGCAGAATGCCCGCGAGACCGGCATTGAATCGGAAGAACTTGACCCCCGCCTCCCGCGACACGAACACGAGCGTGAACACGATGCCCACGCCGAGGTGCGCAAGGAACAGGAAGAGGACGGTGGACAGACTCATAGGGGCGGGAAGGCTGGATGGGCGGGATGGGCTGGACGCAAGGCTGGACGGGAGCATGCGCTCGCCGTTCCGTCCTGCCCTTCCGGCCCGTCCCGCCCTCCTACCCTATTTGCTCGCCGCGAGCCGCTTGTTCACTTCCGCCCAGTTCACCACGTTCCACCACGCGGCGACGTAGTCGGGTCGGCGGTTCTGATACTTCAAATAGTACGCGTGCTCCCAGACGTCGATGCCGAACACCGGCTTCTTGCCGTCCATCAGCGGACTATCCTGGTTCGGTGTGCTCTCGATCGCCAGCTTACCGCCCTGATCGATCACCCATGCCCAGCCACTGCCGAATCGCGCGCCCGCCGCTTTCGCGAACTGCTCCTTGAACGCGTCGAAGCTGCCGAACGACGACTTCAACGCGTCGGCGATCGCTCCGGTCGGCTGGCCGCCCGCATGCGGCCCCATGATCTGCCAGAACATCGAGTGGTTCGCGTGGCCGCCGCCGTTGTTGCGCACGGCGGTGCGGATGTCCTCCGGCACGCTGTTGATGCCCTTGATCAAATCCTCGACGCTCTTCGACTGCAGCTCCGGATGCTTCTCGAGCGCGGCGTTCAAATTGTTCACGTACGCCGCGTGATGCTTCCCGTGATGGATCTCCATCGTCTGCTTGTCGATGTGCGGTTCGAGCGCATCCGAGGCGTAAGGAAGGGGCGGGAGACTGTAAGCCATTAGATGTTCCTCCTTGTCGTCGATCGATCCGCTCAGGACGATCCTGAACGTTGTCGAAGGGCCGAGTACTGCGTGGGCAGAACCGGAGGATCGTACTTCGCCGCGACAGGAGAGGGCAACCGCGGCGCCTGCACGCCAGCTCGGCCTCTATCGGATCGCGAGCATCCGATCGAGGGCGACCTTCGTCCAGTGCTTCTGGTGATCGGGCACGACGATGCGGTTGTGGACCTCGCCGTCGAGGAGCCCTTCGAGAATCCACAGCAGGTGGTTCGGCGACACCCGGAACATCGTCGAACAGAGGCAGCCGAATTGATCGAGGGAGACAACCGTCCGCTCCGGCTGCACCTGACGCGCGAGGCGGCTCACGAGGTGGAGCTCGGTGCCGACGGCCCACACAGAGCCGGCGGGACTCTGTGTGATCTGGCTGATGATGTATTCCGTCGACCCTGAATCGTCGGCCGCCTGCACGACGTCCCACGGAACTTCGGGATGGACGATCACGCGCACGCCCGGATGCTCGCGCCGCGCCTGTTCGATCTGGCGCACCGTGAACCGCGTGTGCACCGAGCAGTGCCCCTTCCACAGAATGATGCGCGCGCGGCGGACCGTGTCGGGATCGAGGCCGCCCCAGATCTCGTTCGGATCCCACACGACCATCTGATCCAGAGGCACGCCCATCCTGTACGCGGTGTTGCGTCCCAGATGCTGATCGGGCAGAAAGAGAATCCGCTCACCCCGCTCCCACGCCCACTTCAACGTCGCCGCGGCGTTCGACGAGGTGCAGACGACGCCGCCTCGTTCGCCGCAGAACGCTTTGATGGACGCGGCCGAGTTGATGTAGGTGACAGGAACGCAGGACTGCCGCCTTTGCGCCTGCGCCGCGTCGGCTGCGGCGCCATCGAGCAAGCCCATTTGCTCGAGGTCGCTCCAGCACATCTGGAGCTGATCGGGATCGGCCATGTCGGCCATCGAGCAGCCGGCGGCCAGGTCGGGCAGGATCACCGCCTGATGCGCCGCGCTCAGCACATCGGCGCTCTCGGCCATGAAGTGGACGCCGCAGAACACGATGAACTCGGCGTCAGGATGCGCGGAGACCTGTCGCGCGAGCTTATAGGAGTCGCCGGTGTAATCGGCGAACTTGAACACTTCGTCGCGCTGATAGTGGTGCCCGAGGATGACGACGCGGCGGCCGAGGCGGGCACGGGCGGCGGCGATGCGGCGGTCCATCTCCTCGTCGGAGAGTCCGACGTAGCGGTCGGGCAGCGCCTGCCGATCGGCGAGGTGGTCTTTCTCGTATGCCGTGAGCACGGGCAGCAGCATGGGCATGGTTGTGAGCTTGTGAAACTTTTCGCAAGCCGACGCTACGAAAAAGCCAAGCGGCATCGGCCCGTCTTGCCCGATCGCACTTGGCCTTTACCAGAGTATAACACCCGGCGGGCGGCGATTATTCCGCCGCGGCCGCGTGCGCCACCACCCGATAGAGCGTGTCGCGCTCCACCGGCTCCCGGCCGGCCGCCGAGATCAGCCGTTCGATCGCCCGCGGCGTCATCGCTTCGGGCGTGCGCGCGCCCGCCATGTGGTAAATCTTCTCTTCCTGCACCGTTCCGTCGAGATCGTCGACGCCGAACCACAGCGCGGTCTGCGCCACCTCCACGCCGGTCGCGATCCAGAACGCTTTCACGTGATCGATGTTGTCGCACATCAGCCGCGACACCGCGTGCACGCGCAGCGAATCGGCGGCGGTGGGCGCCGGCAGCTTGCGCATCTGGTTGTTGTCGGGATGAAACGCGAGCGGAATGAACGCCTGGAAGCCGCCCGTCTCGTCCTGCAGCGCCCGCGCGCGCAGCATGTGATCGACGCGCTCCTCCGCCGTCTCGATGTGCCCGTAGAGCATCGTCACGTTCGTGCGCATCCCGAGGCCGTGCGCCAGACGATGGATCGCGAGATAGCGATCGCTGCCGCACTTGTCGTGGGCGATCTTGCGGCGCACCCGCTCGGCAAAAATCTCGGCGCCGCCGCCCGGGAGCGAGTCGAGTCCCGCCGCCATGAGCTCGCGCAGCACCTCCTCGTCGCTCCTGCCGTACAGGTCGGCGAAGAACGCGATCTCGACGGCGGTGAAGCACTTCAGCTGAATCTCCGGACGGATGCGCTTCAGCCCGCGGAGCATCTCCGTGTAGTACTCGAACGGCAGATCCGGATGCAGCCCGTTGACGACGTGCACCTCGGTGAGCGGCTGGTGCGCGCGCTGGCGGAGCTTGTCCCATACCTGCTCGAGGGACATCGTGTACGCGCCGGCGTCGCCGGGCTTCAACCGGGCGAACGAGCAGAATAGACAACTCGCGACGCAGACGTTCGTCGCCTCGAGGCGGATGTTGTAGTTGTAGAAGGCGCGTGCGCCGTGGCGCTTCTCGCGCTCGCGATTGGCGAGCCAGCCGACCGCGAGCAGATCCGGCGCTTCGAACAAGCGGACGCCGTCGGCGAGATCGAGTCGGATACCCGCGGCGAGCTTTTCGTCGATGTCGGCCAGGCCGGCGCTGGCGAGGCGGGAATGGAACATTGGTTATTTGGTTATGTGGCTATCTGGTTTTTGGTCATTTGATTTTGCGACTTCAATGACCAAACAACCAAATAACCAGATGACCAAATGTCCCCAGCGTCAAGAGACGCCGAAGATCTGAATCCGCAGCGATCGCGCGCGCGGCCCGTCGAGCTCCGCCATCAGGATGCGCTGCCACTGTCCGAGCACCACTTCCCCGCCGCTGATCTGCAGCGTGAGATTGTGGCCGAGCAGCATCGCGCGCAGGTGCGAGTCGGCGTTCATGCGGTCGCAGTCCGAGTGCTGCGGATCGTTGTGCATGTACTCGGCGTCGCGGGCGACCATCTGTTCGAGGAAGCGCTTGATGTCGGAGAGCAGCGCGGTCTGGAACTCGTTGATGAAGAGCGTGCAGGTCGTGTGCATCGACCAGAGACTGACGAGCCCTTCGCGGATGTTGAACTTGCGGACGTATTCCATCACCCGGTTGGTGAGATCGACGAGCTCGACGCGTTGATCGGTCTGGACGACGAACGTCTCGCCATGAATGGTAAGGCCGCCCGCCGTCGCCGTGGCCACGTCCTCGACGGGCTTCTCGCGAACGGTGACGGTCGAACTCTTGCTCATGCGCTCCTCTTGATGTGTGGGCTCTCTGACGCGGCGCGTCCCAGGGGCGGACACGAACGTAATATGTTACGAAAAAACGCGCGCCCGTAGCAACCTGCTATACTCCGCCACGGTCCGGCGCTGACGCCGGATGCTACGCACAATCTGACGCTCGCCCCGGGGCCACGCGAAGTGGGTGCAATGCCCACACGGTCCCGCCACTGTAAGCGGGGAGCGACACGTCGTAAACGTCACTGGCACGCCGATCCTCGACACCGGTCGGGGGCGGAGCCGGGAAGACAGACGTGCCGCGTCGATCCGCGAGTCAGGAAACCTGGTCCTCCGGGGGCGTCCTTTCTTCGGCGCGAGAGACGCCGGAAGGAGCCCAATTGAATACGTCTGTTTCCCGCCTCAGGCGGCTGGCTGTGGCCTGCCGCTTCGCCACCCTTTTCGTCGTCTGCGCCACCGGATCGCCCCTCGTCGCAAGCGGCGCCGCAACGATCGCCGGCCAGGTCGTCGATCAATCCGGACGATTGCTGCCGCGCGCGTATGTCCGCATGCTCGCCTCATCCGGAGCCGAGCTGACGAGCACCTTCACCGACGATGCCGGCCGATTCACGGTGCCTGCGAGCGAGGGATGCACGCTCCAGGTGTCGATGACAGGCTTCGAGCCGGCAAGCGTGTCCTGCGCATCGGCGCCGCTGACGATCGTCCTTCATGTGGCACCGCTCCAGGAAACCGTCGTCGTCAGCGCGACGCGAACGGCTGTGCCCGCCGATCAGGTAGGCGCCAGCGTCACGACGTTCACGGCGAGCGATCTCGAAATTCTGCGCACGCCGATCGTCGCCGATTTGCTGCGGTCGACGCCGGGCGCCATGGTCGTGCGGACGGGCGGCGTGGGCGCCGTCACGTCGCTCTTCGTCCGCGGCGGTGAGAGCAATTACAACAAGGTGCTGCTCGATGGCATTCCGCTGAACGAGCCGGGCGGCACGTTCAATTTCAGCAACCTGACGACGGACGATCTGGAGCGCATCGAGATCGTGCGCGGATCGCAGTCGGCGCTGTTCGGGTCCGATGCGATGTCCAGCGTCGTGCAGCTCTTCACGAAGCGGCCGGATCGCGCGGACAGACAGCCGCATGTCGCCGCGTCATTCGAGGCGGGCACGTACGGCACGGCTCGCGGAGGCGCGTCGGTGTCGGGCGCCTCCCCGCGCTTCGACTATTCGTTCGGCGCGTCGCGCTACCACACGGATAACAACGTGCCGAACAATCAATTCGGCAACACGACACTGTCCGCCAGCGTCGGCGTGGTCTTGAGCGACAGCGCGACGCTGCGGTTCGTCGGACGCGGCGAGCTGGAACGCACCGGCACGCCGGGACAGACCGCGTTCGGGCGGCCGGATCTGGACGCGTTCTTCACGCGCCACGACGGCGTCGGCGGGGTCACCTTCGATCAGCAGGTGACGACCGCGTTCCGTCAGCGCGCTTCGTACTCGCTTTCGGTGTCGCACCAGCGATCGGCGGATCTGTTCGAAGATCCGCCGTACACGCCGCAGTTCGGCGACCGCGTCGCGCCGTTCGCGTTCTCCGACTTCACCTTCGACAGCCGCACGAACCTGCAGCGCCATCACGCGAGCTATCAGGCCGACTGGCGCCTGACCACGGATGCGTCGTCGTACGGCGATCATCGACTGACGGTGCTCGGCGATTGGGACGGGGAGCGCGGGACGCTCGCCGACGCGCTGGCCGGCACCTCGCTGCCGGCGTCGCGCAACAACGTCGGCGCGACGATTCAACATCAGGCGCTGTGGCCGCGCACGTTCGTGACGGTGAGCGCGCGCGTCGAACACAACGACAGCTTCGGCACCGCGGTCGTCCCGCGGGGATCGGTCGTCTACATCGCGCACCCGGGCAGGGGATCGTTCGGCGAAACGACGCTGAGGGCCAGCGCTGGCCTCGGCATCAAGGAACCGACGCTGCTGCAGTCGTTCAGCCCCTCGCCGTTCTTTCTCGGCAACCCCGGCCTGCGGCCCGAGCGGGCGCGCACCGTCGACGCCGGCATCGAACAGCGGCTGCTTGGCGATCGCGCGAAGATCGAGCTGACATGGTTCGACAACCGCTACCGCGACATCATCTCGACGCGCACGACCGATGCGGCCACCTTCTCGGCACAGTATTTCAACATCGGCCTGACGCAGGCGCGCGGCGCGGAGCTCGGCGTCGAGCTCGTCCCGGTCCGGACGGTCCACGTGCGCGGCGGATACACCTTTGTCGACTCCGAGATCCTGGACAGCACGTCGCCGTTCGACGTGGTGTTCCAGCCGGGTCAGTGGGCGTTTCGCCGGCCGCGTCACTCGGGCTATGTCGGCGTGGCGTGGGCGCGGGAGCGCATCACCGTCAGCGTGAACGGCGTGATCATCGGCCGGTTCGTCGACAGCGATTTCTCGTCGCTCGAGCCTCCGCTGCTCTCGAACGCGGGCTACCAGACCTGGGACGCGCGGCTGTCGTACGACCTCACGAAACAGCTGCGCCTGCTCCTGTCAATGGACAACCTGGCGAACGCGCAGTACATGGAGTCGCTGGGCTACCCGGCGCTAGGCCGAGCGGTGCGCGTCGGCCTTCGGGTAGGGTTTTAGACGTAACGGAAACGGACTCTTCACCGCGGAGGACGCGGAGGAACGACCCCTTTTCTTCTCTTCTGATTCGATCGCTGATCTGCTCGGGAGAAAAGTGTCTCCGTGTCCTCTGTGATAGAAGGCGTGGCTTTACAAAGTGTGCTGAAGACAAGCTCGAAACCCCGCGCCGCCATCTCGTGGAGCGGCGGCAAGGACAGCTGCGCGGCGCTTCACCGCGCGCACGCGGCGTACGACGTCGTGTCGATGGTCACCATGTTCGACGAAGACGCCGTGCGAAGTCGATCGCACGGGCTGCGCGCGGACGTGCTCGCGGCGCAGGCCGATCGTCTGGGTCTACGCCGCGTGACCGGCCGCTGCGATTGGTCGACCTACGACGCCGCATTTGCCGGCGCCGTCGAGCAGCTCGCGTTTGACGGCGTCACGCACGTTGTCTTCGGCGACATCCTGTTCGAGGAGCACCGGCGTTGGGCCGAGCGGATCTGCGATCCCTTCGGTGTCACCGCCGTCGAGCCACTCTGGGGCGCCTCGACCGACGCGCTCTTCGACGAATGGGTGGCGTCCGGCGCCGAGGCGCTGATTGTCACGACGCGCGCGGATGCGCTCGACGAGACGTGGCTTGGACGCCGTCTCGCGGCTGACATGCGTGCCGAATTCGCACGCCTCGGCGTGGACGCCTGCGGCGAGCGCGGCGAATACCATACTGTCGTGACCAATTGCGCGCTGTTTCGCGCGCCGCTGACGCTGCGTGTCATCGGCAGCGTGCAGCGCTCCGGGTGCTGGGCGCTCGATGTCGCACCCGTGGAGACGCGCGATGCTGCAGGTCAGTGACGTCTCGTTCGCGTACGCCGCCACGCCGGTGCTGCGGCAGGTCTCCTTCTCCGCTCCTGCGGGCCGCATCGTCGGACTGCTCGGGCCGAACGGCTCCGGGAAGACGACGCTGCTGCGCGTGATCGCCGGCACGCTGACACCCTCAGCCGGGTCGGTGCGAATCGACGATGCCGACGTGCGCGGGATGGCGCGCCGCGAGATCGCGAGGCGGATCGCGGTCGTGCCGCAGGAGACGCACAGCGCCTTCGATTTCACGGTGCTGGACATCGTGCTGATGGGACGCTACCCGCACCTGCGCGCCTTCGAGCTCGAAGGCGCGGCGGACCTCGCGATTGCGCGCGACGCACTCGACGCGACCGGGACGCTGCCGCTCGAGCATCGCCGGTTCACCACGCTGAGCGGCGGCGAGAAGCAGCGCGTCGTGATCGCTGGCGCGCTCGCCCAGGCATCGCATGCGCTGCTGCTCGACGAGCCCACCGCGTCGCTCGACCTCGGATATCAACTGTCGATCGCCAGGCTGCTGACGCGTCTCAACCGCGAGCGCGGCACGACGATGGTCGTGTCGACGCACGATTTGAATCTGGCAGCATCGCTGTGCTCCGAGCTCGTGCTCATCAGGGACGGCCGCGTCATCGCGACCGGCCCCACCGACACCGTGCTCACCGCCGCGAACGTCCGCGCGGTGTACGACGTGGATGCCGACGTCGGCTACAACGTCCGCGCGGGTCATGTGACGGTCGTCCCCATTGCCCGCGCGCACTGACGTTCGGCGGCGCCTGTTGCTGACCATCGGCGGCTTCGGCGCTGTGGCCGTGGCCGCCTGCCTGCTGGCTCCGCTCGTCGGCAGCACGCGGATCTCGCTCGTGCACGCGTTCAGCCGGACGACCCCGTTTGCCGACAACGTGGACGCGCAGATCTTCTTTCTCGCGCGCATGCCTCGGATCTTGGCGGCGGCGCTGGTCGGCGCGAGCCTCGCGATCGCCGGCGCGGTGTTCCAGGCGCTGCTGCGCAATCCGCTCGCATCGCCAGACACGCTCGGCGTCTCTGGCGGCGCGGCGCTCGGCGCGATGATCGCGATCACGTTCCACCTCGACGTGTCGCTGTTCGGCGTCCCGGCGATTCCGATCGCGAGCTTTGCCGGCTCGATCGGCGCGCTGGCGATCGTCTATCTGCTGGCGACGGCGAGGCGCCGCGGCCTGTCGTCGATGACGCTGCTGTTGGCCGGGGTCGCGCTGAACGCCTTCTTCTCGGCGCTCGTGCTCTTCGTACAGTACTTCGCCGATTTTGCGGAGACGTTCCGCAGCGTGCGGTGGTTGATGGGATCGCTCGACGTCGCCGGCTACACGCCAATCGTCGCCGTGATTCCGCTGCTCGCCCTGTCGGCGGCGGGCTTCGCGACGCTGCCGCGCGCGCTCGACCTGCTCAGCCTCGGCGGCGACGCGGCGGCCGTCCGCGGCGTGGACGTCCGCCGAACGGAGCGGATCGCGCTGCTGAGCGCGTCGCTCGCGACGGGCGCCTCCGTCTCGATCGCCGGTCCGATCGCCTTCGTCGGCATCATCGTCCCGCATCTCGTACGATTGATCGTGGGCGCGGATCATCGGCTGGTGCTGCCGGCTTCCGCGCTGGCCGGCGCCGCGCTGCTGGTCGGATGCGATGTCGCCGCGCGAACGCTGTTTTCGCCTCTCGAAATCCCCGTGGGCGTGATCACCGCCTTCGTCGGCGCGCCGTTCTTTCTCTACCTGTTGATGAGGCGCTCGTGACAAAACGACTGCTTCACCTGTTCGTGCTCGCGCTGCTGGTCGCCGCCGGCGGACGCTCCTCGTCCGCGGCGGATGCGGATGCGGCGCCGCCGCGGCGAATCGTCTCGCTCGTTC
>Ga0070679_100007541_pt1 | contig 10173 bp, 10 predicted proteins | sample KBSC63BmetaG_FD_65652 | JGI IMG/M metagenome (GOLD analysis project Ga0070679, IMG submission 65652) | Corn rhizosphere microbial communities from Kellogg Biological Station, Michigan, USA - KBS C6-3B metaG | ecosystem: Host-associated > Plants > Roots > Rhizosphere | place: USA: Michigan... | reverse complement strand
GAGCCGCACGAGGATCTCGTACTCCGTCAGCGAGAGGTCGAAGGCCCGTTGCAGGTCGGCGTCCAGGCGATCGAGCAACAGCGTGACGCCCACGGCGAAGGCACGCCACGACCCCTGCTGGTCGGCGTCCAGCCAGCGCGTCCCCCGTGCCTCGGACATACCGGCAGGGTAACGAGCCGGGTCGGGAATCGACGGAATCCCGACGTGCGTCGGCGGGTCAGTCGGGCCGGTGAGTCAGGCCGGTCGGACCGGTCGGTCAGGACAGGCGCTCGAGGATCAGGGCCATGCCCTGACCGCCACCGACGCACATCGTGACCAGGCCGATGGACTTGTCGTGCCACGCCAGCGAGTTGAGCATCGTGGCCTGCAGCCGAGCCCCGGTCATGCCGAACGGGTGACCGACGGCAATGGCCCCGCCGTTGACGTTGAGCCGGTCGAGGTCGATCCCGAGGTCCTGGTACGACGGCACCACCTGGGCCGCGAACGCCTCGTTGATCTCGACCAGGTCGATGTCGCCGATGCTCATGCCCGCGTGCGCGAGAGCCCGTCGGGTCGCCTCGACCGGGCCGAGTCCCATGATCTCCGGCGAGAGGGCGCTGACACCGGTCGCGACGATCCGGGCGAGCGGGGCGATGCCGAGCTCGGCGGCCTTCGTGTCGGACATGACGATCACTGCCGCGGCGCCGTCGTTGAGGGGGCAGCAGTTGCCGGCGGTGACCACGCCGTCGGGACGGAACACCGGCTTGAGCGTCGAGACCGCCTCGAGCGTCACGCCTGGGCGTGGACCGTCGTCCGCGCTCACGACCGTCCCGTCGGGAGTGGTCACGGGGGTGATCTCGCGCTGCCAGAAGCCGTCGGCAAGTGCCTTCTCGGCGAGGTTCTGGGAGCGGACGCCGAACTCGTCGAGCTCCTGGCGGGCAAGGCCGCGCAGAGTGGCGACGTTCTCGGCGGTCTGGCCCATCGCGATGTAGGCGTCGGGGAGCAGGCCGTCCTCCCGCGGGTCGTGCCAGACACGGCCGCCGGAGCCGTGCTCGGTCAGATCGGCGGTGCGTGCCATCGCATCGTCGAACTCCGGGTTGCGGGTGTCCGGCCACGAGTCCGAGCTGCCGTGCGCGAAGCGCGAGACGGTCTCGACACCCGCCGAGATGAACACGTCGCCCTCCCCGGCCTTGATCGCGTGGAAGGCCATCCGCGTCGTCTGCACCGACGACGCGCAGTAGCGGGTGATCGTGGCGCCCGGGACGTCGTCCATGCCGTTCTTGACGTTGACGATGCGCGCCATGTTGAAGCCGCTCTCGCCACCGGGCAGCCCGCAGCCGAGATAGACGTCGTCGACGGTGTGCTTGTCGAGCTGGGGCACCTTCTCCAACGCCGTACGGATCATCGATGCGACGAGGTCGTCGGGCCGCATGTCCTTCAGCGAGCCCTTGACGGCCCGTCCGATGGGCGAGCGGGCGGCGGAGACGAGGACGGCTTCGGGCACGAGGGCTCTCCTGGGAACGACGGGCGGGGACGGCCACTCAGCCTAGCCCGGAGGTTGCTGGCAGGATCGAGCCGTGCGTCACGTGTACGAGTGCCAGATGCGCAGGCCCGACCTCCATGGCGACACCATCAGCAACGTCGCGTATGTCGACTACCTCCAGGAGGCGCGCCTCGACCTCCTGCGCCACCACCGCACCAGTCCCACCCCCAACCCGGGCGAGGGGCTCGTCGTCGTCAACACCGTGGTCGAGTACCTCGCCCCGCTGCGGCTGGGCCAGGCTCCGCTGTACGTCGCCGTGTGGCCGACCCAGGTGCGGGCGGCGTCGTTCACGTTGGGCTACGAGCTGGTCACGGGCACGGGCGACGACCGCATCGTGCACGCACATGCCACGACCCTGCTCGCGCCGTTCGTGTTCGCCGCGGGTCGGCCGCGCCGTATGACGACCGAGGAGCGCCAGCGCCTCTCCGGTGACGTCGACGCGACGCCGGTCTCCGACCGGATGGCTCCCCGCGGCGAGGGGGCGTGGAACGCGGCGGGGGTCGTCGAACGGGCCGTCCACGTCCGGTTCTCCGACGTGGATCTCCTGGGGCACGTCAACAACCTGCGGTACCTGGACTACGCACAGATGGCTCAGGTCGACCTGCTCACCGGGGTTCTCGTCGAGGCGCGGGTCGGCGGCTCGGTCGAGACGATGATCGCCCGCAGCGAGATCGACTACGTCGGGCAGATGAGCCTGCGCGCCGAGCCCTACTCCGTACACAGCCGTGTCGTAGCCGTGACCGAGCGCTCGGTGTCGTTCGAGCAGGAGATCCGCGACCCCGACGACGCCGGGCGGGTGATGTCCCGCAACCGGCTCGTGGAGGTGAACGTCGACGACGACCAGCATCCGGTCCCGTGGCACCCGAAGCATCGCGCGCTGTTCGAGCAGCGCCTGCGCGACGCGACCGGCTGATCTCAGCTCTGGTCGCTCCCGGAGCCCTCGTCCGGCTCGTCGAAGGAGTTCACCATGAACTGCGCCGCGTGGGTGATGTAGTCCCAGAACTGCGCGTCCTGCTGCGGGGGCAGGGCGACCTCGTCGAGGCCTGCCCGGAAGTGCCGCAGCCAGTGCTGCTGCGCCTTCGGCGTCACGGCGAACGGCGCGTGCCGCATCCGCAGGCGCGGGTGGCCACGTCGTTCGGAGTACGTGGAGGGGCCGCCCCAGTACTGCATGAGGAACAGCCGGAACCTCTCCTCCGCCGGACCCAGGTCCTCCTCGGGGTAGAGCGCCCGCAGGTACGGGTCGCCGGCGACCCCCCGGTAGAACGCCGCGACGATCCGGGTGATCGTGGCCTCGCCGCCGATCTCGTCGTAGAACGTGGTCACGTGCTCATTCTGGGTCACGCGTCGTGCGCCCCCGCATCGCCGCCGGCCGTCGTGGCCGTGGGCGCACCCGGCGTGCGGTTCATCACGTACGACGTCGGGTACGGCGCCTGGATCCCCTCGTGGTCGAAGCGGGCCTTGATCCGCTCGCGCAGCACCCGCGCGACCCGCCACTGCTCCATCGGCGCGGTCTTGAGGGTCACCCGGAACGTGATGGCGTCGGGCGTGATCGCCTGGATGCCCCAGATCTCGGGCTCCTCGATGATCACGCCGTCGAACTCGTCGTCCTCCCACAGGTCGTGCAGCACCTCGCCGATGACCCGACGCACGCGGGCGACGTCCTCGCGGGCGCTGATCTCGACGTCGAGCACGGTGCGCGCCCAGTTCTGGCTCATGTTGCCGACCCGGTAGAGCTCGCCGTTGCGGACGTACCAGACCGTGCCGTTGGTGTCCCGCAACCGCGTCACCCGCAGGCTGACCGCCTCGATCGTCCCGCTCAGGCCCTCGCCCATGTCGACGACGTCGCCGACGCCGTACTGGTCCTCGAAGATCATGAAGATTCCCGACAGGAAGTCCTTGACCAGGGTCTGCGAGCCGAAGCCCAGCGCGACGCCGACGATGCCGGCGCTGGCGATGATCGGCCCGATGTTCAGCCCGACCGCGGACAGCATCATCGTCACCACGATCGCGGCGATGATCCCGGACACGACGCTCTTCAGCAGGGTGCCCATCGTCTTCGCACGCTGCACGCGGCGGGTCGAGCCGGGGCTCGTGGCGACCTCGGCCGGCCGTCCGAGAGCGACCTGGCTGATCCGGTCGGGCAGCACCCCGGCCTCGGCCTTGCTGACCAGCTTGTCGATCAGCCGGTGGAAGACCCACTGGACGATCAGTCCGATCACGATCAGGGCGACGAGCGTGCCGGCCTTCTGGGCCACGAGGTGTCCGAACGTGGCCCAGTCTTCCTGGTGGGGGAGGAGGGTCGTGTCGAGCATGCGGACCAGTATCCTCAACGCGTGACCCCGTCGCCCCAGACCCTGCGCCGTGCCGCTCTCGTTGTGGGATCCGCCACGATCCTGCTGATCTCCTACGCCGGACCGGCGTCCGCGGACATCCCCGACGGGTGGAGCGACCCCAACCCGGTGCCCGTCCTCCACTTCCTGCTGACCTTCGTCGGCATCCCGCTGTTGATCACGCTCGGCATCGCGGCGGCCGTCTACCTGCCCGGCATCGTGCGCGGTGAGTCGGTGGCGCCGGCCGGCGCTCGCGCCGACGACCAGTGGTTCGGCGGGCGTCGGGACACCGACCAGCTCGAGTCGGCCTCGCCTTCGCGGCCCGCCCACCCCGAGATCGACTCCGCCGACGGCGACCGCGACAGCGGCGGCGCCGGCGGCAGTTGGTGACGGCGGGAGCCACGACGATGGCCCGCGAGTTCACCGCTGCCCAGCGAGCCTCCCTCGACCAGGCGATCCGCGCCGCCGAGCAGGTCTCGCGCTACGAGTTCTCGGTCTTCGTGGGTGCCGCGGAGGGCGATCCGCGCACGTACGCCCGTCGGCTGCACGGAGCCCTGTCCACACCTGCTCGCAGCGTGCTGGTCATGGTCGACCCGGTCGCCCGCCTGGTCGAGGTGGTCACCGGCTCGGAGGTGCGACGTTCCCTGTCGGACCACGAGGTCGGCCTCGCGGTGCTCGAGATGCGCTCCGAGTTCGCCGCGGGGGACCTCCTGCGCGGTCTGCGCCGCGGCCTGTCGATGATGGCGATGTCCGCCCGCGCCCCGCGCACCCTCCACGCCCAGGGCTGAGGCCGCCTCACCCCTTCCGGGCGTCTCGCTGCTGGGCGGCCAGCGCCCGGGCCGCGTCGGCGCGGCCCTCGCGCACCAGGCGCTTGGCGGCCGTGTTGGCCGGTGACTCCTCCAGCCAGCGGTCGAGGCGCTCGAGCAGCTCCGGGCTGGTCAGCGGTAGCGGGAACGCGTACTCCAGCAGGTTGGAGGCCATGTGGGTCCCGAGCTCCTCCCACACGGTGTCGGCGGCCTGGAGGTACTTCTCGACGTACGGCGCGAGCAGCTCCTCCTGCCCGTGGCGCATGAACGTCTGCGCGATCGACCGGTGCGTCTCGTTCGGTACGTCGGGGTTGCCGGCCAGGTCGAGCCATGCCGCCGCCTTGGCCTCGGCGTCGGGGCGCGAGGCGCGCGCGGCCGCGGCGTTCTCCTGCCCCGAGATCGTGCGGTCACGCTCGAGCTCGGCGGCGATCTCGGCCTCGCCAACGGCACCCGCCTTCGCGAGGCCGACAAGCAGCACCCAGCGCAGGTCGGTGTCGATGTCGAGACCCGGGATCGTCACCGAGCCGTCGAGCAGGCCCGCGACCTCGGCCTTGGCCTCGTCGGTGACCAGCGCGCCGGCGTAGAGCCGCGCGAAGATCAGCTGGGCGTTGCTGCCGGGCTCGGCGTTGTGCAGCAGGTCGCGCAGGCCCCGCTCCCAGGTGACCCGGAGCTCGGCTCGTCCGGCCGGGTCGGAGTAGAGGTTGGCCGCGATCCCGGCGTACCCCGGGATGGCCCGGATGCCGAACGCGTCTGTCTCGCTGCCGATGTTCTCGACCACGAGCTTGACGTAGTCGGAGGCCGCCATCTCGGCATCACGCGTCATGTCCCACGCGGCACCCCAGCACAGGGCCCGCGCCAGGGAGTCGTCGAGGGTGCGCAGCGCGCGCACGACGGTCGCGAGTGACCGCTCGTCGAGCCGGATCTTGGCGTAGGTGAGGTCGCCGTCGTTGAGGAGCAGCAGGTCGGGCTGCTGCTCGCCCACCAGTACGTCGATCGCGGTGAGCTCGCCCTCCAGGTCGACCTCGACGGACCGCCGGTGGACCAGGTGCCCGTCGTGCTCGTCGTACAGGCCGACCCCGATGCGGTGGCGGCGCAGCGTCTGCTCCTCACCCGCGGCCGTCTGGCGCACGGCGAGGGAGGCGTAGGAGCCGTCCGCCGCCAGCTCGAACTCGGGCAGCAGGGTGTTGACGCCGCTGGTCTGCAGCCACTCCTTGGCCCAGGCGTCGAGCTCCCGGCCGGACGCGTGCTCGAGGGCGGTCAGCAGGTCGACGAACTCGGCGTTGGCGTAGGCGTGGTCCTTGAAGTACTGCCGGAGCCCGGCGAGGAACTCGTCGATGCCGACCCAGGCGACCAGCTGCTTGAGCACCGAGGCGCCCTTGGCGTAGGTGATGCCGTCGAAGTTCACCTCGACGGCGTGGAGGTCGTAGTTGTCGGCCGCGATCGGGTGGGTCGACGGCAGCTGGTCCTGTCGCAGGGCCCAGTTCTTCCGGGCGTTGGTGAAGCCGGTCCACGACTCGGTGTAGGCGGTGTTCTCGACCGCTGCGTGGTAGCAGGCCCACTCCGCGAACGACTCGTTCAGCCAGAGGTCGTCCCACCACTTCATGGTCACCAGGTCCCCGAACCACATGTGCGCCATCTCGTGCAGGATCACCGAGCAACGGAACTCGTAGAACGCCGCGTCCTGACGGCTGCGCGGGAGGTACTCGTCGCGCAGGGTGACGGCACCGGCGTTCTCCATGGCGCCGGCGTTGTACTCGGGGACGTAGAGCTGGTCGTACTTCTCGAAGGGGTAGGGGAAGTCGAAGGCCTTCTCGAAGAACTCGAACCCCTGCTTGGTCATCAGCAGGAGCTCGTCGGTGTCGAGGTGGTCGACCAGCGACTGACGGCAGTAGTGGCCCAGGGGGATCGTGCCGTTCGCGCCCTCGTAGGAGTCGAGGTGCTCGTGGTACTCGCCCGCGATCAGCGCCGTGATGTAGGTCGACATGCGCTTCGACTCGGGGAAGCTCCAGCGTGCCGAGCCGCCGCCCAGAGGCTCGGGGGCCGGGGTCGGGGCGTTGGACACGACCTTCCAGTCCTCGGGGGCGATCACGGTCCAGGTGAACACGGACTTGAGGTCGGGCTGCTCGAACGTCGTGAACACGCGACGTGCGTCGGGCACCTCGAACTGCGTGTAGAGGTAGACGCGCCCGTCGACCGGGTCGACGAAGCGATGGAGGCCCTCGCCGGAGTGCGAGTACGCGCAGTCGGCACGCACGACCAGCGTGTTCTGCGCCTGCAGGTTCGTGAGTCGGATCCGGCTGTTCCGGTACGCCGAGGCCTCGTCGACCGGCTCGCCGTTCAGCGTGATCTCGTGGATGATCGCGCCGACCAGGTCGGCGAACGTCTCCGCACCCGGCTCGGTGCAGGTGAACGTGATGGTGGTGGTGGACTCGAAGGTCTTGTCGCCCGTCGTGAGGTCGAGGTCGATCGCGTACGACGTGACGTCCAGGAGTGCGGCTCGGGTCGCGGCCTCTTCCCGGGTGAGGTTGGTACCAGGCATGCAGCGATCCTGCCATTGGACCGCCGAGGTCACAGCATCGGACGGCCACGGTTGTATGACAATTGCCACGAGCCTCGGACGGGGCCCTGGGGCGGGAATGTTCGGGCTTTCCTTCGAGTTCCGATCCATATGACCGCCACCTCGGAAACCGCTGCCCCCACGACCGACGTCGACGTCGCCGACTTCTGGTTCGACCCGCTGTGCCCCTTCGCGTGGATCACCTCGCGCTGGATGCTCGAGGTGGAGCAGGTCCGGGACGTGAAGGTGAACTGGCGGATCATGAGCCTGTACTACCTCAACAAGGACCGCGACATCTCAGACGACTACCGCGAGCTGATCGAGCACGGCGTTCCGATCGGGCGCGTGCTCGCCGCCGCCGAGAAGCACGTCGGCCCGCAGGCCCTGTTGCCGCTGTACACCGCACTCGGCGAGCGGATCCACCACGAGAAGCAGGACAAGGGCCTCGAGCTGATCGCCGGTGCCCTGGCCGACGCCGGGCTCCCGGCCGAGCTGATCGAGGCGGCCGACGACTCGTCGTACGACGAGCGCGTGCAGGCCTCGCACCAGGAGGCGATGGACCGGGTCGGCGACGAGGTCGGCACTCCGACCATCGCGTTCAACGGCTCGGCCTTCTTCGGTCCGGTGCTCACCCGGATCCCGCGCGGCGAGGATGCCGGGCGCCTGTGGGACGGCACCATCGCCGTCGCCGACTTCCCGTACTTCTTCGAGATCAAGCGCACCCGCACCGGCGAGCTCGACTTCAGCTGACCTTCGTCAGCTTTCGCTCACGCCGCCCACGCGGGTGGTGAGCAACGACTCGAGGATGGCCTCCATCTCGTCGAGGCTGTCCTGCCGGCCGTCGAAGCCCTTCATGTGGTCGCGTCCTGCCTGGTCGTTGAAGGTCAGTGACCAGGTGAACGTCGTGACGGCGTCACGTTCCCGCAGTTCCATGGCTTCGATCGCTTCCACATCGGGCCAGCAGTTGAAGTGCCAGGTCTGCACGGTCCGGACAGGTGGTTCGACGTCGAGGTATGTCCCGTGGAACGAGAAGACCGTTCCGTCTCCGGTCACGAAGGTGGAGTGATACTTCCCGCCCACACGAAGGTCGATCGAGCACTCCGTCATGCGGTCGGGAGGCGTCGTACCCCATGTGCTCACGTGCTCGGGCTTCGTCAGAACGTCGAAGACGAGAGCGATCGGCGCGTCAAACTCGCGAGTGATGACCACCTCGAGGTCGTTCGGGAAGGTGATGATGGCCGAGCCATGCCGATCAGGTGTCACTGTCGTCTCCTTGTCGTTGTAGCTCGGTGAGGTAGTCCTCGATCCGATCCAGTCGGGCGTTGATCGCCTGCTCGTACTTGGACATCCAGTCGTACAGGGGCTGCAGCTGGTCGGGGGCCAGGCGGTAGAGACGGTGACGGCCTTCGGCCCGGCACCTGACGAGTCCGACCTCGCTGAGCACCCGCAGGTGCCGAGAGACGTGAGGCTGAGGCATCGAGACCTGGCCGACGATCGCGCCGACGGACTTCTCACCTGCGAGCAGCACGTCGAGGATTGCCCGGCGGTGGGCGTCCCCTACCGCGTTGAACACATCCGTGGTTGTCGAAGCGCGGGCCACCAGCCGAAGATATACCGATATGCGTATATGTCAAGGCCGCTCATGGGCAGCGCGCGCTCCCGTGCCTGCCGGATGCGTCGCGGTGCGGTCCCTGTGTCCTGGTCGCCCGCGATTGAAAACCGCTCGCCACGTCTCACTAGGCTTTCGGCCATGAGTCATGTCCTGTCCGCCGTCGCCTGGCCGTACGCCAACGGCCCGCGCCACATCGGTCACGTGGCCGGTTTCGGCGTGCCCTCCGACGTGTTCAGCAGGTACATGCGGATGGCCGGCCACGAGGTGCTGATGGTCTCCGGCACCGATGAGCACGGCACTCCGATCCTGGTCGCCGCGGACGCGGCGGGGGTGAGCGCCAAGGACCTCGCCGACAAGAACAACGCGGTGATCGTCCAGGACCTCGTCGACCTCGGGCTGTCCTACGACCTGTTCACGCGCACGACCACGGGCAACCACTACCAGGTCGTGCAGGAGATGTTCACCACCGTGCTCCGCAACGGCTACATGGTGGAGCGGACCACGAAGGGTGCGGTCAGCCCGTCGACGGGCCGCACCCTGCCCGACCGCTACATCGAGGGCACCTGCCCGATCTGCGGGTACGGCGAGGCGCGCGGCGACCAGTGCGACAACTGCGGAAACCAGCTCGACCCGACCGACCTGATCGGGCCGCGGAGCAAGATCAACGGGGAGACGCCGAAGTTCGTCGAGACCCAGCACTTCTTCCTCGACCTCCCCGCGCTGGCCGACGCGCTCTCGTCGTACCTCCAGGGGCGCGAGGCGAGCGGCACCTGGCGGCCCAACGTGATCAAGTTCTCGCTGAACCTGATCGAGGACCTGCGTCCGCGCGCCATGACACGCGACATCGACTGGGGCATCCCGGTGCCCGTCGACGGCTGGCGCGACAACCCGACGAAGCGGATGTACGTCTGGTTCGACGCGGTCATCGGCTACCTGAGCGCGTCCATCGAGTGGGCGCGCCGATTGGGTGAGCCCGAGAAGTGGCGCGAGTGGTGGAACGACCCCGAGGCCTTCTCCTACTACTTCATGGGCAAGGACAACATCGTCTTCCACTCCGTCATCTGGCCCGCCGAGCTGCTGGCGTACGACGGCCGCGGGTCACACGGCGGAGAGCCGGGCTCCTTCGGGGATCTCCAGCTGCCCACCGAGGTCGTCTCCAGCGAGTACATGACGATGGAGAGCAAGCAGTTCTCGACCAGCCGGGGGCACGTGATCCTGGTCGGCGACATGCTCGCGCGCTACCAGCCCGACGCCCTGCGCTACTTCATCTGCGCGGCCGGCCCCGAGACCTCCGACGCCGACTTCACCTGGGCCGACTTCGTGCTGCGCACGAACTCCGAGCTGGT
>Ga0070679_100007539_pt1 | contig 10174 bp, 10 predicted proteins | sample KBSC63BmetaG_FD_65652 | JGI IMG/M metagenome (GOLD analysis project Ga0070679, IMG submission 65652) | Corn rhizosphere microbial communities from Kellogg Biological Station, Michigan, USA - KBS C6-3B metaG | ecosystem: Host-associated > Plants > Roots > Rhizosphere | place: USA: Michigan... | reverse complement strand
CTTTTTATCGAGGCCGTTCTCGCTGGCCTTTTTCTTGGCGCGCTTATAGCGGGCTCCCCGCCCCGGTCAACGGGCTCGAACGTGAAAGTTTTGTCACCGGATTGCGGGGCGAAAAAATGGGATCGGCGCCGGACAAAGCCGGGGCAGCTGATATGCCAAGAGCTTTATATGGGAATTTCGCCAGGCGGGGTTTTGGCAGCCTTATTGCGCTCTGCGTTTTGCGAGTTCCACCGCCACGCGGACGCCGATGGCGTCAAGCGTCTCGTCGAGGCGGCTCTCCCCGCTCCGCTCCGTCAGCTCGCCGAGCATGGCTTCAAGCTTCGAGAGCGTTCCGACATCCATCCGGCCTTCGAGGATTTCGAGCTTCAGCGCATCCAGCATATCGAGGGCTTTCGCGCCGCGCCGCGCGAAACGGCGGCGGCGCTCCACGGCATCCTCCACGCCCTGCAGCGCCAGCAACGCGTCGATCGAATTGAGAGCGGCGGCCGAAGCCGCCGCGGATGTCTGACTCGGTGCGTTGTCGTTGCCGACAACAAAGCCGCTGCCGGTCGTACGCCGGGCAGCCCCGGCTGCAGCCACGCCACTTTTGGCGGTTGCCTGAATGCGCATCTTTTTTGCTCCCCCGAGCCCCGCGAGCGAATCCCCGCGATGGCGCAAAATATGGGTTCCCATGGTTAAACGATCGTAAAGAGCCCCGGCAGATCCTGCCGGGTCGGCAAGAATGGCCGCTGCGGCATAACGCCTCTCGAAAAAAAGATCGAGCAAAATCAGCGGTTTGATTCAGGTTGCGCTTGGCACGGCCCTCGCATTCCCTTGCCCGAGTCCATCCATCGACAAGCTGGGGAGCCAAGTCGATGAAAAAGTCGATGAACAAGCTGACCAAGACCGTAGCCGCTTGGGCGCTCGCCGCCTTCGCGATGGGAATTTGCCTCGGGACGGCGCAGGCCGCTTCCCGGATCAAGGATCTCGTCGACGTCGAAGGCGTGCGCGAGAACCAGTTGATTGGCTACGGCCTTGTAGTCGGCCTGAACGGCACCGGCGACACGCTGAACAATATCCCTTTCACCAAGCAAAGCCTCACCGCGATGCTGGAGCGCCTCGGCGTCAACATTCGCGGCGCGCAGCTTCGCACGGGCAACGTCGCGGCGGTGATGGTGACCGGCAATCTGCAGGCTTTTGCCACGCAAGGCACGCGCGCCGACGTCGTCGTGTCCGCGCTCGGCGACGCAAAAAGCCTGCAAGGCGGAACCCTCCTCGTCACGCCGCTCATGGGCGCGGACGGAAACGTTTATGCGGTGGCGCAAGGAACGGTCGCGGTCGCGGGCTTTCAGGCCGAAGGCGATGCCGCCAAGATCGTCCGCGGCGTACCGACGGTCGGCCGTATTTCGAACGGCGCCATCGTCGAGCGCGAGATCGATTTCGCGATCAACCGCATGAGCAACATCCGGCTCGCGCTCAGGAATCCCGATCTCACCACTGCGAAGCGCATCGCCGGCGCCATCAACGATTTCCTTGGCGCGGCCGCCGCCGAGCCGATCGACCGCAGCACCATCATGCTGGCGGTGCCGCAAAAATATTCCGGCAACATCGTGCAGCTCCTGACCGAGATCGAGCCGTTGCAGATCGAACCGGATCTCACCGCCAAGGTCGTGATCGACGAGCGCTCCGGCATCGTCGTCATGGGACGCGACGTGCGCGTGGCGACGGTCGCGGTCGCGCAAGGCAACCTCACCGTCAGCATCTCGGAAACGCCCGTCGTCAGCCAGCCGAACCCATTCGCGCGCGGCCGCACCAAGGTCGTGCCGCGCACGAGGATCGGCGTGCAGGAAGAAGGCACCAAGCTCGGCGTCGTGCAGGAAGGCGTTTCGCTTTCCGATCTTGTCGACGGGCTGAACGCGCTTGGCGTCGGCCCGCGCGATCTCATCTCGATTTTGCAGGCAATCAAGGCAACCGGCGCGATCCAGGCCGAAATCGAGGTGATGTGATGGCGAGCCCGGTCGGCTTCTCGCCGGTTCCGATGGATCACGCGCTCGCGCACCGGACTCCTGCGCCGGCCGGCCAAACCAAGGCGCATGAGGTCGCGCAGGACTTTGAAACCGTTTTCTTAACCAACATGTTCGAGAATATGTTCGAGGGCCTCGACGACGACGGTCCCTTTGGCAGCGGTGCCGGCAACGGCCCCTGGCGTTCGATGCTCACCGAGCAATACGCAAAATCCGTCGCCCAGTCCGGCGGTGTCGGCGTTGCCCAGGCCATCGAACGGCAACTTGTATCGCTTCAGGAGAGTCACCAATGACCGCTCAAACCGCCTCCCAGCACCCGCCGATCGCGAGCAAAGCATCGGCTGAGGCGCTTTTGAACCATATCGGCGAGACCATGGTCGCGCTGGTGCAGGTGTTCGAGGACGAAACCCGGCTCGTGCGCGCGGGTAAATTAGCCGCCGCCGCCGAACTCATGCCGGAAAAAACCAATCTCGCTTCGATCTATGTCCGCGACATCGAAACGATGAAGCTGAACGCTCAATTCATCAAGGAAACGCTGCCGGAACTCGTGGAGGAAATGCGCGCGGCGCACGATTCTTTCCGCGATATCCTCACCCGCAATCTGCAAGTGATCGCGACGGCGCAGTCGGTTGCCGAAGGCCTGATCCGGGGTGCCGCCGAGGAGGCGAGCCGCCGCCACGACCCGCGCGGTTATCATGCGAATGGCCGCAACGCGCCCGCCAAGGTCACGACCCGTCCGGTGATGGTCAGCCGATCGAGCTAACACAACGGATTCCGTGCTTGCCGCAGCGGCTCCGCCGGTTTCGCGTCGGGGCCGCTTTCTTTTAACCCGCCGGCAACCTCGTCGTTAACGAGTCGATAACCTTTACGGGCCCGGGCGGAAAAAATTGCGTGGAAATCGCCGCATTCGGCTGCGGCGTCTAGGCCCGCGGCCGCACTTTAATAGACTCCGCTGTGTAACCAGCCGTTCATTTTTACCGTGTCAAATCACGGCCTCTCGATCTCCAGGACGGAGATCGCAACGTGAGTATCCTAGGAAAGGGATGAACTATGGGTGATATTACTCTTTCGGCTGGCGTGCGTCAGAACCTGCTCGCGCTCCAGAACACTGCCGATCTCTTCACGCAGACCTCGAACCGTCTTGCGACGGGCAAGAAGGTCAACTCGGCGCTCGACAATCCGAACAGCTTCTTCACGGCGCAAAGCCTGCAGGGCCGCGCTTCGGACTTGAGCAACCTTCTCGACGCTGAATCGAACGCCGTGCAGACGGTGCAGGCCGCCAACCAGGGCATCACCGCCATTCAGAAGCTCGTTGACTCCGCGAAGGCGCTTGCGAACCAGGCGCTTCAGACCTCGAACACCACGACTCGTGCGGACCTTTCGACGCAGTTCGGCGACCTGCTCACGCAGATCGACCAGCTCGCCAAGGACTCGGGATTCAACGGCATCAACCTCCTGAACGGCGACGACCTGACGGTGAACTTCAACGAAGACGGCACGTCTTCGGTGACGATCAACGGCTTCACCGACACAACCGCGGGCGATCTCGGCATCGCTGCTGCAGCCAATAGCTGGGCGGCCAACACCGACATCAACGCGGCGCTCACGGACATCGCGGACGCGACTTCCACGTTGCGTTCGCAAGGTGCGAAACTTGGCTCAAGCTTGGCGGTCGTGCAGACCCGTCAAGACTTCACCAAGAACATCATCAACGTGCTGCAGGTCGGTGCGGACAACCTGACGCTCGCCGACTCGAACGAGGAAGCTGCGAACTTGACGGCGTTGCAGACCCGTCAGCAGATTTCCACGGTCGCACTGTCGCTGTCCAACCAGCAGGAACAGCAGGTTCTCCGGCTGTTCAGCTAAGTCTAGGCCAAAGCATTCAAGGGATACGGCGGGGTCAAACCCCGCCGTTTTCTTTTAGGCACTTTAAACGGCCGCGTTTACGTTCATGATGCCGCGATATGATTCGGAAGGAGTACCCAATGGGTCTCAAGGTCGAATTGAAGGCGGGCGAGCGCATCATTGTCGGCGAAAGCGTCATCACCAATGACGACCAGCGCACCCGCCTCATCATCGAAGGGGACGCGCCGATCCTGCGCGAGAAAGACATCCTCACGGCCGAAACCGCCAATACGCCCTGCAAGAAAATCTATTTAGCGGTGCAGCTCATGTATCTTGCCCGCAATCCCAAGCAGCACCACGAGCTCTATTTCAGCCTGGTCAAGGACGTCATGCTGGCGGCGCCTTCCACACTCCCTTACCTCGACCGTATGAATAATCAGATATTAACCGGCTCCTTTTACAAGGCGTTGAAGGAGGCGCAGCAGCTGCTGCGCTACGAAGAGGAACTGCTATCGCATGGCCAACCCGGCTCAGACCTACGCCAAGAACGCACAAGAAACGGGTAATCCCCGCGAACTCGAAGCCCAGCTCTTGATGCGCGCCGCTTCCAAGCTGCAGGCGGTGAAGGACGGCGAAGTAACCGGCAACATGAGTATCATTTCGGCGGTTCGCTATAACCGCCGCCTTTGGCTCGTCTTTGCCGATGCGCTGACGAAGGCCGAAAACAAGCTGCCACCCGAAATCAAGAGAAACGTGACGAGCCTCGCGATGTTCGTTCTCAACCGTTCGCGCACCATCGAGACGGCGGCCGAACCGAATCCCGAGCGCGTCGGTGTCCTCATCAACATCAACCGCGAGATTGCGGCCGGCTTGCGCACGAACGCCGCGGCCTGACCGCTTCATCGTTAAAAAAAACGCGCCATCTGGCGCGCGTTTTTCTTTTTTGAGGCCGCTTCCGCTACATGAAGTTGACGAGCGTCAGTTTCGACAGCATCGCCGTCGTCTGCAGGCTCGCCTGCATCTGGGTTTGCAAGGCCAATAGTTTTACCCCGGTCTCGTTCCTGTCGGCGTTCTCGATCCCGTCGAGGACGCCCTGCAGAATGGGCTTCTTGTCTCCAATGCGGGTTTTCGCGGCGTTGGCCGAAAGATTGGCGCCGGCAAGTTGGGTCTGAATCGCCGAGATCTGCTGTTTGGTCGTGCTCGGCGCAAGATTATTTCCGACTCTCGTGCCGAGCGCGGTGTAGCGGTCGGCGGCATTCGGATCGCTGCCGGAAAAGCTGACCGCGGCGAAGGTCGCGAAATTCTTCACGACGTCGCGGATCGCTTCTTCGTTGCCGCGCACGCCGTATTTGACGGTGATCGAGTCATCGACACGGGCCGTCATCGTGCCGCGCGGATCGTCGGTCGCATCGTCGCCGGTGTACCATTGCACCGTGTCGGTCGCGGTCGCGTCACGCAAACTCGTAGCGTTATAGAACGGGCCGGTGCCGGCGACGCGTTGCGCCGGATTATCCGCATCCGTGTCGAAAAACTCGTTGGAAGCCTGGACGGCCGACGCAGCGGCGAGATCCGTCTGCGCCGAGGTCTGGATGGCGCTGTCGAGCGCGCCGGCAAAGTTGTTGGCCGTATCCGCCGCGGTCGCGCCGATCGCAAAGCTGCCAGGCGGCGGCGGAGTTTGGCTAGAAGCCGTGAGCGTGATCGTTTTTGACGTGCCGTCGGGCAGGCTGAGGCGAACCGAAACAGTCGACCCATCCGGCGGGTTCGTGCCGTTGAAATCGACCGTGACCGACGGTGGACTGCCCGTCGGACCTGTAACCGTCGCGCCCGCGACATCAGTGGTGGCGCTCGCGATCTTGAACCCGAACGGGCCGGAATTTGTTTCAGAAAGAGTCACGGCGTCGCCGGACGTGGAAGGCGCATTCAGACGGCCGCGATTGTCCGGCCCCTGATCGGCCTGCAGCCGCTCAGCGATCACCTGCTTCAAGCCGGCAGCAACGCCATTTCCGTTCAGGATATGGTCGGCCGTGTCGATCGCCGCTTTATCCGTCGCCGATCCCGAAAAAAGATACGTATTGCCGGCGCGCTGGTTAAGGAGGCTCACCGCCTCGTCGAGACTGCCTCTCGCCTGCAGCTGCGTATTCGTCTGCCCACTGCTAATGAGGCTGAAGTCAAACGGCGGCAGCGTATTTGAACGCATATTTTGCGCAATCGTACCAAGGCGGCTCAGCGTCGTATCCTGCAATTGGATGCGCGTGCTCACGGTCGTGATGACATCTTCGTACGAGGTAAGCCGCGACATCGCGCCGCGCACATTGACGTCGAGGCCGCGGTCGATGCCGAGCCCGTCGTAACTTTGCGCGAGCTTGCCGGTCGAGAGCTGCAGCGAGAGATCGTTCATCTGCTTCTGCATCGCGACCAGCATCTGCGCCTTCATCATGGCGCTACTGGTGAGGCCGGATATCGAGGGCATCGTCAGCCTCCAATCTGCAACAACATGTCGTACATCTGCTTGATCGCCGTCAGCACCCGCGCGTTCGCGCCGTACGCGTTCTGCAGCGTGATCAGGTTCGACATTTCGGTGTCGATATTCACGCCTGAGGCATCGTTGAAGCGGCTTTGCAACGCGTTCAACACGACCTGCTGCCCGTCGTTGAGCTGGGATGCATTCGCGGCGTCCGATCCCTGGCGGCTGATGATCTGTTGGATGTAATCGGCAACCGAGCCCGAATACGGCCCTTGCGGCGTTCCGATTCCGGTGGATGACGAGAATAACTGATTGGCGGTCGTGAGCTGCTGGTTGATGAAATCCGGCCGCGTCGAGTCGCCGATATTCGTCGAGCTGGCGTAAAGAACGAGCGAGGTCGGATTCGAGAGAACCGCGGGGTTGATCGCGATGCGTGCGGAGAAGCCCGTCTTTTGCGCTCCCCCGGCGGTAATCGCACCCGAATAGATCCCCGTCCCATCGGTGAATAGCGGCAGCGTAACATCGCCTGATTGCAAGGTGTCGGTCGTCACCGACGCGCTCATTGCATTAATGTCGCTGTTGTTGGTCACGCCGTCGTCTACGAGCTGCAGAAGATTGCCGCTCGGATTCGAGAAAGTGATATCGGCGCCACTGAACGCGGTGTTCAGTTGCGTAACGACGGAAGCCATGCCGCCGGAGAAATCGATGCCGATGACCTGGTCGTTCGGATCGCTGGTGGTGGAGTTGTCGAGCGGCAGCACTGACGGATCGTCAACGCGGACGATCGTGACCTTGTGCTGCGTGGTGGTCGTGTTGTCGGTGTAGGTGAAGGAAACGGTGTTGCCGTTCTTGAGACCCGTGAGATCGACGTTAAAGCCCGCAGGCGGACCGATGACCGTATTGCTCGGCACATTGCGGTTCGAAAGCGCGAGCGCCATTGCGCTCGCCATTTCGTCGAGCTGGTTCTGCGCCTTGACGAGCGTATCGTCGCGCATCTGGATAAGTGCAGCGATGGTACCCGAGCGGATCGACTTGTTTGCGATCAGATCGGTTGACGCGCCGTTCGGTGTCGTGAGCGAAATCGTGCCGACCGATCGCTCGGTCGGATCGGTGCTATAGACCGAGGAAGGATTGAGCGCCGTCTTCGCATCGAAAACCAGTTTCGACGGCTGCCCGTCATAAAGGCTGACACCGGAGGTCGTGAAAATGGAAATCTGGTTGTTGCCGAGCGACGTAACACGGATATCCATCAACCCCGACAGCTCGGTGATATCCGCGTCGCGCTGGTCGAGAAGTGCGGCTGAGGAAGCGTCCTGCCGGCCCGAGGAGGAGATGAGCTTGCTGGAAACGTCCGTGATATCCTGCAGGAGCTGGTTGACGCGATTCACGGCATCGGAAATTCCGCTCTCCGCTTGCGAGCGAAGCTGCTGCACGTCACCCGACATCGCATTGAGGTGTTGCGCGAGCACCTGCGCTTGGTTGAGCACATCGCCCTGCGCGGCGGAGGAATCGGGGCTTGCCGTCAGTGCATTCAACGAGGACGTGAAATTGTTGAACAGCGTGTCGAGCGCGTCGCCGCCGCCCGGCGTGCCGTAAGCCTGTACGAGCCGCGAATAGTAGCTGTTCAGCGTACCGGCATAATTCGCGCCCGCCGCCTGGATGCGAAGCTGCGTCTGCACGATGAGGTCGAGCTCGCGGCTGACGCCGAGCACCATGACGCCGTTTCCGCCGGCGATCGTCGACGACAGGAGCGGCGACTTGCGGACGTAGCCCGGCGTGTTGACGTTCGCGACGTTGTTGGCGACGACGGAAAGACCCGCTTGCGTCGCCTGCAACCCCGACAGCGCCGAAGAGATCGCCGTTGTAAGGCCCATAAGTTAAACCTTTACAATTCCTGCGTTTTTTACCGCAGCATCGCGATCGTTTCCTGCAGCATGTCGTTCGCCGTGGTCACGATCTTGGTGTTCGCGGCGTAGGCTTGCTGAGTCACAATCAGCTTTGTGAACTCGTCCGAGATGTCGGTGTTCGAGCCCTCAAGCGATTGCGCCGCGATTTTGCCCGAGGCGCCGAAGAGCGCCGGGCCCGACTCGTCAGTCGCCTGGAACGCGCCGCCATCGAGCGCCTGCAATCCATTGTCGCCGTTGAAGGAGACCAGCGGAATCTCTGCGATATCGAGCGTGCGGCCGTTTGAATAGCTCGCGACAATGCGGCCCTTGTCGCTCACCGAGATCCCGTTGAGCTGACCGGCAGCAAAGCCGTTCTGGTTGAGTGTGCCGACCTGCGCGACTCCGTTCTGATCGGCGAACTGCGTGATGCCGTTGCCGCCGAAATTCATCACGATGTCGCCGACCGTGTGGTTATCGACCGTGAGTCCAGTGAGCGTCAGGTTCGCAACCTGCGGATTCATTTGGCCGTTCGCGTCGAAATTGAACACGGTGCCGGCGTTGGTCCAGGCGGTGTCGGTTGCGGCCGGATTCGTATTCGACTGATAGAACAACTCCCACGTATCGGTTCCGCCCGCTGCGATCGAGTCGAGCTTCGCCCAACGAAGCTGCACATCCACTGGATTGCCCTGGGCGTCATAAACCGTGATTGAGCCGCCGGTAATGGTCTGGCTCTCGAAGGTCGACTCATCCGAGCCGAGAACAATGCCGTCGCCTGTTGGCGTCGCCCTCGGATCGCCGGCCGGGTCGTAATCTGCGGGATCAAGCAGCTCGCTGCCGCCTGCGGCCGACTGCGCCGTCGTCGGCGTCGCGGCCAGATTCGCACGATAATTGATAGTGGTCGTAGCTTGCGCCGGCAGGAAATCGTTCGTGATCTTCAACACCTGCGGCACCGAGCCGGTGACGTTGCCGGTCGAAGGGTCGATCGGCAATCCTTCGAGGTAATAGCCCGTGCCGTTCACCAGATAGCCGTCTTTATCCATCTGAAAATCGCCACGGCGCGTATAGAGCTCATTGCCAGCGAACACAGGCTGGTTGTCCGGGAACCCGGATGGTTTCTGCACGGCGAAATAGCCGTCGCCGTTGATCGCCATGAAAGTCGAGACGGAAGCCGCCTGGATGTCGCCCTGCACCGTGTTGGTCGCGCGCGAGAGCGCCTGCACGCCGCCCGAAACCTGCTGCGCGCTCGAAGAGTCCGCTACAAGATTCGCAAAGCTTGTGTCGGTCCGCTTGAAACCCGTCGTCTGGGAGTTCGCGATGTTGCCGGAAATATTCTGGAGCGCGAAGGACTGCGCCTGCAAACCGCCGACCGCCGTCGTCAATGCATTAAAGATACCCATGGCACTTCTCCATCATGGCGCTCCGTCGATCGGGCGCACACTGTCGACGCCACCATCGCAATCGCCATGCCATGACGTGCGGCAGATAACGCATTGATTTCATTCGGATTTTTCAACTCGCGAAAAATTGCCGCCCGGCAGAAACGAGTCTTTTGCGGCAAAATCTGCCGGGTAAAAGCGATTTGCTGCGGACGGCGCGAGCCCATAGGGTGCGCGCGCAAGAAGGAGCCGGCATGCGTTTTGAAGGAACGAAAGACTACGTCGCCGATACGGATTTGAAAGTCGCCGTGAATGCCGCGATTGCGCTCGAGCGCCCGCTGCTCATCAAAGGCGAACCCGGCACTGGAAAAACGGTGCTCGCCGCCGAAATCGCAAAGGCCATTGGCGCGCCGCTGATCGAATGGCACGTCAAATCGACAACCAAAGCGCTGCAAGGGCTCTATGAATACGATGCCGTCTCCCGGTTGCGGGACAGCCAGCTTGGCGATCCGCGGGTCTCGGACATCAAGAATTACATCCGGCGCGGAAAATTATGGGAGGCTTTCGTTTCCGCCGAGCGGCCGGTGCTTCTGATCGACG
>Ga0070679_100007536_pt1 | contig 10178 bp, 10 predicted proteins | sample KBSC63BmetaG_FD_65652 | JGI IMG/M metagenome (GOLD analysis project Ga0070679, IMG submission 65652) | Corn rhizosphere microbial communities from Kellogg Biological Station, Michigan, USA - KBS C6-3B metaG | ecosystem: Host-associated > Plants > Roots > Rhizosphere | place: USA: Michigan... | reverse complement strand
CGCCGTGCGTGCTACAAACAAGGCGTGAGCGGCCAAGGCGTGAGCGGCGCGCGCGACGACCTGTTCGGCGAAATTGTGCGTTTGCACAATAGCCGCACGCCGTGCGTGTTGGCCACGGTGGTGCGCACGTCGGGGTCGACGCCGCGCAAGGCGGCGGCGCGCATGCTCGTCCTCGGCGACGGGCGCATCGTCGGCACCATCGGCGGCGGTCGCGTCGAGAAGGAGGTCGCCGACGCGGCGCTGGCGCTGCTCGCCGCCGGAGACGCCGCGCGGCCGAAGCTGATGCGGTTTCATCTGACGCACGAGCTCGCCATGTGCTGCGGCGGGGAGATGGAGGTGTTCGTGGAGCCGCTCATTCCGGCATCGCCGCTCATCGTCCTCGGCGGCGGCCACGTCGCGCACGCGCTCGTGCCTCTGGCGCAGCGGGTCGGCTTTTCGCCCATCGTCGTCGAGGAAGCGGAGGAGATGGCGACGGCGGAGCGCTTCCCCGACGCCGCGCGCATCGTCGACAGCTTCGATCCGCGCGACTGGACCGATCTGCCGATCGACGGCGGCAGCTACGTCGTCATCGTCACGCGCGATCATGCGCAGGACCAGGCGCTGCTCGAGCACTTCCTGTCGCGGCCCGGGCCGGAGCCGGCCTACCTCGGGCTCATCGGCTCGCGGCGCAAGATCGAGATGTTCAAGCAGCGCCTCGGCGCCCGCGGCATCGACCCGGCACGGTTCGAGCGGCTGCACGCGCCCATCGGGCTCGACATCGGCGCCGAGACGCCCGAGGAGATCGCGGTCGCCATCGTCGCCGAGCTGATTCAGGCGCGCGCCGCCCGCCGTCCGCGCAAATGATCGCCGCGGTGGTGCTGGCCGCCGGCGCCTCGACGCGCATGGGCGAGCCGAAGGCGCTGTTGCGCCGCGCCGACGGGCGCAGCTATGTCGAGGCGATCGTCGAGACCGCGCGGGCCGGCGGCTGCGACGAGATCGTCGTCGTCCTCGGCCCGCCGCATGGCGAGGCGATCCGTGCGGCGCTGCCCGCAGGCGTGCGCGCGGCGTGGAACGGCGAGCCGGAGCGCGGCATGTTGTCGTCGGTGCAGGCGGGCCTCGCGGCGGTGGCGGGCGCTGCGTCGCCGCCGCGCGCGGTCGAGGCCGCGCTGATCTGGCCGGTCGACATTCCCTTCGTCGAAGCGGCGACGGTGCGGACGCTCGTGACGCAGGACGGAACAATTGTTGTGCCGGTGCACCATGGGCGCGGCGGCCATCCGCTGCGCGTCGCGCGCGCGCACTTCGACGAGATCGCGACGCTCGATCCGGCGCGCGGGCTGAAGGCGCTCGTCGACGCGCACGCCGCCGCCGTGATTCGCCTGCCGGTGGACGACCGCGGCGTCCTCGTCGACGTCGATACGCCCGAGGACTACGCGCGCACGCGGCCCTGAACGCGCTCGGCCTCCGCTTGCGCGGTGGCCACGACCTCGGCGCGATCGAGGCCGGTCAGCTCGGTCAGGACGCCGCCGCGTACGAGCACGCGCCCGTCGACGACGACGTCGCGGACGTCGCGGCTTTGCGTGGCGTACACCAGCGTCGAGACCGGGTCGAACGAGGGCGTCGCGTGCGGCGTACGCCGGTCGACGACGATGAGGTCGGCGCGCTTGCCAACCTCGAGCGAGCCGATCTCGCGCTCGAGGCCGAGCGCGGCGGCGCCCCCGAGCGTCGCCAGCTCGAGCGCGGTCGCCGCCGGCATCGCGGTGGTGCCGGCGCGCGGCTTGTGCAACAGCGCGGCGAGGCGAAGCTCGACGAAGCCGTCGAGGTTGTTGTTGCAGGGCGCGCCGTCGGCGCCGAGCGCGACGTGGATGCCTTGCGCCAGCATCTCCGGGATGGGCGCGATGCCGCTTCCGAGCTTCAGGTTCGACGACGGGCAGTGAACGACGTGCGTGCCGTTGGCGGCGAGGCGGCGCCGCTCGTCGTCGGTGGCGTGAACGCAGTGCGCGAGCGCGGCGTTGGGGCCGCCGAGGCCGAGCGACTCGAGGTAGACGATGTTGTCGGCGCCGCGCTCGCGGCGGACCAGCGCGATCTCGGCCTCCTGCTCGGCGGCGTGCGTGTGCAGGCGGGCGCCGCGGTGGACGCGCAGGCCGACCTCGCGCAGTAGCTCCTCGGTGCACGAGAGGACGAAGCGCGGCGCGTAGGCGTAGCGCAGCCGGCCGTCGGCGGCCCCGTGCCAGCGGGCGGCGAGCGCGTCGCTGTCGTCGATCGAGCGGCCCGTCTCTTCGCGCAGGCGCGCCGGCACGCCGTCGCCGTCGTCCATCATGGCCTTGCCGACGGTGGCGCGCAGGCCGGTGGCGGCGACCGCGTCGCAGAGCGCGTCGGTCTCGTGGACGGTGCCCATGTCGAGGATGGCGGTGGTGCCGCCGAGGAGCAGCTCGGCGACGGCGAGGCGGGCGCAGGCGCGCATGGCGCGCTCGTCGAGCGCCGCCTCGTAGGGCCAGACGCGGCGGCGCAGCCATTCGAGCAGCGGCAGATCGTCGGCGGCGCCGCGGCACAGCGTCTGGCACAGGTGGGTGTGCGCCTGCACCAGCCCCGGCAGCACGATGCAGCCCGAGGCGTCGATCCGTTGTGCGCGCGCATCATCGCGTTGTGCGGTCGCATCATCGCGTTGTGCGGCCGCATCATTGCCGTTTTGCGATTGCACAATTTCGACGATGCGGCCGTTCTCGACGACGACGTCGCCGGTCACGATCCGTCGGGCGGCATCCATCGTCACGATGGTGCCGCCGGCGATGATGAGGCGGCTCATGTCAGGTCGCCGCTGCGGAAGGCGTGCGGCAACAGCGCGCCGAGCGTGGTGTCTTGCCGCTCGCCCTTGTCGTTGGTGAGCGCGATCGGCAGCTCGTCGCCGGCGAACTCGGCGAGCACCTGGCGGCACATGCCGCACGGCGCCGCCGGCGGCGAGGTCGAGGTCTCGACGGCGACGGCGTCGATGCGCTTCTCGCCGGCGGAGACGGCGGCGGCGACGGCGCTGCGCTCGGCGCACAGCGCCAGCCCGTACGACGCGTTCTCGACGTTGGCGCCGACGTAGATCTTGCCGCTGGCCCCGCGCACCGCCGCGCCGACCTGGTAGCGCGAGTAGGGCGCGTGGGCGTGCTTGCGGACGGCGGCGGCGGCGGCGATCAGATCCTTCATGTCAGCCGCTCGATGATACGCGACAACAGCGCGATGAACTGATCGCGCACGCGCGTGGCCGTCTCGGTGACCTCGGCGTGCGACAGCTTCTCGCCGGTCACGCCGGCCGCGAGGTTGGTGCAGCAGGAGAGGCCGAGCACGCGCGCGCCCATGTGGACGGCGGCGATCACCTCGGGCACCGTCGACATGCCGACGAGATCGGCGCCGAGGGTACGCAGCATGCGCACCTCGGCCGGCGTCTCGTATTGCGGGCCGGGCGAGGCGGCGTACACGCCCTCGCGCAAGGAGAGGCCGACGTCGCGGCCGGCGGCCACGGCGAGCGCGCGCAGCTTCTTGTCGTACGCCTCGGTCATGTCGGGGAAGCGCGGCCCCAGCGTCTCGTCGTTGGGCCCGCGCAGCGGCGAGCCGCCGAGCAGGTTCAGATGATCGGAGAGGATGACGATGTCGCCGGCCGCGAGCGTCGCGTCGACGCCGCCCGCCGCGTTGGTGACGATGAGCGTCTTGCAGCCGGCGGCGACGAGGACGCGCGCCGGGAAGGCGACGCGCGCCAGATCGTGGCCCTCGTAATAATGGACGCGGCCCTGCAGCGCGAGCAGCTCGACGCCGCTCTTCTTGCCGTAGACGACGTTGCCGGCGTGGCCGACGATCGTCGACGGCGGGAAGCCGGGGAGCTTCTCGAACGGCACGGCGACGCGGCCGTCGAGCGTGTCGGCGAAGGCGCCGAGGCCCGAGCCGAGGATGAGGCCGACCGTCGGCTTCGCGTCCGCCGGCAGCGCGCGCCGCACGGCGGCGACGGCGTCTTGCAGCTCGCTCATCGAATCACCTCGAGGACCAACGGGCGCGGCGCCGGCGGCGTTGGCCCGAGCGTGAACGCCGCGCGCAGCCGCTCGCGCACCTCGGCCGCCACCGCCGGATCGCGCGGCTGCGAGAAGAACGCGACCGAGTGGCCGCGCTCGACGCGCTCGCCGACCTTGGCCATGAGGCGCACCCACGCGCCGGGATCGATGGCGTCCTCCTTGCGCGTGCGTCCGGCGCCGAGCCGCAGCGCCGCCATGCCGACGGCCTCGGCGTCGATGCGCTGCACGAAGCCGGCGCCGGCGTCGACCTTCTCGTGCGCGGCGGGAAACCAGCGCTGCTCGCTGTCGGGGATGGCGCCGCCCTGCAGCGCGACGCAGCGACGGAAACGGTCGAGCGCCGAGCCGTCGGCGAGCGCGCGGCCGATGCGCGCGCGCCCCTCGTCGGCGTTCTTGGCGGCGCCGCCGAGGACGAGCATCTCGCCGCCGAGCGTGAGCGTCAGCTCGACGAGATCGGGCTCGCCGTGGCCTTGCAGCACCATCAGCGACTCGTGCACCTCGACGGCGTTGCCGATCCAGCGGCCGAGCGGCTGATCCATGTCGGTCAAAAAGGCGGTGACGCGCTTGCCGGCGCGCTGCCCGATGTCGACCAGCGTGCGCGCCAGCTCGCGCGCGCGCTCCGGCGTCTTCATGAACGCGCCCGAGCCGACCTTGACGTCGAGGACGAGGCCGTCGATGCCCTCGGCCAGCTTCTTCGACATGATCGACGCGGCGATGAGCGGGATGCTCTCGACGGTGCCGGTGACGTCGCGCAGCGCGTAGAGCCGCTTGTCGGCGGGCGCGAGCCGCTCGGTCTGGCCGATGAGCGCCAGGCCGCACTCGCGTAAAACGGCGCGAAATCGCGATTCGTCGAGGTTTACCGTGAAGCCGGGGATCGCCTCGAGCTTGTCGAGCGTGCCGCCGGTGTGGCCGAGGCCGCGCCCCGAGATCATCGGCACGTACACGCCGCAGGCGGCGACCGCGGGAGCGAGGTGCAAGGAGATCTTGTCGCCGACGCCGCCGGTCGAGTGCTTGTCGACCTTGCTGCCGCCGAGGTCCGCCAGGTCGAGCACGTCGCCCGAGTGCAGCATGGCGTCGGTGAGCGCGGCGAGCTCGGCGCCGTCGAGGCCGCGGAAGTAGACGGCCATGAGCAGCGCCGCCGCCTGATAGTCGGTGACGCCGCCGTCGGTGACGCCGCGGACGAAGCCGCGGATCTCGTCGGGCGACAGCGTGCCGCCGTCGCGCTTGCGCCGGATGAGCTCGACCACGTTCATGCGCGCCCGCTCACGCCACCGCGGACAAGAACGACAGCCCGCGCGCGCGCGGCAAAAGGTCGAAGCCCTCCGCCAGCGTCTGCGCGATGTCGTAGAAGCCGTTGCGCACGCCGAGGTCGTGCCCGGCGGCGCGAGCGCTCATGGCGATGAGCGGCACGAACTCGCGCGTATGGTCGGTGCCGCGGTAGGTCGGATCGTTGCCGTGGTCGGCGGTGATGATCGCCAGATCGCGCGGCCCCAGCTTCTGCTGCAGCCGCGGCAAGAAGGCGTCGAACTCCTGCAGCGCGCGATAGTAGCCCGCCGGATCGCGGCGGTGCCCGTACAGCATGTCGAAGTCGACGAGGTTGGTGAAGACGAGCCCGCGCTCGACGCGATCCATGGCCTCGAGCGTGCGCACGCATCCGTCGGCGTTGCCCTCGGAGTGCACGTTCTCGGTGACGCCGCGCCCCGCGAAGATGTCCCAGATCTTGCCGACGCCGATCACCGGCAGCTTGGCGTCGGCGATGGCGTCGAGCACCGTCGCCGACGGCGGCGGCATCGAGAAGTCGCGCCGGTTGTAGGTGCGCTTGAACTTGCCCGGCTCGCCGACGAACGGCCGCGCGATCACGCGCGCCACCGGGATCTCGTCGCACAGCTTCCGCGCCGCCTCCGAGATGCGATAGAGCTCGTCGACGGGGATGACCTCCTCGTGCGCGGCGATCTGGAAGACCGAGTCCGCCGAGGTGTAGACGATCGGCTTGCCCGTCTTCAGGTGCTCGGCGCCGAGCTCCTCGATGATCTCGGTGCCCGACGCCGTCTTGTTGCCGAGCGTGCCGCGGCCGATCGCCTGCTCGAACCGCTTCATCATCTCGGCGGGAAAGCCGTGCGGGAAGGTCGGGAACGCGGTGTCGACCTGCAGCCCCGCCATCTCCCAGTGCCCGGTGGTGGTGTCCTTGCCGGCCGACGCTTCGCGCATCTTGCCGAACGCCGCGCGCGGCGCGGCGACGGGCGGAACGCCGAGGATCGTCGTCAGGTGGCCGAGGCCGAGCCCCTGCAGGTGCGGCAGCGTCAGGCCGCCGAGCTTGACGCTCATGTTGCCGAGCGTGTTCGAGCCGTCGTCGCCGTAGCTCCTGGCGTCGGGCGCCGCGCCGCAGCCGCACGAGTCGAGCACGATCCAGATGACGCGTTCCAGTTTTGCTGACTTCAAGTCAGTAACCTCTCTTCTTTACTGACTGCAAGTCAGTAACCTTTGGCCGCCTGCTTGGGCGCATCGGCGCCGCCGACGATGGCCACCGATGCCGAAGCGCCGATGCGGTCGGCGCCGGCGGCGCGCATCTTCTCGGCGTCCTCGTGCGTGCGCACGCCGCCCGACGCCTTGACCCCCATCTCCTCGCCGACGAGGCGCCGCATGAGCGCGATGTCCTCGGCGGTGGCGCCGCCCGGGCCGAACCCCGTCGACGTCTTGACGAAGTGCGCGCCGGCGATTTTCGACAGCGTGCAGCCGATGATCTTCTCCTCGGCCGTGAGCGCGCCGGTCTCGAGGATGACCTTGACCTTGGCCGGCCGCGACGCCTGCACCACGCGCCGGATGTCGTCCTCGACGAGCCCGTAGTCGCGCGACTTCAACGCGCCGATGTTGATGACCATGTCGATCTCGGAGGCGCCGCAGCGCACCGCCTCGCGCGCCTCGAACGCCTTCGCCGTCGGCGTCATGGCGCCGAGCGGGAAGCCGACGACGGCGCAGACGATGACGCCGGAGCCCTCGAGGTAGGCGTGCGCCTTGGCCACGTTGGTCGAGTTCACGCACACCGAGGCGAAGCAGTACTTGCGCGCCTCGTCGCACAGCTTCTTGACGTCGGCGGCGGTGGCGTCGGCCTTGAGGAGCGTATGGTCGATCATGCCGGCCATCTCGACGTCGACCTTGCCGACGTCGACGCCGGCGCCGACGCGGCAGGCGCCCTGGCGCGCCACCGCGCGCACGCTCTCGGGGCGGCGCGCCGCGCACATGCCGCAGTCGTCGCACGCCTCGTGCGACGGCACGTCGGTGCACGGCAGGTTGCGCAGCTCCTCGCGCGGCAAGAGGCGCAGCGCTTCCGAACGGTGCGCGCTGCCGGCGCCGTTGAGGCGCGCCTTGACGCGTTCCGTAATGATTCCAACGAGCCGGTCGATATCGTCCATTACGCGACCCTGACCAATAACAAGTAACTACACGAAGATCCAGCGCTGAACGTTTTCCGTGGCACAATCCACCAAGCTACTGGATGGACAAGGGAACCGGATGAGCACCGGTAAGCTGCACGCGATCGCCGGCCCGGCGGCGCCGACCGACCTGGTCGCCCGCTGCCAGAAGGGCGAAAAAGACGCGCTCGGCGAGCTCTATCGCCAGTACCGCGCCGAGGTCGCGCGCAACCTGCACCGCATGCTCGGCCCCGGCCGCGGCGACCTCGAGGACGTGCTGCAAGAGGTGTTCATCGAGGTCTTCCGCTCGATCGGGCGCTTCCGCGGCGACGCCAAGATCACCACGTGGCTGTATCGCGTCTGCGTCAACGTCGCCTTGCAGCGGCTGCGCAAGCGCAAGCGGCGCGCCGAAGTCTCCGCCGACGACGTCGGCGAGCGCGCGCTCGACCTGCAGAGCGCCGAGACGCCCGAGCGCGCGCTCGACAACATGCGCCGCCTCGACGCCGTCTATCGCATCCTCGACGAGCTGTCGCCCAAGAAGCGGGTCGTCTTCATCCTGCACGAGATCGAAGGGCGCGAGCCGAAGGAGATCGCCGGCATCGTCGGCGCGCCGGTCTTGACGGTGCGGACGCGGCTGCATTACGCGCGCAAGGAGTTCTACGCGCGCGCCGCCACCGATGCGCGGCTCGACGGTGTCGGCGGCTCGGCGGCGGGCGGTTCGACGGAGGTGAGCTCGTGAGCCGCCACGTCGCGCCGCATCGGCTCGCCACGAGCACGCTGAGCGCGCGCGAGCAGCGCCACGTCGACGGCTGCGCGCGCTGCGCCACGGCGCAAGCGCGCGTGCAGGCGGCGCGGCTCGGCCTCGACGCCGCCGCGCGCGTCGAGCCCGCCGAGCTGTCGCCCGCCGCCGAAGCGCGCGCCGAGGCGAGCATCCGCTGGACGCGCATCCCGCCGACGGTGGCGGTGCGCCGCCCGTTCCTCGTCGGCTTCGCCGTCGTCGCGGCAACGGCGGCGGCGGTGCTGGTGTGGAACGCGCGCGAGCCGCAGCGCTCCGCCTACGCGTCGACGCTGCCGTCGCCGGCGCCGCATCGCGTGGCCGCGCCGGCGCCGCGGCCCGATCGGCTCGAGGCGCTGGTGACGCTCATCGGCGGCGACGTCGAGGTCGCGCGCGGCGATGCGCCGGCGCAGCGGCTCAGCCTCGACACGCGGCTCGGCGCCACCGATCGCCTGACCACGACGGCCAACGCGCGCGCCGCCGCGCAGTGGTCCGAGGGCTCCGGCTTTCTGCTCTCGGGCGACAGCGAGCTGACGCTGGCGCGCCTCGAGCCGCGCACGCAGCGGCTCGAGCTCGGCCGCGGGCAGATCTCGGTGCGCGTCGGGCCGCACGAGCCGGGCGAGTCGCTGCACGTGATCACGCCCGATCACATCGTCAGCGTGCACGGCACCTGGTTCACCGTCGCCTCGGCGCAGCACGTGACGACGGTGGAGGTGCTCGAGGGCACCGTCGAGGTCACCAATCGCGACGGCTCGTCGTCGACGCTGTTGACGGCGCCGGCGCGCGCGACGTTCGGCCGCGGCCACACCGCCTCGACGGCGCTGTCGGGCCGGCAGGCGGCGCGCCTGCGCGCCGAGTCGGAGATGAACTTCTTGCCGTGGCCGGGCCTCGAGGCGGCGCGCGCGGCCTCGGGCGCGCTGCTGGTCGCGTCGCAGCCGCCGGCCGAGCTCGCCGTCGACGGCATCGTCGTCGGCGGCACGCCGCTCGACGTGCGCCGTCCGCTCGGCAATCACTACGTCGAGCTGACGCGCGCCGACTTCCGCACGCTGCAAAAGTGGGTCGCCGTCGGCCGCGAGCCGAGCGAGCTGCACGCCGCGCTGGTGCACGCGCCGCCGGCCGAGGACGCCGAGAGCGCGCCGGTCGAGATCGAGTCGATGGTGCGGCGCCGCGCCAGCCAGATCCGCGCCTGCTACGAGCGCCGGCTCAAGCGCGACCCGCAGCTCGCCGGCACCGTGTCGCTGCGCCTGCGCGTCGGCGACGCCGGCCAGGTCACGCGCGTCGACGTCGAGCAGTCGACGCTGCCCGATCCGCTCGTCGCCGACTGCCTGCGCCACGAGGCCGCCGGCTGGAGCTTCGCGCAGGGCCGCAACTCCACCGTCGTCTATCCGTTCGTCTTCCGCACGCAGTAACGATTCCGAACAGGTGTCGGCGATCGTGACAGCGCCGCCGTGCTGCGCCGACGGCGTTCCGCGCACTTGCCGCTGGCACGCAACTCGCTAGGCAAGAGCGCGCCGCCCCGGCTCCGCCGTTGGCCGCGGCACGGCCCAACTCCCCCCTTGGACTGTGCCCCCGACGAGCGGCGCCGGCGGCTGGCGCCAAACGGAGGGCGAGATGCGCCGATTCATCCTGGCATCGCTGTTGGTCGCGGCCGCCGGCTGCGGCACGACGCACGGCACGCAAAAGGTCGATGCCGCGCAAAGCACCGAGATGTTCGCGCACGGCCCGGGCACGGCGCCGCAACAGACGGCGAACGTCTCGCGTCAGATCGAGACGGGCGCGCCGGGTCCGACGCGCGGCGCGCCCGACGGTCGCCGCTAGCCGGGCGCTCGCCTTCGGTTGACATCGTACAATCGCTGGGCCTTCGTCGCCATGTCGATGTACGAGGCCTTCTTGCCGAAGGCGCACGTCGTCGACGCGCGCGGCAAGGAGCTGGCGTCGATCCTCGCCGCCATGCGCGTCGGCTGCCCGTTC
>Ga0070679_100007529_pt1 | contig 10183 bp, 8 predicted proteins | sample KBSC63BmetaG_FD_65652 | JGI IMG/M metagenome (GOLD analysis project Ga0070679, IMG submission 65652) | Corn rhizosphere microbial communities from Kellogg Biological Station, Michigan, USA - KBS C6-3B metaG | ecosystem: Host-associated > Plants > Roots > Rhizosphere | place: USA: Michigan... | reverse complement strand
GACGAACCCGGGGCGGCTCATGCGGCAGCACTCCTTCTCATGTCGAAGGCAACTTTGACCGTACCCAGCCGGCCGGCCTGACCCGCGTGGTCGAGCGCCTCGCGCCAACGGTCAAGGGGATAGGTGACGCCGAGCAGGCCGTCGAGCGGCGCGCCGGCGGCGAGCGACATCGCGACCTCGAAAGCATCGCCGGCGGTCGCATAGGCGCCGGTGACGTCGAGCTCGCGGAACCACGCCGGCGTGAGGTCAACCCCGGCCGCCGGCACCCCGGCGAGCAGCACCCGGCCACCTGCTCGTGTGGTGCGCAACGCCGTGTCGATGGATGCGGCCGAGCCGACCGCGTCGATCGCCACGTCCACCCCGCCGAGCAGGTACGGCGCGCCCCGCTCGGGCTCGAGCCGCAACGCACGGGTCGACCGTCGTACGCCGCCCACGACCTCGGCCGGGGTGACGACGTCGGTCGCGCCGAAGCGCCGGGCCAGCTCCGCCTGGCCGCGATGCTTCGCGACGACGGTCACTGTCGCCGCGGGCGTGAGCTCACGCAACGCGAGCGTGATGAACAACCCGACCGCGCCGGCGCCGACGACCAGGACGCTGTCCGCGTCGCCGACCTGCGCGCGGCGGGCGGCGTGAACCGCACAAGCCAGCGGCTCGACCAGCACTGCACGCTCGTCCGGCAGCGCATCCGGCACCGCGTGCAGCTGCGAGACGTGTGCCACCAGTTGGCCGCTCCAGCCACCGCCGGTGTCGGCGCAGAACCCGGTCTGCAGGCCCGGCGACACGTGGCCGACGGTGACGCGGTCACAGCGGTTGCGCCGCTCCGCCCGGCAGGCGTCGCACGGCTCGAGACCGCGCGCGACGCAGCCCAGCACCGGGTCGAGCACCACCCGCGTGCCTGCCGGCAGTCCCGGTGCTGCGTCGACCGTCTCGCCGACCACCTCATGGCCGGGGACGAACGGCATCGAGACCAACGGCGTGAAGTAGAGCGAGGTGTGGCCGCCCAGCGTCGCGAGGTCGCTCCCGCAGATGCCGGACAGTCGCGGCCGCACCCGCACCCAACCGTCGCCGGGCGATCGGGGCGGGTCGCGGTGCACCAGCCGCAGCGGCGCGATCGGGCCGGCGAGCAGGCCGGGCAGCCGGTTGCCGACGGCGCGGGCAGCGACGTACCGCGGCAGTGAGCGGTAGACCTCGAGCGCGTTGATCATCGGCCGGTCACCGTCGCGGAGTGTTCCAGCACCCGGCCGACCGGCGGCGAGGCGTGCCACTGCTCCACCTGCCAGCGCGACCGCCGCGCGACCCGCGACAGCGCGATGTCAGGGTCGACCGCCACCGGGTGCCCGACCGCGCGCAGCATCGGCAGGTCGCTGGCCGAGTCGGCATAGCCGTGGGACGCCTTCAGGTCCCAGCCGTCCTGCGCCGCGCGGTGCCGTAGCCACGACGCGCGTCCCTCGCCGACGATCGGCGGCCGGGTCAGGAAGCCGGTGCAGCGCCCGTCCGGCCCGACCGCGAGCTCGGCCGCGACGACCTCGTCGAACAGCGGCGCCACCGGCCGGGCCAGCGGAGCGACGGCGCCGGTGATGAGGATCGTGCGGTGCCCGGCGGCGCGATGCGCGCGCACCGTGCGGACTGCAGCCGCGGACAACCGGCTCAACACGGTGTCGGTGACGTCCTCGTCGACGATGCGCAGCAACTGCTCGTAGTCGGCGCCGTCGTAACGGCGATAGACCGAGCGCAGGAACGCGCCGCGGTCGCGTCGTTCGGTCAGCAGCCAGCGGGGGAGGGCGCGAGCGACTTCGGCCACCTCGCGGGCCCGCGCGGCGCTGGACAGCTCGGGGAGGCGGAGCCAGAGATAGGACTCGACCACGTTGCTCGGTAGCAGAGTGCCGTCCATGTCGAAGACCGCGACGACGCCTTCGCCACGCACAAGTTCCTTGCGGGCCGGTGCGCGCGTCGTACGACGTCCGCTCGTCATCGCCCGTAACGGCGCGGTCACGGCCGGGACGTGCACGTCGACGATGTAATGCTTCCAGTCGATGTCGGCGGCGTCGAAGCCGAACCCCTCGACGTCGTCGGGGTGCAGCGAGCGATGCAACGCAAGTGTCGCCGTGTCGCTGAAGTGCAGCTCGGCCTCGACGTAGGGCCGGTAGAGGTCGAAGTAGCGGCGCAGGAACTCCAGCCGGCGGCCCTGCCGGTCGAGTGAGTTGGCCCAGTCACGCGTGCGAGCGGAGCGTGGCAGCTTCGTCACGATCCGGTCGGCGGTGCGGTGCGCGCGCTCGCCGAGCCCGAGCAACTGCTCCACCCGTTGCGAGCCGGGCCACTCCCAGGCGGGCGGGGCGACGGCACCCCGGTCGCGTTGCTCCAGCGGGTGCGTCTGGAAATAGGCGCGGACGAAGTCGTAGAGGCGGCGGTAGGTGAGCGGGTTGCGCGCACCGGAGCAGATGGTGAAGTACGACGGCTCGGTCGGCTGCGGCGTCTGCGCGCACGCGGCCAGGGTCGCGTTGACGACGTAGTCGACCGGGATGACGTCGATCGAGGCGTCGGGCACTCCGGGGAAGTCCGGCAGGTCGCCGCGGCCGTAGGCGAGGATCAGCGGCTCGGCCATCTTGAAGCCCTCGATCCAGCCCGGGCTGGGTTGGCGCAGCGCGCTTTCGATGATGCTCGGCCGAAGGATCGTCAACGGCGAGTCGCGAGCCGCTTCTTCGACCGCCCGCTCGGCCATCGCCTTGGTGAACGTGTAGCAGTCGGTCCAGCCGAGCGTGCGAGCGCGTTCGCGACCGGCGTCGACCAACTGGGTGCGCACCCAGTCGACCCGTCGTCGTTCGGCGTCGGCGGCGACGGTCTGCGGCCCGCTGGTGCCGTGATCGCGCTCGGCCTCGCGGAGGAACTCGGCCAGCTGCTCGGGGGCCCGGCTGGCGTCCTCGATCGCCGCCCGCACCCGAGTCGCCGCGGCGGACTCGGCCCGCCAGTCGACCGTGTGCTCGAGGCGACCCTCGGTGACGTGACCCTGTCGGCGGCCGGCGACGTACGCCGTCGACACGTGCAGGTGGTGCGGTCGGCTTCCGCTGGCGGCGACGGCCTCGAGCAGGTTGAGACTGCCGTGCAGGTTGGTCGCGAAGCCCTCGTCGATGGGCGGGTCGAACGACACCTCGCCGGCGCAGTGCACGACGAGGTCGAGGTCGCCGGGCAACGCCGGGATGTTGTCGAGGTCGCCTTCGACGACCGTGATGCGGGTGCCCACCAAGGCGTCGACGGTGTCGGCGCCGTCACGCTCGCGCAGCCGCGTGAACGCCGGTTTGCGCAACAGGTGCGTGACGCGGTCCGCTGCGGTTTGTCCGCCGCGGGCCCGCACCAGCACGGTCACGCTGGTGTCCGGTAGGTCGTGGAGCACGCGCTCGAGCAACGCCTCGCCGACGAACCCGGTGACGCCGGTCAGCAGCAGCCGCTTGCCGCGAAGCGCGTCGGCGATGCGATGACTGGTTGTCACGGCGGGCAAGTCTGCCACTCGCGGTGCACGCCCCCTTCCGTGATCATGGCGTTGTGGCGTCCACAAGGCCATGATCACGTTCGGTAACCCTCCCGAACGCCATGATCACCCGGCTGGGGGTTGACGGCCAGGGGGCGTTGACGGCCAGTGGGTGATGACGTGGGCGGTGCTGGCGAACGCCAGCTCGGGCAGATCGTCGCGGCTGAAGAAGGCCGCCCCGTCGGCATCGTCGCCGGGCGCCGGCTCACCCGAGCGCCAGGTCGCCGCGTAGAGCAGGAAGATCGCGCCGCCGTCGTCCGGTGAGTTGACGAAGACGTCGAGTACGGCGCCGACGTCGACCTCGACGCCGGCTTCCTCCGACACCTCCCGCGCGGCGGCCAGCCGCGGGTCCTCGCCGGCATCGAGATAGCCGCCGGGCAACGCCCACAGCCCGCGACCGGGCTCCATCACGCGGCGCACGAGCAGCAGCCGATCCTCCCGGAAGACCGCGACGCCGACGGCGACCTTCGGATCCGCGTAATGGATGTGCGTGCAGCGCTCGCACACCCGCCGGGCGACGCCCCGGACCTTGCGCGTCGACAGCGAATATCCGCAGCTCGGGCAGAAGCGGACCCACTCCGGCGCTGTCGCCACGACATGACCGTATGCCGTTATTGCCATCGAGCCCTCCCGCTATCGACAAGGTGCGCCGCAGGTGCAAGTGTCCGGATTCATCAGCCCGTCGACGTTCAGGAGGTTCCGTGACCCGAATCCGTGCCACCGTCGACGGCGTCGTCTACGACGATGACGTCGAGCCGCGGCTGCTTCTCGTCCACTACCTGCGCGACCGGCTCGGGCGCACCGGCACCCCGGTCGGCTGCGACACCTCCAACTGTGGCGCCTGCACGGTGCACCTCGACGGCAAGGCGGTGAAGAGCTGCAGCGTCCTCGCCGTACAGGCCGACGGCCACGAGGTCACGACGATCCAGGGGCTGGCGTCTGACGGTCAGTGGCATCCGCTGCAGAAGGCGTTCCACGAACGTCACGCCTTGCAGTGCGGCTACTGCACTCCGGGCATGATCATGGCGGCGGCCGACCTGCTGCGGGACAACCCCAATCCCGACGAGGACGCGATCCGCGAAGGCATCGAGGGCAACCTCTGCCGCTGCACCGGCTATCAGCACATCGTCGACGCGATCCAGCAGGCGTCCGGCGAGATGAGCGGGGTGACCGCACGATGAGTGAGATCGACCCGGGCGCCGTCGCGCTCGAAGCAGCCGACCAGATCAGCGAGCCCGACGCGACGCCGGAAGTTGGGCGCCGCCGGCTACGCAAGGAAGATGCGAAGCTCGTCACCGGTCAGACGCAATGGACCGACAACATCCAGTTCGCCGGGATGCTGCACATGGCAGTGCTACGCAGCCCGATGGCACACGCAAAGGTGACCCGCGTCGACGTCTCGCCGGCGCTTCAGCAACCCGGCGTGATCGCGGCGTACAGCGGTCGTGACTTCGCCGACGAGCAAGGGTCGCTGCCGTGCGCGTGGCCGGTTACTCCGGACATGAAGCTGCCGGCGCACCCGCCGCTCGCCGTTGACGAGGTCCGCTACGTCGGTGACGCCGTCGCCGTTGTCGTGGCCCGCGACCGGTACGCCGCGGCTGACGCGCTGGAGTCGATTGAGGTCGACTATGAGCCGTTGCCGGCAGTGGTCGACATGGAAGCGGCACTCGCCGACAACGCGCCGCTGGTGCACAGCGACCTCGGCACCAACCGGTGCTTCACCTGGCCGTTCACCGGGGGCGACGACTACGACGCGGTCAAGGCGAAGGCCGATGTCGTCGTCACCCGAAGGTTCGTGCAGCAACGGCTGATCCCGACGGCGATGGAGCCGCGCGCCGTGGTGGTTGCGCCGTTGCCGGCGAGCGGCGAGTTCACCGTCTACTCCGCAACGCAGATCCCGCACGTGCTCAAGCTGATGCTGGCGATGGTGACCGCCATTCCGGAGCAGAAGCTGCGCGTCATCGCTCCCGACGTCGGTGGCGGCTTCGGCTCCAAGCTCAACGTCTACGCCGAAGAAGTGCTCACGCTGCTCATCGCACGGCGACTGGGCCGGCCGATCAAGTGGACCGAGTCCCGCAGCGAGGGCTACCAGGCCACCATCCACGGCCGCGACCAGATCCAGGACATCGAGGTGGCGGCGACCAAGGACGGCACGCTGCTCGGTCTCAAGGTCGAGCTGCTCGCCGACATGGGTGCCTACTTGCAGCTGGTGACACCCGGTGTGCCGTTGCTCGGCGCGTTCATGTTCAACGCCATCTACAAGATGCAGGCCTACTCCTTCACCTGCCACGGCGTGTTCACGACCAAGACGCCGACCGACGCTTACCGCGGCGCGGGTCGGCCGGAGGCGACGTTCGCAATCGAGCGCATCATGGACGAGCTCGCCGTCGAGCTCGGCATGGACCCGATGGAGGTCCGCCGCAAGAACTGGATCACCCACGACGAGTTCCCGTTCACCACGGTCGCCGGCCTGACCTACGACAGTGGCAACTACGAGGCGGCGACGGCGCGGGCCATGGAGCTGTTCGGTTACGACGCGTTGCGGGCGGAGCAGGCGAAGCGGCGGGAGAGCAACGACCCGGTGCAGCTCGGCATCGGCATCTCGACCTTCACCGAGATGTGCGGGCTGGCGCCGTCGCGGGTGCTCGGCTCGCTGTCCTACGGCGCCGGCGGCTGGGAGGCCGCATCGATCCGGATGCTGCCGACCGGCAAGGTCGAGGTGGTGACCGGGTCGTCGCCGCACGGGCAGGGGCATGTGACGGCCTGGTCGCAGATCGCCGCCGACGCGCTCGGCGTGCCGTTCGAGGACGTCGAAGTCATTCACGGCGACACCCGCAGCTCGCCGATGGGCATGGACACCTACGGTTCCCGCTCGCTCGTGGTCGGCGGGGTCGCCGTACACAAGGCGTGCGAGAAGGTCATCGACAAGGCGAAGCGAGTGGCCGCGCACCTGCTGGAGGCATCCGAGGGCGACCTCGACTTCAACGCCGGCCGGTTCACCGTCAAGGGATCGCCGGATGCGGCGTTGTCGATCCAGGAGGTGGCGCTCGCGACGTTCGCCGCGCACAACCTGCCCGAAGGCATCGAGCCGTCGCTCAACAGTGACTTCGTCATGGACCCGGAGAACTTCTCCTTCCCGCACGGCACCCACCTGTGCGCCGTCGAGGTCGACACCGAGACCGGGTTCACCACGATCCGCAGCTATGTCTGCGTCGACGACATCGGCAAGGTGATCAACCCGACCATCGTCGAGGGGCAGGTGCACGGCGGTCTGGCCCAAGGCATCGCGCAGGCGCTTTACGAAGAAGCGGTCTACGACGCCGACGGCAACCTGACGACAGGTTCGCTGGTCGACTACTACGTGCCGACCGCCGCCGACCTGCCACGCTTCACGACCGATCGCACCGAGACGCCGGCGACGACAAACCCGCTCGGCGTCAAAGGTGTCGGCGAGGCCGGCACGATCGCGTCGACGCCGGCAGTCGTCAATGCCGTCGTCGACGCGCTGCGCCCGTTCGGTGTCAACGACGTGGCGATGCCGTGCAGTCCGCAACGGGTCTGGCAGGCGATTCGATCCGCGGCCAACGAGGGGAGCGCGCGATGATCCCCCCGCAGTTCGACTACGTGAAGGCAACGACAGTCGACGAGGCGATCGCTGCACTTGGGCAGCACGGTGAGGACGCCAAGGTGCTCGCCGGTGGCCAGAGCCTGATCCCGCTCTTGCGGCTGCGACTGGCCTACCCGAGCGTCCTCGTCGACGTCAGCGATGTCGCCGACATGCGGTCGGTGCGCGACGACGGCGACGTCGTCGTGATCGGCGCGAGCGTGACGCACGCCGACGTCATCGGCAACGACGTCGTACGACGGCATGCGCCCCTCGTCGTCGAAGCGACGAAGACAGTCGCCGACCGGCAGGTGCGCCATCGCGGGACGTTTGGCGGCTCGCTGTCGCACGCCGACCCGGCCGGCGACCTGCCCGCGGTCGCGCTGGCGCTCGACGCGGAGTTCGTCGTCGCCGGCGGCAACGGCCGGCGCACGATCGCGGCGAAGGACTTCTTCAGCGACTACCTGCAGACGGCACTCGCGCCGGACGAACTGCTGGTGGAGGTGCGAGTGCCCAAGCTCGGCGAGGGCTGGGGTGTGCACTACGAGAAGTTCCACCGGGTCGCGCAGGCGTGGGCGGTGGTCGGCGTCGCGGCCGCCGTACGACGCAGCAACGGCTCGATCGCCGAGGCGCGGATCGGCCTGACCAACATGGGGCCGACGCCATTGCGGGCAACGGCGGTCGAGCAGGCGCTCAGGGGCGTGGCGGCCACCTCCGATGCGGTGGGCCACGCGGCCACCCACGCCGCCGACGGCGCGTCACCACCGACCGACCTCGGCGGTGATGCCGAGTATCGGCGCCACCTCGCAGCGGTGCTCACCCGCCGTGCGGTGCTCGCCGCTGCTGCTTCGTGACCGCGCTGGCGGCGGCGCAACGCGAGGTGTTCGCGGCGGTGTGCACGGAGCTCGGGCCGGACGCGCCGACACTGATCGACTGGACGACGAAGGAGCTGGTCGCGCACGTCTACGTGCGCGAGCACCGGCCCGACGCCGCGCCGGGAGTGCTGCCGCTGGGGCCGTTGTCGGCGTACACGGAGCGGGTCATGCAGAGCGTGCTGCGCACCCAGGGCTACGACGCGCTGGTCGCCGCGGTGCGGACGGCGCCCCCGTGGCTGCGGGTCGGCGGGCTCGACGACGCGATCAACACGGTCGAGTTCTTCGTGCACACCGAGGACGTGCGCCGCGCCAACGGACTGGCGCCGCGGCCGGTCGACATGGGCTTGGAGCACTGGGTGTGGGAGCGGCTACGTCGTCAGGCGCGGCTGTCGTTTCGGCGCGTGCCGGCCAAGGTGCGGTTGGTGCCGACGGTCGGCGAGCCGGTCACGGTCGGGAAGGGCGGCGCCGAGGTCGAGGTGCGCGGCCGCCCGACCGAGTTGATGCTGCTCGCCTACAACCGCAAGGACGCCGCCGACGTCGAGGTGAGCGGCGACAAGTCGGCGCTATGGAGCGCAAAGATCGGCCTCTGACCGCCCAGCCCCGCCGCGGCGATCATGGCGTTTGCCGGCCCCCTTGCGGCGATCATGGTGTTTGCAGGCCGATAACGCCATGATCGCCGCGCTGAGGCACGACAGGGCCATGATCGCCGCGGCGGGCAGCGGCGGTTTGGCGGCGGGGGACAATGGCGGGGTGGACGTGACGACGCCGCAGGCGCTGCGTGAGCTGCTCGCCGCGCAGGGCTATCTCGCCGACGACGGCGTCGCCACGGCGGCCTACCTCGCCATCACCATGCGCCGGCCGCTTTTCCTCGAAGGCGACGCCGGGGTCGGCAAGACCGCGCTGGCGCAGGCTCTCGCCGGCACGCTGGCCGCCCCGCTGATCCGGCTGCAGTGCTACGAGGGCATCGACGCCGCGCAGGCGCTCTACGACTGGGACTTCCCGCGTCAGCTGCTGCACCTGCGCGCAGCTGAGGCGGCGCATCACGCCGACGACGTCGACGCGCTCGAGAACGAGATCTACAGCCGCCGCTTCCTCGTCGCCCGTCCGCTGCTGCAGGCGATCGAGACCAATCCGAGCGTGTTGCTCGTCGACGAGGTGGACCGGGCCGACGACGAGTTCGAGGCGTTCCTGCTCGAGGTGCTCTCCGACTTCACCGTCACGGTGCCGGAGCTCGGGACGATCCGCGCTGAGGTCCCGCCGGTCGTCGTCGTCACCAGCAACCGCACCCGCGAGGTGCACGACGCACTCAAGCGGCGCTGTCTCTATCACTGGGTCGAGCACCCGTCGTTCGAGCGCGAGGTGGCGATCGTGCGGGCCCGCCATCCGGAGGCGACCGAGCAGCTCGCAGCCGCGGTGACGGCGGCGGTGCAGCATCTGCGCGGCGCCGACCTGCTCAAGCCGCCCGGTGTGGCCGAGACGCTCGACTGGACGCAGGCGTTGCTCGCCCTCGGCGCGCAGACGTTGGATGCCGACGCAGCGACCCGCACCCTCGGCGCAGTCCTGAAATACCGCGAGGATCACGACCGGATCGTGCGCACCGGGCTGGACGACGTCGTGCAGGCGGCGGCCGGTGGCGCCTGACCGCAGCCCGTCGTACGACGGGGTCGACGCCGTCGTCGGCCTCGCCCGGACGTTGCGCGCAGCGGGCGTGACCGCGTCGCCGGACCGGGTGCATGCGACTGTCGAAGCGCTGACCAGGCTCGACGCGCGTTCGGAGCGCGACGTCTACTGGGCCGGCCGGCTCACTCTGTGCGGCAGCCACGACGAGGTGACGCGCTACGACCGGGTCTTCGCCGCCTACTTCGGGGATCGCCCGGCGGCACTGGTACGACGTCCGGTCGCCCCGGCGGCGCGGCTACAGGTCGTCTCCGTCGCGGAAGGCGACGCGGACAGTCCGGAGGACGAGAGCAGCGACTCGGCCCCGGCGACCGCCGCCGCGAGCGCGACCGAACTGCTGCGCCATCGCGACATCGCCGATCTGTCCCCGGCCGACCGGGTGACGCTGGGGCGGCTGCTGGCGGCGTTCGGTCTGGCCGGCGAGCAGCGGGTGACGAGGCGGCTGACACCCGCGCACCGCGGGCGGATCGATCGGCGCCGGACGCTGCAACGGCTCATGCACGC
>Ga0070679_100007521_pt1 | contig 10190 bp, 12 predicted proteins | sample KBSC63BmetaG_FD_65652 | JGI IMG/M metagenome (GOLD analysis project Ga0070679, IMG submission 65652) | Corn rhizosphere microbial communities from Kellogg Biological Station, Michigan, USA - KBS C6-3B metaG | ecosystem: Host-associated > Plants > Roots > Rhizosphere | place: USA: Michigan... | reverse complement strand
TACGTGAGCGCGCTGAGGTAGTTGACGAGCGCGTCCGCCCAGACGTACGCGACCTGGCTCTCGTCCCAGGGCAGCGGGATGCCCCACGGCTGCCCGGCGCGGCTGATGGAGAAGTCCCTCAGGCCGCCCTCGATGAAGCTCAGTGCCTCGTTGAACCGAAGCTGCGGCAGCACGAGCTCCGGTCGCGACCGGTAGAGCTCGAGCAGGCGATCCTGGTACGCGGACAGCCGGAAGAAGTAGTTCTTCTCCTCGATCCACTCGGGCTCCCGGTCGTGCAGGGGGCACTTGCCGTCGACGAGCTCGTCCTCCGTCTTGAAGGCCTCGCAGCCCACGCAATACAGGCCCGCGTAGACGTCCTCGTAGACGTCGCCGTTGTCGTAGATCCGCTGCAGAAAGTCCCGGACGAAGGTCTTGTGCCCGTCGTCGCTCGTGCGGATGAAGAAGTCGAGCTCCGCGTTCAGGCGCTGCGGCAGCTCCCGCCACGCCGTGACGATCTGATCGGCGTACGTCTGCGCGTCGAGCCCCTGCTCCTCGGCGACCCGCCACACCTTCGTCGCGTGCTCGTCCACCCCGGTGAGGAAGAAGGTCTCCTCCCCACGCTGCTGGTGGTGGCGGACGATGATGTCCGCGATCGTCGTCGTGTACGCGTGCCCGATGTGCGGGGTCGAGTTCACGTAGTAGATCGGGGTCGTCAGGTAGAAGCGCACGCTTCAATGATGCCGGGACGCGCAAGTGCGCAGCAGCGGCGACGAGCGGGAGCGCGAAGAGCGCGAGGATCGCAGCGAGGAGGAGCCGCCCGCGACGATGCGGCGCGGCAGACGGTCGCGTCCCGGCCGGGAGCGACCGCCGCAGACCGCCGGCCGGTGCGGGCGCGGCGACAGGCTCGGCCCGTGCCTCCTCCTCGAGGGCATGCCGCGACCGGCCGACGGCCGGTGCCGACGCCGCCGGCCCGGAGTGCACGGCGCTGCGCGGCGCGACGACGACGCCGAGTCCCGGGAGACGGCCGGCGTCGGTCGCGACGTGCGGCACGAGCAGGGACGCAGGCGGCAGGGACCGGAAGACATCCGGCTGCTCGACGCGAACTGTCGGCGGCGCGGCCGGGTCGGTCGCCGCGACCGCTACGGGGACGGGGAGCGCGGCAGGCGTCGGCGCCGCCGGCGTTGCGGCGGGGGCCGCAGCAGGCACCGGCGCGGGAGCCGGAGCCGGTGCCGCCGGCTGCGGGTGCGATTCGACGACCGGCGCCGGTGCCGGTATCGCTGCCGGCACCGCTGCAGGTGCAGGTGCGGGCGCGGGCGCTGCCGCAGGCTTCTCGGGCGCGGCCGCCTCCGGAGCGGGCTCCGTCCCGGCCGGCGGCGGCATCGGGGACGTCTCGGCGGGAGGCGACGACGGCGCGGGCGTGGTCGTGGGCTCCGGGGCCGGCGCCGGCGACACCGACGCGGGGGGCGCCGACACGGCCGGCGCCCCGCCGAGCAGGCCGAGCGGGTCGACGTAGCCCTGCTCGTTCGCGTCCGCGCGCACGCCGAGGTGGACGTACGGCCCCTCGACCTCGGGCGTGCCGCTCGGGCCGACCGTGCCGACCGCGTCACCCTCGGCGACCGTCGCGCCCTTGGAGACGTCGAGCGAGCCGAGATGCGTCAGCGTGACGTCGTAGCCGTCGCCGGTGAGGATCGTCAGCGACCGCCCGCTCGAGGGGACGGTTCCCGCGAAGGTGACGGTGCCGCCCGCGGGCGCGACGACCGTGCCGCCCGCGGACGCGCCGATGTCGACGCCCCGGTGCTGGCCGCCCGCGTACGGGTGCGCGGCGTCGAACGCGAACGGCGCGAGCACCGGGCCGTGCACCGGCCACGTCCAGGCACCGAGCAAGGGGATGCAGAGCAGGAAGAGCAGAGCGACGAGACGCACGCCGGTTCTCCTTTCGTTGTCAGAATGGAAAACGAGAGTGGCGCAGACTAGTCGCCGGGCCGGACGTTGTCAATCCTGCTTACAGGGAGCCGCGGTACAGCCGGTTGCGCGGAACGCCCGTCAGCCCGGAGACGAGCTCGGCCGCGCGCCGGCGCGGCACGCCGGCCTCGACCAGCTCGGCCACGGCCGCAAGGGCCGCCGCGTCGTCGGGGACACGCGCGGACGGGCCGAGCACGAGCGTGATCTCGCCCTTCGGCGGCTCCGCGAACCGCCCGGCGAGCTCGGCCGCCGTGCCGCGCACGACCTCCTCGAACCGCTTCGTCAGCTCCCGGCACACCGCGACAGGACGAGCGGGCTCCGCCGCGGCCAGCGACCGCAGCGTGGCCGGCAACCGCCGGGGCGACTCGAACGCGACCGCGACGTCCGGCACGTCCGTCCACACCGACGCGAGCGCGGCCTCGCCGCGCGGGAGGAAGCCGAGGAAGCGGAACGGCCCGCCGCCGAGCCCCGACGCGACGAGCGCCGTCTCGACCGCCGACGGGCCCGGGAGGACGGTCACGGGGACGCCGGCGTCGAGCGCGGCCCGCACGATCCGCGACCCCGGATCGGACACGCCCGGCATCCCGGCGTCGGAGACGAGCGCCATCCGCTCGCCCGCCTCGAGCCGCGGGAGCAGCTCCGCCGTCCGCGCCGCCTCGTTGTGCTCGTGGTACGAGACGAGCCGCGCGTCGCGCAGACCGTGCCGCTCGAGCAGCACCCGCGTGTGCCGCGTGTCCTCGCACAGCACGACGTCGGCGTCGCGCAGCTCGGCGAGCACGCGCAGCGTCACGTCCTCGAGGTTGCCGATCGGCGTCGCGCAGAGGGCGAGCGGCACCTCAGCCGCCGAGATCGAACGTCGCGTGCTCGGCCCATTGCACGGAGTCGACGGACGTGTAGAGCACCACCGACTCGACGCGCGACGCGAGCGGGAGCAAGGGCTCGACGAGGATCGCAGTCTCGTCCAGGAGCGACTCCGCCACCGTGAGATGCGGGACGATCGAGGAGTACGAGCCGCCGTAGGGCGGGAAGTCCGGGAAGCGCGCGACCATCGCCTCGGTCATGCCGGCGAACGGCTCGGCCGGCTCCGGCGTGAGCCAGAGCACGCCGGGGAAGCGGTCGAGACGCGTGAACGCGACGTCGAAGGGCTCGAACGGCGCGAGGACCTGCGCGATCGCCTCCACGTTCTCCGGCGCCGGGTAGAGCACGGTCACGTGCGGCGGCAAATCCTGCGGCACGCCGACCGGCTCCACGAGCCCCGGGAACGGGACGGCGAGCGCGAAAGAGCTAGCCATCGAGCGCCTCGAACCCGACGAACGCCGCGCCGATCAGGCCCGCGGCGGTCCCGAGCTCGGCGCGCACGACCCGCACCTCGTCGCGCATCGGACGCAGCGCCTCGCGCTGCAGCACGTCCTGCGCTGCCTCGGCCAGGTGCTCCCACGCCGCGACGCCGAAGCCGCCGCCGATCACGATCAGCTCCGGCTCGAACACGTTCGCGAACGAGCCCATTCCCGAGCCGAGGTAGGAGCCGATCTCGTGGAGGATCACCTGCGCCTGCTGGTCGCCCTCGTTGGCGAGCCGGATCAGCCGATGGGCGTCGGCCGCCGGCCCGAACGCCTCCCGCGCCGCGGCGCTCGCCGCCGTGCCCGTCACGTAGGGCTCCAGATGGCCACGCCCGCGACAGACGCCCTGGCAGGGACGGCCGTCGTGGACGATCACGACGTGCCCGAGCTCCGGGCCGCCGCCGTTCGCGCCGCGAAAAGGCCGGCCGCCCGAGATGACGCCGCCGCCCAGCCCGGTCCCGAGCGTCAGCATCACGAGGTCGTCCGTCCCGCGCCCGGCGCCCGCGCGCCACTCCCCGATCGCCGCGGCGTTCGCGTCGTTCTCGAGCCCGACCGGGAGGCCGAAGCGCGTCGACATGGAGCCGCGCAACGGGCAGTCGGAGAGAGGCAGGTTGACGCACTGGACGACGACGCCCCGCTTCTGGTCGATCGGCGAGGGGACGCCGAAGCCGATCGCGCCCACCGAGTCGTCGAGCAGCTCCGCGACCGCCGCCTCGAGCTCTGCGACGACCTCTTCCTGGGAGCCGTGCGGCGTGATCCGCTCGTGCCGCCGCACCACCTCGCCGTCCCGCGCGACGACGCCGGCCAGGATCTTCGTCCCGCCGAGATCCACCCCGATCGCGTGCGTGGCGGTCATCCCCTGCGGGTACCGTAACCTCCTCGATGGCCGCCTCCGGGGAGAAGCCGTATCGCGTCTACCGGGGCGGACGGCAGAAGGGCAAGGTGCCGCTCCCGGGACGCGAGCAGCGTCGGGGCAGTCGCACACCGCAGCAGCCCGACCGCCGTGACGTCCGCCGCCGGCCCAAGCGAACGATCACGCCGGCGCGCGCGATCGTCTACGCGATCCTCGTCGTCGTCGTGCTGCTGGTCGTCTGGGCGGTCGCCGGCTACTTCTCCGTGCGCAGCGGCGTGCACGACGCGAACGCGCGCCTCGAGCAGGCCGCGCCCGGCGTCGACACCGTGCTGAAGCCGACCGGCGGGATGCTGATGGGCAACTCGTCCAACATCCTCCTGATCGGCACCGACCACTCCGAGAACGGGCAGCAGGGCCGCAGCACCGACCAGCACTCGGACTCGCTGATGCTGCTCCACACCGATCCGGGCAAGCACCGGCTGATCTACCTGTCGCTGCCGCGCGACCTACGCGCGACGATCCCCGGCTACGGCTCGTCGAAGATCAACGCGGCGATGCAGATCGGCGGCGCGAAGCTCGCCGTCCAGACGGTCGACGACTTCACCGGCCTGAACGTCAACCATGTCGTGATCGTCGACTTCGGCTCCTTCGTGAAGCTGATCGACGCGGTCGGCGGCATCGACGTGAACGTGCCGGAGAACATCCTCTCGAACCGCTTCGACTGCCCCTACAAGACGAACGAGCGCTGCCAGCAGTGGCAGGGCTGGCGCTTCCACAAGGGGACGCAGCACATGAGCGGGCACACGGCGCTGATCTACTCGCGCATCCGCGAGAACCGCCTCAACCCGTCCGACTCCGACATCAGCCGCGGCGTCCGCCAGCAGCAGGTGATGCAGCAGACGCTCTCGAAGCTCGCGAGCGTCGGGACGTTCTTCCGGCTCCCGTTCGTGGGCGGCGACCTGCTGAAGCCGCTCTCCACCGACCTGTCCACGAACGACTTCATCCAGCTCGCGTGGATCAAGTTCCGGGCGGGGGCGACGCTGCACTGCCGCCTCGGCGGGCGCGACCTCGGCGACGGCTACCTGCAGCCGTCCGAGAACAACATCTACGTGATCCAGACGGTGCTCGGGAAGACCGCGCCGCAGCCTCCGAACCCCGCCGACGGCCCGTTCGGGCCCGGTTGCTTGACCGGCAACGCGGCGTTCAGAAGCTCCGGCTGACCACCACGCGCCGACGGGGCGCGATGGGTGCGTGCGATAGAAGGACGCGGAGCGCCGATAGCGGCGCTATCGGCGCGACCGAGGACGCACGAGCGCGCGTGCCCGGCGCGTTCCGGCGGCCCGTACTTGGTTAGTCGGAGCTTCGACTACTCAGAAGTAGAGGAGGAGCTCGCCGGCTTCGACTCGGTCGCCGGCTTCGACTCGGCGGGCTTGCCGTCGCCGGACTTCGCGTCGTCCTTCTTCTTCGCGCCCTTGCCGTAGTCGGTCGAGTAGAAGCCCGAGCCCTTGTAGTGGATCGCCACCGGGAAGAGGACGACCTCGACCGGAGAGGCGCCGCAGACGTCGCATTTCTCGGGGGCGGGCGCCGTCATCGACTGGAAGCGCTCGAACGTGTGCCCTTCCGGACAGCGGTATTCGTAGATGGGCATCGGGCTTGCAGACGGTACCAGCGAGGTGGATGATCGCCTCGTGGCCAACGTCGCTGCGGAGAACGTCGAGGCGCAGGAGGCCTGGGACGGCGTCCTCTTCGACCGCTTCGTCCAGTTCCGGCACGTGGTGGTGCCGAGCCTCGCCCTGCACGGCGAGGCGGGCGTGCTCCATCATCCGCCGGCGCGCGGCGACCGCGTGCTGGACGTCGGCTGCGGGTTCGGCGACGAGTCCTCACGGCTCGGCGAGCTCGTCGGCCCGGACGGGTTCGTCCTCGGCGTGGACATCGCACCGCGCTTCGTCGAGGCGGCGCAGCGGGAGTTCGGGCGCGACAACGTGCGTTTCGAGACACACGACGTGCAGACGACGCAGTTCGCGCACACCTACGACTACGCGTTCTCTCGCTTCGGGATCATGTTCTTCGCGAATCCGGTCGCGGCGCTCCGCAACGTACAGGGCGCGCTCGTGCCGGGCGGACGTTTCGTCGCCGTCGTCTGGCGGCGGCGGGAGGACAACCCGTGGGTCTACATCGCCGAGACGACGGTGAAGCCGTTCGTGCCGGTCGTCGAGGAGACGAGCGAGCCGCGCTGCGGGCCCGGCCCCTTCTTCATGGCCGACGCGGACACGACAAGCACGATCTTCCGCAACGCGGGCTTCGAGGACGTGTCGTTCCTGCGTTGCGACCGGCCGTTGCGGCTCGGCCGCGACCTCGAGGAGGCGGTGGCGGCGAACATGGCGCTCGGCCCGGCCGCGGAGGCCGTCCGGCTCGCCGGCGACGCCGCCACGGAGATCCGGCCCGAGCTGGAGGAGCGGCTCCGGGAGGCGCTGCGCCCCTACGCGTCGTCGGACGGCGTCGTCCTCGGCTCGTCCACCTGGGTGATCTCCGCGAGCAGCTCGCGGTAGCACGGCGCCTCCTCGAAGGCGGCGAGGCCGGCCGGGTGCAGCATCCGCTCGCGACGGCGCCGCGCAACCTCGCGCCGGCGCCGGGCGGTCGCGACCGCGGCGGAGGCGCCGAGCACGCCGCCGATCAGGAAGCTGCGCGCACGTCCGAGCCTGTCGTCGCCCTCCATGCTTCGATTGTGCCCCATGCGGCTCACGACCCTCGGCGACGTGATGCTGGACGTGATCGTCCGACCGGAGCAACCGCTCGCCCGCGGGGACGACGTCCGCGCCCGGACGCGCGCCGGCCCGGGCGGCCAGGCGGCCAACGTGGCGGCGTGGGCGGCGTCGCTCGGGGCCGAGGCGCGGTGCATCGCGAAGCGAGGCGACGACGCGACCGGAGAGCTGCTGGCCGGCGAGCTCGCGGCGCACGGCGTCGACCTCGTCGGGCCGGTCGTAGCCGGCGAGACCGGCGTCGTCGTCTCGCTCGTCGAGGACGGCGAGCGCTCGATGGCCTCGGACCGCGGCGTCGCGCCGAGCTTCGCGCCCCACGAGCTGGAGCCGGACTGGTGCGCGTGCGACGTCCTGCACGTCTCCGGCTACGCGCTCCTGCGCGACCCCGTGTGCGACACGGCACTGCTCGCCGCGCGCCTCGCCCGCCGGAGCGGTGCCCGGATCTCCGTCGACGTCGCCGCCTGGACGGAGATCCGCGCGTTCGGGCCCGTCCGCTTCCGCGAGCTGCTCGACACGCTCGCGCCGGACGTCCTCTTCGCCACCGAGGCGGAGTGGCAGATGCTCGGCGGCGCGTACCTGACCGCGCCGACCGGCGTGATCAAGCGCGGCGCGCGCGGCTGTGTCGTCGTCACCGAGGACGCGCAACTCGAGTTCGCGCCGCTCGCGACCGACGTCGTCGACGCGACCGGTGCGGGCGACGCGCTCGCGGCGGGCTTCCTGCTGGGCGGCTCGCTCGAGGAGGCGGCACGGCGCGGGCTCGAGTGCGCCGCCCGCTGCGTCGCGACGGTAGGTTCGTTCCCGTGAACGTCGTCCCGCTCACCGAGCGTCATGCAGCGGCGATCTCGGGCTGGCAGTACGAGTTCCCGTACGAGTGGTACGACACGTCCGCCGACCCGCGCAAGGTGGAGCTGTTCGCCCATCCGCAGCGGCGCGAGAGCCTGCGCGCGGTCGTCGGCGGCGACGGCGAGCTGGTCGGCTTCTTCAACTTCGTCCGCGAGGGCGACGAGGTCCGGCTCGGGCTGGGGATGCGACCCGACCTGACCGGCCAGGGGCTCGCGCAGCCGTTCATCCAGGCCGGGCTCGACTACGCGACGCTCGAGTGGCGGCCGCGGCGGTTCCGCCTCTGGGTCGCGCGGTGGAACGAGCGGGCGCTGCGCGCGTACCGGCGCGCCGGCTTCCGCGAGGTGCACAACCCGGAGGAGTCGCGCTACGTCGAGATGGAACGCGAGGGGCTGATCTGATCCGCATCTCCGACGAGGTGCGCGAGTCGCTCGGGCCAGGTGCGCGGAACGCGCACCGGTCTTCAGGGCCGGGCGTCGGCGGCTCTGCCGACGACGCTCCCAGCCCGGTCGTCGCGCTCGAGACGACGCTCGTCGCGCACGGCTTCCCGCCCGGCGAGGGCGTCGAGGTCGGGCTCGAGTCGGAGCGGCAGGTACGCGCGTCCGGCGCCGTGCCGGCGACGATCGGGGTGCTCGACGGAGAGATCGTCGTCGGGCTGACCGAGGAGGAGCTGCACCGCTTCGACGCGTCCGCGCGCAAGCTCGGGCCGCGCGACCTCGCCGTGGCGGTCGCTCAGCGCGCCGTCGGCGCGACGACGGTCGGCGGAACGCTCGCCGTCATGCACGCCGTGGGCATCCGGTGGATGGCGACGGGCGGGCTCGGCGGCGTGCACCGCGGGTTCCCCGAGCCGCCCGACGTGAGCGCCGACCTCGCGCAGCTCGCACGCACGCCGGCGCTCGTCGTGTCGGCGGGCGTGAAGTCGCTGCTCGACGTGCCTGCGACCTCCGAGTTGCTCGAGTCGCTCGGCGTGCCGGTGCTCGGCTACGGCGTGGACACGCTGCCCCTCTTCTACGCCGCCGCGGGCGGGCCGCCCGTGAGCGCGCGCGTGGAGTCGGCCGACGAGGCCGCGCGCGTGGCCAACGCACACTGGGAGCTCGGTGGCGGCGGCCTCCTCGTCGGGCGGCCTCCGGACGAGCCGCTCGAGGAGGTGGAGCCGCTGATCGAGCAGGCGCTGCGCGCCGCGCACGACGACGGCGTGTCCGGCCAGGCGGTGACGCCGTACGTCCTCTCCTACCTGCACCGCGAGAGCGGCGGGCGCACGCAGCGCGCGAACAAGGCGCTGATCGCGCAGAACTCGGCTCTTGCCGGCGCTATAGCGACTTGCGGTTGAAGATCGCCGCGGCGACGGCGAGCACGACGACGAGGTAGCCGGCGCTCCAGACGCGGATCCCCCAGCCGTGCACGTACGCGCCGCCGAACGGCCCGAGCTGGAGCAGGAAGCCGGTCAGCCCGGAGGCGTTCTCGGTGATCATGCGCAACGCGTCCTGGTAGAGCCCCTCGAACGGCAATGCATACGAGGCGATCGTCGACGCCGTCTTCACGGAGTGCGAGTTGAGCGCGTGGCCGATCGTCCCGAGCAGGCCGGCGACGAGGCCGGCGCCGAAGAGCATGAATACCGCGATCCCGTTCGCCGTCGACGCGAGCACGACCGAGCCGAGCAGGGAAAGCGCGACCACCTCGACGGCGGCGCCCGCGAGCTCGATGCCCGGCCACGCGACGCGGTCGGGCCACCAGTGCCCGGTCAGCCCGGTGATCACGACCGTGGCGAAGTACACGAGGAGCACGTACGCGACGACCACCCCGGCGGCGCCGAGGAAGCGTGCGAGCAGCAGCGTCGTCCTCCCCACCGGCCGCACGACGAGCGGTTGGAGCAGCCCGCGCTCCGCGTCGCCGCCGACGACGCCGAGCGTGAGGAACACGGCGAGCACGACGCCGAGGAAGAGCGTCGCGAACATCGCGAGGCCGGTCAGGAACGCGCCGGCGAACGTGCGCGTGTCGACGTTCACGTCGGCCGGCGGCGTGATCCCCGAGAGCTGTGAGAACACGAAGTGGTTCGCCAGCCAGTAGAGAAGCAGGAACAGCAGGGTCAGGATCAGCACGACCGCGAACATCTTTCGCCGCACGGCTTCGCGGAAGCCGTAGCCGGCAATCACCCAGACAGCGCTAATCGGTCTCACCGCCCACCGCTTCGAGGTAGACCTCCTCGAGCGTCGAGGTGAGCACGCGCACGCCGTAGACGCGGCGGCCGGCCGCCACCGCCTCGGCAACGAGTCGCGGCGCATCCTCGCGGGTGGCGCCCGCGATCGTCTGCACACCTGCGTCGGTCTCGAGCTCGACGCCGCGCGGGCGCGCGAGCTCGTGCGGCGCGCCGGCCGTGACCACGTCGCCGCCGAGCAGGATGACGACGCGGTCGCAGACGAGCTCGATCTCGCTGAGCAGGTGCGAGTTGAGCAGGAC
>Ga0070679_100007515_pt1 | contig 10192 bp, 9 predicted proteins | sample KBSC63BmetaG_FD_65652 | JGI IMG/M metagenome (GOLD analysis project Ga0070679, IMG submission 65652) | Corn rhizosphere microbial communities from Kellogg Biological Station, Michigan, USA - KBS C6-3B metaG | ecosystem: Host-associated > Plants > Roots > Rhizosphere | place: USA: Michigan... | reverse complement strand
AGCTGACGACGATCGAGGGCATCTCCGAGAACGGCGACCTGCACCCGATGCAGCAGGCCTTCCACGAGAACCACGCCCTCCAGTGCGGCTACTGCACGCCGGGCATGGTGATGACGGCGATCAAGCTGCTCGAGGCGAATCCGGAGCCGAGCGACGAGGAGATCCGCCACGGGCTCGAGGGCAACCTGTGCCGCTGCACCGGCTACGAGAACATCGTCGCGGCCGTCCGGGCCGCGTCGGGGGTGACGGTCTGATGGCGACCACGGCCGAACACGCGAAGGGCATCGGCGTCGCGGCGCTGCGCAAGGAGGATCGCAAGTTCCTCACCGGGCGCGGCCGCTACGTCGACGACATCAAGCTGCCGGGGATGCTGCACATGGCGATCGTGCGCAGCCAGATGCCCCACGCCGACGTCACCGGCATCGACACGACCGCCGCGGCCGGGATGCCCGGCGTCACCGCCGTCCTCACCGCCGACGACCTGGAGTTCGCAGCCGGCGTGCCCTGCGCCTCCAACCCGACGGGCGACATGGTGCACCCGGTGCGATGGCCGCTGGCGAAGGGCCGCGTGCGTCACGTCGGCGAGCCGATCGCCGTCGTGCTCGCCGCCGACCGCTACGCCGCGCGCGACGCGGCCGACGCCGTCGTGGTCGACTACGCCGACCTGCCGGCGGTGACCGACGTCGATGCCGCCCTGGCCGACGGCGCGCAGAAGGTGCACGACGAGCTCGACTCGAACGTCGCGGTGATCCTGGCGCACAAGACCGACGGCATCGACGCCGCGTTCGCGAACGCCGAGGTCGTCGTCGAGCAGACGATCCGAAACCAGCGGCTCATCCACGTCCCGATCGAGACCCGGGGCGTGGTCGCCGACTGGAACCCGGCCAACGACGACCTGGTGGTCTATAGCTCGACCCAGGTGCCGCACTTCCTGCGCACGTTCCTCGCGATCGTCTGCGGGGTCAGCGAGGCCAAGGTGCGGGCCATCGCCCCGGATGTCGGCGGCGGGTTCGGCGCCAAGCTGAACGCCTACTCGGAGGAGTTCATCGCCGCCGCGGCGTCGCGCAAGCTGGGCGCGCCGGTGAAGTGGATCGAGGAGCGCTCCGAGGCGATGCTCGCGACCTGTCACGGCCGCGCCCAGACCGCGCACGTGAAGCTCGCGGCCAACCGCGACGGCACGGTGCTCGGGATGCGCGTGCACTACGTGCAGGACTACGGCTCGTACCTGCAGATGCTGACACCGCTGATCTCGCAGCTGACGCTGCTGATGGCGCCCGGCGCCTATGCGATCCCCGAGATCGACGTCAAGGTGACGAACGTCTACACGAACACCGTGCCGACCGATGCCCTGCGCGGCGCCGGCCGCCCGGAGGCCACGCACGCGATCGAGCGGATGATGGACATCCTGGCGGGCGAGCTCGGCATGAGCCGCACCGAGGTGCGCAGGCGCAACTTCCCGACCGAGTTCCCGTTCACGACCGCCATCGGCCTCCAGTACGACTCGGGCGACTACGCGAAGACGCTCGACAGGCTGCTCGAGCTCTCCGACGACCAGGCGACGTTCGAGCGCCGGCGGGAGGAGGCGGCCGCCCGCGGCAAGCTGCTCGGCCGCGGCCTCTCGACCTGGGTCGAGGTGTGCGGGTTCGTCCCCTCCGACGTCGCCCGCCACGCGCTCGGGATCACGCCGGGCGGCTGGGAGAGCTCGACGGTGCGCATCCACCCGACGGGCAAGGTCACCGTCATCACCGGCACCTCGCCGCACGGGCAGGGCCACGCGACGTCGTGGTCGCAGATCGTCGAGACCGAGCTCGGCATCCCGTTCGACGACGTCGAGGTGATCCACGGCGACACCGCGTTCGCCCCCTACGGCCTCGGCACGTACGGCAGCCGCAGCCTCGCGGTGGGCGGCACGGCCGTGCACCTGGCCGCCGGCAAGGTGCGCGACAAGGCGAAGCTCGTCGCCGCCCAGATGCTCGAGGCGTCGCCCGACGACGTCGAGTTCGCCGACGGCGCCTTCGCGGTGAAGGGCAGCCCCGACAAGCGGGCGACCATCCAGGAGACCGCCTTCCGCGCGTGGCAGGCCTTCGACATGCCGGAGGGGGTGACGCCGGGGCTCGACGAGACCGTCTTCTGGGATCCCCCGAACTGCGTCTTCCCGTTCGGCGCCCACGGCTGCGAGGTCGAGGTCGATCGCGACACCGGCAAGGTCCAGATCACCGGCTATATCGCGGTCGACGACTGCGGCAACGTCATCAACCCGATGATCGTGGAGGGCCAGGTGCACGGCGGCGTCGTCCACGGCGTCGCCCAGGCGCTGTACGAGGGCGCCGAGTACGACTCGGGGGGCCAGCTCGTGACCGGCACGCTGGTCGACTACCTGATCCCGTCGGCCGCGGACGTCCCGCACATCGAGACGCACCGCACCGTCACGCCGTCGCCCACGAACCCGCTCGGGGTGAAGGGGATCGGCGAGGCGGGCACGATCGCGGCGTCGCCCGCGGTGGTGGGCGCCGTCTGCAACGCCATCGGCGCCCGCGACCTCGACATGCCGCTGCACCCGCAGACGGTCTGGAAGGCGATGCAGAAGGGAGGTGCGGGATGATCCCGCGCGCATTCGCATACGAGCGGCCGCAGAGCGTGGCCGACGCGGCCGGGCTCCTGCGCACGCACGGCGAGGGCGCCCGCGTCCTGGCGGGCGGGCACTCGCTGCTGCCGATGATGAAGCTGCGCCTGGCGGCGCCCGAGACGCTGATCGACATCGGCGGCATCTCGACGCTGCGCGGTGTCAGCGACGCGGGAGCGCACATCGTGATCGGCGCACTCACCACGCATGCCGAGGTGGCGGGGTCGGACATCGTGCGCTCCACCTGCCCGATCCTGGCCCAGGCGGCGGCGGGCGTCGGCGACATGCAGGTGCGAAACCGCGGCACGATCGGGGGGTCGCTGGCCCAGGCCGATCCCCACGGCGACCTGCCAACGGTGCTCGTCGCCCTCGACGGCGAGGTGTCGGCGGAAGGGCCCGACGGCACCCGCACGATCGCCGCGCGCGACCTGTTCCTCGGGTTCCTGACGACGTCGCTTCAGCCGGACGAGATCCTCACCGGCGTGCGCGTGCCCAAGGCAGCCAAGGGGGCCTACGTCAAGTTCAACCGGCGCTCCCAGGACTGGGCGATCGTCGGGGTCGCCGCCGTCGTCGACGGGAGCTCGGCCCGCATCGCGATCACGGGCGTGGGTGCGGCGCCGGTGCGGGCGGAGGCGGCCGAGCGGGCCTTCTCGGGCGGGAATGCCGCCGAGGCGGCCGAGCACGCGGCGGAGGGGCTCGACCCGCCCTCCGACTCGGCCGGGTCGGCCGACTACCGCCGCCACCTGGCCCGCGTGCTCACCCGGCGCGCGCTCGAGGAGGCGACCGCGGGGTAGCGTCCCGGCAATGGCGACGGAGATCCGGGCGGTCGTCTTCGACGTCGGCGAGACGCTGCTCGACGAGTCGCGCGCGTGGTCCGCGTGGGCCCGCTGGCTCGGCGTCTCCGACCTGACCCTGGCCGCGGTGCTCGGCGCGACCATCGCCCGCGGCCGGGATCACATCGAGGCGCTTCGCATCGTGCGGCCCGGCTTCGACCTGGCCGCGGAGCGGCGGGCACGGTCCGAGGCCGGCCTGCCCGACGAACTGCGCCCGGCCGACCTCTATCCCGACGCGCTGCCGTGCATCGCCGCGCTGCGCGAGATGGGGCTCGTGGTCGGCGCTGCGGGCAACACCGGCGTCGAGGTGGAGCGGTTCCTGCGGGCGAGCTGCGGCGTCGAGCCGGTCGCCTCGTCGGCCGGCCTGGGCGTCGCCAAGCCGGCGCCGGAGTTCTTCGCCGCGATCGCCGGGCTGGCCGGCGTCGAGCGGGGCCGGATCGCCTACGTCGGCGACCGGGTCGACAATGACGTGCTGCCGGCGCTGGCCGCGGGGATGGTGGCCGTGCACATCCGCCGGGGACCGTGGGGGCACCTTCACGCCGGGCTGCCCGAAGCCGCGCGGGCCGACATCCGCATCGAGTCGCTGTCCGAGCTCCCGGGTCGGCTGGCGGCGCTGGCGGGGTAGCGTCCGGCCGTGCGGCTCGACGACCAGGACTTCGTGCGCGGGCAGTACCACTCGCCCGAGCGGCTCGAGACGCGTATCTCCGTGTGGCAGCCGGGCCCCGACGGCCGCGCCCCGCAGGACGTCGCCCTGTCGCTGCTGGCCGCCGCGGCGCCGGCCCGCCTGCTCGAGGTCGGCTGCGGCACCGGCGCGCTTGCCGCCCGCTGTACCGCGGAGCTGGGCTGCGAGGTGGTCGCGCTCGACGCCTCGGCCGAGATGGTGCGGGCCACCCGGGCGCGCGGGATCGACGCCGTGATTGGCGACGTCCAGGAGCTGCCCTTCCCCGACGGCGCCTTCGACTGCGCGGTCGCCGCCTGGATGCTCTACCACGTGCCCGACCTCGACCGGGGCGTCGCCGAGCTCGCCCGCGTGCTTCGCCCCGGCGGCCGGCTGGTGGCGATCACGAACGGCCGCGAGTCGCTGGCCGAGCTCTACGACCTCACCGGCGGCGCGCGGCGCGACTCGAGCTTCAGCAGCGAGAATGGCGCCGACGTGCTGCGCCGCCACTTCGCCCGCGCCGAGCGGCACGACGCCGAGGTGCGCGCGGTCTTCGCCGACCGGGCGGCTGCGGCCGCGTACCTGGAGACGCTCGAGCGCGGCGATCTGGCCGCCCGGCTGCCCGCAGACATGGGCCGCCTGGTCGCCCGCGGGGCGCCGGCGGTGTTCGCGGCCGACACGCGGGCCTGACCTCCAGGTCAGAACGCAGGCAATTGACATTCGCCGCGAACGCCAATTGGCAGGGAAGGCGCCCGACCAACCGGGCCACGTTTTCCGCCCTCGCCGGTAGGCTCCCGTGCGCGCTTGCCCGACGACCGCATCCTTCTCGCGCAGCTCACCGACCTGCACATCGGCGCCGGGGTCGGTGACGCCGACCCGGCCCGCCGGGTGGAACGGGTCGTGTCCGCGATCGCCGCGCTCGATCCGGCCCCCGATGCCGTCGTCGTCTCCGGCGACCTCACCCAGCTCGGCGAGCCGGCCCAGTACGCCCGGGTGCGCGAGCTGCTCGCGCCGCTTCGGATGCCGGTCCACGTGCTCCCGGGAAACCACGACGTCCGCGAGGCGCTGCGCGAGGCGCTGCTCGCGAACACCGACACCGGCCCCCGCGACTACGTCCAGTACGAGACCCGCGTCAAAGGGCTGCGCCTGCTCGTCTGCGACACGATCATCCCCGGCGCGGACGGCGGCCGCCTCTGCTCCACGCGGATCGGCTGGCTCGAGGCTGCCCTCGCCGCCGACCGGACGACGCCGACCGTCGTCGCGATGCACCACCCGCCCCTCCTCACCGGCATCGCCGAGATGGACGGGATCGGGTTCGCGCCGGAGTCCCGCACACAGCTCGCCGCCCTCCTCGACCGGGCGCCGAACGTGCTGCGCGTGATCGCCGGGCACGTGCACCGGGCGATGTACTCGACCTGCGGCGGGCGCACCGTCTTCAGCTGCCCGAGCGCCGACGTCGCGATCCGGCTCGACCTGCGGCCGGGCGCCCCGCTCGGGGTGCTCGACGAGCCGCCGGCCTACGCGCTCCACCTGGTCACGAACGGCGAGCTCGTGACCCACGTCCAGCCGGTGCCCTGAGCACGGCGGGGGCCGGCGCCCCGAAGGAACGCCGGCCCCACACGATTGGATCAGGCTGCGACGAGCTCCGCGTCGGCAGCCAGCTCGGCCGCCTCGGCCCGGGCGCGGACGCGGCCGGGAAGGAGCATGGCCGCCACGACGCCCGCGCCGACGACCGCGGCGCCGACCCACAGCGCCGGAACGATGCCGTCGGTGAAGAGATCGGGCGATCCGTAGCCGCCCTGGTGGGCGAAGATCGACGCCAGCACCGCGACCCCGAAGACGCCGCCCAGCTCGCGGATGGCATTGTTGGCGCCGGAGGCCTGGCCCGCCTCGACCAGTCGCACCGAGCTCATGACGACGGTCGCGACCGGGGCGAAGAAGAGCCCCATGCCGATCCCGGCGAGCGCGAACGGCAGGACCATGTCGATGTAGGGCTGGGTCGGCGAGATCACGATCGCCATCCAGGCGAGCGCGATCGACTGCAGCGTCAGCCCGGCGACGAGGAACACCTTCCCGCCGATGCGGTCGGTCAGCGCGCCCGCGATCGGGGCGACGATCATCGGCATGCCCGTCCAGGGCAGCGTCCGCACGCCGGCCTCGAGCGGGGAGTAGCCCTGCACGTTCTGCAGGTACTGGCTGAGCAGGAAGATCGACCCGAACATCCCGAAGAACATCAGCAGGGACGCGCCGTTCGCGGCCGAGAACGTCCGGTTTCCGAAGAAGCGCATCGGCAGCATCGGCTCGCGCGTCCGCAGCTCCCAGAGCACGAACGCGACCATGAGCGCCGCGCCGATGGCGAGCGACGCAACGATCTCCGGGCTCGTCCATCCCTGCGAATTCGCTCGCACGAGACCCCAGACGACGCCGAAGGCGCCGGCGGTCACGATCGCCACGCCGGGCAGGTCGAGCCGCAGCGACGGGCCGCGGCTCTCACGCAGCCGCGCCAGCCCCATGGGCAGGACGGCCAGGCCGAGCGGGACGTTGAGCCAGAAGATCCACTGCCAGGAGACGCCCTCGACGACGGCGCCGCCGACCAGCGGGCCGAGCGCGACGCCGAGGCCGCTGATGCCTCCCCAGGCGCCCAGCGCCAGGCCGCGGCGCTCGCGCGGAACGGCCTCCGTCAGCAGTGTCAGGGTGAGCGGGGTGACGATCGCGCCGCCGACGCCCTGCAGGGCGCGGGCCGCGATCAGCGCGCCGATCGACGGTGCCAGCGCGGCCGCTGCCGAGCCGGCGGTGAAGATCGCCATCCCGATCAGGAACATGCGCTTGCGGCCGTACCGGTCACCGAGCGCAGCGCCCATGAGCAGCAGCACCGCGAAGGTGAGCGTGTAGGCGTTCACGGTCCATTCCAGGCCGGAGATGGACGCGTGCAGGTCGCGCTGGATCGTCGGAAGAGCCATCGTCACGACGAGGTTGTCGAGCGTCGTCATGAAGAGCGCAAGGCTCGTGATCACGAACGTCCAGAGCGTTCTGTTGCGGTCGGTTGTCACTCTCCATTCCTCCCTTAGTAGTTAGTGCTTACGAAGTTCACGGTCGAAAAAAGGGGTCAGAGGAGCCCGACGTCACCCAGGCAGTCGGCGACCCAGGGATCGCTCAGGCCGCGGAGGTCGATCGAGGCGATCACGTTCAGGAGCATGCCCCTCGAGAAGAAGTCGCGCACCTCCTCGGCGGAGGCGCCCGAGGTGCGCTCGACCCACTCCCACAGCTCGCCGTAGCGCGTGCTGACGAGGGCGCGGACATCGGAGTCGGAGCAGTCGGCGTAGCTGTGCATCTGCCCGAGCAGAAGCGTGCGGTCGAGCAGGAGCGGGCCGTATGCCCTGGCCATCGCCTGGAGCTTCTCGCCGGGCTCGGCGGCCGCGGCGGCGGCATCGAACTCGCGCCGGATGCGGTCGAAGCAGCGCCCGACCGTCTCCAGGTAGAGCGCCTTCTTCGTCCCGAAGAGCCGGAACACGTAGGGCTGGGTGATGCCGGCGCGGCGGGCGATGTCCTCGGTCGCCGTGCCGTGCAGCCCCCCGCGGGCGAACTCGATCATCGCGGCCTCGAGGATCGCCTCGCGGCGCTCGGCCGCGGGCATCCGCGCCGTCCGTCCGTCAGTCTTTCGCAGCGTCGCCACGGTTGGGAAGTTAGCAGTCACTATCTTCGCTGTCAAGCGCGCACCCGCCGCCTCCGCACGACGACCGCGACGACGATCGCGGCCGCCAGCGCGATGCCCGCGCCGAGCTGGGCCTGGCGCAGCGCGTCGACGAGCGCGCCGACGCTGCCCGCGAAGAGGTAGCCGAGGCCGGTGAATGTGGCCGCCCACAGCCCCGCCCCGACCACGTCGGCGGCGACGAACCGGCCGGTCGGCATCCCCGAGGCGCCCGCCGTGAACGGCCCCATCGCCCGCACCACGCCGATGAACCGGCCGACGACGATCGCCTTCGCGCCGTGGCGGGCGAAGAACCGCTCGACCCGCTCGAGCCGTGCCGGCGTCGCGCCCAGCCGGCCGCCGTGGCGGTCGAGGAACGGCCGCCCCAGGCTGCGGCCGAGCAGGAACCCGCAGCCGTCGCCGGCGACGGCCGCCGCCCAGACGACGACCAGCAGGAGGGGCAGCTGCATCTGCCCCCGGCCCGCCAGGACGCCGCCCAGGACGACGGCCAGCTCGCCCGGCGCGACCAGGCCGACGAACGCGCTCGTCTCGAGGAACGCGAGCACGCCCACGACGGCGTACGACCACGACCCCAGGCCGTTGCCGAGGCTGTCGAGCAGGGCCTCGGCCGAGGTCATGCGCGCAGCACCGCCGCGATGCCGTCGTTCTCGGTGAGGAGCGATCGCGACCCGCCCTCGAGCGGCGTGATGTCCGCGCCCGAGTGCAGCGCGAGCTCGATCAGCGCCTCGGCCGGATCGCGCCGCGGCCACCCGTACGCGCTCCCCCGAAGCGGGCCGGACCAGCGGTAGTCGCGCTCGCCGTCGAGCAGCAGGTGATCGACCCTCCTCCGCTCGAGCGCCTCGAGCGTGCGGCCGGCCCCGAGCACCGCGCTGCGATCCGAGACGGCGGCGTCCAGGACTCGCACGACCAGGCGGCTCTCGTAGCGGCGCTGGGCAGCATGGAGGTCGGAGCCGACCATCGCTGCCAGGCCGCGCGGCGGCAGGCCGTCGACCGCCCGCGTGACCATCGCCACCTCGCAGCCATCCGGCGCGCCGCTCCGAGCCAGCGTGTGGGCGAGGGTGCTGTCGCCGGCGACCAGCACACGTCGCCAGGCCCGCTCGGCCGCGATGTCGCGCACCTCGCCGGCCAGGCCCGCGGCCAGCGGCGCTCCGCCCCGGCGCCAGGAGGCCGACGCGCCGGCGAAGCGGTACTCGCCCACCTCCTCGACGGCGCCCATCTGCCACTGGAAGAGCTGCACCGACGCGACCCCTGCCACCATCACGCCGGCCGGGCGGCCCTCGTCGAACGCGGCGACGAGCGGCCGCACATATGCCGTCTGCTCGAGCGCGGCGGTGACCCCCACCGGCAGGCCGACGCCGATCTCGAACACCTCCTCGGTCGAGAGCGGCGCGAACAGTGCCCGCCCGGGCGTCTTGCCCTCGAGCATCCGGGCCAGGGCCGGGCGGATCCGGGGCAGGCACTCGTGGTAGGCCGCCGCGAGCGGCGCGCCGTGCACCTCCTGCTCCAGCCGGCGCAGCTCCCCCGTGAGCGTGACCGCCCGCACCAGCCGTCCGGCGGCGTGGTCGGGGCGGTCGACGAACACCGACACGACCCCGAGCGGGTCGGAGATCGAGTCGATCGCGCGGATGTCAGACCAGGTCAGCATGGCTCCTCCTCGAGCGTTGGCTCGGCGCCGCGGCCGGCCCGGACGGGCGCGGGGACGCGAGCACCGATGCGCCGATCAGCACCACGACGCCGATGAGCGTCGCGGCGGCCGGCGGGTGGTAGAGCTCGGCCGTCGCCATCTCGATCCCGGTGAGGACGAGCACGGCGGCGAGGCCGAGGTTGAGATGGGCGAACCGGTCGCGCATGCCCTCGAGCAGGACGACGAGCGACGGCAGGCCCACGAGTGCCATCACGTTGGCCGCGAACACGATCAGCGGGTCGCGAGTGACGGCGAAGATGGACGGGATCGAGTCGGCGGCGAAGGCGACGTCGGTCGCGGCCAGCACGACCAGCACGACGACCAACGGCGTGGCGTACAGCCGCCGCCCGCGGCGGACGAGCAGCCGCCGTCCGTCGTAGCCGGGCTCGGCGGGGATCACCCGGCTGACCGCCCGCACGAGCGGGCTCTGAGCCGGATCGGCGGCCGACGGCGCGCCCTTCACGAGCTTGATGCCCGTGACGATCAGGAACGCCGCGAACAGATAGGCCGTCCACTCGGCCGCGCCGAGCATGGTGGACCCCGCCAGGATGAACACCGCCCGCAGGGCGAGCGCGGCGCCGATCGCCCAGGCCACCGCCCACGGCCGCACCTCGGCCGGGACGGCGAACGCGGCCAGGGCGACCACGAACACGAACACGTTGTCGAGCGACAGGCTGCGCTCGAT
>Ga0070679_100007510_pt1 | contig 10194 bp, 9 predicted proteins | sample KBSC63BmetaG_FD_65652 | JGI IMG/M metagenome (GOLD analysis project Ga0070679, IMG submission 65652) | Corn rhizosphere microbial communities from Kellogg Biological Station, Michigan, USA - KBS C6-3B metaG | ecosystem: Host-associated > Plants > Roots > Rhizosphere | place: USA: Michigan... | reverse complement strand
GGGGAGGATTTGTACCAGACCGGCGGCAGGCCCAGCACCGGCCAGGGGTAGCAGGAGCAAAGGGTGCAGACGACGAGGTTGTGCACCTGCGGCGTGTTCTCGACGACCACCATATGCTCGCCCTGACCGCCGGAATACCCCAACTCGGCGATGGCGGAGGTGGCGTCCTGCATCAGGCGCGCCTTGTAGGCCGGGTCGGTCCAGGCGCGGGCGACCACGCGCGCGCCGTTGCGCGGCCCGACCTTGTGTTCGAAGTGGTCTACGATGGCGTCGAGGGCTGCCGGATCGACCAGCCCCTTTTCGACCAGCAGCGATTCGAGCGCCTTCACCCGCAGCGCCGTGTCCGAGGGCGGCTCCTGCCCATCGCCGTGACCGTGATGGTGATCGTGATCGTCGTGATCGTGCGGCATGCCCCGAAACTGACCGAGATGCGCGCAAAGGTGAAGCGCCGATAGGTGACCGCGCGGCGATCACCTGCGATGCTCGGGCCACAGGAGGTCTCCTGCCGTGACGACGCCCCACCTGATCTATTTCTCCGACCCGATGTGCTCCTGGTGCTACGGCTTCTCGCCGACCATCGAGGCCATCCGCCAGGCCTTTGGCCGCGCCCTGCCGATCCGCGTGGTCATGGGGGGCCTCCGTCCCGGGACCGAAGGGGCGATGACCGAGGAGGCCAAGCTGGAGATCGCCGACCACTGGACCCACGTCCACGAGGCGACCGGCCTGCCGTTCGACGGCTCGGGCATGTCTCGCCCGGGCTTCGTCTACGACACCGACCCGGCCGCCCGCGCGGTGGTGGTCGCCCGCCGTGAGGGCGAGGAGATGGCGAGCGCCTTTTTGCTGCGGGCGCAAAGGGCCTTCTACGCCGAGGGGCGCGACGTCACGACGGCCGCCGTACTGGGCGACATCGCCGAGGAAATGGGGCTGGATCGCGAACCGTTCCTGGCCGCCTGGGCGACGGAAGAGGCGAAGCAGGAGACCTGGCGCGATTACGCCATCTCCCAGCGCGCCGGGGTGACCGGCTTTCCGACCCTGGTCGCCGGCCCCAACGCCGAGGGCGTCTACGGCGTCGTCACCCGCGGCTTCGCGCCGGGCGAGCAGGTGGTGGCGATCCTCAAGGAGTGGCTCGACCGGATCGCGGCCTGACCTCGCGTAGGGACTACTTCAGCCGCGGCGGCGGCGCGTGACCCAATTCCTGGATCAGCTTGGTCAGCAGGTAGAGCCGCGGCGTCACCGTGCCCAGCACCAGATACTCGCTGTCGGAGTGGAACCCGCCCGCGGCGGGACCGAGGCCATCCAGCGCGGGGACGCCGGCCTCGACGGCCAGCGCCGACTCCGATGCGCCGCCGTTGCCGCCGCGGGTGATCTTCAGGCCAAGGCCCGCGTAGATGGCCTCGGCGCGCGCCGCGAGCGCGTCCGTGCCGGCGTTGTTCGCCAGCGGCGGATAGGCGGGGTCGCGGGTGACCGTGACCTTGGTGTCCGGAATCGCGGTGGTCTCCGCGTTTCTGGTCAGCACGGCGCCGACCTTTTCGAAGTCCGCATTGTCGCGCACGCGGACATTGATCTGAGCCTCCGCCGCGTCCGGGATGATGTTGTTGCGCGTGCCGGCGCTCATCACCGTGAGATTGGCGGTGATCCCGTCGCCGCTCTTGGGGAAGACCTCGTCGGCCTTGATCTGGTGGATCAGCTCATCGGCGGCGTTGCGGCCCTCCTGCGGCGCGATGCCCGCGTGGGCGGCGCGCCCTGTCACCTTGATGTGGAAGGTCGCGCTGCCCTTGCGCCAGACGGTCATGACGTCGGGGGTGTCGCCGGGCTCGAGGTTGAGCTCCACGTCGGCGTCCGCCAGCAGCCGGCCGATCAGCGCCTTCGTGCCGGGCGATCCGCGCTCTTCGGAGGTCTCGATCAGGAAGGCGATCTGCTTGAAGTCCTTGAAGCCCAGGTCGTGCAGGATCTGCAGCGCGTAGACGCCCTCGACCACGCCGCCCTTCTCGTCGGAGACGCCGGGGCCATAGGCCTTCTCTGCATCCATGCGGAAGGGACGCCGGGCGACCGTGCCCGGCCCGAAGACGGTGTCGATGTGGCCGATCAGCAGGATGCGGCCTTTGCCGGTCCCGTTGAGCGTCGCCACGGTGTTCTCAGGAAGGCCCTCGGCTTCCGCCTTCACGCTCTCGACCGAGAAGCCCAGCGCCTTCAGCCGCTCGGCAAGGATCGCGGCGACCTTGCGTCCGCCCTCGACGTCCCCGGTCCCCGAATCGATGTTCACCACCTGCTCAAGCAGCTTGAGCTGTGCCGGCCTCGCCGCCTCAGCCGCGGCCCAGACCTTGGCGTCCCTGGCCACCGGTTTGGACGCGGCCAGCGCAGGCAGGCCCAAAAGCGCCATGGCGCTGGCGACGGCGATAAACCCGACCTTCATCCAAATCTCCCCACAAGCGATCTCCACCATGGTCCGGCCGCCGCCGGGATCAAGCCGAATGACCGGCGCGGCCGCAGGTCACCTTGCGCCTGGCGTTGAGGCACGCGATATCCATGCCCTGCGAGCCGTCGGCAGGCTCGCCAAGATTCCAAGAAGGACTTCTCCCTATGCGTGACCCCGTCACCACCGCGCTGGGCCTCGTGCCGATGGTCGTCGAGCAGACGAGCCGTGGCGAGCGCGCCTACGACATCTTTTCCCGTCTCCTGAAGGACCGGATCATCTTCCTGGCGGGGCCCGTCGAGGACGGCATGGCGGCGCTGATCTGCGCCCAGTTGCTGCACCTGGAGGCGGAGAACCCCAAGAAGGAAATCCAGATGTACATCAACTCGCCGGGCGGCGTGGTGACCTCCGGTCTCGCGATCTACGACACCATGCAGTACATCCGCAGCCCGGTGATCACGCTCTGCCTCGGCATGGCCGCCTCGATGGGCTCCTTCCTGCTGATGGCCGGCGAGAAGGGCCAGCGCATCGCGCTGCCGAACTCGCGCATCATGGTGCACCAGCCGTCGGGCGGCTTCTCCGGCAAGGCCTCGGACATCGAACGCCACGCCGAGGACATCATCAAGACCAAGCAGCGGCTGAACGAACTCTACGCCAAGCACACCGGGCAGTCGGTGGAGACGGTGGAAACCGTCCTCGACCGCGACAGCTTCATGACCGCCGAGGAAGCCAAGGACTGGGGCATCGTCGACCACGTCTGGGAAAAGCGCGAAAGCGAGAGCTAAACCGCAAGCCGTCGGCGGGCTTCGGCGAGCAGCCGCGCCCGGCCGGCGGCGTCCGTCACGTCGATACGCTGGTCGACGCCGTTCGGCCCGCCGCCGATGTCGGCGAACAGGCCCTTCGGGTCCTGGTGGAAATGCAGGAAGCTGCGCGATTTCCGATAGAAGACGCCGCGCGTCTTCTCGACCAGCCCGGGCAGAGCGCGCAGGTCGGCCAGCAGGTCTTCCAGCCGGTCCAGATCGGCGTCCCTGGCGTGCCTCATGGCTCGTCCTGCGGATATTGCTGCGGCCTGGCGAGATAGTAGGCGACGCCGGGGCTCGCTTCATCCCCTTCCACGGCGGCGTTGTGCACCCGATCGTCGAAGCCGCCGCGCTCGGCGCGTTTTGCGGTCCGCCGGGCCTCCACGTCGGTTTCCGGAATGCCGGCGGCCGCGGCCAGCGCCAGCATCACCTCGCGCAGGTCCGCCAGTTCGTCGGTGAGCTCCGCCTGGGAGGCCGCCGAACGCGCCTCCGCCGCCTCCTCGACCAGCTTGTCCTTCAGCCGGGCCACGAACTCGGGGTCGTCCAGGCGGCGGGTGAACACCGTCAACCCCTGCGCCTGCATCATCGCCGGCAGCTTGTCGCGGATCAGCTTGTCGACCCGAAAGCGCAACCTCATGGGCGTCCCCCGAACACGCGGTAGCCCTGGATCTCCGCCATCGCCAGCATCTCACGGTCGCCGCCGGTGTCGCCATAGGCCGCCTTCAGAACCAGATGATCGCCGAACGCCGCCTTCAGGCGGACGACCTTCTCGGGCCCGCGGCAGTTGGGGGTGGCGAAACCTCCGGCGGCGCGGCCCTGGCCGTCGAAGGCCAGCCGGGTGCCGATGAGCTCGTCGGCGCCTAGCGCCTGGGCGAACGGCGCCACCACCAGGTCCGGCGAGGCGGTGACGATGACGAGCCGCGCGTTGTCGGCGCGCCAGCCCCGCCAGGCCTCGAGCGCGTCGGGCCGCAAGAGGCCATCGAAGCAGGCTTCGGCGAACGCGCGCGCCTCGGCCTCGAGCCGCTCGCGCGGGACCCCCCTCAGGAACTCGCGGGCCGCCGCGGCCTTGATCCGCCCGCGGTCGTGGTGAACCAGATAGGCCAGCGCCGCCGGCGCCAGCCTGAGCAGGCCCAGGGCGTAGCGCGCCGGCCTCGCCCGCCACCGCAGGAACGCCGTGAAGCTGTCGCGGGTCGTCAGGGTCCCGTCGAAGTCGAACGCGACGAGGGGCGGTGCGACAGAGTCGTCCGCACCGGGCTGCTCGGCGGGCCGGTCTTGTGTCATTTCGGCCCAAATCCCATCTTAGGGCACGGTTCGTCCGGGATTCGGACCGAACGCCGCCAATTGTCGCGACTTCGCGGCAAGGCTTGTGATCCCGGGCGGGATCGAGGAATGTCAAGACTTAGACAACCCGCGGCGCGTATTCTGCATTGATAGGGCGGCGACGTCCGTGGGGCGATCCAGGCTGAGACGCCGGTTCGGGTCGCCTAGAGAGTGAGAAACCGACCATGACGAAGGCCGCCAGCGGAGATTCGAAGAGCACGCTGTATTGCTCTTTCTGCGGCAAGAGCCAGCATGAGGTCCGCAAGCTTATCGCGGGCCCGACCGTGTTCATCTGCGATGAATGCGTCGAACTGTGCATGGATATCATCCGCGAAGAGCACAAGATCTCCTTCGTCAAATCGAAGGACGGCGTTCCGACGCCGAAGGAAATCCGCGAGGTCCTCGACGATTACGTGATCGGGCAGGATCACGCCAAGAAGGTCCTCTCGGTCGCGGTCCACAACCACTATAAGCGCCTGAACCATGCGACGAAGAACAACGACGTCGAACTGGGCAAGGCCAACATCCTGCTGATCGGCCCGACGGGCACCGGTAAGACGCTGCTCGCCCAGACCTTGGCGCGAATCATCGACGTGCCGTTCACCGTCGCCGACGCGACGACCCTCACCGAAGCCGGCTACGTCGGCGAGGACGTCGAGAACATCATCCTGAAATTGCTGCAGTCGGCGGACTACAACGTCGAGCGGGCGCAGCGCGGCATCGTCTACATCGACGAGGTCGACAAGATCAGCCGCAAGTCGGACAACCCCTCGATCACCCGCGATGTGTCGGGCGAGGGCGTGCAGCAGGCGCTGCTGAAGATCATGGAAGGCACCGTCGCCTCCGTGCCGCCGCAGGGCGGGCGCAAGCATCCGCAGCAGGAGTTTCTGCAGGTCGACACCACCAACATCCTGTTCATCTGCGGCGGCGCCTTCGCGGGCCTTGAGAAGATCATCTCGGCGCGCGGGCAGGGCACCTCGATCGGCTTCGGGGCCAAGGTCACCGATCCGGACGACCGGCGCACGGGCGAGATTTTCCGCCAGGTGGAGCCGGACGATCTGCTGCGCTTCGGCCTGATCCCGGAGTTTGTCGGCCGCCTGCCGGTCATCGCGACCCTCGACGACCTCGACGAGAAGGCCCTGGTGAAGATCCTCACCGAGCCGAAGAACGCCTTCGTCAAGCAGTACGTGCGCCTGTTCGATATGGAGAACGTCGGCCTGACCTTCACCGACGACGCGCTGAACGCCGTCGCGCGCAAGGCCATCGCACGCAAGACCGGCGCGCGGGGCCTGCGTTCGATCCTCGAGGCCATCCTGCTCGACACCATGTACGAGTTGCCGACCTACGACGGCGTCGAAGAAGTGGTGGTCAACGCCGAGGTGGTGGAAGGTCGCGCCCAGCCGCTGATCATCTACGCCGAACGCCGCGACAAGGGCGGCGCGGCCTAACCAGGCGGAAGTCCAGGTCGCGATCCTGACGGCCCGCACCTTCCAGCGGCCCGGCTCTCCATGGTCATGCTTGAGGTCTTGGGCTGGGCCTTTACCTGAGCGACAGACGCCAAAGCTTCTCCGCAGAGCGCCGGCGCCGCCGTGCGCTGGATGGGCTGCGCCAGGCAGGCGCCCGCTTCCTCGGCGACGGCCGCGAATCCTCGCTTGGGGCTCACCTCGCCATCGTGAAGATCGGGCCCACGAAGTGAAGTAAGGCGCGCCGGTCGCTGGACTTGGCCCGATCCATGCTTAAGCTTCTGCGAAGCACGTGGGGGCGGGCATGTCGAATTTTACGACGGCGAAAGGTCCGGCCTTTGCGGCGGACCTGGAGCGCTGGGGCGAGGCTGCGGCCCTGGTTATGGAGGACGGCGAGGCCGTATCCTATGCCGAGCTGGCGCGGCTGGCCGATGAATTCGCGGCGACGCTCCGGCCGGACGTCCACCTTCTGGCGATCTCGATGGCCAACGAACTTGCTCCCGTCGCCGCCTATCTGGGCGCGCTGCGGAAGGGTTTGCCGGTTGTGCTGTACTCCGGCGCCGCGGCCGCGACGGGTGTCTTCGCGTCCTGCCCGCCGGATGCGACCTTTGAGGCTAGCCCCGAGAGGTGGACGCTAAGGCAGAAGCCGCAGGCGTGGACCGCGCCGCCGCACCAGGATCTCGCCCTGCTGCTCTCAACCTCCGGCTCGACCGGCAACGCCAAGCTGGTGCGTCTGAGCGCGCGCAACGTCGGCTCCAATGCTGCCGCCATCGCAGAGTACCTCGAAATCGGGCCGGCGGACCGGGCGATCACGAGCCTACCGCTCTCCTATTCTTATGGTCTCTCGGTCCTGAACTCGCACCTGGCGGCGGGCGCCTCGCTGGCGCTGACCGAGCGCAGCGTCGCCGAGCCGGAATTTCGTATGCTGATGGAGCGCCACGGCGTCACCAGTCTCGCCGGCGTGCCGCACAGCTACGAGCTGATGGACCGCGTCGGCCTGCTGGACCGGTTGCCGAGGACACTGCGGACCCTGACCCAGGCGGGCGGACGCATGGAGCCGGACATGATCCGGAGGATCGCCGCCCGCGTTGGGCGGCAGGGCGCGCGGCTGTTCGTCATGTATGGCCAGACGGAGGCCGGGCCACGCATCGCCTATCTGCCGCCGGACAAGCTCCCTGAATACGCGACCGCGATTGGCGGACCTGTGCCCGGTGGCGAGATTTGGGTGGAGGAGCATGGCGTTCGCTTGCCGGCCGGCCGCGAGGGCGATCTCATGTACCGCGGCCCCAACGTGATGATGGGCTACGCTACGCGGCGTGAGGAGTTGGGCGCGCCGGCGGGATCTGATGTGCTGAACACCGGCGATATCGCCGTCGAGGCGGCGCCGGGAATATTCCGGATAACCGGGCGCAAGAGCCGGTTCGTGAAGCCGTTCGGCGTTCGCGTCGGGCTCGACGAGCTGGAGCAGCGGTTCCGGGCGGCCGGCGCCCGGGCGCTGGTCACAGGCGACGACCAATTGATCGTGGCCTGCGGGCCGAAAGCTGCCGAAGCGGCAGCCCGCGCCAGTTTCGATGACCTTCCGCTATCGCCGGAACTGCTGGAATTCGTCGCTGCCGATCCGGCGCCGCGGCTATCCGGCGGCAAGCCGGACTACGTGGAGATCCTCCGCCGCGGCAGGGCGCAGCGCGCGGCCACTACGCCGGCGCCCGGCGACATGGCGGGGATCGAGGACCTGTTCCAGCGCTTGGCGCAGGGAAAGCCACTGGCCGGCGACGCTAGCTTCGAGCGGTTAGGCGGGGACTCGTTGAGCTATGTCCAGTGCTCCCTAGTCATCGAGGATGCCCTGGGGGAACTGCCGGAGCGTTGGGAGACGCTTTCGATCGCGGAGCTACGGGCCCTCGCGGCCCGCCGGACGGCGAAACGAACTGGCTTGCGCTGGAAGAGTCTCGAAGGCGACATTCTGGTCCGCGCTGCGGCAATTCTGCTGATTCTCGCCAACCACGCCTTCAGTGGTTTAGGCGGAGGCGCGGACGTCCTGATGGTGCTCGCAGGCTACAGCTGGGCGCGCTTTCAGCGGCGGCGGCTGGGAGAGCGCGCGATCGGACCCGTCCTGCGGGACTTCGGTCGGCGCTATCTCGTCTTCTATGTGCTGACCGTCCTGGCCGTGTCGTTGCTGAACCGGCAACTGGCGGTTTCACACCTCCTGCTGGTCAGTAGCTTCTTGGGTGACTGGGGCGGAATTCTCAACACCTATTGGTTCATCGAGTGCCTGACTTGGTGCGTCGCCATGGCTTGCCTCGCGGCCGCCATCCCTCCGCTCAGGCGGCTCATGGTGAACCGGCCACTCACCTTCGGGATCGTGTTCGTGGTCGTGGGGCTGGCGGCCCGGATCGCCGGCGAAATGGTCATCGATCCGGCAAAGACCACGGCATTCCGCAGTCCGGATCAGATGCTGATCTATTTCGCGGTCGGCTGGGCGGCCGCGCTAGCGAAACCCGCCGTGCGGGCGGCGCTGCTCGCCGTCTTGCTGGGAATGACGGGCCTCGCCTGGGGGCTCGACGACACCCACGTCTACGTGCTGTGCGTCGCTGCTGTCGTGCTCGTACTGATGCGGCGAGTGATCTTGCCGGGATTTGTGGCGAGCGCCGTGAGCCTCGTGGCGGCGGCAAGCTTCTATATCTATCTTATTAATCCGCTCCCGATGTATGTGACTGATCAGATCCTGCACGCCCGGTATGGAGGGTTCTGGTGGCTGCAAATCGGCGCAACGCTGGTTGGCGGAGTTGGCATGTACCTGTCGCTGGAATGGCTGCTGCGGCTCCGGCAGCCGATGCTGGCGACACGACAGGCGATTGAAGCGATCTAAGTTGGTGGCCCCGCAGGTGACTGCGGGGCTTTTTCGTGCGCGATACTTCGGGTCCGACAACGGAGGCGCGCGTGGCGATCATTGGCCTGGACCACGTCAACATCCGCACGACCGAGCTTGCCAGGACGCAAGCCTTCTTCACCGAGGTGCTTGGCCTGACGGTGGGCTGGCGTCCGGATTTTCCGTTCGGCGGCGCCTGGCTCTACGCCGGCGAAAAGGACGTCGTGCACCTCGTGGCGGCGAACCGGGCCGGAGCGCCGACACGCGGGTCGTCGCTGGACCATTTCGCCTTCGCCATCGACGACTTCGAGGCGGCTCGGGCGGCGCTCGACGCCGCCGGGATGGCCTATGAGCCGTCCGCCGCGCCCAACGGTGGAATCCGCCAGCTCTTCGTCACCGAACTCAACGGTGTGACCATCGAACTCAACTGCCGGACGCGGGCGCCAGGGTGACCCCTTCGCCGCCGTGCGATCGGGGCCTTGTCGAGCGGGTCGAGGCGGCGGCGCACGCGCCGCGCGCCCGGACTCTGGTGCTTATCGGCACGGTGCTGGGCTCCGGCCTGGCGTTCATCGACTCCTCGGCCGTGAACCTGACGCTGCCGGTGATCCAGCAGAAGCTGGGCGGCGGCTTCGCGGGCGCGCAGTGGATCATGAACGCCTACGCCCTGATGCTGGGCGCGCTGGTGCTGGCCGGAGGCGCGGCGGCCGACCGCTATGGCCGAAAGCGCGTCTTCGTCGTCGGCGTGGGGGTCTTCACGCTCGCCTCGGCGGTCTGCGGCCTCGCGCCGAACCTGCCTGTGCTGATCGCCGCTCGAGCCCTCCAGGGCGTCGGCGCGGCCCTGCTCACGCCCGCCAGCTTGGCGTTGCTGGGCGCGGCCTTCGACGTCAAGGGCCGGGGCCAGGCGGTGGGCGTGTGGGCCGGGGCCAGCGGCCTGACCAGCGCCGTCGGCCCGGTGCTTGGGGGCTGGCTGACGCAGGTCATCTCCTGGCGCGCGGTGTTCTTCATCAACCTGCCCGTCGCCGCGCTCAGCGTTTGGTTGGTGCTGGCCTTCGCCAAGGAGAGCAAGGGCGGCCGCTCCGGCCCGGTGGACTGGATGGGCGCAGCGGCGGTCACGATCGGCCTGGCGGCGGTCACCTGGGCGCTGACCGTTGCGCCGAAGCAGGGGGCGGATCTGGCGGTCCTCAGCGCCGGCGCCCTCGGTGTCGTCGTCCTGGTGGGCTTTGTCTTCATCGAAAGAAAGGCGCCCAACCCCATGACACCGCTGACGCTTTTCAAATCCCTGACCTTCTCAGGCGTCAACGGCTTGACCTTCGTGCTCTATGCGGCCTTCGG
>Ga0070679_100007509_pt1 | contig 10194 bp, 9 predicted proteins | sample KBSC63BmetaG_FD_65652 | JGI IMG/M metagenome (GOLD analysis project Ga0070679, IMG submission 65652) | Corn rhizosphere microbial communities from Kellogg Biological Station, Michigan, USA - KBS C6-3B metaG | ecosystem: Host-associated > Plants > Roots > Rhizosphere | place: USA: Michigan... | reverse complement strand
CCGCGGCGGCGGCCGCGTCGACGAACGCGCGGCCGTCGCGGAAGTCCTCGGCGTAGACGGCGATCACCTCGGTGAACGGGTGCTCGGCGAACGCGGTCACGAGCTCGGCCAGGTCGACGTCGGCCTGGTTCCCGATCGACGCGAAGCGCGAGAAGCCGAGCCCGGCCTCACGGGCCAGGATCCCGAGCTCGAGGGCCAGGTTGCCGCTCTGGGACGCGAGGCCGATCGACCCGGGCGGGAACTCGTTCGACGCCAGGCCGAGGTCGGAGCCCGCGTCGTAGACACCCAGACAGTTCGGCCCGAGCAGGACGGCGCCGGCGTCGCGCACGCGCCCGACCAGGGCCTGTTCGCGCGCGCTTGCCTCGTCGCCGAGCTCGCCCAGCCCGGCCGTGATGCCGATCAGCGCTCTCGCGCCGGCGGCGAGCGCGTCGTCGACGGTCTGCTCGAACGCGGCGGCAGGCACCGAGACGACCACCAGCTCGGGCGCGTCGGGGAGCTCGCTGAGCGACCGGTAGGCGCTTCGGCCGAGGACGTTCCCGCCGTTTCGGTTCACCAGGTAGACGGGCCGGCGGTGCTCGCCCTTGAGCGCGCCGCGACCGAGCCAGTTGCCCCATTTGGCCGGGTCGTCGGACGCGCCGACGACGGCCACGGAGCGGGGATCGAAGAGCGCGCGCAGGTCTCGTGCCATGGCGGCGTATGCTCGCATGGCGGCGCACCAAGCGGGGTCAGACCCCTTTTGGTGCAGCACCGGTGTCTGACGCACACCCCGCCGATAGGGGCCAGGCCCCGTTTGGCGGGTGCGGCTCGGCAGCCGGCGGCACCTTCGTCATCGCGCGTCCGGGCCGTGCACCCGGTGGAGGAGCGACTGCACACGGTCGCGCTCGGCGTCGACGACCGGCTCCTCGCCGGGCACGGTGAGCGCCAGCAGGTAGTGGTTCCACAGCACGTCGACGACCAGGCCGGCGAGCCCGTCGGGGCCGAAGCGGTCGAGGTAGCGCGCGAGCAGCTCCCGGCGCTCGCGCAGATACGCCAGCCAGTCCGGATAGGAGCCGTGCAGGACGATCCGCTCCACCCGCTCGATCTCGGCCTGCTCGCCCCCGGCCGGCTCGTCCAGCGCGGCCCGCAACGCGGCCACCGCGGCGGGCAGCTGGGACTCGCCCTCGGGGGTCAGAAACAGCCAGCGGTCGCGCCAGTCCTCGTCGTGCGCGAACGGGGTCTTCGGTGCGGAGACGTTGACGCTCATCGGGTCGGCGGGGTATCCTGACTGATCAGTCAGTCAGCCTTCAGCATCATCATGACCGAGCCCACGGCGAATCGCAAGCACCTGATCCTGGACGCCGCCTGCCGCGCGATCGCGGCCAACGGCGCCGCCGCCGTGCGCGTGTCCGACGTGGCCCGCGAGGCCGGCGTCTCGACGGCGCTCGTGCACTACTACTTTCCCTCCCGCGCGGAGGTGATCGTCGAGGCGTTCGCGCACGCCGACGACCTCGCCGACGCCGTCGCGGAGGAGCATCTCGCGCAGCTCGCGAACGGGCGCGAGCGGGTGGAACGGTTGATCCTGACCTGGGCCGGCGACGACCCCGCCATCCGCACGAACTGGGCCGTCTGGAACGAGATGTGGCAGTACGCGGCCCACAACGAGGAGGCCCGGGTCATGGTGGCCGAGTCGCACCAGCTGTGGCTCGACCAGGTCGCCCAGCTGATCGCGGAGGGCGTGGAAGACGGGTCGATCCGGCCCGATGTCGACGTCGACGGCGCCGCCCGGCGGCTGGCCGCCTGCGTCGACGACTGGGGCCGCGAGACGCTGATCGGGATGCGCACGCCGGCCGGGATGCGAACGGCGCTCGCCGCCGCGACGGCGCACGAGCTCGGGCCCGTCCCCCGCGCGCGGGGGAGGGCGGCATGAGCGCCGAGGTCGCCCCTCGCACGCTGCCGGCGTGGGCGTATCGCAGCCCGCAGCTGTACCAGGCCGAGCGGCGCGAGATCTTCGCCCGCAACTGGCTCCTGGTCGGGCACGTCGGCCAGCTGCGCGAGCCCGGCGACTACGTCTCGATGACGATCGCCGGCGAGCCGATCGCCGTCGTCCGCGGCAAGGACGGCGAGCTGCGCGCCTTCTCGAACGTCTGCCGCCACCGCGCCGCCCGCGTCCTCGACGGCGCCGGCAACTGCGGCAAGGCGATGCGCTGCCCCTACCACGGCTGGACCTACGGGCTCGACGGAAGCCTGCTGGCGATCCCCGAGAAGACCGGCTTCCCCGGCTTCGACAAGGACGCGAACGGCCTCTGGCCGCTCTCCGTCGGCGTCGCCTCCGGCTTCGTCTTCGCGAGCCTCTCGCCCGAGCCGCCGCCGCTCGCCGAGTACCTGGGCCCGTTCGAGGAGTGGCTCGCGCCCTACCGGCCCGAGCGGCTGGTGAAGAACGCGGAGGCCACCGACATCCTCCCGATCAACTGGAAGAACTCGATCGACAACTACCTCGAGGGCTACCACATCCCGGTCGGCCATCCCGGCCTCCTGCGGATGCTCGACTACAAGCGATACCTGGTCGAGACGACCGGCTCGCGGGTGTCCATCGCGCGCAGCCCGATGCGCGACAAGACGTCGCAGAACCTCCAGGAGCGGCTCTACCAGCGGCTGATGCGGCCGATGCCGGGCCTGCGGGAGCCGGAGAACCGGGAGTGGAACTTCATCTTCGCGTTCCCCGCGATGACGTTCAACCTCTACCCCGACCAGATCGACTTCTGGCTCAACTACCCGCTGGACGAGCGCCGCACCCTGTCGGTGTGGCAGGCGTTCCGCCCGCCCGAGACGGCCGGCCGCCGCGACCGGATCGTCCGCCGCCTGAACACGAGAATCAACAGCCTCGTCCAGCACGAGGACAACGACCTGACGGCCCGCGTGCAGGAGGGGCTCGGCTCGAGCCTCTACCGCGCCGGGGTGATCGGGGCGCGCGAGAACGGCCTTCTGCACTTCCACGACCTGATCAGAGACGCCATCCCCGCGACGGCGATCGACGACGAGAACGAGGGCGTCCGTGCCCTCGCCGCCGGGGCGCCTGCGTGACCGAGCGCACACCCTCGGAACGTCAAACCGGCCCGAGGGGAGTATCGTCGTAGCGAGCGTGATCAACCACGGGAGGGACCGATGACGCTGCACCCGAAGGAGCCGCGCGGCCACACGCGGCGTAAACTGCTGGCCCGCGCCGGGGGCGCGGCGCTCGGCCTTTCGAGCGCCGGGTCGATCCTGGCGGCATGCTCGAACAGCACCTCGACCGGCGGCGGCCCGAGCAGCGCCGGCGCGGCCCCGACCGGCCCCGGCGGCCTGCCCCTGGCCCGGCCGGACACGCGGGTCACGCTGCCGCGCTGGGAGGCCCCGATCGCATCCGGCCTGAAGCCCGAGACCGGCGGCACGTTCCAGGTCTACAACTATCCGGACTACCTGTACACGAAGCTCCTCAAGGAGTTCTGCGCCAAGTACGACGTCACGCCGGTCTACACGCCGTTCGACAACATCGCGTCCGGCATCCAGCGGCTGGCGTCCGGCTCCGTGCAGCCCGACGTGATGGAGATGACGCCCGACAACCTCGACCAGGTCGTCGCCGGCAAGCTCATCAAGCCGCTGAACCTGGACTACATCCCGAACCTCCAGAAGAACATCTGGCCGCAGCTGGTCTCACCGTTCTACGACTCCGGCTCCCGCTACACCGTCCCCTACACGTGCTACGCGACGGGGCTCTTCTGGCGCAACGATCACGTCAAGCAGGACATCGCCTCGATGAAGCAGCCCTGGGACATCCTCTGGCAGTCGCAGGCCTACAGCGGCAAGGTGGCGCTGCTCTCCGAGGATCGCGAGACGATCGCCATGGCGCTCCTGCGGCGCGGGATCACCGACATCAACACCGAGGATCCCAAGCTGATCAACCGCGCCGTCGACGACCTGAAGCAGCTCTATAACATCTGCAACATCAAGGTCGGCGACTCCCAGTACCAGACCGTCCCCGAGGGAACCGCCTGGCTGAACCAGGCGTGGTCGGGCGACCCGCTCGCCGGCTACTTCTACTACATGCCCAAGGGCACCTCGCCGAAGGTGCTCTCCTACTGGAAGGCGGAGAAGGGCAAGGTCCCCGTCCAGAACGACTGCTGGTCGATCTGCGCCACGACGAAGAAGCCGGTGCTGTCGCACCTGTGGCTGAACTACATCATCGACAACGGCGTCGCCTACTCGAACTTCGTGAACTTCAACGGCTACCAGCCGCCGCTGAACGAGATCGACCCGGCCACGCTCGTGTCGAAGGGGGTCATCCCCGAGACGCTCAACACCTGCGTGCTCACGAACGACGACTTCGGACCTGACTCCATCCAGGAGATGACCCTGACCGACGCCGGCCGGGCGCTCTGGCAGAACGGCTACTCCGAGTTCCTGGCGGGCTAGTGGGCCTCCCCGCGATGCCCGACCCGTTCTGGCGGCTGCAAACCGTCGCGCTGCATCTTCCGCGCCAACATCACGGGGAGTCCCACTAGATGTATCCCCGCTGGCTCTGGCAAGGGTTCGCGCTTCCGGGCGTCGTCTGGCTGATCCTGCTCTTCATCATCCCGTTCTACGCGGTGACGGCGGTCGCGTTCGGGCAGGTCAACCCGACGCTGCTCACGCCGGAGCCGGTCTGGAACCCGCTCCACTGGAACGTCGGCTGGATGAGCGAGGCGCTCGGCCGCCTGCGGCCGGGCGGCGACCTGTGGGTCGTGGTCGTTCGCACGTGCGAGTACGTGGTCGTCTCGGTCGGGATGTGCATCGCGATCGGCTACCCGGTCGCCTACTACATCGCCCGGCACGCCACACGGACGAAGAGCCTGCTCCTGATCCTCCTGATCCTGCCGCTCTGGATCAGCTACCTGATGCGGATGCTGGCGTGGGTGAACCTGCTCGCCCCGGACGGCTACGTGAACCGCTTCCTGATGTGGAGCCACGTCATCAGCACGCCGTACGGATGGCTCGACGGGCGCCCGATCACCGTGATCTTCGCGCTCATCTACGGCTACATCCCCTTCTTCATCCTGCCCCTGTACGCCTCGCTCGACCGGATCGACAAGAGCTTCCTCGAGGCGGCCCGCGACCTCGGCGCGAGCCCCGTCCGCACCTTCCTGCACGTCACCCTGCCGCTCTCGAAGACCGGCATCCTGGGCGGGTGCGTGCTGGTCGCGCTGCCGATGTTCGGCGACTACTACACCCCGAACATCGTCTCCGGCGCACCGACCACGTCGATGGTCGGGAACCAGATCGACCTGTACTTCCACTACACGTCGCAGCCGACGATCGGCGCCGCGCTGACGCTGATCATGTCGGTGTTCCTGGTCGTGCTGATGGCCTACTACATGGTCACGGTCGCCCGGGCGACGAAGGAGCAGCAGGCATGACCACGACGACGCCCGCACCTCCGCCGACGGCGACACCTGCCCCACGGCCCTCGGCCGGGCGGCGCATCCGCTCCTGGCTCGCCAACCCGTGGGGCCGGCCGCGGTTCCTGGTGCTGATCACCTGGTCCTACATGATCTGGGCGATCGTCCCGGTGCTGATCGCGGTGCAGTACTCGTTCAACGACAGCCGCTCGCGCACCATCTGGGCCGGCTTCTCGACCCGCTGGTACATCAGCGACCCGAGCTCGGTCATCAACGACCCGACGCTCTCGTCGGCGCTGCAGCAGAGCCTGAAGCTGGCCGCGGCCGACGTGATCATCGCGACGCCGATCGGCGTGCTGCTGGCGCTCGGCCTCGCCCGCTGGCGGGGGCGCGGCTCGGGGACGTCCAACTTCATCATGCTGTTCCCGCTGGTGACGCCGGAGATCGTGATGGGCGTGTCGCTCCTGCTCGTCTTCACGAACCTCTTCACGTTCATCCACACGGGCACGTTCGCCCAGATCCTCGGCCACGTCACCTTCTCGATCTCCTACGTGGTGGTGATCGTGCGCGGGCGGCTGTTCTCGATCGGGAGACAGTACGAGGAGGCGGCCGCCGACCTGGGTGCGTCGCCGCCCGTGGCGCTCGTGAAGGTGCTGCTGCCGCTGCTGACGCCGGCGATCGTGGCGGGCGCGGCCATCTGCTTCGCGATCTCGATCGACGACTTCGTGATCTCGTACTGGCTCTCGAGCGGCGGCAACACGACGACCGTGCCGATGGCGATCTACGCGGCCACCCGCGCCGCGCCGCTGCCCTCGACGAACGCGATCGCGACGATCCTCTCCCTGATCACCCTCGCGTCGGTCATCCTCGGCTACGTCGGCTACCGCGTCTTCACGCGCGGCGAGCGCCAGGCAGGCCAGGGCATGGTCGGCGACATGGCGGCCTTCGACATCTGATGACCGATCGGGAAGTCCTCGTGATGTCCTGGGGGAATGCGAGCCGAGCAGCGCAAGGACGCAGGCTCGCGTCGACTTCCCGATCGACCATCCGGTAGGGTGGTTTGATGGCAGGCGAAGTCTCCCTGGTCGATCTGGTCAAGCGCTTCGGCGACCTCGCCGCCGTGGCGGGGATCAACGTCGACATGCCGAGCGGCGAGTTCTTCTCGATGCTGGGCCCGTCCGGCTGCGGCAAGACGACGACCCTGCGGATGATCGCGGGGTTCGAGCAGCCGACCGAGGGCAGGATCCTCTTGGACGGCACCGACATGGCGTACACGCCGCCGCACAAGCGGAACGTCAACACCGTCTTTCAGAACTATGCCCTGTTCCCACACCTGAACGTGCACGACAACGTGGCGTTCGGCCTGCGCCGGCAGAAGGTGGGGAAGCAGGAGCTTCGCCAGCGCGTGGCGGAGGCGCTGGAGCTGGTGCAGCTTTCCGGCTTCGAGAAGCGAAAGCCGGGGCAGATGTCGGGCGGCCAGCAGCAGCGCGTCGCGCTGGCGCGCGCACTCGTCCTGAAGCCGGCGGTGCTGCTCTTGGACGAGCCGCTGGGGGCGCTCGACGCGAAGCTGCGAAAGGCCCTTCAGATCGAGCTCAAAGCGTTGCAGCAGCAGGTCGGGATCACCTTCGTCTACGTCACTCACGACCAGGAAGAGGCGCTCACCATGAGCGACCGGATCGCGGTCATGGCCGACGGCCGGGTGGAGCAGATCGGCCCGCCGCAGGAGGTGTACGAGGCCCCCGAGACGGTGTTCGTGGCCGACTTCCTGGGCGTGTCCAACATGATGGACGCAGACGCCGTCGGCGGCGCCAACATCTGCCGCCTGATGGTCGGCGACTTCGAGCTCGACGCGCTCAAGGGAAAGACCGACGCTCGCGGCCCAAGCAAGGTCACCATCCGCCCCGAGCGCGTCCACCTGGAAGACCAGGACGCCACCGGACCCAACCGCATCCCCGGCATGGTCGAACGGCTCGTCTACCTCGGCAACAGCGTCCAGGTCATCACGCGACTGGCCATCGGCACCACCATCCAGGTGCTCGTGCAGAACGCCGGCGAAGAGATTCGCTGGAAGCAGGGCACCCCGGTCCAGGCCTACCTCCCACCCGAGGCGCTGCGCGTCCTCACCGACACCGGCGCCGCACTCGCCAAGCTCGACGAAGAAGCGGTCGAGCCGGTCTAGCAGCGTGGCCGCGGCGCCGGACGAGGAGACCGTCTCCGTCCGCCGCGAGGGCGCGGTCGCCGTCGTCGAGCTGCGCCGCGAGCGCAAGCTGAACGCGCTCTCGACGGCGATGGAGGAGCGGCTGGATGCCGCCGTCGCGAGCGCGGACGTGCGCGAGAGCAGCTGCGTCGTCTTCGCCGGCGGTGCGCGGGCGTTCTCGGCTGGGGCCGACGTCACCGAGTTCCGCGACGCCGATGCCGCCTCGGTCGCGGCCTACTACGCCGGCACCGGCGGCGTGTACGAGCGGATCGCGCGGCTGCCGCAGCCGACGCTCGCCGCGATCTCGGGCTACTGCCTCGGCGGCGGCCTCGAGCTCGCGCTCGCGGCCGACATCCGCATCGCCGCCTCCTCGGCCGACTTCGGCCTGCCGGAGGTGGGGCTCGGCATCATCCCCAGCTCCGGCGGCGTGCTGCGGCTGACCCGCGCGGTCGGCCCGGCCCGGGCGAAGGAGCTCATCCTGCGCGGGCGCCGGTTCGGCGCCGACGAGGCGCATGCGATCGGGCTCGTGGCGGAGGTGGCGGACGATGCGCTCGCCCGCGCGCTCGAGATCGCCGCCGAGCTGGCGGCGCTCCCGCCGCTCGCCCTGCGGACGGCCAAGGCGACCATCGACCTGGCGGCGGAGTCGTCCCGCGAGGCGGCGATCCTGATGGAGCAGCTGGCCTACGGCATGCTCGCCGGGACGCCCGCCGCGCAGGACGCCGCAACAGCCTTCACCCGGAAAGCGGGGTCAGACCCCGAACGGCGGCTGTGACACTTCCGTGACGGAAACGTTCGGGGTCTGACCCCGCCTATCGGGGCCTGCCGACCAGCACGCCGCCGCCGTACAGGCCGACGTAGATGTGGCGGTCGCCGGAGACGGCCAGGTCGCTCGGGTTGACCGCCGCGGAGCGGAAGTAGTCGGTGGCGACATCGATGCCGCCGACGAGCATCCGGCGCGGGTTCGAGAGCGCAAGCTCGTAGCGGACGCCGCCGCGGTTTCGGACGAGTGCCGGCGGGTGGAGGCGCGGCATGTCGGACGGGGTCTGCTGGCAGCTCCCCCAGTGATCGAGCGTGTGGATGCCCTTCCAGTCGGTGTCCGTTGCCCAGGCCTCGCCCGCCCGCGGGCCGGCCTGCACCTGGATGATCTCGGAGCCGTCGAGCCCGTTCATCGCCGGCCGCCAGGTCTTGCCGCCGTCGCGGGTGGCCATGATGCCGCTGCGGCCGGCCGAATAGCAGATGTTCGGGTTGGCGGGGTCGACGGCGAGCTGGCTGACCGAGTAGCCGTGCTTGGCGAGGCCCGGCCAGGACGACGCCAGCCACCAGCTGCGGTTCGTGCCCAGCACCTGGTTGGAGATGTTTACGAGCTTCGTCGTCCAGACGAACGTGCGGCCGGCGTTCGTCGACTTCGCGATGTAGCGGTGGTCGGTCATGCCGATGCCGTTGCCGACCCAGAGGACACCGCCGTGTCCGGCGACCGACGAGAGGTGGCAGCCGCTGAAGGTCGCCGGCGCGAGCTGCGTCCACGCGCCGGCCGGACTGACGCGATAGAGCCCGAACGTGCCGCAGGCCGCGTAGACGGCGCCGTCGACGACGGCGATGTCCTCGACCACGGCCGGCGCCCCTGGGACGGGCGCCACCGTGGCCGTGCCGCGAGGATTCGTGATCCGCCAGACCTGCGAGCCGGCCCGGTCGCTCGTGCGGAAGCTGGCCGCGAGCAGCGAGCCGTCGGGGCAGACGCAGAGGGCCGACCAGGCCAGTTGCGGCGCGACGGCCGGGAGCCCGAGCGGCACCAGCGTGGCGCCGCCGTCCTGGGAGCGCATCAGGCCCTGGCGGGTCAGCATGTAGACGTACTCCTTGCCCGACGCGGTGTCGTAGTCGACCGCGATCAGGTTGCCGACGGCGCGGGGGACAGCGCCGGCGGTGCCGTTGGGCAGGTAGGTCGAGAAGCCGACGGTCGTGTTGCGCCGCTCGAGCTTGAGCGAGCCCGGCGCGACGGCGCCGAGGTAGCCCTGGTTCGAGGCGTTCTTGAGGACGCCGATCCCGAAGTAGCGCAAGCCAGGCGTCTTGCGCGAGTACGCCACTGCCCGCCCGTAGATCGCGCCAATTGACGTGGCGCCGGTCATCGTCGGGTACCAGAGGTCCCCGCCCGTCCGGGTGGCGAACTCGCCCCAGACGTCGCCGGCCGCAGCCGCGCAGCCCGGGTTCAGCGGGTCGGCGGCCATCGCGTTGCAATAGCCGCCTCCGTCCATCGCGCCCTTGCTCCAGGTGTACCGCGGCCGGGTCGCGGCGTGCACGACGACGCCGGCCAGCAGGTTGGTCTGTGCCACCATGCCGGCCGCGCCCACGAGCAGTCCCCGACGATGCAGCCTCACACCCCGGGGGATCGGACGCGAGCGGTCGTTCTTTAGGCCGGCCTCGATACGATCGGGGAATGCGCGGCCGGGTGCTGATCTGCGACACCGAATTCCCGTTGGCGACGGCGCGCGAGATCCTGCCGGAGGCCGAGTCTGGGAGCATCGCGGACGCAGGGCCCGGGGTCGCCGCGCTGCTCGTCTCGCCCGAGTCGCCGGTGAGCGCCGCCGACATCGCCCGGGCCCCGGACCTGCG
>Ga0070679_100007508_pt1 | contig 10195 bp, 9 predicted proteins | sample KBSC63BmetaG_FD_65652 | JGI IMG/M metagenome (GOLD analysis project Ga0070679, IMG submission 65652) | Corn rhizosphere microbial communities from Kellogg Biological Station, Michigan, USA - KBS C6-3B metaG | ecosystem: Host-associated > Plants > Roots > Rhizosphere | place: USA: Michigan... | reverse complement strand
GAGCATAGGAAACATCAGGTCCGGCGACTAAAATCAAGGCCGTTACTAAATTGCCCCGAGCTTTAGCTCGGGGTATGCTGACAAAAGGATTCGGGCTTAAGCCCAATTGATCTGGGGCTGTAGCACAAACTTTCCTGGTTGCGGCGACCTCCAGTTAGAGCTGGAGGCAATTTACCCAAAGCAAGCCCTACACAATTAAACGAATGCGCGCGGTCCTATACACATCATTTGCGCTCGTCGCGTTTGCGTTCAATTCGATCTTGTGCCGAATGGCGCTTCGCGGCGGGGAGGCAGATGCCGCCGGATTTACGTTGGTTAGGCTACTGGCGGGAGCCGTAACACTCATCGTCATCAGCTACTTTGCCGGGCGCGACAAGGCCTTTACCGGACGCGGAAATTGGCTTTCCGCGTTTTTTCTTTTTGCCTACGCGATCTGTTTCTCGTTCGCCTACCTCGGTTTGACGGCCGGTACCGGTGCGCTGATCTTGTTCGGCAGCGTGCAATTGACGATGATCGTCTGCGCGATCGTTCATGGCGAACGCCCTCATGTGCTGGAATGGATCGGACTGGTCGCGGCCGTCGCGGGCCTTATTTATCTCGTTCTGCCGGGCCTCGCCGCGCCTCCGCTGGGCGGATCGGCCTTAATGGCCGGTGCCGGTGCGGCTTGGGGACTTTACACGCTCAGAGGCCGCGGCAGCACTGCGCCGCTTGCCGATACAACCGGAAACTTCTTACGTGCAGTGCCGATGATCGTTATTGCGGCGATACCGTTTTTCTCGAAGATAGATCTGTCGACCAACGGACTGATCCTCGCGGCGACTTCCGGTGCGGTGACGTCCGGGATCGGCTATACGATCTGGTACGCCGCGCTCAAACATCTGACGGCGACACGCGCCGCGATATTGCAGCTTGCCGTTCCGCTGCTGACCGCCGGATTCGGAATAGTACTCTTGTCCGAGCCGGCCACGACGCGACTGGCGATAGCCGCTGGACTGATCTTGGGTGGTATCCTGGCGGTGATCGTCGCCAGGCGCAGGTGAGGCTTACTCGTTAACCATGACCTGGACAGGGTCGATGCCGGCTGCGCGCCAGGCCGGATATAGAGCGCCGATCAGGCTGCCGCCGACGGCGATAGCAATGGCGGTCATGATCCATCCGGTGCTGAATTCAAACGGTAATTCAAATTCCTTCGCGATCGAAAAAGACGTGAGGTATGAGATAGCGATACCTAACACAACGCCGAGGACTCCGATAAGAAGTGCCTCGCCCTCGATCGCGCTGATAATGAAACCGGTCGAAGCGCCAAGCGATTTCAGAATGCCGATCTCTTTTCGCCGCTCCGTTATCGTCGTATACATCGATAGCAGGACAAAGATCGTGCTGACGAACGCGCCGAGTCCGACGAGCACACGGAGAAAAGTGTTGAGGCCGGGAATCCGCTGCATCGCGTCGGTTACGATATCGACCGTCAGGTTAACTTTATTGCCGGGTAAAACTTCGTTGATGCGCTCCGCTACCTTTTCAGGATCGTAGCCGTCTTTGGTCTTGACCAGAATATACGTGCATTTGTTCGGCACCTGGAGCACATCCTGCATAGCGGCGAGCGACATCTTGATCCGCGACCCTGAAGGCGGATCGAACACACCGACGACCTTGTAATTCTGATTGCCGAAAAGCTCGATCGAGTCGCCAAGATGGAGGTTTTCTTCGCGGACCTGACGTTGATCGACTATGACCTCGTCATTTGCTGCTGGCGCTCGTCCACTGACAAGATGCATATCGTTCATCTCGGCAAACGGTGCCCAATCGACGCCGTCGATCTGGATGATGCCAAATCGGCCCTTAGAATTAGGCGTGATGTTTCTTATCACCGGAACCGCGGCTTTCACGCCTTCGATATCCATCAACTTTTGTACATAGGCCGTGCTCACCGGCGCATTCGAAGTTTGAAGGTCCGAGCCGGGCCGCGCAAATACGATCTCGGCTTTCCAGTTTGCGGCGCGATGGACCATATCGTTAGTCATGCCCCGCGCCAGGCCCGTAAACAACACGACGAGCGTCACGCCAAGCGCAACACCGATGACACTGATCAGTGTCCGGAGCGGACGCACGCCTAGGTTAGCGAAGATGAGTTCGAGCATTAGAAAAATCAGAAGTTCGCGGCCTGATCGCGTCGTCGCTGCCTTCGCCGGTAAATGCAGTTCTCTTTGCCATGAATTTGGCGTAGAGCCGATCGTATGTATCAAGCAATCGTTCGGCCGAGGTCTCGCTCCGATTTTCTTCAACCGTAGCCAACCCATTTTCGATCCGGGACCTGCGGAGCGGTTCGTTCGCAACCGCGTCGCGGATGGCTGCGGCAAATGACGCGGCGTGCGGCTCGGTCAGCCATGCGTTTGCCTCGTTCGCGTACGAGAGAATGCCGCCCGAGTTCGGCGCGACGAGCGGCAGACCTGACGCCATCGCCTCGAGCGGAGCGATGCCGAACGGCTCGCGCGGATTTGGATGCACGAACACGTCGGTGTTCGCGTAAAGCCTGGCGAGCTGTTCCTTGTCGACGTGCCCAAGCTGCACGATTTTTCCGGGAATATGACGTTCGGCGCGGGCCGCCAGCCACTTTGCCTTTGGCCCATCACCCGCGATGAGCAGCCGGTGATCGCGGTCACCGTCCGTCGCGAGCAGCTTCATGACCTCGAGCAGCAATCCGGTATTTTTTTCAGGCGACAAGCGTCCTGCATAAAACAGAAGCACGGCCGACTCGGGAACGCCCGCAAGACGGCAGATCTCGCTGCGGGCCGCGGCCGAACGACTATCCGAATTAAATCGCCGAATATTGACACCTCGATGGCAGACATGTACGCGTTCCTCGATCGGGACGTCGGGGGCCTTGAGCCACTTCCAGATAGAGGCCTGGAGCCGCCTCGCAAGCCCGCCGCGACGGCCCTTCACGGATTCGAAAAATTCGGCCGCCGTGTACTCCGAGTTCGCGATATGAAAATCGAAAGACGGAAGATGATAGTAGCGGATCAGCCGGTTCGTAAACCATTTTCCGGCCCCGCCGATACCCAGGAATGTCCGCACGTTGTCATCCATCCTCTCGCAGGAAAAATGGACGAGCATCGGCCGGCCGAGGCGACGAAAGTTGTTCGTCCTTATCATCGCGCCGATCAGACTCAGCGTGTATTTGTCGGTTACCTCGATCATGTCCGGCCGCTCTTCGAGCAGGATCTTTCGAATTGCCGAGCCTTTCATCATATATTGCCATGGCATCATGACGCGGTACCGGCGATCAACGATCGGCGACCTTTTTGCGGCCACATAATAGATCTTTGCAAATTCGCTGAGCGTCTCGACGCTTTCCGTTTCTCCCGGAACGATCAGGCGCACGTGCCGCCTCCGGCGCGTCGCAGCCGCGAGCAGATTGTTATATGAGGTGCTTATCCCGCCCGAATTCTTATGATAAAAATTTGTAATGTGGACCGACTTGAATGGGGGCGGGATGCCGTTTCCCGTCTGATCGTGCATGGCTTGAATTTTATCAAGCCGTCAGGTTCGCCGCAAAGTTGATCTCTCTCGGGAATTTTCTGTAATCGTACATTTCGGGTTGTGAGAGAAACCTGGCATACATTTCGTCATAAATGGCGAAGAGCGCGTCGGTGGACGCATTCCATGTATATCGCGCCGCCGTCCGGACGCCGTTCTCGGTCTTTTTCAGACGCCGACATTGGTCCGAAAATACATCGCCGACCGCGGCAGCAAACGCTTTGCCATTTGGCCGCGCGAGCCAGGCATTGTCGTCGTTGGCATACGATAGAACGCCGCCGGCGTTCGGCGCGACCAGGGCCAGGCCAGAGGCCAGGGCCTCGAGCGGCGCAATGCCAAACGGCTCGTTCGGATTTGTGTGCACAAAAACGTCGGCGTTCGCGTACAACCGGGCGAGCTCGAGCTTGTCACCCAAATGACCGAGAAAGGTTATTTTACCCGGCACCTGTCGACGTGATTCAGCCCGCAGGTCGTCGAGGGCCGGGCCGTCGCCGGCGACGATCAAGTGATAATTATTTTCACTCTGGTGGCCAAGCTCCCTGATCAGGTCGATCAGCAAGCGGACGTTCTTTTCGGGCGATATCCGTCCGGCGTAAAGCAGCACACGCGAATTTTCAGGCAGGCCCAGATCAGCGATCAGTTTTTCGCGGAACAAGGCGTCTCGATGTTTCGGTGAGAATGTGACATTGTCGACGCCGCACTGATTTACAAATACTCGGTCCTTCAAAGCGATCTTAGGCGCGCGAAAGATGCGCCAGCAGAGATTTACAAACGCAGCCGATCGATGCGGCCGCTTCTCGGGCGACAGCGCTTCGAAGAGCTCACCCGCCGTGTAGTCCGAATTCGCAAGATGAAAATCGAACATTGGCAGATTGAACGCACCCATAAATCGGCGGCAGAACCAACGGCTCAGACGTCCACTGGTGATAAATGACGCGACGTTGTCATCCATCCGCTCGCACGAAAAATGCACCAACAGCGGCCGCGGCGAACCTATCGTTAGAATGTGCTTTCTCAGCAGACCTGCCATCAGGCTGATCGTATATTTCTCGCCGATCTCGATCAGGTCGGGCTTTTCCTCTCGTAATATCTTTTTTATCGGCGCCTGATCGAAGATGTATGTTTTCCACGGCAACATTATCCGGTAACGCTTATCAAAAACGGGTGAGTGGCTTGCCTTGACCTGGTAGATGCGGCCAAACTCGCCCACGTCCTCGACGCCGTCTTCCTCGCCCGGCACAATCAGGCGGACTTGTCTCCCGCGACGGTTCGCCGCTTCGAGCAGCTTGTTGTAGGTGGTGCTGATCCCGCCGGAGTCTTTGTGGTAATAGTTCGTTATGTGGACAGATTTCATTCGAACCTCTGGAAATATGCTCAACAGGAGAAATGCTAACTTTCCCCAGGCTCGTTCATTGTCCTCTATTTGAGTTCAGCCGGAAGCCGGAGTGATGTCACCCTAGATGCCCCAGACGGCCCTCTGGTTTGTCGTCCCACCTCGATCGGACCAATTTTTTATCTCTGAACTGTCGCTACCTGCGACCCTACTCCTCGGTGTCTCTCGCGTTTCGCAAACGGTTCTTCTGACGCTTGTATGTCCAAATAAGTGGAAACGAAATAAATTCGAAGATCAGCCACGGCATCCGGACCAGGTCGCGCCAAAACGACTGCATCGTCTCGTCCTTGACGATCAACACCCCACGACGCATTGCGAAAAGATTAAAGATCGCCGAAATGATGGAGACTATGACTGAATACAGGATCGCGTTCTTTTTTGGAATGGGTCCGATCACGGAGTCGTAGCCCGTCAGAACGAAATACTCCATCACATGACTAAGCGCCGCCAGAAACAGCGGCACCGTCAACACCGCGTGCCATGCCGGCTGAACGCGTCGATAAGATTGTATGATCGCGCCATTGACGCCGCCAAAAAGAAATCGAAAGACCGACAGCGCGACCGTGACGCCGATCGCTTCGGCCATGCCGTGCTTTATATATGCCGTCAGGTAGATCGACGCGCGAAGTAGCGCGCTGAGCGACGCTGCCTTCCAATTCCACCGCATGATCATCGACTGCAGCGGGTGACGCAGCAAAAAGCGCGTTATGTCGGAGAGGCGAGTCGAGGTGGGAAATGTGCTGTGAATAGAAGCGTCCATTAGCTTGAGTATCAGTGTCGGGCGACAGGCGATTTTCGCAGCACGGAGAGGACCCGCTTTCGTCGATTCGGCTCCTCGGCCCTGATCGTATCGAGCCTGTCCTTCGCTTCGGAATATGCTTCGTACACGGTCTCAAAGACCGATTCCCATGTGCGTGTCTTCGCAAATTCCCGCGAGGTGACTTTCATCCGCGCCAGGAGGTCGCGATCGTCAAGCAGTTGTTTCGCGTACTTTGCAAATCCATCAAGGTCCGATGCGACAAATCCATTCACGCCGTCTTTGACGAAAAACTTCGGGCCGCCTTTATCAGACACCAGAGCCGGCGCGCCTGACGCCATCGCTTCCTGGGGCACGTTCCCAAATGCGTCTGTGTCCGACGGAAAAACGAAAACGTCCATGTTGGCATACGCTTCGGACAACGCTTCGCCCTCGAGAAAGCCTGTAAAATCGGCCGTTTTCATGTTCGCTTCGAGGTATTTGCGTTCGTCGCCCTCGCCGACTATCAGAAATCGAAAGCCGGTGCAGCCGGCCTCGAGCAATTTCTTTTCAAGATCGACGAGCATCCTCACATTCTTCTCCGCTCTCAGTCGGCCGACAAAACCGAACCTTATCACGCCGTCGTCGATAGTGCGTTTCTCGGGTGAAAACACATTGGTGTCGACCCCGCGGATCATGAGCTTTGACGGGCGCGGCGTGCCGGTCTGAAGCATTTCGACCAGCTCCTGGTTCGGCGCGAGCAAGACCTGCGGCATCGTGTAGTAAAGCTTTGCCCCGGTGCGTATCTGTCGCTCGATAAATTTTGTGAATTCCCAACGGACCCGCTTGGGCACAAACCACAACGATTTTCTCAAACGCCGCGCGGCGTACTCGTGAATGTTCGTGTGCCACGAGCCGACCAACGGCAGGTCAAGTTTCCACGCCATCCAGGCGCCCATGATGCTGACATCGTTGGGTCCCGTGATATGTACGACATCGGGCTTAAAATCGATCATTGCCTGCCGAACTTTCTTTAGGTGACGCTGAAAGAACGGATCGTATTTGAGCGAATGATCTAACGGTATCGACAAGGGCGACCGCTTTAGCGCAAATTTGGTGATGCTGCCGTCCTGTTTCGTTTCTGTGCGCGGCCCGGCGTGGATGCACAAAAACGGCAGGTCGCGCTCGCGGGCAAATTTGACCAGTTTGTTGCTTGTCATCGCGACGCCGTCGACCTCCAGAAACGAGTCCGGAAAATATGCGACGCGTAAATACTTACTCATTAAAAAACGATTTCCTTACAAAATTATGGCGGGCACCGGCCCGCCTTTGGTCTCTAAAAAACTCGGCACTTCTTCGGCAAAACGTTCACGCCGTTCGCGACTTCAATTCACCGAGAATTTCCTCGCGTTCAGGAATGCGGAATTCAGTCTTCTCGACATCGCGCGGCACTCGGTCGGCGCGTTTTCTTGCAATGCGAAAGATCGGCCGCATCGTCGGGCTCCCTAAAAATCCGAGGGTCCAGATCGCCGCCCGAAGCCACGTCGGACCGCCGCGTTTCCATCCGTGCGCTGACAGCGGCACGATGCCCTTGCCGTCGCCGTTATCAAAAAATACTCTGTCAAACCAGCGTCGCCGATGCTCAGCAGAGTCGGGATAAAACTTTAGTATCTCCGAAAACGACTGCAGCTGCCTTGAATGCAGCGGTCGCTCGTACTCCGGCATCAACACGACCTCGCTCTTGCGGCCCTCGCGGATCTCATCGACGAACTCTTCAAACGTCGACGCGTCGGTAAGGTTTACCACCGTGTTCGGTTTGCAGCCGTGACGGTCGCCGCCTGTCGCCATCGGGATGCCGAGCGCTTCGGCCAGCTCGATGACTGCCTTGTTTTCCGACCAGCATCTAAAACCGTTGATCTCGAATGCGTGAATCCACTTTCCGTGCTTGCGGATAAAATTCTTGAGCAGCTCCTGGTGCCGTTTGTCACCGACCAGCTCGATGTCCCACAGCGGATGATTGAGTATCACCAGCACGGTCGGGATCTCGTTGAGAATCGCGAACATTTCGGTCAGCCGCTCGTCCGTATGGTTTTCCTTATTAAAGGTAAAGTCGAGCAGTGTATCGGTCAGCTCACGGGCTCTGTCCTTCGGCAGGTTGTGTACGCCGACATGGAAAAAGCCGAATTCGAAGGGAACCGTCCATTCAAGCGAGATCGGTGCCGGCTCATTCTCATTGACCTCAAAATTGGCTCCAATGCTGTCGTGGTCCGTCAGCGAAACGATCGGTCTTAAACCAGCACCCTCGATCTGGCTTTTCTCGATATTGTAAACGCCCATCGCCGTCAGCGGCGGAGACCAATAGGCGGTCGAAAAATCGACGGCTCGTCCTTCCTTTTCGTGATATTTATCGCGCTCTTTGTGCCAAAAGTAAGAAATTATAGGCAGTTTATCAGCGTAATGCGGAACGAAGTCGAGCATTTCCTTTGAATGCTCTGTGTGACAGTGCAGAGAGACGCCGGTCCGTGCCTTTGAGGTCAGGTTTTGGGGTTCACGCAGTATGTGCAGCCGCGTTTGTTTGAGATTCATTCCCGTTGATCCTTTGGCCCCCTCGTTCAAACGTATAAAGCTATCAAATCGCCCATAGAATGTAAATTCCGATGGCGACAAACCACAATAAGTTGTGTCCTGAAAAGTCCTGGGAAGAGTCCGCCGAGCGAACGCCGCTTATCATACCACAGATGACAAGAGGCAACCGCTTGTGGCGGCGCCTCGTTTTCATTGACAAAACCATGACCGACGTCGTGCAAACCACCGATCTTCCTTTTCGCCGTTGGTCAGGTCGACGATCTGACCCGACCGTGGTCAAGCACGACGCGGTGCATACCGAGACGTTCAGCCTCCGCTTGGTTGTGAGTCACGTAAACGATGGGTATTTTCACCTGTCGTTGGATCGATTCGATCTCGTCTAAAAGGGCCGTACGCGTTTCGACATCGACCGCGGAAAGCGGCTCGTCAAGCAGCAGTATCTCAGGCTCGGACGCCAGCGCGCGGGCCAGCGCGACACGCTGTTTCTCACCGCCTGAGATCTCATGCGGCCGCCTGCCGCCGACAGTTTGTATCCGAAAGAGCGAGAGCATTTCTTGGGCTTTTTCTCGTCGTGTGTGCTTGTTCCTTATTCCGTACTCGATATTTTGAAGCGCGGTGAGATGAGGGAACAGGGCATAGTCCTGAAAGACATACCCAACACGCCTTTCCTGAATCGCCAGGTCGATAGCCTTGCCGGAGTCAAAATACGTCCGTCCGCCGACCTCGATCGAGCCTTCGTCGGGCGAAAGAATGCCGGCGATAAGCCGCAGCGTTGTCGTCTTTCCGGCACCCGAGGGACCGCTCAGGATGGTCACGTCATCACCACCCGAAAAGCTGATATCGAGCTCGAAGGCCGACGCGGCATCGCGACCGAGGAGCTTTTTAACGTTTACAACGGTCCCCATTTCTCTACCCAAAGATAGCCGATCTGGAAAATCGATTTGTCAGGTATATCGCGACAAGTGAGATCGCGGTAAGAATTATCGCCAAAATTTGGGCCTCGCGATCATCGCCCGAGACCATTGCTTCGTAGATCGCCATCGGCATGGTTTGCGTCCGGCCGGGTATGTTGCCGGCGACCATCAATGTCGCTCCAAACTCGCCCAGGGCCCGCGCAAAGCTGAGGACCAGCCCGGCGACGATGCTTCGTTTCGCGAGCGGCAGCGTTATTCGCCAAAAGGTTTCGAGACGGCTCTTCCCGAGCGTGAAAGATGCCCTTTCGTATTCCGGGTCGACTGACTCTATTCCGGCTCGAGCGGCTTTGATCATCAGCGGGAGCGAAACCACGACTGCCGCCAGGATCGCTCCTTCAAGAGTGAAGACGATCGTTCGTCCAGTCAGTTCGTAGACATATCCGCCGATCAGACCGCGGCGGCCAAAAAGCACCAAAAGGTAATAACCGGTCACGGTCGGGGGCAGAACGAGCGGCAGCGTCAAAAGCGCATCGAGAACTTCCTTCCCCCTGAAGTTGTATTTTGCGAGAAGAACGGCGAGCGCGACACCGACGACACCGATAATGATCGTCGAAAAAGTGACAACGATGATCGATATCCTTAGAGCCTCAAAGATCATTTTGTGTTCGGAGTCGAGAAACCATATTTACTGAGTATTGCGTGCCCGTCCGGTCCCGTAAGCACGTCAATGAATTGCCGCGCTGCCTGTTTGTCTGCGGTGTCCTTGACGACGGCAATGGGATAAAGGATCGGGTCGTAGCTATCGGGCGGAGCTGTTGCAACGACCTTTACCTTATCGCCGGCGACCATCGCGTCGGTCTTATAAACCACTCCTGCATCGACCTCGGCGCGCACGACATAGTCGAGCACTTGCCGAACATCTTCGGCGAGTACCAATTTTTGCTGAAACGCGTCGCCGAGTTTCATGAAGGCGAAAACCTGCTGCGCATATAGCCCGGCTGGGACCGTTTTTGGATTGCCGGCGGC
>Ga0070679_100007507_pt1 | contig 10195 bp, 10 predicted proteins | sample KBSC63BmetaG_FD_65652 | JGI IMG/M metagenome (GOLD analysis project Ga0070679, IMG submission 65652) | Corn rhizosphere microbial communities from Kellogg Biological Station, Michigan, USA - KBS C6-3B metaG | ecosystem: Host-associated > Plants > Roots > Rhizosphere | place: USA: Michigan... | reverse complement strand
CCGAAACGTCGCTGGCCAGGCCCGAGATCGTCACGGGGCGCGGCGACGTCGCCCGGTACGTGCGAGTACGCGCCGGAGTGAGCGCACCCACACGCGTGCGGATCGCGTCACTCGGGATCAACGCGCCGGTGTCGGCGGTCGGGATCGACATCCCGCGCGGCGTGCTCGCCGTCCCGCCCTCGATCCACCGCACTGGCTGGTGGAAGGACGGTGCCGCGCCGGGCGCGAGGTCGGGATCGATCCTGATCGCGGGCCACGTGGACAGCGCCACCGCGGGCGTCGGCGCCTTCTTCAAGCTGAAGGACGCGACGTCGGGCGCGCGGGTGACGGTGACGAACGCCGCCGGCCGCACGTTCGCCTACCGCGTGGTCTCCGTCCACGACTACGCGAAGCGCGACCTCCCGGTCGGCGTCTACTCGCTGAGAGGCGGGCCGCGGCTCGTCCTGGTCACGTGTGGCGGGCCGTTCATCGCCTCCGAGGGCCACTACCGCGACAACGTGGTCGTGACCGCGGTGCCGGTCTAGATCGCTGCGCGGATCGAGAGGTCCGGGCCCTCGAAGCGGACCGCGAGCACGCGCCCGACCCGGCGGAGGATCGTCAGCGCGGCCGAGTTGTCCCGCGCGACGAGACCGCTGATCTCCGTGATCCCGGCCGCCCGCGCGTCTGCGACCAACTCCGCGACGAGGGCCGAGCCGATGCCGTGGCGCTGGTACTCGTCGGCGACGGCGAACGCGACCTCGGCGGAGCAACCGTCGCGCACGAGTCGCGCGATCGCCACCGGCTCGGGGTCGCCGTCGGCGTAGGCGACGAGCGCGTGGCGGTCCCGGTCGATCGAGGCCAGCCGCCTCAGCTCGGAGCGGGACAGACAGGGCTTAACGCCGTTGAAGCGCGCGCGCCTCGACCGCTCGCTGAGCCGCTCGAACAGGCGCATCACCGTGCGCGCCTCGCCGTGGCGGAGCGGGCGCACCCGCAGCGCCGGCCCGATCGCCGGCTCCAGCGTTCGAACCTCGGGAACGGACGGGATCCTCATCTTCGGAGGATGACGGCCTGCGTGGCGCTGCACAGTGCAGCCAACCTGTGTCGCAGTGTTCGGCTAGCCGTAAATCCACCCGACCACCGGCGGCGTAGCTAACGGGCGACAGGCAACCCCTCGCTCGACTTCAGAAGGAGGGACATGAAGCCGTTTGCTCTTCTCCTCGTGGCGCTGTGCTGCGCGGGGATCGCACTGACGGCGGCGAGCGCGCGCACGACCGCCGCCAAGACGACGATCTGCCACCGCACGGCGTCGAAGACGAATCCCTACGTGAAGCAACGGGTTTCGGGAGCGGCGCTCCGGGCCGCGCTCAAGCGGCCCGCGGACATCGTCCCCGCCCCCGCCGGAGCCTGCCCGAAGACGGTGCTGACTCCGACCTCGGGCGGTCGGGCGTTCTCCGTCGCTATGACCGGCACCGCCGAGACACCGGCGGGCGACCCGGTCGCGACCGCGACCGCGCAGTTCCATTTCCGGGTCGGACAGGGCCAGGTCTGCTACCAGATCACGGCGGCGAACCTGCCGCCGGCGGTCGCCGCTCACATCCACCGCGGCGCGACCGGGGTGGCGGGCCCGGTGGTGATCCCGCTGGCAACGCCCACGGCAGCGGGCACCTCGAGCGGCTGTGCGCCCGCCGTCCGAACGACCGTCAAGGCGATCCTCGCCGCGCCGGCCGGCTTCTACGCCAACGTCCACACGGCCGAGTTCCCGGCCGGGGCGATCCGCGGGCAGCTGACCGGCACCTCGACGGCCGACTTCGGCACCGTCTACGCGTTCAACCTCAACGGCTCGACCGAGCCGAACGCGACGGGCACGGCCGTGCTCCGGATCCTGAAGGACACCTCCACCGTCTGCTACCGGCTGCACGCGGCGAACGTGACGCTGCCGACGGTCGCGGCGCACATCCACAAGGGCGGGGCCGGCGTCAACGGCCCGGTGGTCGTTCCCTTCACCGCGCCGGGCGCGACCGGCGACTCGAGCGGCTGCCAGACGTCGACGCCGGAGATCGTGAACGACATCCTGGCGAACCCCACGGGGTACTACGTGAACGTGCACACGAAGGAGCACCCCGCGGGCGCGATCCGCGCGCAGCTCCCGTAGGTCTCGACGCAGCAGGGCCAGGCTCCAGCCTGGCCCTGCCTTCCCTGTTCGAGCGGCCGGGCCGCCTGCGCGGGTGCCGGAAGCTGAGAGCAGACGTAGGACTGGCTAGAGCGACGACGCCAGCACGATCGTGACCCTTCCCTGCTTCTCGCCTCGGGCGAGCAGGTAGACGGTCACGAAGTCGTCGTAGCCGGCCGCGCTGACGTGGATGTGGATGTGCGGGCCGCGGAAGCCGGCGGGCGGCACCGGGCCTTCGAACCGGAACGTGCCGAACCTGCCCGTGACGACGGCGGCATGGCCGCGGCGGTCGTAGACGCCGTTCGGGCTCTCCTGCCAGAGTTCGACGACCGCGCCTCGGACCGGCTTGCAGTCCGGGGCGCGCAGGATGCGGCCGGTGAGGACATGGCCGCGGCCGATGCGGGAGCGGCGCGGCGGCGGAGCGGCGCGCGCGTCGAACGGGCCGCCGCCCTGCGAGAGGGTCGGGCGGCATGCGGTTGTGGCGGGCTTCGCGTCGGCGACTCCGGCGGCGGTGGCGATGGCCGCCGCGACGCCCACCAGCAGGAGCACCCGTATCACGCCTCGGTCCGGTTGGCCGGACACGCCGGGAGTATCGCCCCGGACGGGGTTGCGCGGCAACCATTTTCTGCAGGGACAGTCCCTTCCGGGGACAGTCCCCAAGAAGCGACGCCTCCCTACGAGTTCAGCTCTTCCGCAGCACGGATGCCGACCCGGACCAGATCCTCCGGATGCACCCACGCGTCGGCGAGATGGAAGCCGTTCGCGTCCCAGATCGCCTCGCGCAGCGGGATCGCCCAGCGGTGCTCGACCAGGGCGATCGCGGCCGCCGAGCCGTTCGGGATCACGTCGTCGACGTACCACGCGTCGGCGTCGATCAGATGGCCATCGGAGCCCTCGGCGGCGCCGAGCAGCGCGCCGGTACGCATGCTCTCCTCGTCGGCGCCGAAGCCGAGCCCGATCAGGGCCCCCGCCTTCGCGCCCAGGTCGATCGCCTCGTCGACGGTCAGGTCGCTCAGCTGCATCCGCTCGACGTTGCCCTCGTCGTCCTTCTGCACGACCACGGCGTCGATCAGCCGGACCACGTCGTTGTTCCTCAGCCGGTCGAGCTCCGCCCGGATCTGCCCCTCGAACTTCGGCTCGTCGAAGCCGATTACCAGCAGCTGCACGGGGCCGGTCTCCTGCGTGGTGTCCGGCAGGCTGTCGGCCGAGACTGCCTCCTCGCCGGCGATCATCGGCGCCGTCTTCAGCGCCCGGTGTTCCATGGCCATGTCGGTCTCCTTGGTCCGCGGGATCTCGTCGAACCGTAGTCGATCGTCGCAGCGCGGGCTACGCTCGGCCTGTGGTTCGGATGACCGTCGGCGAGCGCCGAACGAGGTTGGGCCGGAGGCACCGGCTGGCGGCCGAGACGAAGGCGAGCGACCCGGTCGAAGCTGCGGCCGGCGTCGTGGGTCTGCACAGCACCGACGCCGCCTCGGTGTTCGTCTCGGCGTGGGCACGGATGGACGACGGGGACGTGGCCGCGGTCGAGCAGGCTCTCTACGAGGATCGCACCCTCCTGCGCGTCCTGGCGATGCGGCGGACGATGTTCGTCGCCCCGGTCGATGCCGCCGTCTCCATGCTGGCGGCGTGCTCACTCGCCGTCGCCGCCGGTGAGCGTCGGAGGCTGTTGAGTTTGATCGAGACGGCCGACCTCTCCGGAGGCGACCCGGAAGCATGGCTGGCGGCTGCCGAGGCGGCGGCGCTCGACGGGCTCGACCGCCACGACGAGGCGACCGCGGCCGAGCTCGCCGGCGACGACCCGTACCTCTCGGCGGTGCTCGTCCTCGGCGCCGGCAAGAAGTACGAGGCGAGACAGAAGGTAGTGAGCCGCGTCCTGACCGTGCTCGGCGCGCAGGGTCGCGCGATCCGGGCGAGCCCGCGCGGCTCCTGGACGTCGACCCAGTTTCGCTGGGCGCTGCTCGATCGGTGGCAGCCCGGAGCGGCAACGCGGCCGCAGCCCGAGGCCGCGCGTGCGGATCTTGCCCGGCGCTGGCTCGGCAGGTTCGGCCCCGCGAGCGTCGAGGATCTGCGTTGGTGGGCCGGCTGGACCATGGGTGCAACCAGAAAGGCGGTGGCCGCCAACGAAACCGTGGAAGTCGACCTCGACGGCCTGCCCGGGCTCGCGCTCGCGGAGGACATCGGGCAGGAGCGTGCCGTCGCCCCCTGGGCGGCGCTGCTGCCCGCCCTCGACGCGACGACGATGGGCTGGAAGGATCGAGGCTGGTATCTCGGCGACCACGGGCCGCTGCTCTTCGACGGGAACGGCAACGCCTCGCCGACCGTGTGGTGGGACGGGCGCGTCGTCGGTGGGTGGGCACAGGCTCCGGACGGCGAGATCCGCTTCCGCCTGCTCGAGGACATCGGTGCGGATGCTGTCGAGGCGGTCGAGGGCCGGGCGGCCGAACTCGCGGCACGCGTTGGCACTGCAAAGCTGAGCCCGCGGGCGCGTGGACGGTCGCCGGTGGAGACCGAGCTGCTCGCGTGAGCCGCATCCGCGATGAGTCTCGACCCCGGCGCGAGTCTGACGGGGTGAACGGCGACCACGAGAGGAGACAGCACCATCGAGCAGCCGTTCGCCAGGTTCATCGACTACCGCGGCAAGCGCTGAGCGCGGCAGACCGAAAGGAGCACGGAGATGGGCAAACTGGTGGTCACCGAGTTCGTGTCGGTCGACGGGGTGTTCGAGGATCCCGGCGGCAGCGAGGAGTTCGAGCACGGAGGCTGGACGTTCGAGTACGACCGCGGCGACGAGGGCAACGCGTTCAAGCTCGACGAGCTGATGGAGGCCGAGGTACAGCTGCTCGGCCGGGTGACGTACGAGGGCTTCGCCGCCGCCTGGCCCGGCCGCGACGGGCCGTTCGCGGAGAAGCTCAACTCCGACCCGAAGGTGGTCGTCTCGACGACGCTGACCGACCCGGAGTGGCAGAACACGACCGTCGTCTCCGCGGACGTCCCCGGGCAGATCCGGAAGCTCAAGGACGAGACCGAGGGCACGATCCTCGTCGCCGGCAGCGGCACCCTCGTCCGCACGCTGCTGGACGCCGACCTCGTCGACGAGCTGCGTCTGATGGTGTTCCCGACGATCCTCGGCCGCGGCAGGCGCCTGTTCCCGGAAGGGATCGACCGGCGCAGGCTCGAGCTCGTCGAGAGCCGGACCGTCGGCGGGGACGGTGTCCAGGTCCAGATCTACCGCCGAGCGGGGGACGGTGCGAGCTAGATCCTGGGGCGGTCACCGGAAATACACCTGCTGTTGACCGCATTTTCTCGCGATGCGATGCTTCCCTTCGCGTGATGACCTGGCCCCTCGCACCGACGGTGTTCGTCGTGGGCTCCCCTGGGTCGCCGACGAACGAGCGGCTGCGGGCCGCCTTCGCTGTCGCCGGAACACGGGCGCTGGTCGGGCCCGGCGAGCTCGCCGAAGAGCGAGCTCGCCCCGGCGACGTCGTCGTCGGCCGCCTGGACGTCCGGCCGAGCCTCGACGGCATCCAGCCGGGGCTCGGCCGTCTCCGCCGGTTGCGCGACCGCGGGATCCGGGTCGTCAACGACGCCGACACCCTGGTGGCGACGCACGACAAGCTCGCCACCGCGCTCCTGCTGCACGCCGCCTCGATCCCGCAGCCGCGGGCGGCGCACCTGACCGGCGAGGACGGCTCACCGGGGTTCGAGCCGCCGTACGTCGTCAAGCCGAGGTTCGGAAGCTGGGGCCGCGACGTGCACCTCTGCGACTCGCGGGCCGAGCTGCGGGCGTGCCTGCTGCATCTGCTCCGGCGGCCCTGGTTCCGGCGCCACGGCGCGCTCGTCCAGGAGCTGATCCCGCCGCGCGGGTTCGACCTGCGGCTGGTCGTGTCGGCGGAAACCGTCGTCGGGGCCGTCGAACGCGTCGCCGCGCCGGGCGAGTGGCGCACGAACGTCGCTCTCGGCGGCACGCGACGCCGGGCCTCGCCGCCGCTCGATGCGCGGAGCGTCGCGGTTGCAGCCGCAGCCGCGGTGAACGGAGAGTTCGTCGGCGTCGACCTGCTCCCCTGCGCCGACGGCTGGCGCGTGGTCGAGATCAACGGCGCCGTCGACTTCACCGACGACTACGCGCTCGACCGACGGGACGTGTTCGCGCGGGCGGTCGAGCCGTTCGTGCCGGGCGGCATCGTGCGGACGCTCCCCTCCGTTGCGGCGCCGCCGCGCGCGGCCGCCGTCTCGGCCTAGACGGCCTCCTGGCATCGCCCATCTAGACTCGTCGGCGGTGGCCGACTACGAGATCGCCGTCGTGGGCGGTGGGCCCGCGGGCCTGACGGCTGCGCTCTTCGCCGCACGGCACGGTCGAAGCACCGTCCTGCTCGACCCGCTCGGCATGGGCGGCGCGATCCTGAACACCGAGCGGATCGAGGACTTCCCGGGGTTCCCCGAGGGCGTGCCGGGGTTCGACCTCGGCCCGCGCGTCCAGGAGCAGGCGACGAGCGCGGGCGCGACGGTCGAGCCTGCCGAAGTGGCCGACCTCGAGCGCCGCGGCGACGGCTGGTGCGTGGCGACCGAGTCGCGGGAGCTCACCGCCGCCGCGGTGATCGTCGCCACCGGGACGAGCGCGCGCAGGCTCGGCCTGCCCCGCGAGGCTGAGCTGGAGGGGAAGGGCCTCAGCCATTGCGCGAGCTGCGACGGCCCGCTCTTCCGCGGGCAGACCGTCGCCATGGTCGGGGGCGGCGACTCAGCGCTGCTGGAGACGCTCGAGCTCGGGGGACACGACGTCCAGGTGGTGCTCGTCGACTCCGAGGCGGCGTTCAGCGGGCAGGACACCTATGCCCGGCGCGTGCTCGCGAGCAGCTACGTCCGGGTCAGGCAGCGCACGGTCGTCGAGGAGCTCCTCGGCGACGGTCGCATCGAGGGCCTCCGCCTGCGCGACCTCGCGAGCGGTGAGCCGTCGGCCGTGGAAGTGGCCGGTGTCTTCGTCCATGTCGGGCGCGTCCCGAACACCGAGCTGCTCGACGGCCTCGTCGCGCTGGACGACGGCCGGCGCGTCGTCACGGACACATGGATGCGGACCGAGCTTCCCGGGCTGTTCGCCGCCGGCGACGTTCGCGCCGACTCGCCTGGCCAGGCGGTCACGGCCGCCGGCGACGGCGCGACTGCGGCAATCGCGGCACACCGGTACCTGGCCGGGCGCTGAGGCTCAGCACCAGGCGTCGACCGAGACGGTCGGCCCGGGCATGCTCCGGAACTTCGCCCGCATCGGCGAGCCCATGAAGATGCTGAAGTGGCCGTTCGTCTGGCCGCCGGTGACGACGACGTTGATCCGGTCGGTCTCGAAGATCGGGATCAGCTCGTCCGGCGGCGCCTTCCGGTAGCCCGCGAACGGCTCGACACCCGCCTCGACCTGCTCGCGGATCATGTTCAGCATGATGTGATCCCAGAAGCGGCCGGCCGGGATCCGCGCGTTCTCGTGCACCCACTCGGCGAGCTTCTGCTTGGTGTCGAAGCCCTTCTGCACGAACTCGCGGGCGACGATCGGATCGAGCACGAAGGTGACGCCCATCGAGGGCTCGAGCCCGACCAGCATCGCCTTCAGCTTCTCCTCCCAGTGCTCGCGCAGGTGCTCCGACCACACGTTGCCCCACACGTAGAAGACGGTGACCGCGCTCTCGCCCGGTTCGAACCCGTGCTGGACGTGGTAGGGCTCCCACGGGCTCGCCTCCTCGTTCTCGGCGAACGTGACGCAGTTGTAGGAGAAGTTGTTGCCCTGCGAGCCGTTGTAGGAAAGCCCCGGCACCGACCCGCCCTGGAGGTTCTGGGAGGCGAGCCCGAACGCCCGGCCGATCGCCGAGTTCGCATAGGCGTACGGCCCCATCGCTCCGATCCCGGAGTTCATGCCGATCTCGCTCCGGATCGGGCCGTTGACCACGACCATGTTGCCCATCGAGGACATGCTGCTCTGGCGGCCCGTGTCGCCCGAAGACGCGAGCGCGAGCAGTACGGGGAGGTGCTCGGGCGCGGCACCCGCCATCACGGCGTTCACGGCCACCTTCTCGACGTCGTACGTCCAGTACTCCATCCCGATCGTCGGGCGGGTCTTGCCGACGATCTCGTCGGGGGCGCGGCTCGTGCCGGCCAGCATCGCCTCGACGCGCTCCTCCGTCGGCAGCACGATCGGCAGGTAGTCGGTCCAGTGGTTCTCGCGGAAGAACTCGTGCAGGTTCTCCTCGGTGTCGGGCTCCAGCAGCCGTGGCGTCGAGCGGTCCCACCCGCTCCCGCGCAGGTCCTCGTCGGAGAGCGGCCGTGTGAGCAGGTCGAACACGCGCTCCATGAACGGCGCTCCGTGGACCGGGTCGTCGCCCTCGACGTAGCCGCGGAGCACGGCCGGCGGCTGGTTGAACATCGGCACCGGCACGAACGCCTGCCGCGCCCGCGGCATCCCCTGCGCCCGTGCGACGGACTCGACGAGGCGCGAGAACACCTGCACGTGCACGGCCACGGCCGGAATCCCGAACTCCGACTCCATCGAGATCATGTGGCCGGAGACCTCCGGCGCGCAGCCCGGTCAGGTGCCGACGCCGATGATCGCGGCGTCGCCCTCGGCCGCGATCCGCCCGTACAGCTCCGGGTCGGGCCGGTGCTGGTCGCGCATACGCACCACCTCGGTCCGGATCCCTGGCTCGTGCTCCGCGAGCCAGCCGTGCAGCTGGCGCATGAACTCGTCGGAGTTCTCGAAGCCGACGTCGACCAGGAACAGCCGCTTGCCCTGCAGCGTCTCCAGCGCCGGCGCCATTCCCCGGGCGTCGACCTTCGGCGGGTACCCGCGCGGGTCGAGAACGGTCAGCCTGGTCCCGACTTCGGTCGCCATCAGCGCCAGGGATCGATCGGGGACACGAGCGGCACGTTGGGATCGGAGCGGAACGCCGGCGGCATCTGTGCCCCCTGGAAGATACTGAAGTGCCCGTTCGTCTCGCCCCCGGCGACGACGACGTTGACGCCGAACTGCTGGAAAAGCGGGATCAGCTCGTCGGGCTCGGCCTTCGACAGGCCCGCCCAGGGCTCGACGCCGCCCTCGACCTGCTCGCGCACCATGTTCAGCATGATGTGGTCCCAGAAGCGGCGCGCCGGGATCCGCACGTTGTCGAACACCCACTGGGCGATCTTCTCCTGCGAGTCGAGGCCCTTCGCGCAGAACTCCCGGGCGACGATCGGGTCGAGCACGAACAGCGCTCCCTCGAGCGGCTCGAGCCCGGACATCATCGCGACGAGCTTCTCCTGCCAGTGCTCGCGCAGGTGCTCCGACCAGACGTTGCCCCAGACGTAGAAGACGGCGACGGTGCTCTCCTCGGGCTGGTGGCCGCGGAAGACGTGGTACGGCGGGAATGGGCTCCGCTCCTCGTTCTCGGCGAAGGTGCAGCAGTTGTAGGACAGGTTGCTGCCCTGGGAGCCGCCGTAGGAGAGGCCCGGCACCGAGCCGCCCTGGAGGTTCTGGGAGGCGAGCCCGAAAGCGCGGCCGATCGCCGAGTTCGCGAAGTTGTACGGCCCCATCGCGCCGATCCCGGAGTTCATGCCGATCTCGTTCCGGATCGGGCCGTTGACGACGACCATGTTGCCCATCGAGGACATGCTGCTCTGGCGGCCGGTGTCGCCGCTGGCACAGAGCGCGAGGATCACGGGGAAGTGCTCGGGCGCAGCGCCCGCGATCACGGCGTTGACCGCGACCTTCTCGACCGTCGACTCCCACACCTCCATGCCGACGGTCGGACGGTGCTTGCCGACCACCTCGTCCGGCGAGCGGCTCGTCCCCGCAAGCATCGCCTCCACCCGCTCCTCCGTCGGCAGCATGATCGGCAGGTAGTCCGTCCAGTGGTTCTGCCGGAAGAGCTCGTGCAGGTTCTCCTCCGTGTCCGGCTCTAGGAGGCGCGGCGTCGAGCGATCCCACCCGCTCCCGCGCAGGTCCTCGTCCGCCAGCGGCCGGGTGAGGAGACCGAACACACGCTCCATGAACGGCCCGCCGTGCACGGCGTCGTCGCCCTCGATGTAGCCGCG
>Ga0070679_100007506_pt1 | contig 10196 bp, 6 predicted proteins | sample KBSC63BmetaG_FD_65652 | JGI IMG/M metagenome (GOLD analysis project Ga0070679, IMG submission 65652) | Corn rhizosphere microbial communities from Kellogg Biological Station, Michigan, USA - KBS C6-3B metaG | ecosystem: Host-associated > Plants > Roots > Rhizosphere | place: USA: Michigan... | reverse complement strand
GACGACAGGAAGCGCTCGCTGTCCCCCGTGAGCGCTTGCGCCGTTACCGCGATGACGGGTACGCCAGGTAGGAACCTGGAGCTGCGCAGCTCTCGCACCAGCGTGACGCCGTCCGTGCCCGGCAACAGCACGTCCATCAGAATGATGTCGGTTTCGCCCCCCTCGCGTAGATAACGGCGGAACCCGTCAGCGTTCTCGACGATGTGTACACGATGGCCGCTCGCTTCCAGCAGGTCGCGCGCGAGCTCCTGATTCAGCACATTGTCTTCAACCAGCAACACCGATAGAGACATTTCTCCCGCTCACTTCCTGGAGAGCGACGTCACCACCGCACCGCCGGTGCCGGGTACGCCGGTCGCGCGAACAGATATCCCTGGAGTAGATCGCAACCGAGGTCGAGTAATGCGTCGCGCTCGGCCGCAACCTCGACGCCTTCGACGATCAACGTCAGGCTCAGATCGGCGCAAATCGATACGATCGAGCGCACCAGCTTGCGCTTGGTCGGATGCTGGTGGATGTCGCGTACGAGCGACATGTCTACCTTGACGACGTCGGGCTCGAGCTGGGCAAAGGCCGACAAGCCGGCATAGCCGGCACCCAGATCATCGATCGCGATACGATAGCCGAGCGACCGCAGTGAGGCGATGCGCGCCCGCACGTCTGTGATCTTGTCGAGGCTGTCCCGTTCGGTAATTTCCAGCACGACGCGGCCAGCGACGCACGACAGCGGTGAACGCGACGCGTGCAGCTCGTCGTCCAAGAGGTCGCTTGGGTGGACGTTGACGAAGAACGTCGCGTCAGGATGTTCGCACGCGGTTGCTGCGACGTGCGCGCGTATACGGCGTCCGAGCAGAGGCAGGCAGCTCAGCCGTTCGGCGGCCTCGAGGAGCGCCCCCGGGGTAGGCAGCGTCGACTCATTGCTGCGCAAGAGCGCCTCCATCGCGAAGATCTGCCGACGCGACCAGGAGACAATCGGTTGATACACCATCGTGACAGAGCTGAGGGCGCGCGCGAAAGCCGCCTCGAGCCCAGCGCGATCGCCGACTTGAAACTGATCCTGCGCGAGCAGGCGCAACGACTCGCGCTTGAGCGCCGCCATGCGCCCTAGCATCGAGGCGCGGCGCAAGTGCTCGACGAGGTCTTTCGCCTCGATCGGCTTGATGAGGTATCTCAGAGCGCCGTACTCGAGCGCCTGAACGGCGGTGCCGATCGTCGGATTTCCAGTCATGAGGACGACCGGTAAGTCCAGGTTGTGCTGTCGCACCGTGCGGAGCAACTCGATACCGTTCAACCCCGGCATATCGATGTCACTCAACACAACGTCGAACTCTCCGCCTTGGACGGCATTGACGGCGGCTGTGCCGTCCGTGACGACGTGAACGACAAATCCGTCACGGGCGAGAACACGTTCGTAGCTCCGACAGAGCGCAGGCTCGTCGTCGACGAGCAGCACGCGTGAACTATTCGACCCCTCGAGTGTGACCGGGACGCGCATCGGCTCGTTACTATCTTACCGGGAGCTGTGTAGAGTACGCCATCTTTATTCGTATCGAATGGAATAGAGACATACGACAAAGAGCCGCACCGATATGATTCGAAGGCGACGCTGTTGCTCGGTGCGCACATGCGCGTTTTGCTCCCCAAAACTATCCGACTTCTTTGTAGAACAGGGTGATCGTGAGACAGTGGAATGCCTCGTCGCTCGACTGTGTCACGGTCGTGTCGACGATCTCGATTCCTGCGTGGGCCGACAACCATTCCGTGATCTTGTCGCCCAACTGATCGCGGTCCTGTGCCATCGTCGCTGAGAACACCTTCACGCCGTTGAACTGGCGACTGTTGCCGCCGCTTCGACTCGCTGCCATCAGAATTGGCACTCCTCCGCAAGCGTGGCGCTCGACAGGTAGTTCCATGCGATCGTGCAATTTGCCGCGAGGCTCCTGACAGCTCTCAGGCGCGGTGCGGATCGCTGGTTGCTCGCCGATGCGCCTCTTCGTAGGCCTCGACAATCTTACGGCGCGCGTCCTCGAATCCACTGTGCTGAAAAGGACCTTTCATCCACTCGAACATCCGCGCGACCTCCGTTGCAAACTCAGCGACGAGGAGCGCGAACTCTTCGGGTGACGGCAGCCTGTCGTTGTCGTCCATATCGTTTTACGTAATCGAGTATCAGGGCTAACCCTCAACGTTCTTGAAGCGCGATGCCGTGGAAGGTGAACGGTTGTGCTCGCGAATTGGGTTATCTAGCTGGATCGTTGCGAACGGATCGGACGAAAGCCTTCGGAGTAATCCCGAAGCGCGCCTTGAAGAGACGAGCAAAATGCGGCTGGTCCGCGAAGCCGCAAGCGAAAGCCGTATCGGCGATAGATTTTCCGCACGCTAACATGACTCGCGCGCGCTGGACGCGACGATCCATTACGAAGGCATGCGGCGTCCAGCCTGTATGCCGCTTGAATTCGCGACTGAAGTGGGCCCGGGATAGTCCAGCATCTGCTGCCAGGGCTTCGATAGTCAGCGAACTACCGAGCGTATCCTCGATCCGCTCCAAAACGGTCTTGAGCCGGCTCTGGAGCGCTCCCCGCGTTGTATCGTGGTCGATTCGCCCAAATCGACGAGCAACCCGCCACGCGATTGCGATGCTGACGGCTTCGGCGAAGAGCGGGCCCGATGCGCCATGCGTGCTTACCTCGATGAGTAGCGAGCGCACAACGGCGGCGAGCGGCTCATCGATAATGCCGCACTCGTATTGTAGCTCGACACCATGACCGACGATGCGGTTGGTTGTTTCGGGCGACAGCTCGATGGCACCGTAGAAAAGGCGCCCGCGGTAACGGCGTGTGAATGGTTGTCCTGCAGGATTTATCCACAAACTTCCGGGCGGCACTGTGAGTCGTTCAAAACGACTCCTGTTCTTGTGCTCGACCACAATAGACCGCGAAGCCATGTTCATCGAGATGAGGTGCCCGCCAAACGTGAGGTCGTTCGGCTCCCAATCTCGGTTGCGAGCGATCTCGGCGATCACGCCTTGCCATCCAAGGTCCGCACTGGTGGCCAGAATTGCAGAAGGGGTCAGCTCTTCGGGGACGAACTCGCCCGAGCTCGCCCGGATGAGAGTGAGGGTCGTCGGATTCGGTTTTCGTCGCGTTCCAGGCATCCGCTCCCGGTCCCCACTTCCAGCCGCCGTCGATCGATTTCGCGAACTCTTCGGGTGACAGAAGCCTGTCGTTGTCGTCCAAGTCTTGCGTAATCAAGTATCCGGGCAAGACCTGAGCCGTTCTTGAACCAGAATGCTGCGGGAAATGAACGGTCGTGCTCGCTAGCTGACTATCTAGCTCACTTCGCCGACGGCGCCACATCCGCTGTAGCGCCCAATGCCGCGAGTAATAGACTGCGGCCACCCATGCGACGACCTGTGGCAGTCATATCGGTAATGGCAGCAGCGACGAGCTGAGTTGCAGCTTGACGTTCGTCGGTTGGAGCCGGGTGATCAAGTCGACGTATTCATGGAGGCCGACCGGCATTGGTCGCGCGGCACATTTCAGATCTCGACGGCACGCGATGCGGTGATCGAGCTGCAATACCGCTAAAGCATTTCCCTCGAGGCCCCGCGCTCGCGATGGGCTGCGCCGCGTCGTTCACTGATTGGCGCAAGCGCCCATGATGAAGAGAGCGTGGTCTGCCCGATACGGCGCGGCGATAGGGTTCACGGATTATATTGGGATGCCTCTGCCGGCGAACCTTATTATTTTGAACGGTGCATGAGGCGTGAGGTCGCATGGCAGTTGCCGCCGTCCGACGACATACCGCTCCATGTGTCTATTCCGGTTAAGCCTGACGCGAGCGTACGTGCTGCAGCCTCGGCGCGAGTCGGAAGAGCCGATGCCGGGTGCGGGGCTGGAAGGTGCGGTGGCGGATCGGGTGTTGTCGTAGTCCTCGTTATTCTCGGCGGCGCGCTAGTGCGTAGTGCTTCGCGCGCCTGAAGAGACATGATCCCAGGCTGCTCGGATTCCAAAGCCTGCGAGGAGAACACAGTGCCAAGTCTCACGCGGATCGTCGTTGCGACTGTTGGCGTCTGCTTCTTCCTTCTCGCTACGAGCGCCTCAGCAGAGAAGGTGCTGTTGGAAGATTGCGATCCTCATCCGACGCGATTCTGGTTTCTGGACGCGAAGGGTGCGGCGGAGCTCTTGCGTTACACGCAGAAGCAAAAGGAATGCGAAGAGCGCAACGAGATCCGCAACCGGCTAAAAGACGATCCTGAAATGGTTCGCAACCTTGAAGCCGTCTGGGAAGACGTGTTCGCTGAGAACTTCGACGAGGACAGCAGGCTCGATCGGGAGTTTCAGGAACAGACGGAAAAGACAATCCGAGACGCGATCAACCAGAGCAAGAAGAAGAGGGGACCTAAGAACGCTCAGGAAGCGAAGTCCTCTGCGAGCGCAGTAAATCGCCCGCAAGATGAGCCCCCGATTTGAACCGACGACGATCGTCAGGGAATCCCATAACGGCACCTAGGTGCCCGGCGACGGTTCCCACCGAAGTTCCCACTTTCGTCGTGACGACAGGTGACGGCGTGCGACGCGACGAAACGTTAGTGGGTTGAAATCGCTGGTAAGTGCACTGGTGAACGAGCCTTGTAGATGGTTTGGGACCAGGATGTCGGAGGTTCGAATCCTCTCGCCCCGACTACTGAAGCACTCGGAATCACGTCGCGCCAGTCGCGGAGGGAGTTTCCGCCGACGGCTTGTTGGGTTGATCAGTATCACCACTTGTTGCCACTTTGCAGACGAGTGGTTGCCAGGTGATCGCGTCTTCGCGCGCGGCGAGATGTCGCATCGACGCGTGACGGGAGCCGCATCGTCAGTCTGGTGAAACCTGATTTGCTGCCCGGTCCGCGCCGATGCGTCACACGGTAGAACGTCGCGCGGTCGTCGTTGAGCAGGGGCTTTCACTTGCTCTCGCGCGATGGAAGTTGGGTTTGGGCAGCGTTGTTGACGCAGACATGTTCCCCGGGGCTGATTGACGATGGGAGGACGCCGGCGCCGCGGGGAACCGCGCGCGAACGGTCCGGGGCGTTCGCTCGCGACACCGGCATGGCGTCGACGCGCTATCGCGAACGCAGAAGCAGTAGCGTGCTGGTTCTGCCAACTGCCGCCTGCACTGATTAAACTCGCTAGAAGCAACCCTGGTCAGTCGGTGGCTGAAGTTTGATCAGCACGCGAACTTCGACAATTCGGCGGTGCGCCATTGGTGGCCGCATTTCTCGACGGAGCGGCCGTCGGTGTGATCTCGCGCAACACCGTCGACGGAGGCGTGGCGCGGGAGTTGCCTTGCGCGGCGCGCGATGCGTTCTTCTTCTCGGTTCACGGTCGCACTGCTCTTCACCGCCATGCTCGCATTGCCGTCACGCGGCGATGCGCAGAGCTGCGGTGTTTCGTCCGTCGACGCTGCGACTGCGATGGAAGCCGATTGGTCGGTGCAACCGTCGTCGTGCATGTCGCCCGGACAGCCGATGCAGGACATGCCGTCGGCTCCAGCGCCGTTGCTCGTGACCCAGCAACGGATCCATCCCACCGGGAATGCGCCCGGCCGTCGTGGCGTCGCCGCCGGCGGCGATCCCGTGCTCGGCGACGGCGAATTCTACGAGCAGCGCACCGACGCGCAGTTCGCCGGCTTCGGCCCGCACTTCGAGTTCAAGCGCACCTATCGCAGCCGCGCCGATTTTCGTAGCGCCCTCGGATTCGGCTGGGACCACAGCTACGACAAGCGGCTGATTGGCGCAGTCTCGAGACCCGACGGAGATGTCTTTGATCCGGTCGGCAGATACGCGCTCGTGCCCTATTGCCCGATGTTCAATACGGAACAGCAGTATTGGCCGGCGAATACGGCCGATGGCGGCATTGATTATCAAGACGGCGAATTGAACCTGGTTCATTTCACGTTCATCAGCTCCGTCACCGAGCAGCCCGTCACCAAGCGACACGTGACCGTCAACTACGCGGGGCCGCCGGGCGTCGGGCTCTCGCTGCGCCAGGACTTCTACGGCGACGGCAACTACAGCACCTGGACAATGGTCGACGCCGACGGCAATACGCTCGTCTTCGACGCGCTCGGGTATCTCTCGTCCATCACTGATGTCGCCGGCAACAAGATCGAGATCACCTGGGAGGCCATTCCGAACGCGTACGCGTCGCCCGACCTGGCGGTGCACGGTCCGCCGATGCGCATCAACAGAGTCTTCGACGGAAATCGAACCATCCAATATAACTACTCTGCCGCCGGCTATCTGCAGTGCATCACACTCGGTTCCACCACGTGCGGCACGATCGCTGCCCGCCCGTTCGATTCACTCGCCTACTTCGACATCGATCAAACCCAAGGCGAGCTCAAAGCCGTCTATCACGGACAGGCCACCGGCGCGGAGCACTACCAGTACGCGTCGTCGGGGGTCTCCGTCGCCGTCTCCCCGAGCGACTGCATCGCCAACGAGTGGATCGCGCCCTATTGCCAGCGGCTGTGCTCGGCGCCCGATCCGCTCAACTACATGTCGACCTGCACCAACTTCGATTTCCCGACGAAGGCGGCGCAGATTTGCAGCACTGTGAAGTGCCAATGGCAGCCCAACGTGCTGCCGCCCAACCTGCAGTGCGTCCCAGCGAAGAGCTCGACGCCCGATCCTTTGTGCATGCAGTTCAACAACCTCGTTCCCGACTGCATGACCGGCTGTGAAAAGCGATATCAGTGCACCGGCGTCTTCGCCGATCCGATCGGCGCGGGGCAATATTCGTTCTATTCGTTCGGACGCCCCGCGGATCTGTCGCACAACATCGAATACGTCCTCGACGAGCACAACGTCACCGTCGTGCACAACGTCTACGGCGTCGATCCGTGGGACGTCTCGTTCGACAAGGTCATCCGCCAGGAGTACGAGGGCGGCGACTCCATCACGTTCGAGTATCACGACCTCAACGTGGAAGCCGGACAGGCGCCCATCTACACGGCGCCCGGCACGAACAACTACTCGGCTGTCTACAGCGCTCCCGATGCGCAATACGTGACGCCGAAGGCATCATTCGCGCAGCCATTCTACTGCCCGCAATCGGGCCAAACCGTGATCCTCGATGGCACGGGCATCTGGGAGTACGGCTATCCCGTCGGCAACAGCTACGAGGTGCCAGCGAGCGCTGTCGTCGTGCGCGACATGCACGGCATCACGCGCACGCAGTACTACGACCACTCGTTCAACCTGCTGCGCGAGGTGAACGCGCTCGCTCAAGAGACGACCGACTACAACTACGATCCTGTGACCGGGTTCCTCTCCGGCGTCCAGGAAGCGAGCGGCGTGCGCCGCTGCTTCGAGCACGACGATGCCGGCCACGTCATCCAGACCTCATCGCTGCCGGCAACGGGCTACGCCGGCGGCGCGACGCCGATCGTCGCCGCCTACAAGTTCGATACGGGCAACCAGCTCGTCGACGAGTGGAAGGACGTGCTCGGCATCCGTTCGCATACGCACTATCAACGCGACGGGCACGAGCGCATCGCCTGGGTCGACGACGACGTCAACGCCAGCCAGACACCGGAGCGCACCCTCTACTCGTACGACGAAAATCCAGCGCCGTTCGGCGTTCGCGAGACGCCGGCGACGGTGACGCTGCCCGACGGCACGGTCAACACCTACTTCGACCTCGACTCGTCGATGGGCGGTCCGACGCACATCACGCTCGACGCGAACGCGCCAATTCCCGAGCACCGCTACGCCAACTACGACGTCACTGGCCGCGTCCACGAGGAAGGCGAGGTCGGTCGCTTCGCCATGCAGTACGCGTACGACTACGGCCGGCCGCTGTGGGTGCGCCACCACACCGCGTCGGGCTGGCCCTGGATCGAAACCGATCTCACCGCCCGCGACGGCGACGGCATCACGCTCGACGCCGTCAACGAGCCACAACGCACGACCACCTACACCTATCGCAGTCAGCACCCGTGGAGCATGACGGTCACGCCGAAGTCGACCGCCAACGGCGAGACGACGCAGACCACCTGCTACAACTATTCCGGCGACGGCCGGCTCTCCGATATCGAACTCCCCGAGGGCAACGAGCGGCACTACGACTACGACGCGGGCGGCCGTATCGTCGGCGTCTCCAAGGGCTATCCGGCGTCGGCGCCGAGTGGGGCGTGGCGGCGGCCCTGCCTCAGCCATGGCAAACCGGCGGGTGACACGGGCCAGGTCCCGCAGTGGGTCGCGATCTACCTGCCGGGCGGCTTTCTCAGCTATGCGTCCGTCGGCAACATCGCGCGCGGCGTCACCACCGACGGCTTCGGCCGCGTCATCCAAACGCTCACGCCCAATCCGAGCGTCGTCAACGCCGCCGCCGAGCAGATCGGCTACGACACGCGCGGTCGCGTTGTCTGGCGCGCGCGGCTCGATGCGGGGCATGCGCTGCCGGCGGCTCCCTACGTCAAGCCGACCATGACGACGCCAGGCCTCCTGGCGATGGAGGAGCTGGGCTACGATCTCGCCGATCGCGTCGTCTCGGATCGCCGCTGGGTGATCCAGACCGGCGAGGTCTACACCGTCACCAGGGTCTACGACGATCTCAACCGAACGCTGACGGTGACCGACCGCGGCGCCGTCACGGTGACCACCTTCGACGGCCGCGGCCGCGTCATCAGCCGGAAGCTTCCCGATGGCTCGACGACGACCATCGTTCACAACCTCGACAACGACGTCATCACGCAACAGACGACGAGTGGGCCGCCGCTCGTGCGGACGGTGCAGTTCGATACTCGCCACAACACGACCGGCGTGCTCGACGAGAACGGCAAGACTCTCTACTCTGCCATGTTCGACGACGACAACCGCCCGTGGAACGAGCAGTACACCGGCAGCGGCGGCGTGCTGCGGACGTTCGACGTGCTTGGACGTCTGCACGTGCAGACGCACGATAGCCTGAACGGCCAAAAGATCACCGAGACGTTCGACTGGGACGGCAACGACCGCCTGAAGGCGCAGCACGACGGCAACGGCAACGGGTGGTCGAGGGTACTCGGTGGATTCGATCAGGCGCTGAGCACGACTGACCCGACCAACCGCGTCACGACGTTCTCGTATCTCGCCGGCTATGCGCAGCCGTCCGGCAGTGTCGACGGCAATAGCCGTCATTATTGCTACCGCTACGACACGGAGCTGCATCCGGCGTATCTCTACGACGCCGATTGCCCGGCGAGCGATCGCATCATCGGCCCGGCGACGCCGCTGGTGGAGCGGCGCTCCTCGCTCTACGGGCCGCTCGGCGAGCTGACACAGATCGCGACCATGGCCGACGCCGGCCACCCGACGCGCGACACGGTCAGCTACGCGTACGACTCGCTGGGCCGCACCACCGACGAGAAGGTCGACTCGCTGCTCGACGGCGGCGAGAGCTACGACGTCCAGCGCTCGTACACCAATCAGGGGCGAACGGTCACCACCAGCGTCTCGGCCAACTTGGTCTTGATGCCGCCGCCGCCAGCGACGAATCCGGGGCTCTGCTGCCACGGCCGCTTTTGCGGGCCCTGCCCGCCCCCGTCGCCGATCTTGACCCCATTCGTCGCGACGTTCAGCAATACGCACGACATCGCGGAGCGGCTGACGTCGGTCGACTTCAACGGCAGCCGCATGGCAACCTGGTCTTTCGCCTCCGGCATCGGCGGGCCAGGCTCACTCGTCTACGGCAACGGCACGAACACCTCTTTCGGCTACGACAACCGCCTGCGTCAGTCGCGAATGACTGTGACGGGTCCTTTGTCGGGTACAGCTGCCGCAGCGAACATGACGGCGGCGCGCACGTCCTCGTCAATCATCGGCACGGGTGGCGGCGGCGGTAGTTGTCCGCCCAACAGCTTCTGGTGCGCGCCGCCGTCGACCGTGCTCGTCGCTGCGCTGGCCGATGCCTTCGGCGCCGATTCGATTCCGCGCATGCGGCAGCGGAAGATCGGCTCCGGCCCGCTGCTGACCGACGTCTACCAGGTCGACGGCAACGATCGTGTCACCGCGGAGAACCTGCAGCTGCCGGGGCTGACGCTGCCGACTGGCGAGATCGACGACAGCACTATCGCGCCCTATTTGTCGGCAGGATCGCGCTGGCGCTACTTCGCCATCGACCCCGACGGGAACTGGAGCTCGACGGCATCGGCGGCGAACGGCGCCGTCA
>Ga0070679_100007505_pt1 | contig 10198 bp, 9 predicted proteins | sample KBSC63BmetaG_FD_65652 | JGI IMG/M metagenome (GOLD analysis project Ga0070679, IMG submission 65652) | Corn rhizosphere microbial communities from Kellogg Biological Station, Michigan, USA - KBS C6-3B metaG | ecosystem: Host-associated > Plants > Roots > Rhizosphere | place: USA: Michigan... | reverse complement strand
GCGGCGTAGCCGAGGACCTGGCTTCCGCGCCGGGCGACGAAGAGCCGGTAAGGGCCGACCGTCGAGAAACGCTCAAACCACTCCCGTCGCCCGGCGACGCTGACGGGCTGGGTGTCCAAGGTGGCGTTCGAGTTCATGATCGTGTAGTTAAGGATGTCCACGATCGCCGGCAGGTCATCTTCCCTGCCCGGCTCGACCGTGACAGGTTCCAGGCCAGCAGGCGAGGACGTCTGGGCGTCGCGGCTCATGTCGGTATCAGTCCCAACCGTCTAGAAACGATGACCCTGCCCTCATAGAGTTACCAAGCTTTGCAGGTCTCCGCCGTGCTTTGCAGGTCTCCGCTGTGCTCGAGTCCTCCTGCGCATACGCGCACGCATCGCCCGGCTGGTCACTAGGGCACCCTCTTTGTCACGGGTCACCGATAAGGTGCCCGTCGTTCGGACCCGGCGGGAGCCGGGGTGACGGTCTCGGCTGGTTGCCTGTGAAGGCCAGGATGACACCACCGCCCCCGGCTTCCCCGGGGCTGCGGACCGGCAACAGGGAGATGCGCCGCAGAGCGCCGGTTATTGACCGCCCGGGAGCTAGCCCCGTGCCGCCGGGTCACCACTGCTGTCTCGAGGGGGATCATTGACGTCGCTTTCCGTTCCGGGCGCGGAGTCGCATGCCGTGTGCGTGACGGACGCGGCGGGCAAGGCCGTGGCGCGGTTCACGGTCGCCCATACCGCCGATGGCCTGGGCCGCTGGTGCGCAAGCTGGCCGCGCTGGAGCCGCGGGCGATATCCCGGTGGGGATCGAGCGGCCGTCCGGCCGCCTGGTGGACGTGCTGCTGGAAGCCGGGCACCCGGTCGTCCCGGTCAGCCCGAACGCGATCAAGGCCTGGCGGGAGGGCGAGGTGCTGTCCGGCGCCAAGTCCGACGCGAAAGACGCCGAGGTGATCGCCGAGTACGTGCGGCTGCGCTAGCACCGGCTGCAGGTCGCTGCCCCTTATTCGGAGCAGACCAGGGCGCTGCGCACCGTGACGCGGACCCGCGACGACGTGGTGGACATGCGGATCGCGGCGGTCAACCAGCTCAGCGCGCTGCTGGACGCGCACTGGCCCGGCGGCGGGGCAGTCTTCGGCCGCCTGGACGCGAAGATCGCGCTGGAGTTCCTGGCCCGTTACCCGGCCGCGGACTCCGCCGCGCACCTGACCGAGGACGACATCGCCGCGTTCTGCCGACAGATGGGCTACTCCGGCAGGCGCCCGGCCGCCGAGCTGCTCAGGCGGCTGCGCCCGGGACACACGGCACGGCGCTCACCGCCGCGGTCCGTGACGCCGTGCTCGCCATGGTCAGCGTGGTCAGGGCGCTCACCGGCGCGGCACGCCCCTGGACGCATCCATCGCCGCTCAGCTCGGCGGGCACCCGGACGGGCCGGTCTTCACGTCGCTGCCGAGGTCTGGCCAGGTCAATGCCGCCCAGATCCTCGCCGAGTGGGGCGACTGCCGGCAGGCCTGCGCTAGCTCCGACACGGTCGCCGCGCTGGCCGGCGTCACCCCGGTCACCAGCCAGTCCGGCGAGCACCGTGCCGTGCACTTCCGCTGGGCGTGCAACAAGCGGCTCCGCGACGCGATCACCACCTTCGCCGACAACAGCCGTCACGACAGTCCCTGGGCCGCCCAGATCTACGGCGACGCACGCGCCTCCGGCAAGGACCACCCGCACGCGATCCGCATCCTCGCCCGCGCCTGGATACGTGTCATCTGGCTATGCTGGATCAACGGCGTCCCCTACGATCCTGCCAAGCACGGCGCCGCCGCAGCCCTCAAGCAACACGCCGATCAGGAACTTTCGGCATGAGGTTGACACAGGGAGTGTCATCCCGTCGCCGTCGGCCCGCCCGCCGGGGAGCGGGCAAGCGCCACGGGCCAAGGTGGAGCAGCCCACTGGTTGAACGACCTTGGCCCGTGGCACTTGGTCTGCTCGGCTTGCCCTGGGCCGATGGTGCCGGGATGGGCAGGCTTCCACCTCAGCCACCTGCCAACCTCGGCCAGGCGGCGGCGTCCATCCTGGAACCCGAGGCCCCGCTGGAGGCAATAAAGATTCGTACTGTCAGCTTGGGAATCTGAACGATCCGACCTTCGCAAGGGCTCGACCTGCGGCGCGAGGTCTCCGCGAATGACCGTGAAAGACCGCCCGTCACCGAAGTTAATGGCACGCTAATGGCGCGACTGCCGCCGCCTTCGGGCAAGATCACATTGGCGGTGACGTCGGAAAGGCGACGACGTGCGCTATTTCGCCGCTAGCCTGGCTGCGACGTCCCTCCGCAGAACCTGCCCTTGATGGTCGCGACGTTATAAGACATTGCTGGTGAGCGGCGTTCGAGAAAAGACCCAGCATGACGTTGTGCTGCGCCCGGGGATCGTTCTTCCTACGATGGGTTACCTGGCGTCGCTCGGTTTCGCCATCGCCTTGGTGGTAATAGTTGCGAGTCCTGGTGCGCCTAACCACACCCTTCTGGCCCGCTGGTTTATCGGGCAGGTACTGGCGCTGGCTGTCTGGGGCTTTTACAAGATGGGGTCGCAGCGGATCATTCTCTGCGCAGACGTGATGCGCGTGGTCAGCTTTATTCAGATCTGGACCGTGCGCCGCGGTGGAGTCCAGGAAACGGATCTGGAGGATGACCTGTATGCGCTAGTCATCGCTCTAGTAGACGGATCGGTGATCACGCCCCTGATGTTCGTGCTCCAGGGGAGGGCCGGGCTTACCCGGAACGCTTTGTCGCGGACATCCATCAGCGAGCGGATCATCGAATGGAATGCCGATGCGCCTGAGACAGAAGGTGACGCGGGATCATTGGCTTGGCGGCAGATCAGGCTGAACCTTCTGCTCTTGCTTGCCGTGAGCGCGCTGGCCGCTGTCGAGGCGATCACCCTGACGCTGGTAAACATTTGGTAGCCGAGGCTGATTGCAGGCTAATCGCACACGTGCCTCGAATCCTCAACCTTTTGATCCGTAGCTTCCCGTACCGGCGTCCCGGCTTGTTCAGATCAGTTCGTGACCTCGGCGGGGTGGCTGTCGGCTGTCCGTTGCAGTCCGGAGTACCGGGGAGTCGTTCATCGGCGTGGCTCCCACCGGTCGCCGGTCCGCCATCCGATCCACGTCCCAACGATCTTCGCATTACGAGTAATGCGAAGGCTTTCTGCAGGTGTCCATGGGTCCTGGCCGGTCCAGCTCGGGCAGTCTGTTCGCGTGGGCCTAGTCCCCGTCCATCCGGCCGTGTCCAGAGCCGTTGTTGGCACTAGCGTTAGCAACGTCGTTGCCGCAGACCTTCTGATTTCAAGCCGGACATGCTCTCAGTTGCCGTAGATCGCGCGGACGTGCTGGGGCTGGGGGGCCTTCTATGGCTGGTTTGAAGGGCGCATGTCCGTACTGATCATTTCCGCTTCGGCGATGGCTGCACGCGCTTCGCTGATCCGGTCAAGGTGGCCCAGTTCGTCTGCTTGACGGGTCAGCGCCTCAGCCAGGGACGGAAGGTAGGCGTTGCGGTCTGTGATGGCGAGGTGGCGGTAGATCTGGACGGCGGGTTCGAGGGCGGCGAGCGCTTCGCCGTGGCGGCCCATGTGCGACAGCATGGCCGCCTGCTGCAACAGCGTGTTCGCGAGGGCACGGGTGTGCCCGTTGGGGTTCTTCCCGTTCAGGTCGCTGTAGATCGCCACGGCCTCGGAGACGGTCTCCAGTGCCCTGGGCTCGTTGCCCAGCGCCTGCAGCGCCCGCGACATCGTCCCTAGCCTGTCGGCGAGCACCTCGCGGAGCATCGGCCGCCATCTGGTCTGCCCCCGGATGAAGGAGATTTCGTACTCTAGGTGCCGGTAGGCCTCCTGCGGCCGCCCGGACTGCATCAGGCGTTCCGGATCGGGCTTGCCGCGGACGAAGATCATCAGGAGAACGGAAAAAGCCGCAACCGCGCCGACCAGAGCGCCCGCTACGGCCCATAGTGGTCCCAGAAGCCACCCTGCTCCGCCAAGCAGCACTGCGCCGCCCGCAGGAATCACGATCTTGACGCTCTTTCGACGGCTCCAGCGCGGTGGCCACATAATCCTATTGTGAGTCGGTACCCGGACTTCGTGAAACACGATTGAGTGATTTGTCCGGTACCGGGCGGCGGCCCCGTCTCGATTCCGGCAGCCTGCTTGTCCCCCGTCTTCCTCACAGGCGCCGGATCCTTGCGAACGGGGGCTGGGTCTGGGCTGGCGAAGCCATCGCGCAGCGACCGCGACCAGGCCATCGCGCAGGCCCTCGGGACGTTTGTGCGCGACGTGCGGAACGCCGCAGAGCAGCAGCCGGATACCGGAGAACGCGAGGAAAAGGAAGCATAAGCCAAACGCCCGTGGTTAATGGCCCGGCCGGGACCACGTGACGGGTGCGCGCGCCTCACCCGGCTGCCGTTCCCGTGGACTGGCTGGCCTGGCGGTGGTTCGGCAACGCATTTGCGATGTGATGAAGCTCCGCCCGGTATGTTTGAGGACGATACACTGAAGGTACTTGAGGTACCGGGAGTAGGGGCCTCAGAGGAAGGAAAACGGCTGATGTCCACGGTCGAGCCGACACCCAGGCAGGTGGGGATCAAGGTCTCTCCAGAGGGCGACAAGCTGATCACCAGCGGCGCGCACTACTTGCGCATGAGCAAGAAGGACCTTGTCGAGGCCGCGGTCGAGTTTTATCTGAATGCACGGCGTGAGGAGATGCAAGCAGGTATGCGCGAGTTGCTCAGCCAGCTCGACGGCAGCCGCGCGGCCAGGGTCGCGATGCTCGGTGGCATGACCCGCGAGGAGCTCGAGTCCGTCGGCGGCGTGGAGGAGGACGACTAACTTGGCACGGAGGGTGCGGCCCACCCTGAGATGCTTGCGCGATGACCTCGGGCAAGCGATTCCGCGTGCCGATACCCCGCTCGACGAGATCGGGCACCCGCTGCTCGTCAAGGCTGTCGGGCAGTTCACCGGCGACGAGACGCCTCATGAGCGCATCGCGGCCATCGACGATCAGGTTCTGTTCAAGGTGAAGGTCCAGCGCTGGAGAGGCGCAGTCTGGATCGACGGGGACGGCGGCCCGTGACTCGTCTCGGCTGGCCGCCGGGAAGACGGATCACCCGAGGACTTCTACGCCTCACTCGCGGCTCAGGCCAGAACCGCCCGCAGCAAGTACAACGCCGCCAACTCGCCGCCGCTTACAACTGCGACGTACACCGGAAACCTGCTGTCCGGCCGTGAAGACCAGCTGCGCTGGCGAGTCGAGTCCGTGGTGCGGGAGGAGCGCCGCCTGCGTACCACCGTGCGCTCCCTCCTTCGCGAGTCACTCCTGGACGGGAGAGAACACGCCGCGATGCTTGACGGCGCGGCCCTCGATATCCAGGTCCTCGCCGACCAGGGGTACTCCACGTATGTCGCAGTCCGCATCATCGGATCGGTTCCCCGCCAATTGGCCGCCACGATCCTCAGCCTCATCCCTGGCTGCCAGCTCGACGCACGGATGTCCGACTACGCCATGCCCGAACGAGCAGTCGCTCCGGAAGAGCAGATCTGGTCCAACCTGATGGACCCCAAGGCCGCTGCCCAACTCCTTGACGAGCCGTCCGGCTAGAAGAACGCTCGGGCTCAGTGCCGTTGTGGCACGTGTGTGGCACGCGACCGCGAGGAATCCGTTAAGCAAGCCCCATTCGAACACCGAAAAAGCCGACTGACCAGCACGGAACCCAGAGAGCGGATGACGGGAATCGAACCCGCATGACCAGCTTGGAAGGCTCCGGGTCCAGGCCCTCCGACCAGCACTTACGCTGGTCGGCGGCGCGCCCGCTTGTTCGCGAGTGACCGTGAATCACCCCGGTTCACCGTCCGATCGGGCACGCAACGGGCACGCCGTCGGCTGGAGGCACGGGCCGCCTGAAGGCTTCTGATCCGTAAGGCGGGGCGGATCGTCGCGGATTGTCCATGGCTTGCCGCGCGCCGGGGCGACGTTCCAGAACTGCAGGCATGGGATGGGCGCTCCCCGTCGGCCAGGCAACGGTATTGGCAGCAGGCGGGTCGACTTCTACCCTTAAGCGTCCGTTTTCAGGCATGGCCAGACGCTGTCGTTAGGGCGTGTTAGGTGCTAGCTGGCAAGCCCGATCGGGCGTGGACGGCCCGCGGATTTGAGAGACGGACTCTAAGTACGCAAGACGTTGGCGAAGATGAGCCAGGCCAGGAGCGACTTGGCGGTGAAGCTCAAGACGATGTAGACGACCTCGCCGTGGACGTAGTCGCGCCAGCGCCCGATCCGGGCGTACTGGAAGACCATGTTGATCGCGAAACTGAAGAACAGCATGAACTGGATGATGGTGATGGCGTAGACGAACCCCGGCACCTGGGCGGGCTGCGCGGCGTACACCGCGATCAGCGCCCACGGCACGATGCCGACAAGGGAGCCGAACCAGAAGGCACTCCAGTCGGCTGTGCCCGGCCGCTGCTGGCGCTCCATCAGCAGGCCGAACAAGATCATCGCCGTGTTAACGGCGAAGATGGCGACGACGGCGGCCAGGTCGCGAATGCCGACAAACAGCCCGATCAGCACGATCATCACCGACGCACTGACGGAGTACTCGATCCACCGCGCATAGTTGGCGCGGCGGGATAGCCCGCGTTCGTACCAGTGGTGTACGCGGGGCGATGCGACCAGCAGATGGTCGATGGCCGCAAGGGCGAGGAAGACGGCCACAGCGGGGCCAATCCGCAGGGAGAACACCACCTGCGGCAGTGTCGGCCCGGTGACGGCGACTGGGTCTGTACGCAGGTACGACGCCGTCACGGGCAGCGCCAGATCATTGCTCGCGAGCAGCATGTAGAGTGCCTCTGCCGCCAGCAGCAAGCCGACCGCGATGTTAAATGCCCGCAACTGCCGGTAACGTCGCCTCGTTTCTGGAGCCTCAGCCGTCATCGGCCCGATGTCGATTGCCATCGCTCCCCCTGGTTTCGGTTGCTTCCAGGCGATCCCAGCAGCAAGGCAACCTGTAGGGTCGAAGGTCCCTACAAGCGTTGACCATCTGGCAGACGAACGCGGCAGCACTGTGCCGTATCCGCAGCAGCCGACCCGCCGTGGTTCGCCCGGGACTCACTACTCGGAATCCGCCCACTGGTCGGTCCAGCCGCGGGGGTTCAAGACGGCAGAGGGCCGAGATGCTGACTGGGCGGGCCCGGCAGCAGCGCTGTTGGAGCCATGTCGACCAGCATGCGGTAAAGCGACCAGGCGCTTCTGCTCCTTGCGGCTTTCGCCAGCCTGCGGTTCGGTGAACTCGCGGACCAGCGCCGGAATGAGATCGACCTCGACGCGTGCGAAGTCCGCGTGAAGGCCCCCGCCTCGGAAATGGACGACGGGCGGCTGATCAACGGTCGATCCGGTGAAGTCAACCAGGCAAGGTCCTAGTGGCCGCGCGTTGCGCCACCGTCGGAGTGGAGGGCGTCATCCGGTAACCGCGCATCCCAGTCGTTCGCCACCGGGCCGTTCGCGTAGTTGACCCGCTGGGCGCGCGGCGAGACCTACGTCCTTGGGATAGTCGAAGTGATCTCCAGCTTTGTGCATGCCGGTCCGTGAAGGTGCTGGCAGTGGTGCGGGCAACGGGCACATAGGCCCCCAGCCTTCCGGTCTGGCAACTGACCGTCACGCACGAAAGCACCGCCGGGCAGCCCTGGAACCATGAGAGCGGATGACGGGAATCGAACCCGCATGACCAGCTTGGAAGGTCGGTCCCCGGCCTTCGGCCTGACGTGCGGGCATGATGGTGCTGGTCAGCAGTGGCGAGTGCGCGTGAGTGTCCGTTGCTCACTGAGAGACGCCCTGGCGTGTGGCACGCATGTGGCACGCGCCGGGGCTGGCCAGCCACTGAACCAGCTGCGGGTACCTGGGGCAACGGCTGCGTGGGCGCGGGGACGCTCGGAGCATCGGAAGGCTCGCGAGGGATCCGGCATCAGCCTGGACCCATCAGACACGGCTGAACTTAGGCTTGACCGCATGGTGCTTTCCTCCGGCATTCCTGTCGATGACTTCGATCCCGGCATCCGCCCCCAGGACGACCTGATTCGCTACGCCAACGGTGGCTGGCTAGCGCGGACCCGGATTCCGGCCGACCGAGCTCGTTATAACTCCTTCCGGATCCTGGCCGAAGAGGCCGAGCAGGCGGTCCGCATGATTGTGGAAGAGGCCGTGTCGGCCCCTGAAGGAAGTGAGGACCGGAAGTTCGGGGACCTGTACGCCAGCTTCATGGACGCCGAGCGGGCTGATCTGCTGGGGTGGCAGCCCATCAGTGCGTTGCTCGCGGCAGCCCGCGCAGTGGGTTCCATACCGGAACTGCTGGCAACGCTCGGCCAGATCGAGCCGCTCGGGATCGGGAGCCTGTTCAGGCTGTACGTCGACACCGACCCGGGTAACCCCGAGCGCTACGTGGTTGTCTTCCAGCAGGGGGTCCTCTCGCTGCCTGACGAGAGTTACTACCGTGAGGAGCGCTTCGCTAGCGTCCGGTCGGCATTCGTCGCTCACGTCCGCCGCATGCTCGAGCTGGCCGGACAGTCGGAGGCTGACAAGGCCGCCGAGCGGATATTCGCGCTGGAGACGGCGGTAGCGGCATTTCATTGGGACAGGGTCGCCAGCCGGGACAAGGAAAAGACCTACAACCTCTACACCTGGGACGAGGCTCTTGCCCACGGACCGGACCTCTCTGGGTGGCTGGCGGCCCTCGCCCCGCCCGTCGGCGCCTTCGACGAGATCGTGCTCCGCCAGCCGAGCTACGCTGCCGGGCTAGCCACGCTGCTCACCGGCGAACACCTCCCGGCCTGGCGTGATTGGATGTGCTGGCAGGTCATCCGCGGCGCTGCCGGGTACCTGTCTGAGGAGTTCGCCGAGGAGAGCTTCGACTTCTACGGCCGAACCTTGAGTGGCATCCCCCAGCAGCGTGAACGCTGGAAGCGCGGCGTCGCTCTGGTCGAGGCAGCGATGGGGGAGGCCGTAGGACGCGCCTACGTCGCCCGGCACTTTCCGCCGACGGCCAAGGAGCGGATGGATGTCCTGATTGCCAGCCTTATCGAGGCTTACCGGCAGGCCATCGAAACATTGGACTGGATGGGCGCGGATACGCGTCGGCGAGCCCTGGACAAACTCGGGAAGTTCACGCCCAAGATTGGGTACCCGGTCAGGTGGCGGGACTATTCCGGCCTGCGGATTGACCCGGCGGACCTGATCGCCAACGTACACGCCGCCGAGTCGTTCGAGTTCCGGCGCCAGTTGTCCAAGGTAGGCCAGCCGGTTGACCGTGACGAGTGGCATATGACGCCGCAAACAGTCAATGCCTACTACAACTCCGGAATGAACGAGATCGTGTTCCCCGCAGCGATCCTGCAGAACCCGTTCTTCGACGTCGGCCGCGACGACGCAGCCAATTACGGGGCGATCGGCGCAGTCATCGGCCACGAGATAGGTCACGGCTTCGACGATCAGGGCTCTAAGGTCGACGGTGACGGCAAGCTCACTAACTGGTGGACCGAACAGGACAGAGGGGCGTTCGAGGCGCGTACCACAGCTCTCATTGGGCAGTACGACGCTCTCGCCCCGAAGCAGACGCCGGGTCACTACGTGAACGGCGCACTGACGATCGGGGAGAACATCGGGGATCTCGGAGGCCTGGGTATCGCCTGGCAGGCCTACCTGCTGTCACTGCGCGGGGAGCCCGCTCCGGTGATCGACGGACTGACGGGCGCACAGCGATTTTTCCTGTCTTGGGCGCGCGTCTGGCGCGAGAAGGCCCGCGACGAGGAAATTATCCGGCTGCTCGCGACCGACCCGCACTCTCCCAATGAGTTCCGCTGCAATCAGATCGTGCGCAACCTCGACGAGTTCTACACCGCGTTCGATGTCGGCCCCGCCGACGAACTGTGGCTCGACCCAGCAGCCCGGATCCGCATCTGGTAGGCGGGCGCCGCGCCTGAGTCCCGGCAGGACCGGAATGGAGTGGATGACGGTGTCTAGGTTCAGGACATCGAGGACAGGGTGTCTCAAGACATAGAGGACACCCTTACGGCGCGCCTGCCGAGGGACTGACGTGGCAGGACGCACGCTGCGGGGATGTCGAAGGCCCGGCTTGTCGTAACCGCCGTTATTGTCGAGAAACGCCCGGTCAGCGAGGTCGCGAAGTCCTACGG
>Ga0070679_100007504_pt1 | contig 10199 bp, 11 predicted proteins | sample KBSC63BmetaG_FD_65652 | JGI IMG/M metagenome (GOLD analysis project Ga0070679, IMG submission 65652) | Corn rhizosphere microbial communities from Kellogg Biological Station, Michigan, USA - KBS C6-3B metaG | ecosystem: Host-associated > Plants > Roots > Rhizosphere | place: USA: Michigan... | reverse complement strand
AGCCCTCAGAGGCTGACCTCGCCCGTGCCGACGAGATTGCGCGGCGACTGCAGGACCGGGCGATGGCGGCGCGGGCAGGCTGATGCTCGTGCTCGACTCGGGCGGGCTGAGCCGTCTCGCCAGGCGTGACCAGCAGACAGCGGCGCTCATCATTGCGCTTCGCCGCCGCGGGCTCTGGCCGGCGATCGTGCCCACCGTCGTCCTCGCTGAGTCGTTGACCGGCTCGGCCCAGCGCGACGCCAACACCAACCGGCTCCTCAAGGCTTGCGACGTCCTGCCAGCAGTGTCCGAACACGTCGCACGTCGAGCCGCGGAGTTGCGCACGAAGGCACGGAAGGGCTCGGCGGTCGACGCGCTGGTGGTCGCCATCGCCGAGCCCGGCAGCACCGTCCTGACCTCCGACGGCGACGATCTGGCAGCGCTCGCTGCTCACGCCGCCGACCTGATCATCGACGTCATCTGAGGACCGTCACGGGTAGTCGCGAACCCGCTCCAGCGGAATCCTTGAGGAATCCGGCCGATTTCAGGCCAACGGAAAGGGCTCCGGGACACTGCGTTTCCGCAGGTCAGGGGCCCTTTCGATGGCACGAGGAGTCCTAGATGTCGTAGTAGAGCTCGAACTCGTGGGGGTGGGGTCGCAGGGCGATCGGCTGGATCTCCTGGGTGCGCTTGTAGTCGATCCAGGTCTCGATGAGGTCGCTGGTGAAGACACCGCCCTCCAGCAGGAACTCGTGGTCGTCCTCGAGTGAGTCCATGACGGCCCCGAGGGTGGCGGGCACGGTCGGGATGTCGGCGTGCTCGTCGGGGGGCAGCTCGTAGAGGTCCTTGTCGACGGGCTCGTGCGGCTCGATCTTGTTCTTGATGCCGTCGAGGCCGGCCAGCAGCATCGCGGAGAAGGCGAGGTAGGGGTTGGCCGACGGGTCGGGGCAGCGGAACTCGATGCGCTTCGCCTTCGGGTTCGACCCGGTGATGGGGATGCGGACGCAGGCCGAGCGGTTGCGCTGGCTGTAGACCAGGTTGACCGGCGCCTCGAAGCCCGGCACCAGGCGGTGGTAGGAGTTCACGGTCGGGTTGGTGAAGGCCAGCAGCGACGGGGCGTGCTCGAGGATGCCCCCGATGTAGTAGCGGGCCATGTCGGACAGTCCGGCGTAGCCGGTCTCGTCGTAGAACAGCGGCTCGCCGTCGTTCCAGATCGACTGGTGGCAGTGCATGCCCGAGCCGTTGTCGCCGAAGATCGGCTTCGGCATGAACGTCGCCGTCTTGTCGTTGCGCCACGCGACGTTCTTGACGATGTACTTGAACTTCATCACGTCGTCGGCGGCCTGCAGGAGCTCGGAGAAGTTGTAGTTGATCTCCGCCTGCCCTGCCGTGCCGACCTCGTGGTGGGCGCGCTCGACGGTGAGGCCGGCGCGCTCGAGCTCGACCACCATCTCGTCGCGCAGCTCGCCGAAGTGGTCGTACGGCGCGACCGGGAAGTAGCCGCCCTTGTAGCGCACCTTGTAGCCGCGGTTGTTCTCCTCCGAGCCGGAGTTCCAGGCACCCGCCTCGGAGTCGATGTGGTAGTACCCGGCGTTCACCTTGGTCTCGAAGCGCACGGAGTCGAAGACGTAGAACTCCGCCTCCGGGGCGAAGTACGCCGTGGTGCCGATGCCGGTGGAGGACAGGTAGGCCTGCGCCTTGCGGGCGATGTTGCGGGGGTCGCGCGAGTACGCCTCGCCCGTGAGCGGATCGTGGATGAAGAAGTTCACGACCAGGGTCTTGGCGGAGCGGAAGGGGTCGACGTACGCCGTCGTCGGGTCGGGGAACAGCGACATGTCCGACTCGTGGATCGCCTGGAAGCCGCGGATCGAGGAGCCGTCGAAGTTCAGCCCGTCGTCGAAGACGGACTGGTCGAACGACGACACCGGGACCGTGAAGTGCTGCATGATCCCGGGCAGGTCGCAGAAGCGCACGTCGATCATCTCGACGTGCTCGTCCGTGACGTACTTCAACAGCTCGTCGCTGGTGGCGAACATGCATCCTCCTCGTCGGGTCGCCACGTCTCGGCGACGTCGTCACCGTAGGAGTCGCCGATTTCTCGACCGTATCCCGCATGTTTCACCGATGTAACAGCCCCGTCGGCGCGCCCCTAGGCTGGCCGCATGCCCGCCGACCTGCCCTTCGAGACGGCCTCCTGGGCCCGTCGGGTCCTGGCGCTGCTCGTGGACTACGCCGCGTGCTGGGGCGTGATGCTGCTGATCTACGGCGGCGACTGGTTCGGCAGCGGGAGCCTGCCTTCGGTGTACCTGAACCTGCTGTTCGTGGGGGAGTCCACGATCCTGATCGCGCTGTCGGGTGGCTCCTTCGGGCAGCTCGCGACCCGGCTTCGGGTCGTCCGGGTCGACGGCTCGGGCCGCCCGCTCGACCTGCTGACCGCCCTGCTGCGCCAGGTGCTGATCTGCCTGGTCATCCCGCCGCTGGTGTTCCGACCCGACGGTCGGGGTCTGCACGACATGATCTGCCGCTCCGCGACCGTCCCGCTCGTGCCCCGGCCCGTCTCCGGTTCGTGACCCGTTCGGCGCTCGTCGCTCGGGTGCCCCGGCTACCCTGACAGGGTCGTCCGGCCCGCCGGGCACGCTGGGTTTCGCTCACGGGGAGCGGGGCCGGATTCCCTGGAACCTGGAGGAACCGTGCGCAGCCTCACCCTTCGCAGGACGGCCCTGGCGGCCGTCGTACCACTCGCTCTCGGCACGCTCGCCGCCTGCGGTGGCAACGACAGCTCGTCGACCGCAGCCGACGCGGCGGCCCCCTCGTCCACCTCGTCGTCCGCCGCGACGGCCGGTGACACCACCCCGGGGTCGAAGGTCGGCGGTGCGGAGTTCCTCAAGCTGGCTCAGGCCGCGGCCGGAAAGCTGACCACGGTCAAGGTGAACATGACCGGCGACGTGTCCGGCTCGCAGTACTCGATGAGCGGCGCCATGGACATCACCGGCGCCAAGCCCGCCATGGCGATGAAGATGACCATGGGCGCCGGCATGACCGGCGACATGCGGCTGGTCGACGGGATCATGTACATGAACCTCGGCTCGGCCTCGCAGAACAAGTTCGTGAAGTTCGACCTGAGCGACCCCAACAACCCGTTGGGTCAGGTGTCCTCGTCGCTCGACCAGCTCGACCCGTCGAAGATGATGGGTGACATGAGCCCGGAGATGTTCAAGGGCGTCACCTTCCTGGGCTCGGACTCCACCGGACGGCACTACCGGGCCACCCTGGTCACCGCGAAGGCACCCCAGGTGAAGGGCCTGCCGGCGTCGGCGACGGCCAACCTGCCCAAGACCATGCAGTACGACACGTGGTTCGACGACCAGGGCCGGTTCAGCAAGTTCGTGGTGGCGGTCCCGAACTTCATGAGGATGTCGGCGACCTACACCGACTACGGGGTTCCGGTTGACATCTCCGCTCCGCCGTCGTCCGACATCATCGAGATGCCCGGCATGACCGGCAACGGCTGAGGTTCGTCGGCCGACCCTACGGTCGGTGCGTACGACGCACGAGGGGCGGGTGCCGACCGGCACCCGCCCCTCGCCTTTCCCTGGCTACCTCAGTGCGGCCACGAACTGCGGCGCCACCGGACTGCCGACTCCGGTCACGTCGTCCCACCCGGGGGCGGTGTCGAGTGAGGTGTCGGAGTTGAACCCGGCGTCGAAGAGGCTGCCGCTGTGGAAGCTGCCGTACCACAACGCGGTCGAGTCGGGTCCGGCCGCGGCCGAGCTGTTCGGGTGACCGAACGTCAGCGGTGACAACGTCGGCGGCGTCACGTCGGTCGCCGTCGGCGCCGGCGACAGCACGTCTCGAACCGCACCAGCAGGCAGGTTGTAGAGGTACTGCGACGCCAGACCCGCAGGTCCGTGTCCGGCAGCGGCGCGAGCCTGGTCGACGTCGGCCATGATCCCCGCGAAGAGCGGCGTGGCAAGACTGGTCCCGCCGTACCCCTCCTCCTCCGGGGCCGTGTCGCCGACCGAGAGGTCGGTGATCCACACGCCCATGCCGGTGTACGGGTCGGCGAGCATCCCGATGTCCGGAACCGCACGGTGGGTGCCCACCGTGCCGAACCCGGCGGCGGTGTCGTCCCCGATCGCCGCGCTCTGCCACGGCTGCGCGGTCCAGACGTTGCTCAGTCCGCCACCGGCGCCGCCCTGGAAGCCCTCGTCGAGCTGTGCGGAGGCGCCCTGGTCGTAGAGGTCGCAGTGCTGCTGCGGGCCGGCACCGACGTCCGAGTGCTTGTCGCAGGTGGCGACCCGGTTGAGGGTCGTGCCCCAGCCGGTCTCCGCCTTGTAGCTGTTGTCCTCGTTGAGGAACAGGCTGGTGCCGCCGACGGAGTTGACCCACGGCGAGGAGGCCGGGAAGTCGACGCTCTTGCTCGACTGGTCGACGGTCAGGCCGTCGGGGCCGTAGGTCTCGTCGCCGTTGTCACCGCTGGAGAAGTTCAGACCGATGCCCTCGGCGGCGGCCGTGATGAAGATGCGGTTGTCACGGCTGCCCTGACCGGGAGCCATCAGGTCGGTCGAGAGGCCCCAGCTGCTGCTGACGATGTTGGCCGTGTGGCGCAGGGTCACCCAGTTCACGGCCTCGTCGAGGCTCGCGTAGTTGTTGGGTGCCGCGACCAGCACGATCTTGGCGCCCGGCGCCATCGCGTGGGCAGCCTCGACGTCCAGCGTGACCTCGGCCTGCCAGCCCAGCGGGTCCTGAGCCTTGGACTCCTTCTTGTTTCCGATGCCCTTGGGCGAGACGACCTGGAAGTTGCTGCTGTTCAACGGCGGCAGCCCGGCGACCTCCGAGAACTTGTTGGCGTCCTGAAGGATCGTCGGCGACCCGTAGGCGTCGATGATCGCGATCGTCTGACCGGCGCCGGAGGTCTCATCGGCCCCGGTCTTGCCGAGGTTGCCCGGGAGCTGGTCGACGCCGTACGCCTTCTGCAGCTGCGCACCGTTGTAGGGGTTGCAGGGGATCCAGCCGGTCAGGGTCTTGGACTCCGTCGGGTTGATGAAGTCCAGCGTGTGCTGGGTCGTCCAGTCCCCGCAGACACCGTCGTACTCCGTGGTGGAGCTGGCCGGCTGCGGCTTGCCGCCGCCCTTGACGGACTCGCCCAGCCGCTGGACGGAGGGTCGGTACGCCGACGCGTCGTCGAGGCCGCTGATGCTGTCGATGTGCCCGCCGGCGATCGCCTTGAGCTGTGGCGCCGTGGTGCCGCGGTAGGTCGCCCCGTGGTAGCGGTACTGGCTCAGCGACACCCCGAAGGCGCGCTGCGCCTGGGCCGCGGTGCCGGAGACGTTGACGTACGAGTGGTCGCCGGCGACCGACTGCACGTGAAGGCCCTGCTTGGTCAGGTAGTTCTTGACCACGGCCAGCTGGTGCTGGGTCGGGGAGTAGCTGTGCCTGATCTGCGCCGGCGTCAGCCACTGGTGGTACGTCGCGCTGCCCGGCCGGTAGAGCGCCTGCGTCCGCTTCAGGAGGCCGGCCGCGTTGCGCTGCTTCAGCCACACCGCGAGCTGCAGCTGGGTCGAGGCCTTCGTGGTGCCCACCTTGGTGGCGTGGGCGGTCCACGACGAGGTCCGTGAGGTTGTGGTCCGGGTAGAGGTCCGGCTGGTCGCGCCGGAGTGCGCCCGGACCGTCGCGTGGGCCGGTGCGGCCACCTGCGCGACTCCGAGAGAGACGAAGCCGGCCGTCGCGACGGCAGCCAGCTTCTTCGTTGTGGATGTGTTCACTCGTGCTTTCGTGCCCGAGCGTCCCGTGCCGACCCGAACACATCTCCTGTTCTTGAGTTGGCGGAAAGGAATCCGATGCAAATCGATCGGACTCTAACCCGCAGATCCAGGGACTGTGCAGGGGGTAACCGCAAAATTTCTTCTGAAACTCAGGCGGGAGGATGAGTTCCCTGGTAGGGCCCCGCGACCCTCGGGCGGGGGTCGGCGCGCCGTACGCCGGGTGAGCGCACGGACCGCTCAGCGGCCGCGCAGCTGACCGCGCATCCCCTTCATCGAGGTCGGGACCGGACCCTTCGGCATCGGCACCACGGGACGCGAGGCGTCGATGGCCTTGAGCTTGCTGAGGATGTCGGTGATGTCGGCGGGCTGCACCTGGCGCTTCATCTTCTGGATGTGGCGTGACAGCTTGGCCAGCTCGATCTGGCCCTCGGCCTTGCCGACGACGATCTCGTGGACGGGGGCATCCACGGCGATCCGCTGATGACGCTTCCGCTCGGAGACGAGCAGGCTCCGCACCCGGGCCACGCTCGCGCCCTCGCCGACCAGGACGATGCCCGGAGGACCGACGACGCGGTGCACGATGTCCTGCTGCTTGTCGAAGGCGATCGCGTTGTCGACGTGCCAGCCGCGCTTCAGCAGCCCGAGCGCCCCGGCCGCGGCGCCGGTCTGGCCCTCCAGCTGCCCGTAGACGGCTCGTTGGGCGCGCCGCGAGAACACGATCAGGCCGGCGAGAGCGGCGACCATGAGGGCGCCGATCACGCTCAGGATGATGCCGAGGATGCCGGTGCGGCCGACCACGAGCCAGAAGACCACGAAGCCGACCACGAAGCCGCCGAGCGCGAACAGCAGGATGAACCGCCCGATGGCCGGATCGCTCTTCTTCGCCATCTGGTAGGTCTGGGCGAACTGCTGGCGCCGCTTGAGCTTCGGCGGATCCGCCGGCTTGGGCGTGGGGCTCTTGGCCATGAAGGTGCTACTCCGTGCTGGTGTTGGACGCGGTGCGCGTCGAACGAACTGTCACGCCGGCGTGCGCGCCGACATGGCCTGACGGTACAGCCGACCCGCACGGTACGACGAACGCACGAGCGGCCCCGACATCACGCCGGAGAAGCCGATCTCCTCGGCCTCGGCGGCGAGCTCGACGAACTCCTCGGGCTTCACCCAGCGCTCGACCGGGTGGTGCCGCAGGGAGGGCCGGAGGTACTGCGTGATCGTGACCAGCTCGCAGCCGGCCGCGTGCAGGTCGCGCAGCGCCTGGCTCACCTCCTCGCGGGTCTCGCCCATGCCGAGAATCAGGTTGGACTTGGTGACCAGGCCGAACGCGCGGGCGGCGGTGAGCACCCCCAGCGAGCGGTCGTAGCGGAACGCCGGCCGGATGCGCTTGAAGATGCGCGGCACCGTCTCGACGTTGTGGGCGAGCACCTCGGGCCGGCTCTCGAAGACCTCGGCCAGCTGGTCGGGGTGGCCGTTGAAGTCTGGGATCAGGTTCTCCACACCGGTGCCGGGGTTGAGCTCGTGGATCACGCGCACCGTCTCGGCGTACAGCCAGGAGCCGCCGTCGGGCAGGTCGTCGCGCGCGACGCCGGTGATGGTGGCGTACTTCAGGCCCATCTTCTGCACGCTCTCGGCGACCCGCCGGGGCTCGTCACGGTCGAGAGGCTGCGGCTTGCCGGTGTCGATCTGGCAGAAGTCACAGCGCCGGGTGCACTGGTCGCCACCGATGAGGAACGTCGCCTCGCGGTCCTCCCAGCACTCGAAGATGTTGGGACAGCCGGCCTCCTGGCAGACCGTGTGGAGACCCTCGGACTTCACCAGGCTGTGCAGCTCGGAGTACGCCGGCCCCATCTTGGCCCGGGTCTTGATCCACTCCGGCTTGCGCTCGATCGGGGTCTCGGCGTTGCGGACCTCGAGCCGGAGCAGCTTGCGGCCATCGGGTGCGACGTTGCGGGAGGGGGCCTGAGTCACCCACTCATGCTACGCGGCGCACCCAGTCGCGCCCGACTCCGGGAGGGGCTTGCGCCGAGCGTTCGTAAGTAGTAACTTACGGTAAGTCATGACTGACCAACATGCACTCGCCCGGGCGCTCACCGCGCTCGCCGACCCCACGCGCCGCGCGATCTTCGAGCGGCTCGCGGACCAGCCGCGAGCGGTGGGCGAGCTCGCCGACGAGCTCCCGGTCAGCCGGCCCGCCGTCTCCCAGCACCTCAAGGTGCTGACCGGCGCCGGACTCGTGAACGCCCGCGCCGAGGGGACACGGCGCATCTACGAGCTCGACCCCCAAGGACTGGCCGGGCTCCGTGACTACCTCGACGGCTTCTGGAACCGCTCGCTCGCGGCATTCACGAAGGCGGCGCGAGACCGAGCAGACACCCCACACGAGGAGCACCCATGAGCACCGACACCAGCACCTCCGTCCGCGCGACCACCACCGTGGCGCTGCCACCCGCGGAGGCCTTCCGGCTGTTCACCGAGGACATCGGGACCTGGTGGAACGCCGACCACCACATCATCGAGGCACCACTGAGCCACATGGTCTTCGAGTCGTTCGTCGGCGGGAACGTCTACGACGTCGGCACCGACGGCAGCGAGTGCCGTTGGTCGCGAGTCCTCGCCTACGAGCCGCCGGACCGGGTCGTGTTCAGCTGGGACATCGACAGCCACTGGGTCATCGAGGCCGATCCGTCGAGGTGCAGCGAGGTGCACGTGACGTTCACCGAGGAGGAGCCCGGCCGGACGCACGTCGTCCTCGAGCACCGGCACCTCGATCGGCACGGTGATGGGTTCGCCAGCTTGATCGAGCCGATCACCAGGGGATGGCAGCAGGGCGGCCTCGACCTGTTCGCGGCTGCCGCCCGGTCGCGCTGACGACTCTGCGCTGACGACTCTGCGCTGACGACCGTGCGCCCGGCCGACGGCTCAGCCGGACAGACCGAGCACGGGCACGCGCGGCTCGCGGCCGGGCTCGGGCCGCGGCTCGTAGTCGGGCGTCGGTGAGTACGGCGCCCACGCGAGCAGATCGGTGAGGTGCCGGCGCACGCTCGGCAGCACGTCTGCCACGGTGACGTCGCGGCCGAGCTCGGCGCTCAGCGAGGTGACCCCGGCGTCGTCGATGCCGCAGGGGACGAACCGGCCGTACCACGACAGGTCGACGTCGCAGTTGAGCGCGAACCCGTGCATCGTGACGCCCTGGCTCACCCGGATGCCGAGCGCGGCGATCTTGCGCTCGGGCCGCAGCCCGTCGGCTCGCAGCCACACTCCGCTGCGGCCGGGGACCCGGGCGGTCTCGAGGCCGAAGTCGGCGCAGACGCCGATCAGCGCCTCCTCGACCCGACGGACGTAGTCGACGACCTTCACGTGGTCGGGCAGCCGGACGATCGGGTAGCCGACCAGCTGCCCCGGTCCGTGGAACGTGATCATCCCGCCGCGATCGACGTCGATCACCGGGGCACCGCCCGGGTCGGCCGGCCGGTCGCCCGGAGCGGTGCGCTTGCCGGCCGTGAAGACGGGCGGGTGCTCGAGCAGCCAGACCGTGTCGGGCCGCGAGCCTCCGGCCACCTCGGCGTGCAGGCCGCGCTGGGCCTCCCAGGCCGAGAGGTACTCGACCGCCTCACCGCCGAAACCACCCTCGCGGAACACCAGGTCGCTCACAGGTCGAGACTACGCGGCTGCGGTGATGGTGCCCTGTGGAGAGCCTCTGCGCGGAGCGCGTCGGACGGGTCACAGTGATGGGATGCGCACTCGGACGCTGGTGTTGCTCGCCGCCGTGCTGACGGTGGTCCCGATCGGTCTGGCCGGGGTCGCGCAGGCGTGGCGCACGCCGGAGCCGGTGTCGGTCCCGCCGGCCGCCGCTCGCACGCACACGTCGGCTGCCGGGCAGGCGCTGGGGGTGCTGCGGCAGTGGGACGGCCGGCGTTCCGCGGCGTGGGCCGCGGGCGACGTACGACGGCTGGCACGGCTGTACCTCCCGGGCTCACGCACCGGGCGCCGCGACGTCGCCGACCTGCGCCGGTGGGTGGACCGCGGGCTGCGGGTCACCGGCCTGCGCCAGCAGGTGGCGTCGCTGCGAGTCGTGGCCGCCACGTCCTCCCGGATCACCGCGATCGTCGTCGACCGCACGGTCGACGGGGTGGCCGTCGGGCGCGAGCGGCGCCTGGCGGTGCCGAGCAGCGCCTGGACGACCCACCGGATCCGGCTGGCGCGGACCTCCGGCGGCTGGCGGATCGGGGAGGTCCGGGCTCAGCCCGCCAGGTGACCCCAGCGAGCGGCGAGCGTGGTCCACGGCCCGCTGTCGGCGACCCGGCCCTCGTGCAGCACCACGACCCGGTCGGCCTGGGCCAGGGCCGCGGCCTTGGAGGTCGCTCCCACGACGGTCGCGCCACGCCCGCGCAGGGCGGTCCAGAGCTCGACCTCCGTGGTGGCGTCCAGCGCCGACGACACGTCGTCGGCGAGCAGCAG
>Ga0070679_100007503_pt1 | contig 10199 bp, 5 predicted proteins | sample KBSC63BmetaG_FD_65652 | JGI IMG/M metagenome (GOLD analysis project Ga0070679, IMG submission 65652) | Corn rhizosphere microbial communities from Kellogg Biological Station, Michigan, USA - KBS C6-3B metaG | ecosystem: Host-associated > Plants > Roots > Rhizosphere | place: USA: Michigan... | reverse complement strand
GAGGCGCACCAGCTCATCCTGCACGACGAGCACATGGTCGATCCGACGCGGCGGCGCATCCGCGAGGAGAAGGTCAACGCCGAGTGGGCGCTGCGCCGCACCGTCGAGGAGATCAAGACGGTGTTCGACGCCATCGAGGAGGACTACTTCCGCGAGCGGCGCAGCGACATCGACTTCGTCGGCGATCGCATCTTGCGCAACCTCCTCGGCGTCGACGCCGGGCCGGCGATGCCGCCGCCGGGCGCGGTCATCGTGGCGCACGATCTGTCGCCGGCGGACACGGCGCACCTGCATCGCGCCTCGTGCGTGGCCTTCTGCACCGACGTCGGCGGCAAGACCTCGCACTCGGCGATCTTGGCGCGCGCGTTCGAGATCCCGAGCGTGGTGGCGCTCGAGAACGTCACCGAGCACGTCGGCAACGGCGACTACGTCATCGTCGACGGGCTGCGCGGCGAGATCATCATTCGCCCGTCGCAGGAGCAGGTCGCCGAGTATCGCGTGCGCGCGCAGCGGCACCAGACCTTCGTGCACGAGCTCCTCAAGAACCGCGATCTGCCGGCCGAGACCACCGACGGCGCGCGCGTCCGGCTCTACGCCAACGTCGAGCTCACCGAGGAGGTGCCGTCGGCGCTGGAGCACGGGGCCGAGGGCATCGGGCTCTATCGCACCGAGTTCTTGTTCCTCGATCGCACCGATCTGCCGAAGGAGGAGGAGCACTACCTGCACGCGCGCGGCGTGCTCAAGCGGTTGCACCCCTTCCCCGGCACCTTCCGCACCTTCGATCTCGGCGGTGACAAGGTGGTGCCGTTCGCCGCGCTCGGCGACGAGGCCAACCCGGCGCTGGGGCTGCGCTCGATCCGCCTGTGCTTGCGCGAGCGCAAGCTGTTCAAGGCGCAGCTGCGCGGCCTTTTGCGCGCGTCGGTGCACGGGCGCATGCGCATCATGTTCCCGATGATCTCGGGCGTCGGCGAGCTGCGCGAGGCCAAAGAGGTGCTCGAGGAGGCGAAGGCCGAGCTGACGCGCGAGGGCACGCCGTTCGACGCGAAGATGCCCATCGGCATCATGGTCGAGATGCCGTCGGCGGTGATGGTCGCCGACCTTCTGGCCAAGGAGTGCGACTTCCTCTCCGTCGGCACCAACGATCTCATTCAGTACGCGCTGGCGATCGATCGCGTCAACGAGCACGTCGGCTATCTGTATCATCCGTTGCACCCGGCGATCCTGCGCATGGTGCGCTACGTCGTCGACGCGGGGCACGCCGCGGGCGTGCGCGTCGGCATGTGCGGCGAGATGGCGGGCGAGCCGATGTTCGCGCTCATCTTGATGGGGCTCGGGCTCGACGAGCTGTCGATGAACTCGACGGCGATCCCCGTGGTCAAGAGCGTGTTGCGCGGCACGACGCTGTCGGCGGCCAAGGAGCTGGCGGAGCAGGCGCTGTCGATGGCGACGGCGCAGGAGATCGAGGCGCTGGTGCAGGAGACGATGAGCCAGCGTTATCCCGAGGAGCTGCTCAAGGCCGCGGGCGAAATGCTGCCGTAGCAGCGCGCGAGCAGTGTGGTAAAACGGGAGGCGTGAGTCTTCCGGGCTGTTTTGTGGCGACGCCGGCGGGACGCGTGTTCGTGCACCGCGGCGGCAAGCCGGGCGGTGCGCCGCTGGTGCTGATTCACGGCTGGATGATGACGCACTGGTATTTTCGGCCGCTGCTCGACGGGCTCGGCGCCGAGCACGAGCTGTTCGCGATCGATCTGCCGGGGTTTGGCGAGAGCGATCGGCCGTCGCCGTCGGCGTTCGCGTACGGGGCGGCGGCGTTCGCCGATGTCGTCGACGCGGTGATGGAGTCGCTCGGCCTGTCGCGCGCGGACGTGCTCGGCCACTCGATGGGCGGCGGCGTGGCGGTGGCGCTGGCGGCGCGGCATCCGGAGCGCGTGCAGCGGCTCATCGCCTGCGCGGCCGCGGTCTATCGGCTCGACATCGCCGATCCGCTGGCGCGGCTGGCGCTGCTTCCCGTCGTCGGACAGCACCTCGCCCGCGTCGGGCTGACGCGTCGTGCGTTCGCGCGCGCCTGCCGCGCCGAATCGGTGCGCGACGGGCGCTGCCTCGATGACGATTGGATCGACTATTTCTGGGCGCGGCTGCGGCGCGCCGGCGGCCGCGAGGCCGCGCACACCTGTCTCGTCGCGCTGACCTCGGCGGCCGACAACAACGGCGACCCCGGCCGCGTGCGCGCGCCGACGCTGCTCGTGTGGGGCGACGAAGATCGCCTGGTGCCGATGGCGCACGGAAAAAGGCTGGCGCGCGCCATCGCCGGCGCGCGGCTCGAGGTGGTGCCGGCGTCGGGCCACATGCCGTTCATCGAGCGGCCCGACGAGTTCTTGCGCGTCGTCGAGCCGTTTCTCGGCGCGCCGGCGTCGCCGCTGGCGGAGACGCCGATTCCGCCGCGACGCGCGCACAGCGTCAGCGCGCAGTGAGCCCGACGAAGATGCCGCGTCCGCTGAAGATCCTCATCGTCGAAGACTCGCCCGCCATGCGGCAGCTGCTCGCGCTGGCCGTGCGCAAGCGCGCGGGCGTCGAGGTGCAGGAGGCGCCCGACGGCCTCGCCGCGCTCAAGGCGCTGGCGACGGCGCAGTTCGATCTGATGTTCGTCGATCTCAACATGCCGGTGCTCGACGGCATGAAGCTCATCAAGAAGGTGCGCGAGTCGGAGGCGGCGACCGGCGCGCCGCGCGTGCGCATCTGCGTGGTCACGACGGAGGCGGCGCAGGCGACCGAGGATCAGGCGCGCGCGCTCGGCGCCGACTACTTCGTGCGTAAGCCGGTGGCGCGGCGCGACGTCGAGCGCATCTTGCAGGAGGCGTTCCCTGGGTAGCCGGCGGCACGCCGAGGCGCGCGGGCCCGTCGCCGAGCCGGCGACGCCGCGCAGCCGCGACGCGCGCTGGAGCGTGCGCGCCGCCGTCGACGGCGATCTCGACGCGCTCGGGCGCTTGTGGCACGAGGCCGACGCGCTGCACGCGCAGCTCTCGCCTGGCTTTTTCCGCCACCCGGAGGCCGGCCGCGGCCGCCAGCGCGCCGACGAGGCGCTGCGCGACGCCGCCGAGAGCGAGCACGAGACCATCCTCGTCGCCGTCGACGGCAAGAGCGCGGTCGCCGGCGCCTGCCACATCCAGATCTACGACACGCCCGTCGGCCACACCATGGTGCCGCAGCGGCGCGGCCACATCGAGACGCTCATCGTCGCGCGCGCGCAACGGCGGCGCGGCATCGGGCGCGCGCTCATGTCGGCGGCGACGGAGTGGGCGCGCGGCCACGGCGCGCACCAGCTGCTCTTGACGGTGTGGGCGGGCAACGCCGACGCCGAACGGTTCTACGCCGCGCTCGGTTACCGGACCATCAGCCAGGTGCTTGGGACCGACCTGTGAGCGCGTTGTTGCCGTGACGCGGGCGCTGCGGCTCGTCGTCGCAGTCGTCGTTGCCATCGCCGTCATGCTCGGGATCGCGTCGCCGGCGCGCGCCGACGATCCGGCGCGCGTGTGGCGCACCATCGAGACCGAGCACTTCTACATCCACTTCTATACGCTGCCGCACGGCGGCGGCGAAGAGCCGGTGGCGCAGCGCCTCGCCACGGTGACCGAGTACTGCTATCGCAAGCTGACGCCGATGCTGGGCAAGGGCCTCGGCAAGAAGACGCACGTCGTCGTCACCGACGACATCGACGACTACAACGGCTTCGCCGGCGTCACGCCCTATCCGGCGGTCACGCTCTACGCCAACTCGCCCGACGATCGCGCCGAGCTCAACGACTACGACGATTGGCTCACCGACCTCTTCATGCACGAGTACACGCACGTCCTGCACACGGGGACGATCGGCGGCTGGATCGCGCCGGCGGTCAACTACGTGCTCGGCCTCGGCCTCGGCATCGTGTGGGCGCCGAACCAGCTGCAGCCGCGCTGGGGCCTCGAGGGCCTCGCCGTCTTCGAGGAGACCGCGCGCACCTCGTCGGGCCGCCTGCGCAACGCCATCTGGGACATGTACCTGCGCGCGCAGACGCTCGAGGGCAAGTTCCAGAGGCTCGATCAGATCTCGGTGACGCCGAACGAGTTCCCCTACGGCAACGCGGCCTACCTGTACGGCTCGGCGCTCATGCGCTTCGTCGCCGAGCACTACGGCGAGGACGCGCTGCGCCGCTGGTCGCGCGACTACGGCACGCCGCGCATCGGCGCGCAGCTCAAGCCCTGGTGGCTGCCCGGATTCGAGCCCATCCCCGGCGCGCTCAACCGCAGCATCCGCCGCGTCACCGGCAAGACCTGGGTGCAGCTCTACGCCGAGTTCCACGACGAGCTCCTGCGCCGCTACTCGGCGCAGCGCGACGCCATCGCCGCGCGCGGCATCACGCCGACGCGCGTGCTCTTGCCGCCCGATCCCAATTCGCCGGCGCGGCCGGTGTTCACGCCCGACGGGCGCGAGCTCATCGTCCTGCGCTCGGACGGCTACTCGCGCCAGCGCATGGCGCGCATCGCCGTCGACGCGCCGCCGCCGCCGCCGTCGGGCACCAAGATCAAGTGGCTCGGCACCGAGCTCCTCACCGACGCGGCCGGCGGCCCGTCGCTGAGCGCCGACGGGCGCCTGCTCGCCTATCACGAGCAGCAGATCGTCAACACCTTCTACTCCTACAATGATCTTTTTCTGTATGACAGGGTATTACATAAAAAGACGCGGCTGACCGAAGGCGCGCGCGCGTGGAACCCGGCGCTCTCGCCCGACGGTACGCGGCTGGCGTTCGAGATGACCGGCAACTCGTCGCGCGGGCTCGGCCTCATGCGCACCGACGGCGATCGCACCATCGAGACGCTCATCCCCGTCGCCAACATGGAGCACACGTACACGCCGTCGTGGTCGCCCGACGGCAAGACGCTGGCGTTCTCGTGGTGGCGGCACAACGGCCGGCGCGACATCTACCTCATGGACGTGGCGACGCGCGCGCTCACGCAAATCACCGACGATCGCGCCTACGACCTCGAGCCGCGCTACTCGCCCGACGGCAAGTGGCTCTACTTCGTCTCCGATCGCACCGGCGTCTACAACCTCTACGCCTACGAATTCGCCAGCAAGAAGATCTTTCAGTGCACCAACGTGGTCAACGGCGTCTTCGATCCCGCCATCTCGCCCGATGGCAAGACGGTGGCGTTCGTCGGCTTCCACGCGTTCGGCTACGACCTCGAGACGGCGGCGCTCGATCCGGCGACGTGGCGCGAGGCGGCGCCGGCCATCCTCGACCGCCCCGACGCGACGCCGCCGCCCGAGGAGCCGTACAAGCCGACGCACTGGTACAACCCGTTTCGCACGCTCTATCCGTTCACCTGGCGGCCGTACGCCACGCCCGACGGCTACGGCGAGATCCTCGGCATCAACCTCTCGGGCGGCGACATCGTCGGGCGCCACTCGTGGAGCTTGCAGCTCGGCTTCGGCACCGGCCGCTCCGACGACGTGCAGTTCGCCGCCAACTACTCGTACAACGGGCTGTGGCCGTCGATGAACATGGGCATCAGCCACGCGCTCGAGCGCCGCGGCGGCCTCGTCCTGAACGGCACCGACATCGGCTGGGACGCCGACGTCTGGTCGTTCGGCACCAGCATCGACCTGCCGCTGCGGCGCCACATCGTCGACCTGTCCGACCTCGTCTTCTCGTACGACTACGCCTGGACGCGCAACAAGTCGCCGATTCCGTCGCAGGTGATCGACCCGTCGGCGCCGATCCCCATCCTGCCCGAGACCGGCTCGACGGCGGGTTTCGCCGCGACCTGGGTCTACTCGTCGACGCGCCGCTATCAATATTCGATCTCGACCGAGTCGGGGCGCTACCTGTCCTTGTCGCTCGGCGTGGCGTCCAAGGCGTTCGGCTCGGCGCACGAGACCTTCAACGCCTCGTGGAAATACAGCGAATGGGTGCCGATGCCGTGGGGCAATCGCTTCCTGCGCAACCACGTCCTGTGGCTCAACTACTCGGGCGGCGTGGCGGGCGGCGAAGCGGGGCACCACAACAACTTCTTCCTCGGCGGCTATCCGCAGCAGAACCTCCTGCAATCGATCTATGACTTTTCGCGGCCGGGCTCGGCGTCGCTGCGCGGCTACGGGTTCGCGTCGCAGTTCGGCGATCAGTTCCACGTGCTCAACGTCGAATATCGATTTCCCATCGCCTGGATCCAGCGCGGCTTTCAGACGTTTCCGCTCTTCTTGCAGCGCGTGCACGGACGGCTGTTCGTCGACTACGGCGGCGCCTTCAACGGCGCCTTCTCGTTCGACAAGCTCAAGGTCGGCGTCGGCGGTGAGCTCATGCTCGAGCTCACCTACCTCTACTACTTCAACGCCGCCTTGCAGGTCGGCTACGCGCGCGGCTTCGAAAAAGGCGGCGGCAACCAGGTCTACGTGCTCTTGAACTCGCCGTTCTAACGCTTTTTCGTGCAACACTGATCGCGACCGCGGCAACCCTTCCTACGCAACGATGGGCGTGAACGACGACGCATCGCCGCTCGGCGACATCCTCGCCAACACCGTCTGGATGCGGCGGCTGGCGCAGACGCTCGTCGCCGACGCCGCCGAGCGCGACGAGGTGGTGCAGGCGGTCTGGCTGCAGGCGCTCCTGCACGCGCCGGCGACGCAGAACCTGCGGCCGTGGCTGGCGGCGGTGCTGCGTAACGTCGTGCGCATGGGCTTTCGTGGCGACGCGCGCCGGCGCGCGCGCGAGCAGGCGGCGATCGGAGCGCCGCCGCCGGTGACGCCGGAGGAGCTCGTCGACCGCGTCGAGATCGAGCGCGACGTCGCCAGCGCGCTGCTCGAGCTCGGCGAGCCGTATCGCGCGACGCTGTTGCTTCGTTATTACGAAGATCTGTCAGCGGCGGAGATCGCGGCGCGGCTCGCCATCCCGGCGGCGACGGTGCGCTCGCGGCTCAAGCGCGGGCTCGCCGAGCTGCGCGCGCGACTCGACGCCAAGAGCGGCGGCGACCGGCGCCGCTGGGCCGTAGCGCTGGTGCCCACGGCGGCGGCGGCGCGCATGACGACGGCCAAGACGATCGCGCTGGCGATCGGAGGAGCGCTGATGATGAAGTCTGCGATCAAGGCGACCGTCGCGGCCGCGCTGTTGCTGCTGCTCGGCTGGGGCACTGCCGTCGTGTGGCGCAGCCGCGCGCCCGGCAACGAGGTGACGCGCACGCGCGCCGGCGTCGCCTGGCACGTGGCGGGCGGCGTCGGCGTTCCCGGCCAGGCGCCCGCGACCGTCGACGGCACGAGCATCCCCGAGTGGTTCGGTCAGCCCGGGGCCGCCATCCGCCGCGTCGCCGGTCGCGTCACCGCCGGCGGCGCGCCCATCGCCGGCGCCACCGTCGAGCTCGGCAGCGCGCTCAGCGACGCGGGCCTCTTGCCCGCGGCGACGCGGCGCACCGGCGCCGACGGCCGCTTCGACTTCGGCCTGGTGCCGCCCGCGCCGTACAGCGTCACCGCGACGGCGGAGCATCACAGCGCCGACGTGCGCGAGGTCGACACGCGCGATCCCGGCGCCGCCGCCGATCGCATCGAGCTGCATCTCGGCAGCTGTGACGCGCAGCTCGTCGGTCACGTCAACGACGCCTCGGGCGGACCGATCGCGGGCGCGCGCCTGTGCTACGCCGACGTGCGCGCGAGCGCGTGCGTGCAGAGCGACGCGTCCGGCGCCTATCGCGCCTGCTTGCATCCGCGCCAGACCAAGATCGAGGTGTCGGCGCGCGGCTACGGCGCCGTCGACGAGGACGTCGAGATCATCAATCGCACCGTGCGCCGCGACTTTCTGCTCACGCCCGAAGCGACCATCGTCGGCCGCGTCGTGCGCGCCGACGACGGGCGCCCGGTCGCCAACGCCAGCGTGCGCAGCGTCAGCGGCGCCGTCGGCCACCGCGTCGCCGCGCCCGCGGCCGTCGTCACCGACGGTAACGGCCACTTCGCGCTCGCCGGCCTGGCGCCCGGACGCCATCGCCTCTCCGCCTTCGCCACCGGCCTCGCCATGAACGAGCCGCTCGAGCTCAACGTGCGCGCCGCCGGCACGACGCCCGAGATCGTGCTGCGCCTCGGCGCCGCCGCGCGCATCAGCGGCGTCGTCCGCGACGAGCGCGGCCCCGTCGCCGGCGCGCGCGTCGCCCTCGGCGACACGGGGCCGCTGCGCGGCGGCCCGCCCGGCGCGACGCCCGTGGGCGGCGTCGACGCCGTCACGCAGCCCGACGGCAGCTTCGTGCTCGAACCGGTCGCGCGCGGCGCCGTCACCGTGCGCGTCGCCGACTGGGACGTGCTCGCGCCGAAGTCGCTTGTCGTCGATCGCCCCGCGCTCGACGGCGTCACCGTCACCGTCAGCGCGCTCGGCTCGATCGCCGGCCGCGTCACGCGCCAAGGCAAGCCGGCGCCCAACGTCGCCATCGACGTGCCCGTCCCCGGCGTGCCGGCTCCATTCGTCTACAGTGACGCCGACGGCAGCTACATCGTGCACGGCCTGCGCGCCGGCAAGTACGTCGTCGACGCGCAGGATCGGGCGCACGGCTTCGGCGCGCTCTCGCCCGACATCGTGCTCGGCCCCGGCGAGCAGCGCACCGGCGTCGACCTCGAGTGCAACTACGCCGGCGCCATCTCCGGCGTCGTCGTCGAGGACGACGGCCGCCCCGCGGCCGGCGTGTCGGTCCACTTCGCCGCGGTGCACAAGGTCGACGTCGGCGAGGCGATCACCGGCACCGACGGCAGCTTCCGCGCCGGCACGCTCGGCGGCAACGACGACTATCGCGCCGAGGTGCACGCGGGCGACGATTTTCGCCACGTCTTCGCGCCCGCCGACGGCAGCTTTCCCACCGTCTACGTGCCCAACAACGAGAGCGAGGTCTCGGGCGTCCGCCTCGTCATCCATCGCACGCACCAGTCGATCACCGGCATCACCGTCGGCGCCGACGGGCAGCCGCTCAGCGACGTGCAGGTGATCGCGTTCCGCGCCGGCGCCAACGCCGACCAGCGGCTCTACCTCGACGAGTTCTCCACGCGCCCGAGCGCCATCTCCGGCGCCGACGGCCGCTTCGTCATCGCCGACGTCGACGACGGGACGTTCGTGCTGCGCGCGCGCGCCGGCGACGGCGCCGAAGGCCACGTCGACGGCGTCGCCGCGGGCCAACAGGGCGTCACCGTCACCATGCAGGCATCCGGCGGCATCGACGGCCAGCTCGTCGGCTTCGCCGCGCCGCCCGACGTGACGGCTCGGACCAACGAGGTGCTCGTCCCGGCGCCGCCGGTGTGGGCGACGGTCAGCGGCACGAGCTTCCAGCTCCGGGGCCTCTCGCCCGGCAACTACATCGTGTACGCCGACGGCGGCGGCGGCCACGACGCGGAAGTGGTGCGCGTCGACGCCGGCCAGATCGCGACGGTGACGCTGCGCGACCGCGGCAGCGGCGTCGTCCACGGCCGCGTCGTCGAGTGGCGCACCGGCGCGCCCGTCGAGGGGCTGCGCTGCGTCCCCGTCTACGTCACCGGCAACGTGCGCAACACGATGCACGTCGATCCCGGCCTCACCGGCAGCGACGGCAGCTTCACCATCGACGGCGTGGCGCGCGGCCCCGCCGACATCATCTGCGGCTGGTCGCCCGACTACTCGGACGGCATCGGCACCGTCACCGTCGGCGAAGGCGACGCCAGCTGCGAGATCGTCGTCGTCAAGCACGATCGCCCGCTCGGCGGGCTGAGCTGGTTCGGCGGCGAGATCTTCGTCCCGCCGGCCGCGCGCCCACGCATCGCCAGCGTCATGCCCGGCGGCCCCGCCGACCAGGCCGGCGTCAAGCGCGGCGACCTCCTCGACAGCGTCGACGGCAGGTCCGTCGCCAAGCTGTCCCCGATCGGCGACGAGTTCGCCATTCGCGATCGCGAGCCCGGCAGCCACGTCGCGCTCGGCGTCGTCCGCGGCGGAAAATCGCTCACGCTCGACGTCGTCCTCAACGGCGGGCCGATCCCGTGACCACGCGCTGAACGCGCGCGCCGACGCTACTCGCCCGGGTTGGTCTCTTCGGACTCGGGGCGGCCGAGCAGGCGCTCGACGTTGTGCAACAGGACCGCCTTGACGAACGGCTTGGCCACGTACTCGTCGGCGCCGAGGCCGAGGCCGATCTGCGCGTCGTCGACGTTGGCGTGCGCCGCCGTCAGCATGATGA
>Ga0070679_100007502_pt1 | contig 10200 bp, 7 predicted proteins | sample KBSC63BmetaG_FD_65652 | JGI IMG/M metagenome (GOLD analysis project Ga0070679, IMG submission 65652) | Corn rhizosphere microbial communities from Kellogg Biological Station, Michigan, USA - KBS C6-3B metaG | ecosystem: Host-associated > Plants > Roots > Rhizosphere | place: USA: Michigan... | reverse complement strand
CGCTGCGGGCGGCCATCCTTCGCAGGCGCTCGTGCAGCTCGCCTGCGGCCCACGCTGCTGCTCGCGCGCGTCACCACGCGTTCCGTCGACGCGCTGGGGCTCGCGCCCGATGCGCCCGTGTGGGCGCAGGTCAAGTCCGCCGCGCTTGTTGGGTAAGTGTCAGCGAGAACTGTTGTCTCATAGGGAAGTCCCTTCAGCGCGCCGATGAGCTCGCTGGTATGTTCCGCACGCCGGTACGCCGGCTCCAAAAATCGACCTCGCAAAGGAGACTCCATGTCCACCGTCCTCGAACCCGGCATGCCGGGTGCACCCGGCGTCGGTATCCTCGACAAGGAACGCACGATCGCCGGTCCCGGCTTCAACCGCTGGCTCGTGCCACCTGCGGCCCTCGCCATCCACCTGTGCATCGGGATGGCCTACGGCTTCTCGGTGTTCTGGCTGCCCTTGTCCAAGACGCTCGCCACGGCCACGCCGGGCGTGAAGTCGTGCGCCAGCCAGGGCGTCGGGTTCTTCGGCGAACTGTTCGCCACGAATTGCGACTGGAGCATCGCCACCCTGGGGTGGATGTATACCTTGTTCTTCGTTTTCCTCGGCATCGCTGCGGCGATCTGGGGCGGCTGGCTCGAACGCGCGGGTCCGCGCAAGGCCGGCGTGGTGGCCGCGATCTGCTGGTGCGGCGGCATGCTGATCTCCGCGGTCGGCATCTACATGCACCAGTTCTGGATGATGATCCTCGGCTCGGGCGTGATCGGCGGGGTCGGTCTCGGCCTCGGCTACATCTCGCCGGTGTCGACCCTGATCAAGTGGTTCCCGGACCGGCGCGGCATGGCCACCGGCATGGCCATCATGGGCTTCGGCGGCGGCGCGATGATCGGCTCGCCCCTGGCCGTGGACCTGATGCGGCACTTCTCGTCGCCCACCAGTGCCGGCGTGCTGCAGACGTTCGTCGTGATGGCGATCGTCTACTTCGTGTTCATGGTCGGCGGTGCCTTCGGCTATCGCGTGCCCGCTTCCGGCTGGAAGCCCGAAGGCTGGACGGCGCCGGCGGCGAAGACCAGCAACGCGATGATCACGCAGCGCCACGTGCACGTGAAGAAGGTGTGGGGCATCCCGCAGTTCTGGTTGATCTGGACGGCGCTGATGCTCAATACCGCTGCCGGCATCGGCGTGATCGGCATGGCCTCGCCGATGCTGCAGGAAGTGTTCGGCGGCAGCCTGATCGACATCCCCAAGCGCTTCAGCGAGCTTGACAAGTCGCAGCTGGCCGCGATCGCGGCGGTCGCCGGCGGCTTCACCGCGCTGCTGTCGCTGTTCAACATCGGCGGACGCTTCGTCTGGGCAAGCTTGTCGGACAAGTTCGGCCGCAAGATGACCTACTCGATCTTCTTCGTGCTGGGCATGCTCCTGTATGCCGGGCTGCCCAGTGCGGCCGGCGCGGGCAGCAAGCTGCTGTTCGTCGCTTCCGTCTGCATCATCGTTTCCATGTATGGCGGCGGCTTCTCCACGGTGCCGGCCTACCTGGCCGACATCTTCGGCACGCAGTTCGTCGGCGCCATCCACGGCCGGCTGCTCACGGCGTGGTCCACGGCGGGCATCATCGGCCCGGTGGTGGTGAACTACATGCGCGAATACCAGCTGGGGCTGGGCATCCCGCGCTACCAGGTCTACAACCAGACCATGTACATCCTGGTGGGCATGCTGGCCATCGGCTTGATCTGTAACCTGCTGGTGCGCCCGCTGCCCGACAAGTGGTTCATGAGCGAGACGGAACTGGCGGACGAAAGGCGGCTCGCGCACGAGAAGGCCGTCGCCGCCGAGGTCGGGCTGGTCAGCAGCGGGCGCGACGACGCGACTTCCCCGCTCAAGCTATGGCTGGCCTGGGCAGTCGTCGGTCTGCCCTTGGCCTGGGGCGTGTACCGGACGCTCATCTCGGTGAGCAAGTTCTTCCACTGAGCGAGTTTCAGGGGGCTGCGGTAGCGAGCGCCCTGGCGCAATCCCGGGCAAGTCCTCGCGGCGAGTGCCGGATATGCGATCCGTTACAGTGGGCGCATGTCATCGCGCCCCAGTATCGAAGTCGCCGTCGTCATGCGCCGCGAGCGCATCGATAATCGCTGGCAGTCGTGGCGCTGGGTGCTGGCCGATGTGGTCCCGCAGGAACCGTCGTTCGGGACCGAGCCGCGCCTGCTCCTGCGGAATGACGACGAGGAGCGCTGGTTGCATCCAGGTTTCGTGGTGGAACTGTTTCGGGACGACGGCGAGGGCTACTACCTCAACCTCAGCACGCCGGCGCCGTGCTGGTTCGTGTTGTGGCGAATGGAAGAAGAGGCGACGCTGCGCGACGAGCCGATGCCGCGGCCGACGATGGTTTCGCTGAGTTACCACGACGCCGGGCGCTGGCTCGACGCACAGGAGACGGTCGAGCAAGTGCCGGCCCCGCCTCACGTGATCGAGTGGATGCGATCGTTTGCGCAGGAGCATTACGTCATCGAGCCGAAGCGCCGCAAGCGGCCCGAAAGTTTCAAGCGCCTGCAGGATCGATTCGGCAACCCGGCATCGGTAAGCACCCAGAAGAAATTTGGCGAGCCCGGCAATGAGTGACGGATTCCTGGGACGCTGGTCCAAGCGCAAGCTGGAACTGAAGGAAGGCAAAACGGCCGAGCCCGAGCCGGCTGCGCAGGCCGCGCCGCCACCTCAGGTCGAGCCTGGGCGGGAGGTGCTTGAACAGCCGGCAGGGCCAGCGAGCGCAACGGAGCGTGCCATACCCGCTGCGCCGGAACAGCCTCCGCCGACACTCGAGGATGTCAAGGCGCTGACCGCCGAGTCCGATTTCGCTCGTTTCACCGCGCCCAACGTCGCGCCCGAAGTGAAGAACGCGGCGCTGAAGAAACTCTTCTCCGATCCGCACTACAACATCATGGACCGGCTGGACGTTTATATCGACGACTACTCGCAGCCGGATCCCATGTCGGAATCGATGGTGCGGCAGCTGGCCAGCGTGAAATTCCTGGGCCTGTTCGCACGCGAGGAGGCGGAGGAGCAAGCGCAGGCCCAAGCCTCGCGCGAAGCCCGGGATGATTCCAATAACCCCACGCCAGAAACCGTGGCACAGTCTGAACGCAGCCTGCCAGCAGTACCCGAGCCCCCCGAAAACCATGCCGACCCTGATTTGCGATTGCAACAAGACGATGCCGCTCCAGGAGAAGATCCTGGGCACGGCGCTGGATGAGAAGCTGACGCTTCACTCCAGCTTGTGCCGCCGCGAAGCCGGCGCGTTCCAGCAAGCGATCAAAGGTGGTGAGGAAGTCGTCGTCGCCTGCACTCAGGAGAAGCGGCTGTTCGCCGAGATCGGAACCAACACCGAAGGCGCGGTCTCGCCGATCAAGTTCGTCAATATCCGCGAGACCGGCGGCTGGAGCCGCGATGCGTCCAAGGCGATGCCCAAGCTGGCGGCGCTGCTGGCGGCCGCGCACTTGCCCGATCCCGAGCCGGTCCCGACGGTGACTTACAAAAGCGCGGGCCGCCTGCTGGTGATCGGTGAAATGGAACAGGCGGAACGCGCCGCTGCGCTGGTCGGCGACGTACTCGACGTGACCTTGTTCGCGCGAGGGGGTGCGGGCGCGCAAGAGCGCCGTTACCCCGTGCTCAGCGGCCGCCTCGACGGCATTTCCGGCTGGCTCGGCGCGTTCGAATTGAAATGGACGCGTGACAACCCGATCGACCTGGACCTGTGCACGCGTTGCAATGCCTGCATCACGGCTTGCCCGGAGCAGGCGATCGGCCTCGATTACCAGATCGACCTGGACAAGTGCAAGTCGCATCGCGCGTGCGTGAAGGCGTGCGATGCGGCCGCAGCGATCGATTTCGGGCGCGACCCGCAGGCGTTCAGCGAGAAGTTCGACCTGGTGCTCGATTTGCGCGCCGCGCCGGCCTTCCTGCAGCACGCACCCCCGCAGGGCTATTTCCACCAGGGCACGAGCGCCGAGCTGCTGGATACGGTGCTGAAGTTGCGCGACATGGTGGGCGAATTCGAGAAGCCGAAGTTCTTCGTCTACAAGTCCAAGCTGTGCGCCCACAGCCGCAATGAAACCATCGGATGCAACGCATGCATCGAAGTCTGTTCGGCGCAAGCCATTGCGAGCGAAAAATCGCGCCAGCAGATCAAGGTCAACCCGAATCTTTGCGTCGGCTGCGGCGCCTGCACCACGGTATGCCCGACCGGCGCGCTGACCTATGCTTATCCGCGCGCGAGCGAGCAGGGCGTGAAGTTCAAGACCTTGCTGTCGACCTATGAAAAGGCGGGCGGCAAGCAAGCGATCTTGCTCTTGCACAGCCAGGAGCGCGGGCAGAAGCTGGTGGAAGAACTCGGCCGCGCCGCGCAATTGGGCGTGGCGCAAGGCGTGCCCGCCAACGTCATTCCCGTGCCGGTGTGGCACACCGCCAGCATCGGCTTGGACGTTTGGCTGGCGGCCATCGCATCCGGTGCGGCCAAGATCGCCGTGCTCACCACGCAAGAGGAGGCGCCCCAGTACCTGGATGCACTGCGCGGCCAGATGGATGTCGCACAAGCGATCCTCAATGGACTGGGCTACTCGGGCACTCACCTAGCGCTGCTGCGCGCCGATCACCTGACCGATCTCGACCAGGAGCTTCGCCTGCTGGCCGAAACGCGGACCAGTGTGCCGGCGCCCGCGCGCTTCGCGGTGGCGCAAGAAAAACGAGCCACGCTGGAGCTCGCGCTGGATCATCTGGTGGAGCACGCTCCCACTCGCGCGGAGACGATCGAGTTGCCGGCCGCGTCACCGTTCGGCACGATCGAAGTGAACAAGGACAGGTGCACGATGTGCCTGAGCTGCGTCAGCGCCTGTCCGGCCAGCGCGCTGCAGGACAACGTGCTGCTGCCGCAGCTTCGCTTCATCGAAAAAAATTGCGTCCAGTGCGGCCTGTGCGCCACCACCTGCCCGGAAGACGCGATCGAGCTCGCGCCGCGCCTGGCGACCGGGCCGCAGCGCAAGGAAGCGCGCGTGCTCAACGAGATGCAGCCTTACGCGTGCATCCGCTGTGGCAAGCCGTTCGGGACGCTGAAAGCGATCGAAGCGATGCTCGGCAAGCTCGCCGGCCACTCGATGTTCCAGGGCGCCGCGCTGGAGCGGCTGAAGATGTGCGCCGACTGCCGGGTGATCGACATCTATTCGGCCAGCGACGAAGTGAAGATCACCAACATTCGCTAAACACGGGGTCAGGTCCCAATTCAGGAAAGCGCTGCTGTCGAAGATTCACCATGGAGAACGAAATTGGGCTCTGACCCCAGCACTTCAACCGCGGGAAGGGCAATCCCGGTCACTTCCGCGCTGGACGAGGAAACCGCCCGCGCCGAGGTCTATGGGCTGCTGGCGCAGCTGTACTACGCGCCGCCTTCGCCGCAGGTGATGAGCGCGCTGCGCATCGCGGTCACCGAGGCGCCGGCCGCGGGTGCGTTCCTGGAGGAGCCGTGGCGCAAGCTGGTTGGCGCTGCGCGCGCGATCTCCGACGAAGCTGTCGCCAGCGAGTACGACGCGCTGTTCGGAGGTGTCGGCAAGCCCGAGGTGTACCTGTTCGGGTCGCACTACCTGAGCGGCTTCCTCAATGACAAGCCGCTCGCCAAGTTGCGCACGGACCTGGCAGCCTTGGGCCTGGCGCGCGACGAAGCGATGTCGGAGAGCGAAGACCACATCGCCTACCTGTGCGAGGTGATGCGCTATCTCATCGCGGGCGACGACGTGTCGATCTCCAACCTCACGCACCAGCGCGATTTTTTCGCAACGCACCTGCAATCCTGGACCACGGACCTGTGCGACACGCTCGCCGCGCATCCCAAAGCGCGTTTTTACGCGGATCTGGCCGGCTTCACGCGCGCTTTCGTGAGCGTCGAGGCGCAAGGCTTCGACATGCTGGACGGAGCGGCCTGACCCATACTGCGGTCGCGCGGGGGGCGCTACAGCGCGACGACCCGGCCTTCATGGCCCGATGACGTGGCCTCGTCGGGCGCCTGGGGCTCGGTCATCAATCGCACGCGGAACAAAGCGCCGCCTTCGGGCGCGTTGTCCGCTTCGAGGCTCCCGCCGTAGCGTTCCACCAGCCCTTGCGTGATCCACAGCCCCAGGCCGTTGCCGTCGTTCTTGGTGGTGAAGAAAGGCCGGAACAGGCGCTCGCGCACTTTGGGCGTCAGGCCTGGGCCGCTGTCCTGCACCTCCAGCACCACGCCGCAGGCGGCGCCTGCCTGGATCCAATCCCGGTTGCGCAGCACCAGTTTGCCGCCTTGCGGCATCGCCTGGATCGCATTGATGATCAGGTTCAACAGCACTTGCTGCAGCTCCTGGCGATTGAATCCCGCGCGCCGCGTTGCGCGATAGTCCTTCACCACCTCGATGTGTGTCTTGCCGAGCAGGTGGCCCACGAGCACCAGGCATTCGTCCATGACGCGATCGGTGGCGAGCGATTCCACGTAGCCCGCATACTCCGTGGGCCGGGCGTATTGCAGCAATTGCGTGACGATCAGGCGCATGCGCTCCACTTGCTCGTCCAGCAGCTTGAGTTCGGCCGCGACCGGCAGCGCCTGGCCGCCGAGCGTCTCGCGCATCAGGTCCAGGTTGCCCTGGATCACGGCGATCGGGTTGTTGATCTCGTGCGCGATGCTTGCCGTCAGCTGGCCGATCGCGGCCAGCTTTTCCGACTTCACCAGCTGCTGCTGCGCCTGCCGCAGGGATGCGTTGCTGGCAGCGAGCTCCCGCGTGCGATCGGCCACCTTGTGGTCCAACTCGTCGGCCCAGCTCTGCAAGCTGCGCGTCTTTTCGTCGATCACGTCGAGCAGGTGGTCCAGCTGCGCGGCCAGGGTGCCGATCTCGTCTTGCGCGTCGACGGTGCCCACTCGCGCGTCGCTGCGGCCCGCTTCGACTTGCTGCATCGTGCGGTTCATCTGCTCCACGGGCGCGAAAATGCTGCGCGCCCATCGCAGCGAGAACAGCGCCGCCAGCGTCATCACGGCCAGGAAGATGATTCCGATCGCAGCCAGCATGCCGTACTTGACGAAGCGAAACGGCTGTTCGAGATAGCCGACATACAGCATGCCCACACGGCGCCCGCTGCCGTCCATCACCGGCTCGTAGGCCGACACATACCAGTCGTTGACCACGAAGGCGCGGTCCAGCCACGTGCTGCCGCGTTTGAGGACTGCGTCGCTCACCGCCTGCGATACCCGGGTGCCGATCGCACGTTCGTCCTTGAACAGCCGCACGTTGGTGGTGATGCGCACGTCGTCCAGGAACAGCGTTGCCGTGCCCTGGCTGCCGAAAGGCAGTGAGCCCTCGGGATAGACGATGCGGTTGATGTGGTCGATGAAAGGCAGGTTCTGGTTGAGCAGCACGCCGCCGCGGACGATCGCCAGCACCTTGCCGTCGTCACCCACCACCTGCGCGCGCGCCAGCACCACCATCGCGCGGTCTTCAGTCTTGCGCTGGCTTGGCGCGGCGTTGCGCGTCGCAATGATGGGAATGCGGATTCGATTGCTCAGCAGCGGCGCGAGCTGCTCGAACTGCGCGCCGTCCAGGATCATCAGGTGCCCTCCCTGGCGGCCGGCCGGGCTGGCTGCGGGATCGAGCGGAAGGTCGCCGGGCGGCGAGGCCACCAGGAAGTCCAGCCCCAACTCCGCGCGCTGGCGCTCCAGCAGCGCGGCCACCACAGCCGGGTCGCCTGCGGCCACGGCCTTGAGCAACGCGTGCGACGCGGCAATGGCCTGCGTGCCGCCACCCACCTCGCCCACCACCTGGTCGAAGTAGCCGCGGGCCACCGCCAGGTCGCTGCGTACCTTGGTGATCAGCAGCCGGTCATACGCGACGTCGCCCCAGATCAGCAGTGCGGCCACCAGCAAGGGCAGCACGACCAGCAACGGCAGCAAGGCCATCGCCAGCAGCTTGTTGCGTACCGATGACGCGGGCCAGGACAGTGTCATGCGGCCGCCCATTCCGCCACGCGCCGCTCCAGCGTGCGCCTGGAGATTCCCAGCAATTGCGCGGCCCGCGTCTTGTCGCCATTGACCGAATCGAGCACCGACAGGATGTGCTGCTTTTCCAGCGTATGCAGGTCGGTGGTGCCTTCGGTGGCTTGCTGCGCGGCCAGCGACGGCTGCGCATACAGAGCCGACACGTTGAGCGTGCCCAGGATCAGCGACCGCTCGATCAGGTTGCGCAGTTCGCGCACGTTGCCCGGCCAGTCGTACTGCACCAGGTAGGCCATCTCCTGCTCGCTGATCGCCAGCGGTTCGACCCCCAGCGAGGGCGCCAGCTGCGCCATGAAATGGCCCACCAGGTCCGGGATGTCTTCCTTGTGTTCGCGCAGCGGCGGCAGCGTGAGCTCCACCACCTGCAGGCGGTAATAGAGGTCCTTGCGAAAACGCCCGGAGGCCACCTCGCCGGCGAGCGAGCGGTTGGTCGCGGCGACGATGCGCACATTGACCGGCAGCAGCTGCTGGCTGCCGACCGGACGGATCTTCAGGTCCTCCAGCGCCCGCAGCAGCGTGGCTTGCAGCGCCAGAGGCAGTTCCGCCACTTCATCGAGAAAAAGGGTGCCGCCTTGCGCGTAGTAGAACAGCCCGTCGCGCGCCTTGACGGCACCGGTGAACGCGCCTTTGGCATGGCCGAACAGCTCGCTCTCGATCAGTTCGGGCGACATCGACGCGCAGTTCACTGGGACGAAGGGCCCTTGCGCGCGCGCGCTCAATTCGTGCAGCGCCCGCGCCACCAGCTCCTTGCCGGTGCCCGATTCGCCTTGCAGCAGCACGGTGCTGTTGACCGCCGCCACGCGCCGCATCGATTCCGTCAGCTGCGCCATCGATCGCGATTGTCCGATCAGCCCGCCACGATGGGCCACGCCGGCCGGCAGGCTGCGGCGCAGGACGTAGTTTTCGCGCGCGAGCCGCGAGCGTTCGTAGCAATGCTTCACCGCGTTCAGGATCTGAGGCACGCGAAACGGCTTGAGGATGAAATCGGAAGCGCCGGCGCGCAAAGCCTCGATGGCGGTGTCCAGGTCGGCGAAGGCGGTGATCAGGATCACCTCGCCGGAAAATCCCTGGTCGCGCAATTCCTTGAGCCACGCCACGCCGCTTTTTCCAGGCAGCGAGATGTCCAGGATGATCAGGTCGACGTGATGGGCGCCCAGCAGTTCGGAGCCTTCCTCGGCGCTGCCCGCTTCCATCACGAAATGACAGCGGGGCACCAGCGTCTTCACCAGGAAATTGCGCATCCCCTGCTCGTCGTCAACGATGAGGATCGACCAGAACGGCCACCCGTCGGCGGCTTTGTCGGGAACTAAGGGGGAGTGGATCACGAGGCGCTCAGGAGCTAGCGCGGATTTTAGGGCGGGGGGTATTCCCCCGCGCGGCGTGACGGAGAAGGCCGGCGCGGCGAATTGGCGCCGCGCCGCCGCAGCTAATGCACGAACTTGCCGCCGCGGCCGACGATCGTCAGATCGGTGAAGCTCGAACCCGTGTGGCTGTTGGGCCCGTAGCTGATCAGGAAGCCGCCGAGGTTCACTTCGTGCATCGACTCGAGGCCGGTGATGAAGGACTCATGGGTGAGATTGCGTCCAGCTCGCTTGAGGCCCTCGGTGAACACCTTTGCGGTGAGGAAGCCCTCCAGGCTGGAAAAGTCGATCTCCTTTTGTCCGGCCTCCTTCATGCGCTGCTGGTATTCGCGCACGACGGCAGTGGACGCGCCATACGGGAAGGGCACCACCTGGGAGATCACCACACCGTTGCCCGCATCCCCCAGTTCGTCCGCCAGCGCCTGCGAGCCAACGAAACTGACGTTGAAGAACTGTCCGCCAAAACCCTTGGCGCGGGCTTGCTTGATGAAAGCCGCGCACGACTTGTACGCGCTGACCTGGACGATCGCTTCCGGGTTTGCAGGCAGGATCGCGTTGAGCGACTTGGCCACATCGACGCTGTTGCGCTCGACGGTGCCCGTGGCAACTGTCTTCAGTTGCCGCCGCGCCAACGCGCGGTTGACGCCGTCCAGCACGGTCTTGCCGTAGGCGTCGTCCTGGTAGAAGACCGCGATCTTCTTGACCCCCAAGGTCGTCAGGTGCTGCACGATGCGCTCGGCTTCATCGAAGTAGCTCGCCCGCACATGGAACACGTTGCGGTTGAACGGCTGGCGCAGGCCCTCGGCG